>Ga0209721_1000047_pt1 | contig 111364 bp, 81 predicted proteins | sample TshhotsprinmetaG_FD_184139 | JGI IMG/M metagenome (GOLD analysis project Ga0209721, IMG submission 184139) | Hot spring microbial communities from South Africa to study Microbial Dark Matter (Phase II) - Tshipise hot spring metaG (SPAdes)... | ecosystem: Environmental > Aquatic > Thermal...
GTATACCACTTGGTGTCGGCGAAAGGGTTGGCGGCTTATCGCGTTTGGGCTCCGGAGGTTGCTCCACCTAATGCGCAGCCTGGAGCGTTGGTCGTGGCCGGCCAAGACTTAGTACGGGGTCAGTTCGGCGGCCGGCTGGGCATGATCTTGACGCATCCGCTCGTAATCGCGGGAGCGGTGGCGACGGCAGTTGCGGTCCCGATCGCAATCGCGGCGGCGGATGACGACGAGGAGCCTCCCGCCACCCCGTAGGCTCGCCTTCAGAATGTGTTGCCAACGGATATAAACGGATGGATCGGCACAGATCCAAAGGCTAGAGCTAGCGAGAGTTGCGGCAGGCAAATAAACCCCTCAAAACTGAGTGAAAAGTTAATCGTTTGGAGAAGCGAAGCTAACGATAACCTAGACGTTATTTAGGAGAGACGAAACCAGCACTCGAACAAGCTAAGGTACGATAGTTCTCCCGCAAGTTTTCGGTGAGTAAAGGGGGCAAGCGGGTTATAAATCCGGTTGCTTCCTCCCCTACGGTGCCCCCTCCGTGCGCCATGCGTGTAAGCAGTCAGGTAGGCCACATCGTACCCGCGTAACCTACACCCTCCGGGCGCCCTGCGTGTAAACCCCGCCTTTGAAAATCCGTTGAGTTTGATCCGCCGTAAGTGTGCCAGGATGTTCCTGAGGTTAGAGCCCTCTTGGCATAAGCGGTGATTGGCGGTGGCAACGGGCATCAATCGGCGACCAGGGAGTACCCCGGGACCGCTGGTAAGGAGGTGGTTTGCAGGCGGGGACTAATTACGGGAAATTGCGGGGAAGAACTGCGGGGGATTTTTGTCTCCGCGGTTTGCCTTCGGTCCGTAAAACGTAGGGGGTCGCAGAACCCTCGGCACGACGGGGTAGCTGTTTAAGCTAAGTTAAGCGGTTTGAGCTATATTGAGTGACTGAACCGAAAAACTAAGTGAAACCGAAGCCTATGAAGGCTTTAGAGCCCCGGTACCCCCGGGGTTTTTTTGTTGGTGTAGTGGGGTTTTGGCATCGATGCCGAGTGCTCTAGCTCTTGTGTTGAGGCGGTCTGTCATTACGCCGCGGGCGATGAAGCGTACTAAGCCAAATTATTAAGCTTGACCCGAGTAGTATGCTTTTCGAAAGTCGTACTTTCGTCGAATCGAAAACAGGGTGGAATCCAAAGTTGTATTGTCGTCGAAGAGCGTGTGAATTTGCGCCGCGTGTTGGATCGGTTTCTCTTTTTTGTAGACCGGTTACAATCTTTTCAGAATCTTTGGATCCAATTTGGTGCTTACCGGCTCGAGGGGCTTTGATCTTCGACCGGCAGGGGCTATCTTGAGAAGCTCTTTTGGTGGGATACTTCGAAACGTAGGCGATCATCGGAACGGGGAAACATAAGATGGGTGTTGGGCGAGCAAAAATCAGCATCATTGGCGCGGGAAATGTCGGCGCAACCACGGCTCTTTGGTGTGCGGCTGCTGAGTTGGGAGATGTCGTTCTGGTAGATATTCCGGAAGTGGAAGGCATGCCACAGGGCAAAGCCCTCGATCTTTTGCAAGCTTCTCCAATCGTGGGCTTCGATGCCCGGATTGTGGGGACAACCAGTTACGAAGCCACGGCCGGAAGCGATGTAGTGGTGATTACCGCCGGAGTTCCGCGAAAGCCGGGGATGAGTCGCGAAGACTTGCTGGTCACCAATGTGCAGATCGTCACGAAGGTGGCGGGGGAGGTTCGTAAAAGCTCACCTCAAGCGATCGTCATTGTCGTGAGTAATCCCCTGGATGCGATGGTCTACAGAGTGTGGCAGGTGACGGGATTTCCCCACCATCGCGTCATGGGGCAAGCTGGGGTTCTAGACACGGCGCGGTTTCGCACGTTTATTGCCCAGGAGCTTGGCGTGAGCGTGGAGGATGTTTCGGCGATGCTCCTTGGGGGGCATGGGGATACTATGGTCCCCATTGCTAGTTGCACATCCGTGGGGGGTATCCCGGTGACGCAACTTATCCCGGCGAAGAGACTCGATGAGATCATTGAGCGGACACGCCACGGCGGGGCCGAGATTGTCAATTTGTTGAAGACTGGTAGTGCCTACTATGCCCCGGCTGCGGCAACGGCGCAGATGGTCGAGGCGATTGTTCGGGACAAGAAGCGTTTGATTCCCGTGGCTGCATATTGCGACAAACAGTACGGGGTGGGGGGCTTGTTTGTCGGTGTTCCTGTGGTGTTAGGAGCCAATGGAGTCGAACGGATTATCGAGTTGGAATTGTCGCCGAAAGAGCAGGTTGCCTTCACCAAGAGCATTGGCGCAGTCAGAAAACTGGTCGAGCAAATGAACGAATTGTGTCCCATTTGAGCCGCGCGAACCCTGTCGCGGCTTTGGTGGCCTTTTGTGGACCTTGGCCATCGAGCACTAATCGATGTGGCCGGTTGCCTTGGGGGATCGGAGACGATCGTTTTGAAAAAAGTGGTGGGTCGATTAAAGACGTGGTTTTGAGGGGGGTGGTTGGGTTCCCAAGGCCGCCTCCGCCAAAGCGTCAATCTAGTTAAGCGCGCGGAAAGTTCGATAACCGTGGAGAAGAACTCTCGAAGGAAAAGTGCTTTTGGTCCTTCGGGCCGGCGTGATTTTGAGTTTTAAGGCGGCAACGTTATGAACGGGTGTTTCGGATATTAGGTTGAAAATCGCATTTGGCTTGCAGTTTGCGTATATCTTGTTTCGGATATTTTGTTTCGGATATCTTGTTTCGGAGACGGGGGAAGCTCAGATCACCGGGGGAGATATTAGCTCTTCTAGCGTCGCATCGATCGGAACAATGGTCTTATTGAGCGACTTTTCGGCAAACAGCTATTTTCTTTTTTCGAGTCCTTTTTCCGCGGTTGATCGCACTCAGGGATGGCGGCAGAATTTGTGCTGGCGCAAGCAGATTGTGTACGGAAGCCTGCCGGCGATCAAATCCTCCTTCTAAAGGCGAATACGCTTTTTCGATTGGCCGGAGTTGACACAGGAGGCTTCCCAAGTTTAAAGTTTTGCCCGTCGCAAATTCCGATGCGCGTTGGGTAGCATTTCAGGATCGTCTTCTGGGCAAAATCTCCTTCTGGAGAGCCTGGTCGAATGATGGGTGGAAACACCTGTCGGTAAGGGCCGTAATGCGCTCACTCGGTTTTGAGGAACTTCCGCATTCAGGGTTTTGTGTTCAGACGCAAGAGGCGAGCGATTAATTGGATCAAAAGGCAAGTGGGGTGGCCTATCATGGAGCCTTCCAAGTCTGCTTCAAATAGATCGTCCTCCAAAAAACGCTTTCGAAGTTCGTCAATAGAGGGCGGGGTCTTTCGCCATTCGCTTTGCGAATCATCCTATGTCCTATTCGCGCCGCAGCATTATGAGCCCAATTATGCATACCCATTGTTAGTGTGGTTGCATAGTCCGGGTTGCGACGAGACACAACTGCTGCGAATCATGCCTTTTGTGAGCTTGCGCAATTATGTAGCGGTAGCTCCCCAGGGATTGCTCCGGGAAAATTGCGAGGAATCTCGTCAGGAGGGCGTGGAGGCCACGGGGGAAAAAGGCTACGATTGGCCTGAGACTGCTGAAGATGTTGATTTAGTGTGGACCCGAGTGCTGGATGCCTTGCAGGCTGCGCAAGGACGTTATCATATTTCGCCGCAGCGGGTTTTTATTGCAGGTTGTGATCGCGGCGGGACGATGGCCTTGCGGATTGCCCTGGAGTGGCCGGGGTATTTTGCGGGGGCTGCATCGGTCTGCGGGGCGTTTCCGCAGGGATTTGCCCCGTTGAGCCGGCTTCGGCAGGCGCGGCATCTATCGTTGCTATTGACCGTGGCTCAGTTCAGCCAGACCTATGGCCCGCAGCAGGCGGCCCGGGATCTGCGATTACTCCACGCAGCGGGCTTCAACTTGCTTTTGCGTCAATATTCTTGTCCGCATCAGCTCCATGAAGTGATGTTGGCTGATCTGAACCGGTGGATCATGAGCGAGATCACCGGCACGGATCATTTCTCCAGCGGTAGCCGGCGTGTTGCTTGGGGATAGTAGCTCGAGGATAAGCGGCTTCTGAGAGCGGGCAGACGGTTTTGTCGATTTTGTCGATGGTTAAATCTCCTTTGCAATTAAGCAAGGCATAGCGGCGGGCCTTGGCGGTTTGGAAAGAATGATGGCGTAGGTCAATGCAGCGGCGGCAGAGTGTTGGTCGATTGAGAGAACTCGACTAAGAGAAGTTGCCCGCTACTCAGGCGGCGCAGGGTTTCGATAATGCCGGAGGTCACGGAGGACCTTTCGATGAAACGATTGTGCTTTCGATGGATCGGCGTTTTTTTCCTGCTTATCATCTTTTGCTTGCCGGCATCCACTCTTGCGCAAGGGCAGAAAACGAGACTGGATGCCGCCACAATTAAAGCGGGTTTGAGGACGGAAACCCCGGAAGAAAACGGCTACATCGAGCAGGTGCTCGAAATGGTTCGTCGGGGGCAATTGCCTCGGAAGCTTGTCGAGGCAACGTTCTTTTGGGCACGGCGCAAGCCGGACCATCAATTCCAGTATTTTCAGCGGGCTTTGCGGCTTCAAGCTACGCGGCTTGGCTTCGATGCACCGTAAGTAAGAAGGCTCGCCGATTTTCCGGGGGGTTCTTATCTTTCAATTTTCGCGGCCTTGATCCTCTAATTTTCGCGGCCTTGATCCTCTTTTGCCCGGCGGATCTCTTGCGCCAAGGGAAGCTCGAAAGATCGTTTTTCGAGCCGTATTTGCGTTTTCGCAACGAAGAGCCGATGAATCGGCTTGAAGCCCTGGCGACCTGGGGGATGCGCCGGCCTCGAGGCCGGCGGCTTCTATCCGGCGGCTTGATTCAAATCACCTCATGAGACATCTGACGGAGCCCCAATCGTCTTGATGTGCCCCCCTTTGAACTGATTTGCCTGCCTACGCATCGTGCCGGATCGAAGTCGCCGTATTGGCGCCTTCAACTGAATTGACGGCAGAGGTCCGGCTCTGATCGAATGACAAAGCAGGAGCTTAACCGGTCGGAGGTGCAGCCGATTGTGGAGGGCAAGAAATCGGCTCATTTCGTCCCAAAGTCTGTCAAACCGGCGAGGTTTTCGCAAGGATGGATCTGGGCCGCGCGCTTATGACAAAAGCCCGCCAAGGCTGGGTAAGGCTTAGTGCAGTGGCATCTTGCCCCCGTAGTTTTCCCCGAATATCCTCGAAGATGGCTTTTGCGGGGGGATTAGTGAATCGGCACCCAGGCTCAAACCCGGGGAGGAAAACCCATGGCTTCCTGTCGTGAAAAGATGGTTGTTAAGAGGAGGTCAGAGGCGGGCCAAACGGTCGGCTGCAAGCTGTGCATGAGCCGGCGGCGATTTCTTGCCGCCGGATGCGTGGGCGGTTCTTTGCTGGCCACCGGCGCTGTTTGCCCGGCAAGGTGGTGTAGCGGTCATGAGACGGAAAAGCCGCGGCCGAAAATACGGCTAGTCTTCGCATGCTGGAGTTTGGTTCAAGATCGGCCGACTTGGCCCCATTTGGGGTTCGACATGCGGCCGGAGATCCAGCGAGTTCAGGAACAATTGCCGAAGCTTTGCCCGGAGTTGGAGTTTCTGCCGGTTGTCGTTCATACGCCGGAGGATGCCAGCAAGTTACTAACGGCCGACGAGCGAGATGGGATCACCGGTTACATTGTGTATCAGATGAATAATTGGATTCAGGTGATGCAGCCGATTGTGGCCGCGGGTCGGCCCACGATCGTGGCTCAATTTATTTACGGGGGAAGCGGCGGGTTTTTGGTCTACACGGCTGGGTTGCGGAAAAAGTATGAAAATATCGCGGTCATCAGTTCTTCCAAGATCGAAGATTTGGCTGCCGCTGCGCGATGCTTCCGGCTCATTGCCCAAGGGGCCAGCCCAAGTGAATTTGTGGAAGCTTGCGAACGGGTTCGGCGGGAAAGCACGCCGGCGGCTTCGCGATTGGCCGGTGTGGCCGATTCGTTGCAATTGACTTCGCCCCGCGAGGTATTGGAAGCTTTGGCAGGGAGCAAAATTCTTGCCGTGGGGCGGTATCAGACAGCGGTGGCAGGCTCTTTAGAGGAAACGATGAAAATCAGCGTAGTCCGCGTGGACTTCCCGGAGTTTTCCGCGGCTTATGAGGCTACGGATGTGGAGGAAGCTCGGGAAATTGCGGCGCGGTGGCGGAACCAGGCCCGAAAGATCGATATTCCCGAGCCGGAAGAGACGCTGGAAAAGTCCGCGCGGGTCTATCTGGCGCAACAACTCCTGCTGGAAAAACACCAAGCGACGGCTATTACGATCAATTGTCTAGGGGGGTTTTATGGGGGACATCTGGCAGGCTATCCGTGCTTGGGGTTCGTGGAGCTGAACAACGCGGGTCAGATTGGGGCGTGCGAAGCGGACCTCATTTCCACGGCAACGATGATGGCCGGATGGCATCTCGCCAATCGCCCCGGTTACATCTCGGATCCGGTGCTCGATAGTTCGAAACGCCAAATTATCTATGCCCATTGCGTGGCACCCACGAAGGTTTTGGGACCTCAGGGGCCGAAATGCGAGTTTGAAATTTTGACCCATAATGAGGATCGCAAAGGGGCGTCCGTCAGATCCCTTTTGCCGCTCGGTTACATGACGACAACCTGCGAGATCCACCCGGTGCGGAAAGAGATTTTGTGCCACCGTGGTGTTGCCGTAGAAAACGTCGATGAGGACCGAGGATGCCGCACCAAGCTGGCCGTCGAACCGTTAGGGGATTACGAGAAGCTCTACACGTACTGGGATCTTTACGGTTGGCACCGCGTGACCTTCTATGGGGATCTTTGGGAACCGTTGCAGGAACTGGCCAAGGCGTTGGGATTTGCGTTTGTGGCGGAGACATGATGCGGAAGTGCCGCGTATGCGCTGCCGGCTTTTGCAGCCGTTCAGGGGGTTCTTTACGGAGTGCCTTAGGCTAGGTTGCCGGCAGTAGTTCTTTGTGGGGAGAGGCGACCGGTTGTGGGCAAAGCCGAAGTCTCCCGCATACGCGGGGGGAAGTCCCAAGCACCGGACGCGCGTGCAGCATTTCGTGCAAGCCTTCCGCACACACAGGGGGAAATCGGAAGAAGTGCTTTTGCTTGTGCAGGTACGGATCAATTCGCCCCGGGGGTGGGGTAGGTCTGATTTACGCGGGATGGATGACCCAAGATGATCGCTCCCGCCCTCAAGCGGGGGAAGATGTCGCATCTCTGGCACCGATCGCTGCGGCATGAATGAGTCCCGCGCTTAAGCGGGGAAGATGCTGCCTGCCGGTGCCGACGGTTGTGGTACAGCACTGCCCCCAAACGTGAAGAACGGTGGAATGAACGGGCCCTCGCGGCCGGAGGGGCGTATCAATCTTTGTCGAATCGCCACAGCCCCTCTTCGCGGGCAATGGCGACCGCTTGCCTATACTCTTCCCAGGTAATTGGTCGGGCAATCTGCGGGTATCGGGCTGCGTTGCCGGCCGGGCGGTATTGGGCCATGATGTTCACGTAAGTGTTAAGGGAGATTTCGCGGGCCAAAAACCGCATCAGTTCCCGGGTTCCCGCTAAGTTGTTCGGCATGACGAGATGCCGCACCAAAAGGCCGCGTTGCGCGATCCCTTTCGAATCGAGAACAAGGTCCCCCACCTGCCGATGCATCTCTTTCAGTGCGGCGCGGACCACCGCAGGATAGTCCGCCGCATGAGCGAGCTCGCCTGCCACCGCGGGATCGTCGAATTTGATGTCCGGCATGTAGATGTCGATGACGTCCTCAAGCAGGCGGAGGGTTTCCACTCGATCATAACCACCGGTATTGTACACCAGGGGGAGCCGTAGCCCTTGGCTAGCGGCAATTTCGACGGCTTCGAGAATCTGCGGCACGACGTGGGAAGGAGTCACGAAATTTATATTGTGACAACCCCGGCGCTGAAGCTGAAGCATCATCCGCGCAAGCTGCGATGCCGAAATCGGCTCGCCGTCTCCCAAATGGCTAATTTCGTAATTCTGACAGAAGACGCAGCGGAGGTTGCATTCGCAGAAAAAGATCGTGCCCGATCCTCCGTAGCCACGCAAACATCGTTCTTCGCCGAAATGGGCGAAAAAGCTGCTGACAAGCGCTTCGTAGCCGGTACGGCAAAAACCGGTTCCTTTCTCCGCAGTACGATCGGCGTGACAATCCCGCGGGCAGAGTGTGCATTCCTTCAGCATGGCCCGAGCAGTCTCGACCCGACGCCGCAGTTCGCCCGATTCCCACAGGGCAAGATAGCTCGGCACTTGCACAGAGTGCGGTTGGTTCATGGAATGGCTCCGGATACGAAAGCTGAGGTCCTTTTCCAACTTGCTGAGCTGTCTACGTCCCAAAAACGATAGTTAGTTCCTGTGATGATTCGCTTATCCATTCGCCCCGGGTAAACGTTCAGGAAGTGCCGTAGCAAAGCTTCCTTGAAAGCAGTTTACCAGAGTATTTTTTCTGCGTATGCCGCTGGCAGTGGGCTAGTTTGGCTTCCGGCATTTTGAGCGGGCGAATCTCGTGCCAGAATGGCTCCGGCTTGTTGCGTAGGTTCTTTGCGTAATGGAGCCGCAAACGTTTGTGGTTACCGCCAAGGGCGGAATACCGGCTACTCGGTCATGGCTTCATCTTCGCTTCGTTTGCGATTTTACTCGTTTAGGGCGAAGTTTTATGAATCTTATTCCGGGGCTTTTAAAAAAGTGAATGCCGCCCGTGCAAGCCGCAGTGGGGAGTTGCTCCATAATGCAAGGTGCAAATCACCCGTAGAGAATCGGGGCGGACGCAGGGGTTTAGGCGTTGGTTATGCGCCGATGCATTTTGATCGGCTTACCCAGGCAAGGCCCGTGGCGAGAAAAGTTAAAGCGGTGGAAAAGAGCACGAGGGGTAACTGCGGCATGGTAGGTTGCCGGGGGCCAAGGAGGCTGCTGGTGGAGCATGCTTTAGGAGTTCGACCCCACCCCGTGGTTACATTCTGAAGATGTGCCACCTCCCCCTGCCCTTTGCGGTTTGAAGTTTGTAAGCACCCAGAATAAGGCGTACTGAGCGGCCTCCGGCGCACATTGGGGTATTGGTCGCGCATCAGCCGGAGCCGCTACCGGTGATCGAGCTTCCCCTGGTAGTTTGGGGTTTGCCGCAAGTATTCGGAGCGGAGAACTAAAAGTAAAAGGGCTCATCTGTGGCCGAAGGATTGACGTTGGCCCCCGCGAGAGGTTACATTTCTTGCAACCGCTTGAAGCAGTTTCTGCAGACTGTCGGATGAGCAAGCACCATCTTGTCGGAGAGCCGGGCCATGTTCGTACTGGAAAGCTACCCGTTGGCGATCGCCTTTTGCGTGATCACGATGCTGTGCTGGGGATCGTGGGCAAACACTCAGAAGCTCGCCGGGCGTAATTGGCGATTCGAGCTCTATTATTGGGACTACGTGTTCGGGATGCTGCTGATGGCCATCATTTTCGCCTTCACCATGGGAAGCTTCGGTCAGGGAGGTCGCCCATTCCTGGAGGATTTGGGCCAAGCGTTGCCGGAAAACATCGCCTCGGCAGTGATCGGGGGAGCCGTGTTTAACATCGCTAACATCTTGTTGGTCGCTGCGATCGCTGTAGCGGGTATGGCAGTGGCTTTTCCGGTGGGGATTGGGACGGCACTGGTCTTGGGGGTCTTGGTGAATTATTGGTATGAGCCAAAGGGTAATCCGTGGATCCTATTTCCGGGGGTCGGATTGGTGACCGCAGCGATCATTCTCAATGCCGCGGCTTACTGGCGGCTTCCAGGGCAAACCCGAAGCGGCATTCTGCGGGGTTTGATCCTGGCAATCCTGTGCGGTTTATTGATGTCCTTCTTCTATCGCTTTGTAGCGGCATCGATGCCTCAGCCAGATCCGAAGGAATTCCTCGCTCTCCCGCCGGGTAAACTGAGTCCCTATACGGCGATGGTCTGTTTTTCCTTAGGAGTGCTGGCGAGTCAGTTGGCGTTCAACGTATCGAAGATTATCAGTTGGGCCACAAGCGAGCCGCTTCCTCCGGCGGAGTACTTTCGGGGAACGACGCGAGATCATCTTTGGGGGATTGTTGGCGGCATGATTTGGGCCGTGGGGATGACCTTTAGCATCATTGCCCTGGGAGTGGTGGGGGCGGCAATCTCGTACGGATTAGGACAAGGTGCTACGATGGTGGCGGCATTTTGGGGCGTTTTCATCTGGAAGGAATTTCGCGGTGCCCCTGCCGGGACAACCCCGTTGATTGCTGCCATGTTTGTCACTTACATCGTGGGCCTAGCCTTGGTGGCCAGCGCGACCGGCTAAGCTGAAGACCGTGGGTAGAATCGCGAAGGCGGATACATTGATCCTGGTGGCCCAACCGAGAAATCTCACTGGGTTCTAACCGCGAATTCCAGGGCGATTGATAAGATCTCGACTGTCGAGATACATACGGCCGTGCGTGAATTTGCTTGCTTTTTACTGGGGAAAAGATCGGCTGCTTGGTGGGGAAAAGATCGCCTTTTCCCGCGGTCCCCGGCGAGGGAGGCCCTAGCCCCCAAGGTTTGAAAACTCGCAGGCAGGAGTAGCCGTTAAATCGCACCTTGTTGGGGCGGGAAGTCATCCCATGGCAATCCGCTAGGCCCCCTGCTTTGGTCCGGGCAAAAAAAGCGGACACACCCTTTCTTTCGGACGATTCGCGACACCGACAGGGGCTGGGTTACCGAAAGCAGGCGGGTTCAAAGATCCGCCGGCTTTCCTGGCGGCCAATCTAAGAACAATAGGATAACAATAGGACGCGGAGTACCGGCAGCGGAAGGAATTCCCAGTTTCCGCGCTAAAGCAGCTTTGCTATTGCCATAAAGTAGTAACGCGGCTTGCAGGGATCGTGTTTGCCGGAAGAGTATGCCCTTTTGGCCATCACGTTGCTTGTGCCCTAGGGTAGGAAAAACACTTGCAGTTGTCGCGGGCCAAGGTGGGGCTGCGCGGTGGATGCGCTCAGTTCAGCGTCGGATCGGAGGGGAGACCTTTGAGCTTTACGGCCGACATCAAAATTTGTCGACCCACTTGGGTAGTAAGGCGGTGCCACATCTCGGATTCATCGCCGAAGACATCTTCGACGCTTGCCGGCAAAGTAAACCAAGCTCCTTGGCGGAGTTCTCGTTCCAACTGACCCTTCCCCCAGCCGGAGTGGCCAATGAAAAGCCGCAGGGGTTGCTTTTCACTTTCGACAAGTTTCTCTAAGTGGTCCCGTTGAGCGGAAAAGTAAAGGCCCGGCAAGATTTCGATTTCCGCGATGTCCGGGTGGGTGTGGATGGCCATGAGGGGGCCGCTCACCGGACCGCCGATATTCACGAGCTGTTCCAGCTTGCAAGTTCTCTTGGTTATGTGTTCCCACAATTCGCGGATCGAGCTACTGGCAATCCGGTTAACAACGACGCCGAACGCCCCCTCCTCGCTGTGGTGGATCATTAGGACCACCGTGCGGATAAAATTCGGATCGGTCAGGTAAGGGGATGCCACGAGAAAATGACCTTTCAGCGAATCCATGGGGGCATCCTCCTTAGTGGGCAACTTGAGCCTAGATGTTCCGCCCCAAAAGGGGCTAAGTGGATTCGACGTAGTGTCCTTTTGGGTTGGTTCGGCCGCCGGGTCGAAGGATCCACAGGGAACTTCCCTGGGCTTACGCGAAAATACATTTTTCTATCAGCCTTGCCCCGTGGCCAGTAGATTGATTGCTATTTTTCTCCGATGTATTATACGTGAAAGCCGCAACAGTTGCCGTACTTTCACCCGCAGAAAATTTCCCGCCTGATTCTCTGACCACAGGGAGAAAACAGCAATCTTTCCCGAAGGTAGATGCTAAAGGACGACTAACCCCCCAATGCCACTTTCACAAATCAGCTTTTTCGCGGGGGGCCCGTGGAGCACCGCTGATTTGGGTCGCGTCGCTCACGGTCGGCTTACCTCGTGGCTGATGTGCCGGTGCAAAATTGTGATGGTCGCTAATCTGGGAAGATGAAAGGGGACGTGGAAGGCGTTAATGAGCTCGTGATACTGAGACGAGCTCCAAATTCTGAGCTCGAGATTCGTGGAAACCCGGAGCCATTACCCCGAGATTGATCTCGGTATACCCGGAATGTGAGCCTCGGATTTTTAAATTGGTTTTTTGGTTATGTCGGGGCAAGGTTTCTGAAAAGCGTTACCGCTTTGATCTTCGTGAGCGTTTTCGGATTGATCTTCGTGAAAGTTATCGGATGATTCTTCGTTGAAGCATACAGGAGCGAAAAACGGTGAACACGATGAGGCGTTTTTTCCCCCAACAAGCTGCGGGCGGAGCCTGGTTTTTTACCGCAGTTTGTTTGGCATTGATCCTAACTTCGTGGCCTTGTTGGGCGGAAAGCTGGAAAGCGGGCGTGGCCCGGGCCAAGATCACGCCGGAGCCGGGCATGTGGATGGCCGGCTATGCGCTTCGCGATCATCCGGCAGAGGGGACCCTTCAGGATTTGTGGATCAAGGCTCTGGGGGTCGAGGATGGCCGCGGTTGTCGGGCGGTGGTCGTCACGTGTGATTTCTTGGGGTTTACGAGGGCATTGAGCGAGGAAATTGCCGCCCAGATCGAGAAACGCTTCGCGGTCCCCCGCGCCAATTTGATGTTTACGGCAAGCCATACGCATTGCGGGCCGGTGATCGAAGGGGCTTTGTACGATATTTATCCGCTAGACGAAACCCAGCGAAGGCTCATCACTGAATACACGCGGCAATTATCTCGAACGGCGATCGATGTGATCGCGGCTGCGTTGGGCTCGATGGAGGAAGTAGAACTTTGGGCGGGAGAGGGCCGGGCCGAGTTTGCTGTCAATCGCCGAAATAATCGAGAGGTGGACGTGCCCGCTATGCGAGAAGCGGGTCGGCCACTGGTGGGTCCCAGTGATTTTCGGGTACCCGTCCTGTGCGTTCGGAGCAGAGATGGCCGTGCGAAGGCGCTCGTTTTCGGTTATGCCTGTCATGCGACGGTTCTCAGTTTTTATCAGTGGTGTGGCGACTATCCGGGGTTTGCGCAAGAAAATTTGGAGTCGCGGCTGCCGGGGGTAACCGCGATGTTCTACACCGGCTGCGGGGCGGATCAAAACGCCCTGCCCCGTCGCACCGTGGAATTGGCTCAAGTATATGGTCGGCAATTGGCCGACGCGGTGGCGGCGGTGTTGGAGCGGCCAATGCGTCCAGTAAGCCCGCGATTGAGTACGAGTTTTGAGCGAATCCGGCTGGATTACGAGGTGGTGGACCGCGAGTATTTGGAAAAGTCAAGAGCCCAAGGCGGATATATTGGGCGATGGGCCGAGCGATTGCTTGGTCAATTGGCGGCCGGTGCGGTGTTTGCAAATTCGTATGAATATCCGGTGCAAGTTTGGCTCCTCGGAGAAGATCAGTGGTGGATCGCTTTGGGCGGGGAGGTTGTCGTCGATTATTCGCTGCGGTTAGTCGAAAAGTACGGACCGAGCACGTGGGTTGCCGGCTATTCGAATGATGTCATGGCGTATATCCCGTCTCGGCGCGTTTGGGAAGAGGGTGGATATGAATCCGGCGCTTTTACGGTTTATGGACTGCCGGCGAAGCGGTGGACTAACGACATTGAAGAGCGCATTTACGCGGCCATTGCGGCGGGTATGGAGCAATGTCGACAACTGACCGCTTGTTCGGCGACGGTCGGAAGCGCGGGCCAAGCTCGGTGAGTCGCGCAGGGTCATACAGGCGGATGAGCATCAAGACGGCCTAATACAAGGAGCGAGGCGATGAATCGGCGAATTTCGCGGCGGGTTTGCCTAAAGGGAATCGTCGTCGCAGGGGTGGTGATCGCACCGTCGGGAAGTGCCCGGAGTTACTCGGCGAATGAGAAGGTCAATATCGGGATCATCGGGGCCGGTGGGCGTGGGTCGGCCAATACCCAGGGAGTGGCCCGTGAAAACATCGTGACTTTGTGCGATGTGGATCGGGGGCATTTGGCGGCCGCAGCCCGCCGATTCCCATCTGCCAAAACATACACCGATTTCCGCAAGCTCCTCGATGAGGAAAAGTCGTTGGATGCGGTGGTGGTGAGCACCCCGGACCACACGCACGCGGTTGCCAGCATTCGGGCGATGCGTCGGGGGCTGCACTGCTTTTGCGAAAAACCCTTAACCCACAATGTCCGCGAGGCTCGGTTGATGGCCGAGGTTGCTGTGGAGAAAAAGCTTTCCACGCACATGGGGACCGGCTCGCGTGGGGATGAAAGCACGGTTCGCACGGTGGAAATTATCCGCGCGGGTGAACTGGGAGAGGTCACCGAGGCCCACTTCTGGACCAATCGGCCGATTTGGCCACAGGGTTTCGATCGGCCGCCTGGCGAGGATCCCGTTCCGGAGAATTTGGATTGGGAAGGATTTATCGGGCCGGCAGCGATGCGTCCTTTTAAGGGGCGGTGGCCGCAGGGGCATCCGGTTTATCAATTACCTCCCCCCCAGCGTCATGCGAATGTTTATCATCCGTTTGTTTGGCGCGGCTGGTGGGATTTTGGGACCGGGGCACTCGGGGATATCGCACCCCACATGTGGTCGTCGATTTATTGGGGGCTAGATCTAAAGGCTCCGCGCTCGGTGGAAATTGTGGACGTTTCGGGCCCAGTGACGGAGATGTTTCCTGCTTGGAGCATCCTCAAATTCAATTTTCCCGTGCCCGGGACCGACCGCATGGTTGCCGTGTATTGGTATGACGGCGGCAAAACACCCTCGCCCGACCTGGTGAGGATGCAGAATGTACCAGACGGTGGGTGGATCATCGTCGGCACAAAAGGAATTCTGGGTATGGGGAATAAGTCGCCCAATGCCTTTCCGAACATTCCGCGGACGTTGCGTCGTTACGGCGACATGTACGAAGAATGGCTGGCCGGCATCAAATCCTCCGACCCGGAGCGGCCGAGCTGCCCATTTAGCTACGCCGGTCCTCTGACCGAAGCCTATTTGTTGGGAAATATCGCGCTTAAGGTCGGTCAAACGATCGAGTGGGATGCGGAGGCGTTCCGCATCACGAATTGCCCAGAAGCCAACCAATATCTGACCCGTGAGTATCGCAAAGGCTGGGAGCTCTAAGCGGGATTCTGGTCCGGGTCTGTGGTTGAATTCTCCGGGGGTTTATTCTGAGGAAGAAGTCTTTGTGAATCTTTGAAACTTTAAAGAGGTTTAACGGGAAAAGCTTTGCCGGTTGTCTCCGGTGATTACCCTGCCGTAAAGCGCACGCGTTTTTGGGGTCTTGCCCAGAGAGGTCCGGGGTACTACTCGCCACGGATTGTTGCATCTGCTCGAAATTCAAAACCGCACGGCAACCCGCTGCTGCGGCGCAGCATATGCCGCTTCCTGAATGGGATCGGGTCTTTTGATCCGAATGGAAGGTTCAACCTGCTCAGTTAGGCACGAGTAAGGGTGTCTGGGAACTCAGAGCACGTTGAGGATCGAGCCGAGTGACCGTTTCGTTTCTCTTGAGGACGGCGATCGGCCAATCAGGGATTTGCGGCTTCGTTTTCGGCCCGGTACCGGAAATTGGGCGTTCGGCTTGTTGGAAGATCAATCTTCGCTTACGTTTCCTTGATTCGGACCGTTGTTGCGGCACACTTTTGTGTTTACGTACGAAACATAAGCCAACATCAATATTTCACTTAGGTCAATTCAATTCAACTCTGGGATAGGCTGAGGGATGAGTGGGTAAATCCTGTTGCTCAAATTTGCGTAGCAGAATCCTCCTTGCCAAACGCAAGCGTAAAAGCTTGACGGAAAAAGTCGAAAAAACCTTGCTTAACCGGGCATAAATGTGTCAACGGGATTGGATAAAGCCGGCGAGCTGAGTGTTCGAATTGGCTTGGTTAGATAGGCAAAGATTTGTGGCCAGGGAAAAGCAAGAAGCGAACGACCGTATGCGAACGGGTTGAGATTCCCGGAATGAATCGCGATTGGAAAGATCTAGAGGAACGAAGCATGACAACCTTTGGGCACAAGATTTTGGGAACCGCGGGCTTTGTCTTTCTGGTTAACTGGGTCATGGGGATCTCGTTATTTTTCCCCAATTGGACCTGGGTCCTCGCTGAAGAATCGCTGCCTCCGTTAGAGGCGGGTTTCGTCCGGCTGGATAATGGCCGTGATTTGGAGGGATGGTATCCGGTGCGGTTCTGGGGTATTCCAAGCGACGACTACTCCGGCTGGAGTGTTGTGGATGGGGCCATCCACCTGGAGTGCGCGCAAGCCAGATTCAATTTGTTCAGTAAACACAAGTTCAGTAGGAATTGCATCATTCGGCTCCAGTATCGGGCAAGTCGAGGAGCGGATTCCGGTGTGTTTATCCACGGCAATCAGTTTCAGGTGCGGGATTATCCCCATTCCTACCCCGATACCCAGCGATATGCCCCGTATGCAAAACCCCATGACCAGTGGAATGAGTTGGAGTTCGATATCACCGAGGGTATAGCGGTGGTGCGCCTGAATGGGCACGTGATTGAGAAGAAATGGCGGATCGGTGATCGCCCCGATTTAGGCCTGGGTTTACAGCGGGAAGTTGGTAACTTCGACTTCCGCTTCATCCGCGTGGCGGAAAAAGAGGAGCTCAAAAAGCTTGGACAATAAAGAATGTGAGGCTGTCCCCCTCTGAGAGCGGCTTTCCCCCTGAAGAGCCGAGTATCTTTTCAAGTTCAAACGGCGAGTAAAGACCCTCAACAGAACATTTGTGGGTCATATGTTTGTGGAGTGTATTTGTGCGGTATAGGTTTAAGGGGCTTGGCAATTGCCGAGTAACATATGGGTTTTGGCAACTGCCGACTAACAAATCGGACTCGACAATTGCCGAGCAAGCTATTGGGAAGATTGTGCGGAAGCTTTGAGCTATGGATCGAACCGGAGATTGCACCCTCATGTCTGGAGTGGCAATTATCTTGCTTGCGCTATTCTGGGGGTTTTTCGGCGGGATTACCCTATGTTTGAGTGCGGACACGGCAGCTTCGTCACCGGGAACTGAGCTGCCCAATGTGCTGCTGATTATCGGGGACGATCAAGGGTGGACGGACTTCGGCTTCATGGGACATCCCATTGTTCAGACGCCTCATCTTGATCGCCTCGCCTCAGAAGGGCTGCTTTTCACCCGCGGGTATGTGCCGTCGAGCTTGTGCCGGCCGAGCTTGGCGACGATTGTGACGGGCTTATTTCCCCATCAGCATAAGTTAACGACGAATGACCCCCCGGATGGTTTGCCCCGGGCGGAGACCTTAAGGCTTCGCGAAGCGCAGATTCGTTACATCGAGCAAGTGCCCACGTTGCCGCGTCTTCTGGCACGAAAGGGATACCTCAGCTTACAAACCGGCAAATGGTGGGAAGGACACTACCGACGGGGTGGTTTTACCCACGGGATGACCCACGGAGATCCCAGCCGTGGTGGTCGTCACGGGGATGAAGGGCTGAAGATTGGCCGCGAGGGTCTACGGCCGATTTTCGAGTTCATCGAGCAAGCCGGCGGCAAGCCGTGGTTTATTTGGTATGCGCCTTTCTTGCCTCATACCCCGCATAATCCGCCGGCTGATTTGCTGGGAAAGTACCGTCAAAAGACCGATTCTCTTTTCGTGGCTCGATACTGGGCCATGTGCGAGTGGTTTGACCACACCTGTGGCGAACTGATTGAATATTTGGAGCGAAAGGGGTTATCGCGGAATACGCTTGTGGTTTTCTGCGTCGATAACGGCTGGATTCAGGACCCGGCATCAAACAATTTTGCTCCGAAGTCCAAGAGGTCGCAGTACGACGGCGGCATTCGGACCCCAATCATTCTGCGTTGGCCCGGGGTAATTCCCCCGGCTCGGGACGAGAGTACCCCGGTTTCTTCCGTTGATTTGGCACCGACCATTCTCCGTGTTTGTAGCGGTGAGCCCACGGCGGATATGCCGGGGATCAATCTGTTTGACCCCGCAGCTCGGGCGGAAAGAAGCGCGGTTTTTGGGGAGGTATTCCTGCACAGCGCTTTGGATATTCACGACCCGGTCAAGAACCTCATGTACCGGTGGTGTGTGGACGGCTGGTGGAAACTCATCGTACCGCATGCCCCGAATGTGCCCGCAGGAAAAATTGAACTTTACGACTTGAAAAATGACCCGCATGAGACGGTTAATCTTGCCGTGGAAAAGCCGCAGATTATGGAGCAGCTGCGGGTTCGGTTGGAAAAGTGGTGGGCAGTGCCGTAAAGTGCGGCCGTGACCGGAAATTTGCCTTAATGTGAACCCAAACGTGTGCCCTCAAAGTTCGAGATCGTATTCGACGCAGTCATCCATTTTTGCCTTTGGCTTGATGTGAACCCAAAGGTCTGCACTGGAGGAGTGTCTTACTGGGCACTGAAGGCGCGGCTTGCGAGCACGAGATGCGCAGCGGAGAAAGAATCGCTTATCTCCGAGTGTGTTCTGCGGGTTGACTTCGCCGATTGATTCCGAGGAAATTCTGCGGGTTTCTGCGGGTCGGTACCAGCTCGCTAAGACGCGGACAAATTGCACACGTCTTAACTACGGCTTTTTGCACCCGTCTCAACTACAGCTATTCCGGCAGCACGACGGTTTGCAATAGATCCAAAATGAGCAGTGGGTACTTGCCGCGAACTACAATCCGCGTTGGCACCGGTTACCGGACTTAAGGCAAAAATACGGCGATGGGCACCCGCGTGTTTTGTTCCACTGTTTGTGCGATCCACTGGATTTCAGGTGCATCCAGAGGGGTGACGAAGCTTTCTGCCGGCCTACGTGCCACGGTATAAATCTGAACAAGCTTGATCTTGCCCCCGGCAGAAAGAATCTCGTTTAAACGGTCGCAATAGGCCTGGAGTTCGCCCGCCGAGGGAGGTTGCCCGTGGATTCGCATGAAAAGGGACTGAATCACAACGGGGCGTTCTCGGGCGGCCTGCGTGATGTTTTCCAAGATGAGTGAAAACTTGATATTCGCGCGAGCCACAAGCCGGTAATACTCCTCGGTGCCTGCGTCGAGTTTGGCCCAGATTTCCCCGTTGTTGGCATCGAGAATCCGCAGGCCTTTCCGCACGTTCTCCCGATGAAATAGACTTGCGTTAGTGATCAGGACTAGCTTCAGTTCGGTCAACCCGCGGTTTGCCCGAGCGTTGGCCGCCAGTTGTACGGCTTCGACAAATTGCGGGCAACTGGTGGGCTCGCCATCGCCGCTGAAAGCGATGTCGCGTGCCGCGCGTAAGGTCGCAGGTACCTCCCGGAAATTTGGGTGTTGAAATAACTGGCCCGAAAGGACCGATTCGAGCATGTCGTCCAGTTCTGCTTTTAGCCGCGGCAAGACCACAGCGCGACGGGAGGGGGAGCCGCGGCGGTCAACCTGACAGTAGATGCAATCGAAGTTGCAGATCCGATCCGGATTGAGATTCACCCCAATGGAAACTCCCCCCGCTCGACGGCTTACCACGGGGTAAACGTACCAGTTCTCCTCGAAATTGCGAGGATGAAGCAAAAAGTAGCGCCGAAGGGCTGATTTTTCAGCCGATCTATCCATCGGAGAACCTGAAACTTTTCCGGATCCTGGAGTCTGCGAAAATTGATCTTTCGGCCAAACGACTAACTCCGCACTTATAACGACTAATTTCGCAATGAAATTCTACGCTTTCTTTCGGTAGATTTCCCGCAACCACGTTTCAAGTGAGATCGAATCCTCGCTCAAATGATTGACATGATCGCGAGGCCGGCAAGCCTGCGGGGTGCTTGGAAGTTTGAACCCCGCAAAATACCAATTTGCCAAGAGGTGAGAAAAACATCCCCGCAAGACGCGCTTGAGAGAAAAGCAGAGAAAGATTCAGAGTTATTTCCCGCCTGCGGGTAAGCAGCGAACTTTACGGAAGCTGATTGCCCATCAGCTTCGCTAACCAGATTAGACCCCTCCCCCTGGCAATCGTATGCTCCCGCCCCTTAAGCCCGACGCAGGACCGTGAATTCGTCCAAGGTGATTACTGTCAATTCCCCGTCCGGCAGTTCGAGTAGAATGACGTCGCTAAAGACCTCATCGTCCTCTGCCCGAGCGAAATGCAGTCCGTGGCGCTGTCGTTCCGTTCTTACGACGGTTCCAACCGTTTTCACTTTCCAACTTTTTGTGCCGACCGTTACCAGATGTTCCACCTCGATGCGATCCCCCGGCTTAAGTTCCTCGAATCGCGTCTCCAACGAAGCGTTGTCTGCTGCCATGCTTGTGCCTCCTCGGTGAGGGTTCCTGATTCCAATTTTAGCGAAATCCCCCGGAGTTTTAATGTCAAAAACGCTTCGAGCTGTCGAAACTGGGTTGCCGAGTCAATCCGCCCCCGGGGTGCCCAGTCTAAGCTAAGCACGAGGAGATTTTCCAAAGCAGCTTAAAGCGATAGCACGATGGAAAGTGGAGGAAAACAGCCGCTAAAAGCTCGTCAGGCTGCCGACGGCTTGCGGCGCAATTGCCGCCTCTCGCGATGGATCCGACCGACTTCGAAAGCGTGACCAAACCGCCGAGGCTGACTGGCCCAAAAATATTGCAATTTGTCACATTTTATGCGCGATCAGCGGGGAGCTTGGGCGCCCGTAGTTTAAACCGCTTTGCCCCTCATTTTGTGGGGCGTGCGGAGATTTTTGGGGGCTATACGGAACCATTTTAGGGGGTTTAAGGAGGCATGATCATGGACTGGGGACAAAAGATCTTCCTTTCGCATACCGCGGCACCACCCGTGAGTTGCTCCAAAGCTGCCGGGGGTTTTCGGTGAGGACCGATGATCTGCCGATCGATCTCCCGACGGCGCTGATTTGTCAGCGATGATTGTTTGGTCACACTTCCTTCGCGTCGATCCACGACATCATCTTTCGCAGTTTTCGGCCTACCTGCTCAATCGGATGTTCTCGTTCCCGCCGACGCATTGCCTTAAAGGCCGGGGCATTGGCTTTATTTTCGAGAATCCACTCTTTGGCGAATTGCCCACTGCGAATTTCTTCCAGGATTCGCCACATTTCCTCTTTTGTTTTGTCGTTAATGATACGTGGGCCACGGGTGTAGTCGCCGTATTCTGCGGTATTCGAGACGCTATACCGCATATAACTCAGCCCACCCTGATAAAAAAGGTCTACAATCAGCTTCAGTTCATGGAGGCATTCGAAATAAGCCATTTCCGGTTGGTAACCGGCTTCTACCAAGACCTCGAAGGCGGTCTTGACCAAGGCACTTACTCCGCCGCAGAGAACCACCTGTTCGCCGAACAAATCGGTTTCGGTCTCTTCCGCGAAAGTCGTTTCGATGACGCCGGCTCGGGTGCCGCCGATTCCCTTGGCATATGCCAAGACAAGCTTGAGGGTTTCCTCCGTGGCATTCTCACCCAGTGCGACCAAACACGGCACACCGGCTCCGCGAACGAACTCCGATCGCAGGAGGTGTCCGGGCCCTTTCGGGGCAACGAGGGCCACGGCCACCCCGGGTGGGATATCAAACTGCCCATAGTGTACGTTAAAACCATGTGAACAAATGATCAATTTACCGGGAGCAAGATTCGGGCGGATCTGCGTACGGAACACATCTGCCTGAAGTTCGTCCGGGATTAAGATCGTAATGATATCCGCCTGCCGAACGACCTCTTCGGTGGCTTCCGGCTGAAACCCGTGCTGAACAGCGAGTTGGTAGTTTGCCGTTCCCGGGAGCTCTGCAACCAGGACACGAATGCCGCTATCGCGGAGGTTCTGGGCATGAGCATGTCCTTGGGAGCCGTAACCCAGAATTCCCACTGTTTTGCCCGACAAAAGCCCCAGATCCGCATCGTGATCGTAATAGATCTTAGCCGGCATTGTAGAAAGCTCCTTTCCGTTGACAGCTTGAAGACCCACTGATCCTGCGACTGATGATCCGTTTAATCTTTGAACCGTGTGTTTTTTGACGATGTAGGCCGATGGTTTCCGGCCACTAACTTTTTCTTGTTTCTCGCGATAGTGGCACCAACCTGGAAGTGCGAAGTTAAGTCGCCGACCTTGCGATCACTTTTTCCCGGCCTCCGACCTCAGAATCGTCGAAACGATACTCAGCTCTATGTCAGCCTAGTCCTCCCGAAAACTGCTCAAGTGAGAGAGCATTATGGTAGCCTAAGGCGGAAAGCGGGTAAACCCATTCGAGAGGGCGGTTCGGTCGGCCGGAGGTACACGCGCTTGGTCGGCTTCTCCTTGCGGGGCACAAGGGTCATTTCCGCGGTGACTCAAGCCGATCTAATTTCTCAAGTGCGAGGGTGGCGGTAATTCATGCTGGGCAGCCCGTAGCGCTAATTTCTGATCTCTTCAGGTGGGGGGTGCTGGCCTGGGAATAGGATGTGGGGGTTAAGGAAGTCAGCACGTTTTTGGAGACAAGTTGCATGGAAAATGGGACTAAAACGCTAGGAAACAATGCATCAGGAAAGAAGGCGTTAGCAAATAGGACCTTTAGAGATAAGGCGTTCGGAAATAAGGAGTTTGGAGACAAGGCTGATTTTCGGAAAGCGTAAGCGGCTGGCCAAGCCAGGATTTGACTCGTGGGCAAGGCGGGCGAAAATCCTCCGGTTCCGTGGAAAAAAAGAACGCAAAAAGAAAAGGATTTGTAGGAAGCTAACCCGGGCGGGCCCGATGGATATTGCCGGGGCAAATTCATTTTGGATGTGCGGGGAACAACTTGGGCACTGGGACCGTTGCCAGTGGTTTAAGCTCCTTTTTTATTTTCGTTTAAGCTGCTTTATCTCCGATAGTTCTGATTCGGATCTCCGATAGTTCAGGCTCGGCTCGGCCGGACGGATGAACACGGCATACGCAAGCCGATGAACGCAGCGTACGTAAACCACTCGGCGAACAGGCAGAGGGCTTTGCGTTGTTTAACTGCAAATGACCGCGGGTAAAAGTTGAAAAAGGGGTAACCCAATTAGAGAGATTGCCCGGTTTGGTCTACCGCCTAGCTCAACTCCCAGCCGGTTCCAAATCCTGACCATTGGGCGGGCCGACCTGACTTCCCGGACCCCGGATCAATGCAATTCGCCCAGTTCGGGCCAACTCGACGATCCCAAAGGGCCGCATCAATTCGATGAAAGCCTCGATCTTCTTTTCCGGTCCCGCGATTTCGATGATGACCGTCTCCGACGACACATCCACGATACGGCCCCTGAAGATGTCGGTCAGCTCGCGAATTTCGCTGCGTTTTCCGGCGGGTGCCTTTACTTTGATGAGCATGAGGTCGCGTTCGACGCAGTCCCGGGAGCTGATATCGTCTACCCGCACCACGGTCACGATCTTTTCCAGTTGCTTGCGAACTTGCTCTAAGACGGCATCGTCCCCCATCACCACGAAAGTCATCCGAGAAAGACGTGGGTCTTCTGTCTCCCCGACCGCTAAGCTGTCGATGTTGTACCCCCGCGAGGCCAACATCCCCGAGATATGTGAAAGAACACCGGGGACATTGTGAACTAGAGCTGACAAAATATGCCGCATCGCTATACCTCGTTTTGAAATCGTTGCGTCGATTGTGGAGCCTTCGGAAAGGGGGTTAAATCTATTGTCTCGTACAGTATAAGACAATCCCAGGTGCGGTACGGTTCGGTTTTTCGGAGGATGGATCGGCGTGAGGTATTAGAAAGGCGGAAACTCAGATCGTTCGAGATCTCAACCAACTACTCTCAGCGATTAACCTTTTTGAGAGGCTTGCGCCGGCTTGGCTCGCCGTTTTCCGGGCATGTGCAATCAATCTTAAGACGGGCCGACCGAGTATTTGGGTTCGCGGATGGAATTTGTCGAAGCAAACTCGGTCGGCTAACCCTTGTGCCTATTGCCGACAAAGTACGGGGTAACTCGGCCAACGATTGCAAGAGTTCCTCTCCAAGGCGTAGACGCTGGTCTCCCATTACTTAATGTTATCTTTCATAGTCAATGTAAGTAATACCAGGTAATTCATAGTCGATGTAAGCAATAGTAGATAATACCGGATAATATCCGGCGAACTGTGTGACCCACTTTATGGCCAAAAAACAATAAGCTTAGAAATTTTTTCCTTCGTTTCGATTGCTGTTGGTGTTTCGGTGCTTTTAATTCGCCTTTTCAATTCGCAAAAAAGGGCGGGGAAATCCGCAGAAAAGGCACGCATGGATGAAAAATTTGGTATGGCTCGAAATTAAAGCACGCAGGGATGAAAAATTTGGTATGCCTCAAAATTCTTACGATGCGCCGGGATGGCGGCATAATGGACTCAACCGCGAGGATGTTCAACACGCGGATTATCGCCCTCAACCAAAACCATAAACGGGTTTAGAAAACCGCGAGGAACCGGGCTCACAAAATCACAATCCATATGAGTTATTTACTGATCTTTGTGCCCAACTTGGGGTTTGAGATTCTTTGAGATTCTTATGGAAAAACTCGTAGAAAAAAACTTGCCGGCAGCTCGGTTTTAGGGTTAACGTGATAAGAATTATAAGCTTTATGATAACTATAAGAGTATTTCGGTCGCCCCCCTCTCTTTCTCTTCTTTTGGCGCTCCGTTCACCTATGCAAGTCGACTTCTTTGAGCAATTCGGATCTTTTCGTTTCGCAGAAAGATCAGAAAAAGGGGTGTCTTTCAAATCCCTGCAAGCGTAGTGCGCCGGCTCGCTTTGTCCATTCATGTTTCGTTTCCAAATCGGATGCGAATATCCGCATGCGTGGTACACCGGCACAGCGGGGTTTAAATTCAGCAGTTTCTCACGGGACATCTTCGCCCCAAATGGGCACACCAATGCCGCGGATCGGAAATCCGAGGCGTTTATCGGTCACTAAATTGATCAATGGTTGCCCGGTAAGCCAGCGCCGCAAATTGTGACAAAATAGCTCCGTTATATCGTCCGCTCGTCGGGCACTTTGGCCGCCCACGTGTGGCGTGATGATCACGTTCTCAAACTCCCAAAGCGGGCTTTCCGGGGGTAAAGGTTCAGGATCGGTCACGTCCATGACGGCGCCGGCAATCCATCGTTCTCGAAGGGCACGAACCAGCGCATCATGGACGACAAGCCCGCCGCGAGCCACATTAGCCAGAAGGCCTGTGGGTTTCATTCGTTGAAATCGCTCCTCGTTGAAAAGTCCCTGCGTACTCGGGTTGAGAGGAAGTGCGAGGATGACGATGTCGGACTCACGCAGGAGTTCGTCCAGGCAGTCTGCCGGCCAAAGGTGTTCCACCCAAGGGGGCTTATTCACGGGGAAAAGATCGGTAGCAAGGATCCGGGTCTTGAAGACGGAGAGCAACTGGGCCACTCGCCGCCCCACCCCGCCAAAACCGACAATCCCTACCGTTGAGTGGGTCAAATCGCGGGTGGGACGACGGACAAATTCCCGCTTCTGCTGGGCCCGGAAAAATACGGGTAAACTGCGGCACCAGGCCGTCAGGAGGGCGATCGTGTGCTCGGCCACTTGGTCGGCGAGCACGCCGGATGCGCTTGTGACAACAACGGGCGATTCAATCACGGAGGGGACAAGCACGTGGTCTAACCCGGCTGCGGAAGACTGCACCCATTTTAAACGGCCTTTAGCGACCACAGAGTCCCAGTCGATGGGGACCTTCGCATGGCCGAAGAAGATGTCGGCCGTGAAGATTTCCTCGGCGATTCGCTCCTGACCGGCATCGATAATCTTAGCCTCCGGAGCGATCTGCGAGATTTGCTGCTCGTGACGCGGTTCATGCGGATAGCATAGGACGATTCGCACGGTTAACCTCAAACTAATCAAAGCTGGCAGCTAAAACAAATTTCGCAAGTTGTAGGTGAGGCAACCCAAACTGTGCACGATCGGGCATGCCCTCAGGTTTCGAGGGCTCACGATGACGGTGAGTTCGTTTCGCCGATGCGCGTGAATGACCCGCGGGCTGCCTGGCTGAGGAGCGTTAAAGCATCCTCAACACCCTACCCCGTTACTACGATAACTGAGACGCAAAAAAGTTTCACGGGGCTAGGCTTGGCATTTGGCAAGCCGGGTCGGTGAATTCTGCGAGGTCCGCTACGGCGGTATGCCCTCGTGCGGCGGAGTGCCTACACACTTTCGAAAGCAAAACAAATAAATAAGGGTAAGCCTAGCAGGATTCAAATACCAGGTGCGCGGACGAATTCGAGGAGTGTTGCGGTTTGTCTTCCGGAATATTCGTATTCAAGCAGCTCTCCTCAGAATATGGTGTGGTTGCGGACTTGGCCAGCACAGGCGCCACATAAGAAGATCGCGAGGAAGAGCTAAGCCCGCCCGGGTGCGGGATGATCGCGGGCTACCCGGATTGGCTGGATTTAGGGTGAATAAGTGCTCGTGGATCAGTTTTCGGAGCGTAGAATACGCGGCTTTGTGGGCGAATCGTTGCGTGGGCAAGGGTTTGCGGGCATTCTGGTCCTGAGGATCCGGGTGCTAGATTGCAGGACTACCAACGATTAGAATATGTTGAGGAGTAAGATGTTGTGGCGAGCCCTACCCTGAGCGGTCGCCCCTCGAATGGTCGAGCCGCTGCCCGCCAGTTTTTTTCCCAGTTGGAGATTCGGTGCTCGCCTGCCGCCCGAGGTCCGTTTCAGCGGGCAGGCCGAGTCCAGGGTGCTAAGTCGGGTGAGTGTGTGGGAAAGGTTGAAGGTTTTTGGATTTGAAGGAGTCGTCCTTGAACGGCTTTGCTGCGCGAATCGGCCTAACTTCTGTTGTTCTGCTGGTATTACTGCGGATAAGCATCGGCTGGCACTTTCTTTATGAGGGTGTTTGGAAGCTGGTGCAGCCGGATTTCTCCGCGGAATCCTACCTGCTGGTGGCCAAGGGTCCGCTAGCGCCGATGTTTTATGCCATGGTTCCGGATTTGTACGGGCGTCAACGGCTGCAATCAATGTCAGCAAAGGGGACCGGCGATTCTGAGATTTCCGCGGAATGTTACCTAACGGCTTGGCGGTCTTTCAAGGACGAAGCCGTGAAATTTTACGCGATGGATGAAACTCAGCAGAAGGCCGCCGATGCATTGCTGAGTCAATACGAAACATCACTGAAGGAATACCTCCGGGATCATGGGTCGGCAATCCGCGGTTATTTCACCAGCTTGGAGCTTTTCGAGGCCCGCGAACGCGCTGGAACCAACGGCGCGATCCATGAGCAAGAGCGTTTGTGGCAGGAGCAGCGAAAACTTTGGGCCGAGGTGCGACAGTGGCTCGATGAGCTCGACGGCATGGGACGTGATTTTCAGGCGGGGATTTGGGCCCTACTGAACGAAGATCAGCAACAAAAAGGCTTACTGCGGCGGCCTGTGCATACGGCAGGGTTGCTGCCGATTCGTCTGCCTTTCGCTCAAACGTGGATGGAGTTGATCAATTTTTCGGTCAGTTGGGGGCTGACGGCTATTGGCATCTGTTTGATTGCCGGGCTATTCACGCGATTGGCGGCTTTGGGCGGGGCGGCGTTCTTGACTTTCATCATCATGACTCAGCCCCATTTGCCGAATATCTACCCATTGCCGCCCGAGGTGGTGGGCCACTTCTTGTTTGTGGATAAGAACTTCGTTGAGCTCGTGGCCCTGTTGGTGTTGGCAAGCACGGCCGTGGGGCAGTGGGGAGGCCTGGATTTCTTCGTGTACTGGTGGGTAGGCCGCCCGATTTTGCGTTGGATCGGTTGGGTTTCGGACGAGGCCCCAGTTCACCTGCACGCGGCGGATGCTGCTGCCCGAGTAAAATGATGTAGCTACCTGCAATCACACCCAATTGGTGCAGTGTGCGAGACTTGGCGCGAACCTACAAAATCAGCATCGTGAAAGCGGGGTGATTTTTATCCACAGCGGGCTTTGAAGTGAATAGATCGGTGTAATGGGCGTACAAATGCTTACCGCTGAGGTTGGGGAATCACGCTTCCGGGATAGATGCGATCAACTGGGTCGCGTGGTTAGGGTGTGGTTAAGGTGTGGCAAAATTAGCGATCATTTAGTTGCGAAAGATTCACCAAGGAACCTCGCGTAACAGGTTCACGAAGGTCGCTTTAGGAGTTTGATATGATGCACGAAGTTTGGGAGCCGCGAAACGATTTCTCCCGACGCGATTTCATTAAAGGTGGGCTGACCGCGGCTTTGGTCTCGGGCGGAAGCTTGGGGGCTTTCTATTTTGGATACGAGGCCACGTTGAGCCGCCCGGTACGGGTGGGGGTATTGGGAACGGGGGATGAGGGATCGGTTTTGATTGGGTCGATCAATCCGGAATATATTGAGGTGCAAGCGATAGCGGATGTGCGGCCATACAACATACATCGGGCCTTTCATGGGGATTGGTACAGCGAGGCGGCATGGAAGGCTCGTCCGGGGTTGCTAGCGAAGTATGGGTGGAAGACGGAGTCGGAAGCCCGGCGTCATGTGCGGGTGTATGGGGATTATCGGGAGTTACTGGAGGGGGAGCGAGGACGGATCGAGGGGGTGATTATAGCGTTGCCGTTATTTTTGCATGCTCCGGCGGCGATTGCGGCGATGAAGGCGGGGTTGCATGTATTGACGGAGAAGCTGATGGGGCACACGGTGGCCCAGTGTAAAGAGATGGCACGGGCGGCAAAGCTGGCGGGTAAGCACTTGGCCACAGGTCATCAACGTCACTATAGCATCCTGTATGACAACGCCCTGGAATTAGTCCGCAGAGGGCTGATTGGGTCTTTGCACTATATTCGGGCGCAGTGGCATCGGGGGAATTTGCCGGGCAACGATAGCTGGCAACCACCCTTACCGCGGGGGGCTAAACCGGACGATGCTTTGGCGGGCACCCTGGAGCGGGAATTGGCGGCGTGGGAAAAAAGGCTGGCTGAGCTCAGGAATAATCCAAAATCATCTCCGACCGAAATAGAGCTTTGGGAAAAACGGGTTGCTCAGAAACGGGCACAGCTGGACGACGAGTTGGTCGCCGAATCGGTCAAGAATTGGGGCTACGAGGATGCGGTGATTGCCGGGCAGTATCGTCGCCCGGCTATCGAGGAACTCATCCGGTGGCGGTTATGGCAGCGGACCGGTGGGGGATTAATGGCTGAGTTGGGGAGCCATCAATTAGATGCTGCCAGCCTGTTTATCGCTGCGGCTCATGGCGGTGTGAAGCAAAAGCCTTTGAGTGTGGCTGCTTTGGCCAATCGGCCGCTTTTCCCGCCCGATCGGGAAGTGGAAGATCATATCTACTGCATTTTTGAGTTCCCGGCACCCGGGTACGACGAAAACTCGGAGGTCGACCGTCTGAAACGAATTACCGTGGCCTATTCTTCAATCAACGGCAACGGTTGGGGAGGATACGGCGAAACGGTCTTCGGGACGGAAGGCACTTTGATTCTCGAACGCGAGAGCGAGGCTTCGCTGTATCGGACGCACGAAGTGGGCAGTTATGTTGAGATCCGAGGGACACCGGAAAAACCAAAGTTGGAAATCGTGGACATGCCGGATGAACCTTCGGTGGTTATCGGCCAACACGCCTTGCTGGAGGTGACCCGCGGCTATACGGAACAGCTCGAGCATTGGGCTTGGTGCATTCGGCGGAATCCGACGGCTTCGGACCCGGATGTTCGCCCGCGGTGTCATCCGGAGGTTGCCTTGGGGGATGCGGTCATCGCGCTAACGGCCAACTTGGCGGCTCGGCGGGGAGAGAGGATCGATTTCGATCCGGCTTGGTTCGAGCCGGATCTAGATCGAACTCCGGAGGGAATTGCTCCCGATTTAGCGCGTTACGCATGAGCTCTTTCGGTGTCTGCGATCACAATCCGGGAGCCGAATGCGTTTTTTCCCTCGGTATTGACGTTTTTTGGTATTGGGAGGCGTCGGCGTCACCGCAGCAATCTCGTTGGGAATGATGTCGTTGGGTACCGCTTGGTAAGCGGCTATGGTGGGAGGATTTCTTCGTTTCGGGACGTCCGTCATGGGTTGAAGCTTTTGCCCCGGGTAAGCGGTCTGCGGTCCGGGGAACGCTGAGCCGGCAGCACCGTGGGATTATCGACCTTTGAGACGTTGCTCCGATTGGCTCAAGGTTGCCGAAAACAATCGGCTTCGTCAAACGAGAAGTTCTTGCAGGCGTTACGTGCATAGTGTGGAAGCGGCCGAGAATTTGAACGCCAAAAACGGAGGACTGTTGGGATGAAACGCCGAGAGTTTGTATGGGCTGGTGCGGCGGCATTCGGGGCTTCGTTTTTCCCCATCGGTTGGAAGGCGGCGCTTGCCGGGTGGAATCCAGGTCGTAAAAAGGTCCTTTATTTCACGCGAAGTGCGGGATTTGAGCACTCGGTGGTACGTCGTGAAGGGGACCAACTGAGTCACTCCGAGGTAATTCTCACCGAACTGGGTCAGCGGGCCGGCTTCGATGTGACATGCACCAAAGACGGTCGGGTCTTCGACGAAGATCTGGGTCAGTTTGATCTCATTGCGTTTTACACCTCGGGGGATTTAACACGACCCGACAAGCTGGGCACTCCGCCGATGACCGCGGATGGCAAAAAACGACTTCTCGATGCCGTGGCGAATGGGAAGGGATTTATCGGTTTCCACGCTGCAACGGATACGTTCCATTCGCGCGGCAGCGAGATCGATCCGTTCATAGCGATGATTGGCGGCGAATTCATCGTTCACGGTAGGCAGCAGGAGGCCACTTTGCGGAACACGTCACCGCGCTTCCCGGGTATGGGGAATGTCGGTGAGACTTTGCGACTTATGGAGGAGTGGTACGCGCTCAAGAATTTTGCCAAGGACCTCCATGTCATTTTCGTCCAAGAGACGGAGGGCATGGTCGACGATTGCTATCAGCGGCCACCCTTCCCGGCGACCTGGGCCCGGATGCACGGAAAAGGGCGGGTGTGGTACAGCTCGTTGGGGCACCGCGAGGACATCTGGACCAACCCTTTGGTGCAGGAGATCTTTTTGGGAGCGATCGCTTGGGCCTTGGGAAACGTGGACGCCGACGTTTCGCCCAATATCGATCAGGTTACCCCATTGGCTCATCAATTAAAGCGGTAATCTGGGACTGAGGGCTTGCTCGCATTCGGCCTGTTGCCCGGCGGCCGAAGGGTCCCCGGTTTGCCAACATTGATCATGGGGTATATGGGTGATTACGGGGCGGATGCAATCGGGCATGTGTAGTAAGAAGCGGACCTGCATGTGCAGGGAAAGTGGGGGATCGGGTCGCGCCGGTTGCGGAAACCGAGGTATCCGCATACCGCAGTGAGGCATGCCCCGATAATAGCCGTAAAAACGTGGGATCTAACGCAAGGGAGACGCAAAGCGATCCTGTTTCCTCTCTGCGAAGGGGGCAATCCCGGTTGCAGGGGAAGACGTGCGGCAACGCTTTGGTCTCGGCGGTACCGGGGCTCATCAGCTTGGGATACGGGAAGGGCTGGTATCGTCTCGCTTGGCGTAAGAAGTACGTACGTTTTTTCGACATAAAGAGGGGTTTCCCCAATCTAAAAGCACAAATGGTTGAGCTTTCGTTATTTCGGGGCAAAGACGCGGGTGCGAATTTGCTTTCGTGGGCGATTGAACCCGATCTGGTGAGAAGGCAGCTCAGGCTTTCATTTCCATGGCTTTGATTTGCATTTGGCCTTAAGTATTCGCATTGAATCATAGGGCGATTATTTGGATGTGGCCTGATGGGGATCTTGATCTACTAGAGGTAAAGACATGAGTGCGCATCTCCGGCGGCTAGTTCAACGAATTCATGGCCTCGTGTTTATTTTGGGGGTCATGCAGCTGATCGCGGGGCATGGCCCGAGCGCTTCGGCAGAGCTGCTCTTGGAAGAACAGGAATTCGAAGAGCTTGTGGCCTCCGGCGCGCAGGCGCAGGTACTCGGTTCCGGATACGGATTTTCCGAAGGACCGGCGGCCGATGCGGAAGGCAATGTGTACTTTTCGGATGGGCGAAATGACTCCATCTACGTTTGGCGGCCAGATCGGGGGGTAGAACTTTTTGTTGCAGATAGCACTGATGCCAACGGCATGATGTTCAACCACGCAGGCGAATTACTTGTTTGCGAGGGGGCGGCCTACCGGATAGTCGCCTTCGATATTGAGAGCAAGCAGAAACGCATCTTGGTCGGAGCCGGAGCGCGGCAATTCAATGAACCCAACGATTTGGTGATCGACGAGGTCGGTGGAATCTACTTCTCGGATCCCAATTATCGGCATCGCGGTCAGGAAACCATCAAAAAGGAGATGGTGTATTACGTGGCCCCGAATGGAAGCGTGACGGTGGTTTCGGAAGTATGCCGGCGCCCCAATGGTGTGCTGCTTTCTGCGGATTCAAAAACCCTATGGGTCGCCGACAATGCGGAGCGAGTGATCTACCGGCATCGGGTCTTGGCTCCCGGCAAGCTGGCTGAGGCGGAGCGTTGGCTCGAGCTTGAGGCGCATCCGGATGGGATGACTCTCGATAGCCTCGGCAACTTGTATATCGCGTGTGGTCGGGCAGGTGTACTGATTTATAGTCCGGGCGGGAAAAAACTGGGGATGATCGATCAGCGGTTCGGCGTGCCGTATGCCTCGAACTGTTGTTTTGGTGGACCCGAGTTCCGAACCCTTTGTATTACTTCTCGCGATAAGTTCCTCGGCGTGCCTATGCGGGTAAAGGGTCATCTGCCTTGGCCAGCACGTAAGTAGTTCAAAAGACCCCGGCAAAATTTGCTGCGCGGCTGCGGCTTGCCTGGAATTCTGCCAATGGGCACCGCGCGGCGGAGTGTGGAACTCACTGCGGCGCTCCCTGGTTGCGATTCGCCTGAAGTTCTACCGATCGAGGAGCGGGCTGGGGGGTCGGCGCACGGCTACTCCCACCGCTTGCCGAGCAAGCGCGCAAGCTCTTTTTGGGTAAAAAGCAAGTAGCAAATCATCCCGAGGCCGACCTGCACCAAAAGCTCCCCCCACGCGGCAAGATTGATCTTTTCGAGAATGGTCACCCGCACGATCAGCACGATAAACGCCATGGCAAGCGCACTGCGTGCCGGGGGCCATAAGGTCTTTAGGAGGGCAATCCAGGAAATTTCGGCAATTCTTAGGACCATCGCCATATAAGGGGGCAGAATCACAAGACCGAGCGTACCGGTGTATGCCCACGCTAGCCCCCAAAGCGGTTCCTCCCAAAGGCTCCCCAGCGCAAGCCCTAAAACCATCATCGAACAAAGTAGGATTGCCATGGCGACGGCGGCCCGGGACAGAAGATCGGCTCGGCCAATCGCAGCCAATACCGTGCCCAACGATTGAACAAACCCTTGGCTGAGGATGGTGGTCGCCAGAATGGCCAGAATCGGGCCCGCCGCACGCCACTGCGATCCTCCCAGGACTTCGATGGCTTCCGGGGCTACGATCGCCAGACCCAGGCCCATCGGGAACATCGTCAGGCCGATAAAGTGGAAGAAGCCCAGGAGAAGCTCAGCGAATTTCTGTGGGTCGGCTTTCGAGCGCGAAAGTGCCGGCATCATGAAGGCACTTACCTGAGTCAGCACAAGTTGCACAGGTTTCGAAGCCAGGTTGAATGCCTGACTGAAGAGGGCCACGGCCGTAGTTCCCAGAATATGCCCGACGAGAATCTTATCGAAATGAGTAATCAGAAAAAACATGAGATTTCCCACCGTGCAATGTCCGCCGAAGGCGATCATTTGACGGGCTCCAACACCTCGCAGGCGTAGCCGGGGTCGCCACGGCTCATAAACCCAAGCCAAAGCGGCCAAGATCAAGAGTTCCAAGTAAAGTTGCAACACGAGGGCCCAAACCCCCCAACCGGCTAGCGCAACCCAAACGGCCGATGCTGCCGCGATGACCAGGGCAATAAGGCGGATAAGTGCCAAAGTAGGAAGCGAAAGTTGGCGGCGGAGCAAGGCGGTATGTTGCATTCCTACAGTCATGGTTAGCGGCAGGCCGGCTAGCGCCACGGTGACCGGTGTTAAGGTGGCCACTCCATAAAACCAGGCTACCCAGGGGGCTAGGACCACAAACACGAGGCCCATCATTAGGGCTAAAACCTGATGAATCCAGAAAAGGGCCGACACCTGATCCGCACTCAGTTCCTGCTGCTGAACCGTGGCCACATCAAGGCCCGAGCTGATCAAAATTCGAGCCAAGGCCAGCAAGGGGGCCACCATCGCGATCAATCCATAAGGTTCCAAACCTAGCAAACGATATAAAATCGCGAGGAATACGAGGTTGATCACCTGGGCTATGGTCTCGATGATGGCCACGATCCAGCCGCCTCGGCGGACCAGCGTGGGCACTTCTTCCGGCAGCGGGCCATTTAAATAGAGGCTTGCCGGTTGATCGATGGGCCATTGAGGGGCGGGTGCTTTCCAAGGAGATTGGTCTTGTTGGCTCACGGATCGGTCCTTTCGGCCCCCAAAGGCAACCACTTGTTTGCACCGCAGCCCGAATGTTTTACCGATACTTCCCATTTCGGCGAGTTTGAAACCATCCTCTCCATTTCCGCGTGTCGAAGAACATCATGGCTGGAACAAAGTAAGGCTAACGGTGGCCCTTATGAAAACCAGACTTACCTTCCAGTTGAAATTAGGGTGGCCTTTCTCCCAAAAAAACCTTTCTCCCAAAAAAATTGAATCCCTCAATAATACGATAGTATGCGAATCGGTTAAGAAAATACGCTACCGCAAAGGGCTTTGCCGTCCGCAAGACCGTGTGAACCATCCGCGGAATGCTTTCTGATGAGAGATTTCCCCGGACCGTTTAAGGCGCTGCCAAGAACTTCGGGAGGCGGCCGCCCCCGGGTGGCCCGATGCAGCAAATTGGTCGGCAAACCCCGCACGGCTTTTGCAGAGCTGGCCTTGCAGAGCGGCTCCCTGCTTCGGGGGGAGATCGTCTCCGAGATAGGATCGCAATCCTTTTACAAGTTGCTCGGCGCGACCAGGCGTGGGCAAGAAATTAAGCCAAAACCTAATAAGGCTTTCTTCTCCGCATCGACAGCCTGCTTTGGAAGCACTTAGGGGGATTGGACTCAAGGGAAGTTTGATCGGCTCTGGATGCCAACCGGTGCCCGAGGGTTCATTGGACCTGAATGATCTCGATATGTAACTGGATGACACCGGGTTGACCTTCAGCAGGTTGCGGCACAACGTAGGATTCAGGCTGAGCGGGATCCTGGGAAAATTTCTCAGGGGGAGTAAGCTGAAGCACTTCGTCCGCCGGGCAAAGGAGCTCATTTTCCAACGGTAACGGCTCGGCATGATCTAACCGTGCTGCGGTCGTGCCTTGTTGTGGGCTTTCGCCGCCCGGCAAAGGGGCAACCGTGGGCCGATTGTCTGCGGGAATCTCGGGGGCCTTTGCTGCGGGCCTATGTGAAAGAACCGTCCGGGGTGGCCCGACTTCACAATTTTCCGCAACCGCGCTTGCCGACTCTTGAATTTTGAGCGGCGGGGCCACTCGGGGGGTGATCTCGGAACTTGAACCCCGCCGTTGCAGCGGCTTTATTTGCAGAGGGGTTAACGGAGCGGTTTCCTCCGATAAAGGATGGGCCGACTGACTTCGGACAACATTCTGGCCCGATTGCCCCTGATTGCAAAAAGGGCTTTCACCCACTTCCTGACCCGGAAGGTGTGACGGGTTCGCAGGATAGTCGCCCCAGAAAACCACCAAGATCCGCGGCGAGAGGAAGCTTCGGATGGCTTCCTCGGCAACAAGGCACCAATATTGGGATTGTGCGCGACACCAGTCAAAAGGGGTGGCCGATGAAGCGCTAAGCGGATCAAAAATTCGAGGCAGCGAACAGATTTCGGGGAAGCTATCGATGGGGCGATGGCTTGTGAAGGTATTGATCCGCAAGACGTGGTCGGGCAGTGCGTAAGGGCCGGCGTAAACTCCAGGGGATATTTGAACCTGTGCAAAAAAGCATACCAACAAGCAGGTTAGGGAAGCCCGCGTGGCCTGCCTAACGAAAATCGGGCCGAAAACCAATCGCATGTTTTCCCCTTGTTCTTCCTACGCCGAGGATGAAGCAGCCTTGCTCCTGGACCCTGATTAGAGCGGGGCGATCAAGAGCGGGGCAATCAATAGATTGGGGCCATTCTAATTGGGTGGCTCGAATTCTCAACGAAAAACATTCGCCAAAAAAGAACGAAAAAACATCCGCGAAAAAAGCCCGTCCGCTGGTCGTACTCGGTATGTCTTTCGCTCCGAACCGACGTTATGCTGCTTCGCCTTGTGTTTCGGCCCCTAAAAAAGCCGAGCCAGCCGTCGAGGCTGACTCGGCTTAACGTATCACCCAGAGGGACGGTCGTTCGCAAGGCCGTGCGAGGTGGAGAGGAAACCCTCTCGCCACCGGAGGCTAATCCAAGAAGCCCGCCAGTTCTTGGCTGCGCGAAGGCTGCTGAAGTTTACGCACGGCTTTGGCCTCGATTTGCCGGATTCGCTCCCGCGTGACGCGGAAGATCTGCCCTACTTCCTCCAGGGTATAGCAGTATCCGTCGCCCAAGCCGTAACGTAACTTGATGATTTCCCTCTCTCGATAACTGAGCGTTTTGAGAACTTTGTTGATCTTGGCACGCAACATTTCGTGGCCGGCTTCTTGGGCGGGGTTCTCGGCATTGCGGTCGGGCAAAAGGTCGCCGAAGTGGCTATCGTCGGTGTTACCCACCGGACGATCGAGGCTAATGGGATAGCGATTCATAGCCAAGACCCGCCGGGCCTCCTCGATGTTTGTGCCGCTAGCCATGGCGGTTTCCTCAAGGGTCGGCTCGCGGCCTAACTCCTGCTGAAGCTGTCGCGCCACGGTGCGGACGCGCGACATGGTTTCCACCATGTGCACCGGAACACGGATCGTTCGGCTTTGATCGGCCACCGCACGGGTAATTGCCTGACGGATCCACCACGTTGCATAGGTGCAGAATTTAAAACCCCGCCGGTACTCGAATTTATCCACTGCCCGCATCAACCCCGCATTTCCTTCCTGGATGAGGTCGAGGAAGCTCAGGCCGCGGTTGCGGTACTTTTTGGCAATCGAAACCACAAGCCGGAGATTTCCCTCGGACAATCCTCGTTTCGCCTCCTGATACTGTTTGTACACCTCTTTGACGTACGCGACCCGGCTACGGAGACTTGTCGGTGTTTCTTGAGTCGCTTTGAGGATGTTGCGATACTCGATGATCCACGGCTGGCGTTCCTTGAACGGCCCACCGGCCCGCTGATGAACCTGAATGCGAGCTTTCAATTCGTCAACGCGGCGACTGAATTCCTCCAGAGTTTGGATCATCGGCTCCAGACGCTGGTTTCGCAGGCCCAATTCCTCCATCAACCGAACAGCACGCCGACGGCTCCGGTCCAACCTCCGCCATGCGGCCATCCGCTCGGGCCAGGGTCGGCTTTTACTCAACGCGATGCGATAATCTTGCCGATTCCGCTTTAGCAAAGCCTCCAGAGTTCGCAAATTGTGCGGTAGACGTCCGAGAATCTGCTTTTTCTCCAGGCGATCGGTCACCGACACCTGAACGGTGCGGTCGAACGGCAGATCGCCCTCGTGAACCCGCCGCAACGCCCGGACCGCTTGCTGCATCACGTAATCGCATTCCAGAAGCTTACGGCGAAATTGAGCACGCGTTTTTTCGATCTGCTTGGCGAGGGCGATCTCCTGCTGACGGGTCAGCAACGGGATTTCGCCCATCTGAGTTAAATACATCCGGACGGGATCGTCTGACCAGGTCTCCTCCTCACCCTCGGCCAGAAGATCGGTACTGAGGTCCAAATCGCCGGTCAGATCGACCTCCGGATCGGTGACCTCGGCCTCGAAATCCTCCAACAAAAAGTCTTCTTCGTCCGTTTCCTCAAGATCTAATTCCTCGAGGACCTCGGCGGTTTCGTCTTCGAATTCCAAAAGTGCGTCCGGATCGTACAAAGGCGACCTCCTCATGGTTCGTTACCCGAACTGCTCCTAAGTTCTTGCGTATCCAAAGTTCCTCAGATCTCCCAATCCTCTTGCCGGAAGATCCCTCCACGACCTGCCAATACCAGTTGCCAATACGACTTTAGGTGTTGACTTCAACAACCTGCTGATGCGGCCAAACATCAAAATCTTGTTCGGAACCGTTTCCAATAGGGCCAAACTGATTAACAGTTCCCCCAAAATCAAACGTAAGCACGTCTCTAAATCAACGAGGTTTGTTAGTCCTCCACATCTTTCGCTCAAACGGCTTTTCCCTAAGCTAACCCCCCTTTTTTCGCGGCATCTTGAGCTTTGTCGCGCCAAGGTCGGAATCGCTTCGGCCCAATCAAACATCATCCGGCGCCGAAGGCCCTGACCGCAAACCAACCGCTAAATGCGGTCAGCGGCAGGAAAAGTGCGGAAACGTCGAAAAGGCATGCGAGCGATGGCCTCAGACAGAACTCGACCCCCCGCGGCAAGGACCACAAGCCAAACGGCCACAAGACCGCGTGGGTCTTACCCGAGCGAGAGATTGTCTCATTGCCCGACGAATACCTGTACCTTCCCTGCCTCGGCGATGGCGAGCTACTGGACCCCACCCCCAGGCGATGCGCTGGCCCGGCTACCCGATCTTAATCGTCATTGTTACAACGATTCACCTCCTGAACGCTGCCAAAAACCCGAACTTCTAGACCGGTTTCGCTACCGTTCCCCACGCGCTTAACACCCCCAGATTAAACCACGCTTTGGACCGCTTCGTCTTCCCCAAGACCGTCGAGGCTGCCGCAGTGATCAGGGACCATTTTTTTGCGATGAGGGCCGCGATTGGCTCACGTGCCCTCCAACAGTGTGACTGCTGCACCGACGATGTCCCACCGATCTGTTGCGGCTAGCCCTCCGAACCGTTCGAAACACAAAAACCAAGCTTCAAAAAACAAAAACACCTCTTAATTCTTCAATCAATCAAATCTCTCCCGCGAAATCCGGTTTGGTGGAAGGTTGGTACATCGGCCCAAGCGCTCTCGGCTTGTCCAAACCACGCAGATACCACTTTGAAGGAGCGATTCCCCCTGATTAGGCAATGTTGGGGAGAGCGAAGTTGATTCTCCCCCACGGCCTCATCGCCGAGGCTGGTGTGGGTCAAGGGGATTAACCCATTAATTATACCCACCGCAAATTCTGTTTCTAGCAGGGGCAACAGAATTCTGCGAAAAAATGGCTTCTCTGGAGGTTGCAACCCAAGCACGCTTGAATTCAGTTTCCCAGATCGCCCAATCTCCCGAAATAGTAACAGGCCATCGCTGTTAATATGGATAATCTGCGATATATAGAAAAACTCTCAGAGATAGTTGCGGCCGTGGGTATCCCACCTATAAAATCGCGGCAGAAGATCGTGAAAACTGCGGCGAAGAGTCACGACCTATTTGGCACAGGTTCACGACTTAGGCGGAGTGATATCCGGGTCAAATACGATTCAGTAATTTTCACGGGTAATCCGCCTTTGCCCCTCGATTTGAATTCCTTGCCTATTTGGCTGTAGCGGAGAAAGTTCTTCCTTTTTTCTCAAGGGAAAAACGGGTAATCAAAGGGGCGAAGCAACGTTTGGAGCCGAAAGTGCCCCGGGCAAATCAAAGGAAGCCCCCTCAGGATCGAGCGAGAGCTTTGAAGGAAAATTCGGCTATCGGTTTCCTTAAGCCAGGAGCCATCGTCATGCCACTGCTGGGCGTAAATATCGATCACGTGGCCACCCTTCGGCAGGCACGGCGGACCTATGAGCCAGACCCGGTTTGGGCGGCAGCTTTGGCCGAGTTGGGTGGAGCGGATGGTATAACCATCCATTTGCGCGAGGACCGTCGCCACATTCAGGATCGGGATCTCCGGCTCCTCCGGGAGACCGTGACCGTGAAGCTCAACCTCGAAATGGCCTGCGCCGATGAGATCGTGGATATAGCCTCCCGGGTTCAACCGGATCAAGCCACGTTGGTTCCCGAACGCCGCGAAGAAGTCACCACCGAGGGGGGGTTAGACGTCGTTAATCATCGCCAGAAGGTGGCCGAGGTTATCGCGCGATTGAAGGACGCAGGTATTTCGGTCAGTCTTTTCCTGGATCCGGTTGCGCCTCAAATCGACGCAGCGGCAGAGTTAGGAGCTGATGCTGTGGAATTGCACACCGGGCAATACGCTTTGGCCCGCAAATCCGGGGAAAAGGCCCGCCAATTACAGCTCCTCTACGAAGCCGGGCGGCGGGTGCGCGAGCGCGGGCTTGTGCTCCATGCAGGACACGGGTTGAATTACCAAAATGTCATTCCCATTGCTCAAATGGAAGGAATGCATGAGCTTAATATCGGGCACAGCATTGTATCGCGAGCCGTTTTCGTGGGATTAGAACGTGCGGTCCGCGAGATGAAGCGTTTGGTTAGCGGACCGTGGCCGAATAACCATCAGTTTGTTGAGGATTGAGTGCTCATTTCCCGCGGCTGATTTTTGGTTAAGTACCCGCGCGGTTGGTTCCCCGGGTAGCAACGAAAGATCCCCGTTAAGCAAGCGATGATCTCTGTCAAGCAACCAAAGATTTAAAAAGACGTAACTTTCGTTTTTCTGGGCATCGTTGATGCGCCCGGCGTGGTGGGCTCCAGGGAAAAATCAAGCCAATCGGTTTAGGGCGACCCCATGCGATGGTCGGCTCGGGCAGGTGGCTGGGGCGCAGAGCGGAGGAGTGGCAGAATCAGCGGCAAGATCCGTGGGAAAATACAAAAGTTTTAGCGAGGAGTAGCATCGACATGCCAACACGTGCCGAGGCGTTTGCCGGACTATCGGTGGCCATGGTCACGCCGTTTCGCAACGGCGAAGTGGATTACGATACCCTCCGCAATCACGTGGAATTCCTCATTTCAGCCGGCGTGACGTGTTTGTGTCCGGTGGGAACCACGGGCGAATCTCCCACGCTTTCCCACGAGGAACACGAAGCGGTAATCGCCGCGGTAATCGAGGCGGCTGCCGGGCGCGTGAAAGTGATGCCCGGTACCGGTTCCAATAGCACGGCAGAAGCCCTGCGACTTACCCGGTTTGCCGCGCGTCATGGAGCCGATGCCGCGCTGGTGGTCGCCCCGTATTACAACCGCCCCACTCAGGAGGGGCTATATCAGCATTTCCGGACTTTGGCCGAGGCAGTAGACATCCCGATCTGTGTGTACAACATCCCCGGTCGAACCGGCCGAAATGTCGAACCGGAAACCATCATTCGGTTGGCCGAAATTTCCAATATCGCCATGGTCAAGGAGGCCAGCGGTTCCATGGACCAGGCCTCACAGATCATCGCATCCACGGACCTTACGATCCTCAGTGGGGACGATACTCTGACCTTACCGCTGATGGCGATCGGTGGCCGCGGCGTCATCTCGGTTGTCGGGAATCTTGTGCCCCGGGATATGAAGGCGATGATCGACGCTTTTGACTCGGGAAATCTGGCCGAAGCGCAGCACTGGCACCGGAAACTTTTCCCCCTCTGTCGCGACCTGCTTGGCTTGGCTTCCAATCCCATCCCGGTGAAAGCGGCCATGAAAATTTTGGGTCGGGACGCTGGTGAGCTGCGGATGCCACTGACACCCTTGGGGGAGGAAGGACTGATCAAACTGCGTCGGACCATGGCCGCCTATGGGTTGATCGAGGCCTGAGCTTTTACTTGCCTTTGTTGGCGAATCAGTGACCGGAGACGCCAAGGCCTCTTGATGGGATGGCCCGAAATTTGAAAAAAGCCCCGTATTCCGAGCCTGCATCCGGATTGGGCAGGTCTGCGAGGAAAAGTTTTGCGGACACTCTCGCGATACAAAGTAAGTATCTGTATCTGCGGCGTATCTCTATCTGCGTTAGTGGCCGGCCAACTGGGCCGAAATCTTGGTACCGACAAAATAGTTCATCGGCTCTCCAGTTCATAAACTCTTAGCTTTCCGAAATCGGCCTAGAGCTTGATCCGTACGAAACGGCTGCCAGGGAAAGCCCGCAACCCTTGCACCGGTATTTGACCCAGGAAAGATCAAGGAGAGGAGATCATGCACCGCAGCTTCTGCGAACCCGAACGACTTTTGGCGGCCATGCGGTTGAGCCTCTTGCACGGGGGGGCCTTTTTGGAAAGCCGACTGGCTCCTCGCGGGCCGATCATGCGCGAGCGCAATCTCAGCTACATTCACAAAGCCTGCTGGGGCTTGCATGCGGCCGGCTGGGATTCGGCGGTGATCGCGCGGCTATTGGACTGGGCTCGGAAGGAAGCTCTTCAACCCAATGGCGACTTCTATTTCCCGGATGAGCCCCCGGAATACAAAGATATGCAGCGGGTTTATCGGCCGCTGACTTTTCTCCGCGTCGCCGCCTGGATGGGACATCCTTTGGTAAGCGAGCCGGTGGTGATCGATCGCATTATGCAGTACCAGCATCCGGTGAGTGGCGGGGTGTTTCATTGGATCGGAGAGGATCCGGATCGGCCGGCTTATCCCCCGACGATCGGCGTGCTCAATACGACCTTTTTCGGGCAGTTGATGATCGCGCTGGGACGCTGGGAACCGGCCATTGCCGCCGGTAATTGGGTGGTACGTTGGATCCAAGCGAACGCCGAGCATATGCCGCGGGGACTCATCTATACGCAGATGACTCCCGAGGGCCAATTGGTCACTGAAGTATCCCGCAGTGACCGCATCGGCAAACTGGTAGACACGCACAACTACAAGCAAGAATTTTGGCAGGTCGGCACGGCGATCGCATTTCTCGCAGCCTTGTACCATGCCCTGCGGAGCCGCTGCGGGCAATCTCATACCCAAGCCCAAATTTTTCTGGATAGTGCTTTGAAGCTCCTGGAATTCGAGAGCACCATGCCCCTGGAGACCTATCTATGGCCCTCGAAATGCAAAGTGGGCTGGGGGGCCGGCGAATTGCTGCGAGTTTTGGTCCGCTACCAACTGGCCGATGAACCCACCGTGATCCTGACGTATCGGATCGCGGAGCGCGTGGCCATTTTCACCTTCATGGATGCCCAATTGGCCGACGGGGGTTGGCCGTGCATGCATTATCCGTTGGCGGCCGATATCCCGGAGATCGCTTTTAACTATCGGCCTGTCAAAGGACTCCTCTATGTGCCTGACCGCCGGATTGCAGAGTCGAAGACCATTTTCCTGCCTCGGGAGGAAATCACGGGCGAATTCCTCGGCGAGATGAGGGCGATCGAGCTCGGCGTTGCGGAGTGGTTGGCCGCTGGCCGGAAACCTGAGTCTGTGGCTCGCTGAATTCACCAGGTGTTTTGGCAAGCGAGTTCCGCAGGGTATGCCCTCCGCACATGGAGAGGGTTCCATCTCTTTCAGAATTTCCCGCACACGCGGGATGTATGCCCTCCGCAGACGGAGAGGGTTCGCCAATCCCTTGAAATGGAGTGGTCCGTATACATTATGCCGTCTGTAGACGGGGAGGGTGTATCGGGGGGAAACCCCTGGCATAAGCCGATTAGGCTGTTCGGCAATTGCGAAAGGTGTGTGCAATTTGATGGGTCATGAATCACGCATCTGTCGGCAGAATTAAGCCCCGGTCGCTAAATCCACCGAAAATCGGCTCTATCGGTACTGAAGGAGAGATAGCTTTGCTGCGGTGCGTTGCTACGTGTATTGGATGGGTGGATTCAATAGCGAGGAATTGGCAAGATTGACGATTTTAATCCCGCGATCATGGAATTAGATTCGGATCCGGTAATCACGGAACTCCCCCCGCGGAACCTGGTTTAAACGTAAAAAGTCGAAGCGAGCACGATTGGAGTACGAATTCCTCACGTGAAGCCACCGGCTTCAGATCCGCTTCATCGGGGTTAGTCCAAAAACGGGCGTTTAACCAGACATTTGGTCTATTAAGAAAAATACTTTCTATCACAATACATGTGAACTTTAACATAGATTGATGAATATTTTGTTGATCATCGTAGTGGTCATTCTGCTCCTGACTTGCTCCTCCTTTAACTTCATTACTCCTGCCTGCACCACTCTTGCCGATATCGCAAGCGGCTTTACTCCCCACGAGGGGCGCAAGCGGGATGACCAACGTTTCGATGGGAGGCAATTGATCGCGGAACTGATTGATTAGCCGGGACCTATCGCATTTGCCGGCGCTTGACCCCGCGGTCTTGGGGATTCCGAAGCCAAGTTGCGCTTGACATTAGTCTTTGCAGCACCTAAAGTTGGAGCGAATCTTTTGAGGCTGAGCAGGTTTGGGGAGGGCGGAAGATTCCGGTTTTGGGAGAGTGAAGCGTGACCAAGAAAGACATCGTTCGAACTATCTCGGAAGAACTTGGGTTGACTCAATTGAAGACCCGGGCCATTGTTCAACGAACTTTCGATGCCATTCTGGAGACCATTGCCCGGGAAGGTCGTATTGAGTTCCGGAATTTCGGCGTTTTTGAGGTCAAGCGGCGCGCCGCCCGACGGGCAAGGAATCCGAAAACTAAGACCACTGTTGAGGTTCCGGAGCGGTTTGTGGTCCGCTTTAAGCCGGGTAAAGCCATGGAAGAACGAATTAGCCGCCTCCAAAGGCATTTGGCCTCCCAGCCGGCGGCTAAGCCCGCTGAGGCTCGTACCGCATCTTGAGCCGGGTGGGTTTGGCGTCGAAATCGCCCTGTGGTTTTTCGGCGTTTCTTCTTTTTCTGCCGAAGTTGCGTCGGGAGTGCGGGCGCGTGTTTCCGCAGCAAGCTTTCGTTTCTGCGGCTTTGGACACCCGAGCTCGAATTTGTATACGCATTTATGTACGTAAGTCTTGAGCTATTCCAAGGTCTGTAGGTTTTATAAGATTTTTCGGTGACACCACACAGGCTCAGTTACGCCGCATCGGCATAGAATGCGGCGAGATCCTTTCTTTTAATTTGATTTAGCATCGTTGGCCAAAAATTTCTTATTTGGCCAAGAATTTCTTATCGAGTACTTTTCACGGTCTCACTTCACGGTGTCATTGGTCGCATAGACTTGCCGAGGCATCTCCCCACATGGGTAACAAACCGTGACTCATCTGTATCGCTGATGATGTATCGCCGATGATTCAAATGATGATTCAAATGATTCAGCATAAAAATAAAGCATTGCAATTTTTGTTTGCACTGTGAGATGGTGAAAAAAGAGCCGGTGGAGGAAACTTTGCTTGGGGGATGATAATAGTGAGGCTTCAGAAAACTTTTTTATTCGGTGTTGCAAAAAGCTCTTCCGTTCGGTAGATACATACCAACTTTTCGAATCTCATCATGTCCATCCCGGAGGGATTTAATCGTGTCCATCCCCGAGGGATTTATCCGCAACTTTGAGGTGCGGCTCATTCTAAATTTTCAAGATTGCATCCTAAGTTTTCATGATTGCTCAGACTCCTGGACGGCCCTGGAGCCGTGAATACTCGGGAATATTTGAATAACTTTGAGTCTCCTCAAAAACCTCGTTGAGTCTTCTCGAGCGCTACCAGATCTTGTCAAACCGTGAGTAAATCCCCATTTGGGTCCGGATGTTTTTCCGCTTTTTGCGACGGATTCTCGTTATCCCGACGGATGAGCCGGTGGGCTTTCGCTATTAGGAGCGATCCTGCCGCATCCAATTTGGAATCCGCTGCGAACATAATTTGCAATCCGCTGCGAACATGACTTGTGCAAGCTTTGCCGGACGGCGAGATATTCGCATCGCCTAATCCCACATTTCGGGTGAAATCCCTAATGGGATTGCTTCGTGAATAGAATCATCGCCCCTGAGTCGGCCGGCATTTTGAATTTTTTGGGAATTTCCGAAATTCTCGGCGAATTTTTCCGAAATAGAAATGCCGACTGATTCTCCGGGATTCGAGGGAGTTCCTCGGCCGGAAGTTGGCACAAGTTTTGCGCCCGAGGGCTTTGAACGGTTTACCGGTTTGCCCACGGACGACGCGGGTCGAACTTTCAGGCAGCCGGTCTACATTCGCCTATTCGGAAAGTTTCTTGTTTCTAGGAGTCTGTTGAATGAAGAAAGTGATGCTGCTCATCTTGGTGGGAATTCTGGCTCCCGTGGCTTGCGGGTGTATCATCCCGGCTTATTCCGGGGATCCGTCGCGCCGAGTCCAACAACTGATCTTCACGTCGGAAAACCTGCGGCTCATTGAAGACGAATGGGAGCGGCTGTGGCACCTCGACCAACCCGATCACTGCACGCCTTACCGGACCCATGGTGGTCTGATCTAATCGCGTGATGAGGGCGGCTTCGAAGCCGGTCCCCGATTGGCTACTGCGCTCCGATTGCGCCGCGGCATTCCGTGAGTATGAATCTTGCTCACGAGGTGACCACTTCGCGCCGTTAAGCTCGTTTCATTTCCAAGTTCGGTTTGCGCGCAGGTTCTGCTTGCCGCACAGATTTTCTTTCCCGCGGCGATTTTCCTTTACGCGAAGCTCTTGCATCACGCGCAAACATTGGTGACGGGCAAAAGGCTTAACCGCCTTCGTTCGAATATTTCGTAGCCTTATTCGGAAGCGATGAAGCGGTGAGGCCCTCGGTAAACCTTGGTTTTGCAAGCCCAGGGTGAATGTAAAAAACCGGAGTCTGATTCGCGGCTACCTCCGATGATCATGTAACCGGTATTTTCCCGCCTTATGCTTCTTTTCAACCCGCCGGTAGACCCTCCCCACAACCTCCGGCCGATAATAGTCGAACTTTTGTCTGCCTAATTTAAAGCCCCCCGCACGAGCTCCGGGGGACAAAACTCGAACTTTTGTCTCCTGAAGCCTTCCTCGGTTATGGACGCGGAGACAGACTTTGCATGTGACAACCGGCGGATCAGGTAGGCCGTTTTTTGGTCTATACGCGGAGACAAAAGGCGACTTGTGCACGTAGCGCGAGTGGTCCGTTAAAAGCTTTTGTATCTCCCAAGAATGCATACGCGTTTTTAAGGGGATTACTGATTTGGGTAGGGGATTACCATCCTACAAAAAGCTATCGGGGCTAAATTATCAACGGCGAATCCGGTTCTTGGGTTCGACCCCGTGGAGTTCCGCGTTTCAACCAGCGGCTAATCTGGGGGCGGTTTGAGCCTGGCGATTTCGGCAAGGCGGAATATACTTAGCGGGGCGCCAGGTGACGCCGAAAAAAGACAGTTAAAGCTTTGAGTGTATCTCGTTGAGAGGTTTTCTGGATCGCCCGGGTAACACCTGGAGACCTATTTGATTGCTGGGCTTGTCCTCTACTGGTCATTAGAAGCGGTAGTTTTGAATGGAAGCTCAGGCTGAAAGCTCAGCATATCACAGGAGCGGAAATCGCCGGGTATGGAGCCGGGGGAGGCCCCGATCGATCGACAGGCTACCAGCTCAGGTTAACCCCTCGGCGGATAGAGCTATCAAAGCAAAAAACGTTAAGATGCCCACGGAAAAGATGCGAACGTGGCAACGGCTGCGGGGTTTATCAAGGGCATCCATAAGTTTCTTTATAGGGTCCGTCAATTTTCCGAGTATACACGAAGGTGTCTAAGGGAACTTGGGGCCCGATCGGTGGAGCCGCAGCGATAATAAAACTTAAGAAACAGTAATGTTGGAAACGCAACAAGAGTTATTCTGGTGACTTGAGGGGTTGCCAGACGACGGGTAAACCTCACCTGGCATACGCCGAGAAAAAGCAGGAAAATTAAAAGGCTGGAAGCGATTCACACTGGAAACTGAATCGTCTGCTAAATCGCAAAAGGAGCGGGAATTTCGAAGTGGACTTGTCAGTTCAACTCGGGCGGCTTCGGCTCCCCAATCCCGTGATGGTCGCCTCGGGCACCTTCGGATATGCCCGAGAAATGCAAAGTTTATTAGACCTGCGGCGGTTGGGGGCAATTATTCCTAAGACAATTACTCAACATCCCCGGATCGGCAATCCGCCGCCTCGGACGGTGGAGACACCGGCCGGGCTCCTGAATTCCATTGGGCTCGATAATGACGGCATTGACAAGTTCATCGAAGATCATTTGCCATTTCTTGTTACCATCGGTTGTCCCATAATTGTGAGTATTGCGGGGAAGAATTACGAGGAATTTGTGCGGCTTGCTGCACAACTTGATGGCTACCCTGGCGTAGCGGGGATTGAACTAAACATTTCCTGTCCAAATGTGGCAGGTGGAGTTGATTTCGGTACGGACCCGGGGGCGTGTGCCCGAGTCGTTTTAGGGGTAAGAAACAGGACCAGTCTTCCCATTTTGGCAAAATTGACACCGAATGTTACCGATATTGTGGGGGTTGCCCAAGCCGCGGCCGATGCAGGCGCGGATGCCTTAACGTTGATCAATACCTGCTTGGGAATGGCCGTCGATTGGCGGCGTCGTATCCCCCGGTTGGGTGGCGTTTTGGGGGGACTTAGCGGGCCGGCCATCAAACCGATCGCCCTGCGGGCTGTTTTCCAAGTAGCCCAGCGGGTCAGGGTCCCGATCGTGGCCGCTGGCGGCATCGCGAGCATCGATGACTGCATGGAGTTCTTGGTAACCGGCGCGAGTGCCATTCAGGTGGGGACGGCGAACTTCTATCATCCCCGCGCAACGATGGAAATCCTCGAGGCTTTACCGAATGCGTTGTCGGAATTGGGGGCCCAGACGGTGGCGGAGGTGGTGGGAACCTTAAAGGTTCCAGGAACGCAACCGTGTGAGGCGGCGTTAGAAGCGCATCGGCGATGATCGATAGTCATTCCGCCTTCGACGCGCTCGGAGAGTTAGCTTCACGTAGCCCGGTATAGCAGGGGATTTCCGGGCACAAATAGTCATCAGTTTTCCGTGGGAAGATTTGCTTGGAAACACGCAGAGTTCTTCGAGTAAGCAGGGAACAACGAGTAAGCGGGGAACAAGTCGTCGGCAGTGAAATCGAAAGTAGGGTAAAAGAAGCCATTTGGTCGGCAGTGAGGACGAAAATACCAGAACGACGTGGAAAGCGAAAGGTAGTGGAACCAAACACTTGAAGGGATTGGCGAAGCTTGCGGAGATTCGAGCTTTCGGTTTTGGGAATGCCTACATGGGAGTCGGCAGCGAACTTAACATTTGATGGATCTTCCGCGGGTGCTCCAGGAGTATTGCAACGAGGTTTGGACGCGCGCGTACGAGATGCATCCTTGATGCGGCTTTGCGACAAGCTTTTGGGTGGCAAAATAGGCGGAGTGTCTTCGGCTGAAAATCTTCGGCTGAGGAATACGGCCGAAGGAGAACACGGAACCACGCGAACTATTTTGAAGCACGGAAAACTATTTTGAAACACGGAACAGCGTTGGAGTGGAGTTGTCAAACCTAACTGAATGCCCTGCCATGATCCGAGGGGGTGGGGAGTTTGTGCGAGTATGCGGGTACTTTCTGGAATCCAACCAACCGGTCGGTTTCATTGGGGAAATTATTTCGGAGCCATTCGGCAGTATGTGCAGTTGCAGTACGAAGCCGATGAAGCCTTCTATTTCATCGCCAATCTGCACGCGTTAACTACCCTTCGTGATGCCGCACAGTTGCGGCAGTACACACTGGATGCGGCCATGGATCTGTTGGCCCTCGGAATCGATCCGGATCGCGCAACGTTGTTTGTGCAGTCGGATGTGCCGCAGGTTTGCGAGCTGTGTTGGCTTCTGATGACGGGTACTCCGATGGGGCTCCTCGAGCGGTGTCATGCCTACAAGGATAAGAAGGCCAAAGGGTTGCTGGCCGACGCGGGTCTTTTCACTTACCCAGTGCTCCAGGCAGCGGACATTTTGGCATACGATGCCGATACTGTCCCGGTCGGCGAGGACCAGGTTCAGCATATCGAGGTCTGTCGGGATTTGGCGGCGAGTTTCAATCACGAGTTTGGTCCGGTTTTCGTGCTACCGCAGGCCAAGGTGATGCGGGAGGCAGCGAAGGTGCCGGGGATCGATGGCGAAAAGATGTCCAAAAGCTACAACAACACGATCGACATTTTCGACCCGCCGGAAGTCGTCCGCAAAAAAGTGATGCGGATTAAGACGGATTCTCGTCCCGTGGATCAGCCCAAGGATCCGGAAACCGATCACTTGTTTCAACTTTATTCGCTGTTTGCTCCGGAGGAAGCACGCGAGGCCATGGCCACTCGGTACCGCCGGGGGGGCTTGGGGTATGCTGAGGTCAAAACTGCTTTAGCGGACCTGTCGGTGGACTTTTTTGCGGAGGCCCGGGAGCGACGCCGCCAATTGGAATCGCAGCCGGAGCGGGTCCGCGAAATCCTGGGCGACGGCGGGGCAAAAGCGCGGAAGAAGGCCGCGGAAGTCTTGGAGCGGGCCCGCGATGCTTGTGGCATTCGGTATTAAGTGTTTCGATTTCGAGTGCTTCGATCTGGAAAAAGCCGATCGGCGGAATCGAATCCAATCGCACGGGCTTTCCGATGGCAAGCCTTTGGTGTCGGGAAGGTTGGCAGCGGGGGAATTGGCCACCTTTAGCTCAGCGGAATTGCGTCGTAAGGAAACTTCGAAGGGAATCGTAAGGAAACTTCGAAGGGAAATAGAGTGCCTTTCATAAAGGCTGGGAAGCGAATTGGCCCCGATTCCAGGGCAGGCTGGGCCCCCCTCTCGAGCGAAATGGGTCGCGTTTTGAGCGTTTTCTAGTTTCGAGCCTTTTTTGAATGAGCCTGGTTGCAGAAGATCCTTCCGCGGATGGAAATGATCGGGGTGGGAACCCATATCGTCGAATGCGTGCGAATTGCTCGGCTTATCGAGCGGCACGGGGAGCAATTTCTCCATCGGGTGTATAGCCTGAAGGAGATTCAATACTGCCAAACCTGTTCGGCGAGTCTCCAGCAGTTCGCGGCTCATTGGGCGGCCAAAGAGGCGGTTTTGAAGTCGCTGGGAATGAGACGATTTCGCGGCCTTCAGTGGCGGGACATCGAAATCCAACCGATTTCCGCAGGACAATTCCGCGTGCGGTGCCACGGCGGGATGAAAGAGATGGTTGCCGATTTGGGGGTTGATAAGATTTTGGTGAGCCTTGCCCATTCTCGCAACTACGCTACGGCCGTAGCGGTCAGTTTGCGGGAGACCTCATAGAGCCGAAAATTCCGCTGGCTAAAGGGTTTTTAGGGAGCTTGTTGTCGCGAGGGATTTCGCGAAGGATCAAACCTGGAGTAATATTCGCCGGAAGAAACCGCCGTATGGTCCGAGTTGCAGAATATTCCCCATATCGAACGGAAATCGGCGGCGTGCCGGTGGCGGAGATTGCCCGGGAATTCGGCACGCCCACTTACGTCTATGACGAGTCGAAAATTCGTGAGAGGATCGCCGAGCTGCGAGCCTTCGACGTCATCCGGTTTGCCCAAAAGGCTTGTTCCAATTTGGCGATCCTCCGACTGATGCACCGGGAAGGGGTGCTGGTGGATGCCGTCAGTGCCGGCGAGGTCCGCCGGGCCTTGGCCGCCGGTTATTCCGCCGAGGGGGATCCGCCGCCAATCGTTTACTGTGCCGACATTTTCGACCGGGAAGCCCTGGGGCTTGTCGTCGAGGGAGGGTTCCATGTCAACTGCGGCTCGATGGATATGATTGACCAGTACGGAGCCGTAGCCCCTGGCCGCGAAATCACTTTGCGAATCAATCCCGGCTTTGGTCATGGGCATAGCCGAAAGACCAATACCGGTGGCGATCATTCTAAGCACGGCATCTGGCACGATCAGCTTGTCGAGGCCTTGGTGCAGGCCGAGGATCTCGGACTGAGTGTGACCGGGCTGCACATGCACATCGGCTCCGGAAGCGACTTCGAGCATTTGGCTCAGGTGTGTGCCGCCATGGAACGCGCGGCGAAAACCGCCGGACGAATCATCCGCTCGATCAGCGCGGGGGGTGGGCTGCCGATTCCTTATCGATCGGGTGAAGCGTATGTGGACCTTGCGGCGTACTTCAAGCTCTGGGATGCTACCCGCAGGAAACTAGAGGAAACCTTCGGCCACAAAGTGAGGTTGGAGATTGAGCCGGGGCGGTATCTTGTGGCCGAAAGCGGCTATTTGATTGCCGAAATTCGTGCTGTCAAAAAGCAAGCGGACAATCTGTTCTATCTGGTGGATGCCGGCTTCAATTGCCTGGCTCGGCCCATCCTCTATGGGGCTTTCCACCCAATGTCCATTTGTCCACTGGATGGCCGAGTTAATCGCCCACTCGATGAGGTGATTGTCGGTGGCCCATTGTGCGAATCGGGCGATATCTTCACGCAAAGCGAAGGTGGATTTGTGGAAAAGCGCCTGCTACCTGCCGCCACGGTAGGCGAGTATTTGGTGATCGAATGCGCCGGTGCTTATGGCTTTGCGATGGCTTCGAACTACAATTCGCACTTACTACCGGCCGAAGTGCTAGTTCGCGACGGAAAAGCGCAACTTATCCGCCGTCGACAGACGTTCGAAGAATTAATCGCCGCTGAAACCGCTTTGGAAAGCAAATCCGCGGCACTTGGCTGAATCTGCGGCGGGTGATCGACCCGCACTCGGGCCAGAAGGCTCAAATGGGCGAAACTCCCGGCATGATTCGCCCCGCAATGATCCGGGGCCGAGGTCAAGAATCGATCAACCCGGGGCTACTCCCGACAGGCGGGCCGCTGCAAGCGCCTCATCCAGATTGGGGGCTAGCTGAAACACATGGTGTAGGCCCATGGTCTCCAACAGAGTGCGCACCGCAGGGGTTAAGGAGTGAAACACCAGTTTTCCGCCGGTTTGTGCGAATCGCTTGTGGCAAACAATAAGCCAACTGATGCCGCTGGAGTCCACGAACAGCATCCGCGACATATCCACGACCACCGGCTGGGCGTACCCGGCTGCGCCGAGAACTTTCAGCACCTCCTCCGGGGTTGGCGGGAACGGTTCGCGGACTAATCGTCCGACCAATTCCAAGCAAAGCACCCCGTCTCGTTGCCCCAACACATTGATTTCCATGGAGGCATCCTTTATTCGCGGGTCCTAAAAGCTTTAGTGCGTGACAAAAACAAAGATCGTCCCAGCACCCTCGAAGTACTCGGAGTATTCCAAAACGTGCATCCGGCAGGAGCATCGCGTGGGTATCTTTTGCGCTACCGGTGCTTTGCCCCCCGGGTTTTCGCGCGAGCCGATCAAAAAGCAGGCAATGCTCGGTCGAGCCGTTTTGCCAACGCTTGTCGATCGAGTTCCCTGGCAAGCTGAAAGGCAAAATTATCGGGGGTTGGAAGGCCCCGCAGATTCTTCCCGCGGAAAACCCTCTTCTTGCTCTTGATTTTCCGTTTCCTCGAGTTCTTCTTCCTCTTCAATAGACTTTAACACAGGGGGGACAAAAAGCGAGCCAATCATGGTGGCGACGCCTAAGGCCGTGATGATCCCGGCAAACACCAGCCAAAACTGGTGCATTTGAACCCATTGACGGTAGGGGTCGAAGCGAAGGTATCGACGAGGCAATCCGGAGCGGATTTGCTGCCAAAGATACCACGTCTCGACCGGGGTCATCCGACTGGTATCAACGGGGCGTGGCCCGGTTTGCCAACAATATAGGGCGAATAAAGCCCCTCCAATGGCGATCACTAAGCCGATGACGAAGACTGCTTTTCGTAAATTCCAACCGGTTTCCTTACCCGACTCGGGGGTTGCCGCCTCCAATTGACGGAGGGCTCGAAGGGTTGGAACCTCTAGCTTTTGACCGCAGGCACAGCGGATCACCTGACCCGCCTCTGCGGCCGAGACCGGCTGCTTTTGCCCACACCCGCAGGGCAATAAATAACGGGCTTCCATAAAGGTATTCTCCCCAAGAATCGGAATGAACGCAAGGATTCGGCCCCCTCGCGTATCTTGCATACCTGCCGATGATCAACGTGCCGAAGGGCATGCCAAGCCCACGGGAATTAGTTGCGATTTGTACGAGTTCGTCCTCGAATCTGAGGCAGCGCGGTGGCTTCCGCCGCATGAATCCCGAGTATAGGCCACCATTATAAACGGTGATGCCACAGTGGGCGTGGAAGCGATCCGATTATAAAAAATTGCGCACAAAATGCGGGTTTGGATTTTCCGATTTCTAATAATTCCTATGAAATCCTTTGAAATCTTCTTGAGAGGTTTCAGGTCCGGGCTATAAGAAGGGGATATTTTATGCCCGCGGGTTGGAGGAGTTTGCTTTGGAAGAGGACTACGGGAGATTGCTTTGGAAGAATGGTGGCCCCGCGGCTGAAACTTGCCGTAAACAAGGAACTTGAGTCGCTCGCGGAAGGCAGTGACTAGCAATCAAGAATTGGGGCAGCGATTTCTGCACAGACACAGGGGAAGTTCGAAGCACGAGGCTGGAGTAGGCTCATTCCTGGCAAAAATTTGAGGTTATCTCCGGCAATAACACAACCCACGACTCCATGATTCTTAACAAAAATGTTTGGGGAATTGACGGCAAAGCTTGAAGGCTCGGGTTTTCAAAAAGGAACCGTTCACTGACGTTCCTAAGGGAGGCTAGTACTGCAAAAATCGACGATGAAAAATGCCGTAAGCTTTGGGCTGAGAAGCCGAAATTGGAGGAATTACGAGGGGAAGAACTTGGAGTTTCTGCAGGATGACCCGAGAAGAAATTGGGCGCGGCACATGGGCACATGGGGGTTTCCATCATGCGTTACCGCTACGAAAAAGCCAAAATGAGTGATGACGAAAATGTTCAATATGTGCTGGGTTCAATATGTGCTGGACTCATGGGCAGCGAGCAAAAAAAGAAAAAATGCTCTATAAGCTGACACCGGAGGTCACGACGAGGACGAGTCAGATAACACATTCGGACGGCAATCCGGTACCTTATTTTTCTCTAGCCCCAATCCTTCGAAAGTTGGTGCACCAATCGCCGAGACCTCCTAAGTTGAGGGGAAGCGCGGCAAGGTTGAAGTAACCCCGAACAACTAGCAAGCGCGTCAAGTGGAAGCCGCAAAGTCGACCTTCGAGGCGAAAGCCAAAAAGGCCATCGGAAAGAATCCGAATAGCCGCGGAAAGAAGAGCAAATGACCCGATTCGCCCGGCATCGCCCTCCTATGTGCGACGGATTCGTGGCCGGCAGGATTCTCCAAGATGTCTGAGCCGCGCAAATTGACACCGTAAAGAGGGTCACGGAACCAATCGGGCGAGCCCGTTTTTGGGGTGCTAAACAATTTGCCGGGCGCGAAGGTGCAGCTCATTCCTTCTAGCTCACCACGTTGCCGAGCCTGCCCCTATGCAAAAATTACATAAATTACAAACTTGGTGTTTCGTTGGTGGCAAGATGGGAATGCCTCTTCGAAGGAGACTTCATAATCCTCACAGTTCGCATCACTTGTGGAGTTTACCCAAAAACGTGGTACAATTTTCATTGAGTGACCTAAGGATGCCGCTGGCAGCGCGGTAGCATCTACCAGGGTAAAAGTTGTTTACTTTTTTCTATCGTTGGGGCTGCCGCCGGGCAGTTCCAAGGAGGGTCTTATGATCGTCACAACTACGCAAATATTTCGCCACGCCTACGGCAAGTACGCCATCGGGGCGTACAACATCAACAATTTGGAGCAAGCGGTGGGGCTATTCCGAGGGAATTTGGGAAAGATCAAGTCGAATACCGAACCGGCAAATCCGGCGGTCAGTGCCCCATTCATCTTGCAGATCTCTCGGGGTGCGCGGAGCTACACCGACAAGCGCTTCCTCGAGGCGATCATTCGTGCGGCGGAGGAGGTGTTTCCCGAAGCGATTTTTGCCGTGCATTTGGACCATGGGACCGAAGAAGTCTGCTATGATTGCATCGATAGTGGTTTCTACACTTCGGTCATGATCGATGCCTCGCACGAGGAATTTGAAAAAAATATCGAGATCACCAAACGGGTGGTGGATCGCGCCCATGCCAAGGGCGTAGTGGTGGAGGCTGAATTGGGGCAATTGGGCGGGGTAGAGGAGGACGTCGTGGCGGATGTGAAGCTGACCGATCCGGACCAGGCGGCTGAGTTCGTCGAGCGGACCGGCTGCGATTCGTTGGCGGTAGCGATCGGTACTTCCCACGGAGTAGCCAAGTTTGTTGGACAACAAGGGGTCCGGTTCGATCGGTTGCAACAGATTCAGCAAAAGTTGCCGCCCGGTTACCCGTTGGTCATGCACGGCGCAAGCTCGGTGCCAAGGGAGTGGGTGGAGCGGATCAACGCCGCAGGGGGGCAGTTGAAAAACACCAGCGGTGTTCCCGAGGATGACTATCTGGAAGCCGCGAAGATGGGCGTCGTCAAAATCAATATCGACACCGATGGACGACTGGTTTGGTGTGCGGTCTATCGGGAATCGTTCCGCGATAATCCGAGTGATTTCGACCCGCGAACCCCCGGCAAGCTTTTTATGCCCGTTTACGCCGAGTACATCATTCACAAAAACAAGATGTTGGGTTCGGCCGGTCAATTGGAATCCGTTCGGGCCATGCTGACGCAGGGCTAAAATGGGGTGATCCCATCGGGGGCCTATGGCGCGGCGGCGTAGGCTGAGCAGTGCCAGAATCTGCTGGGCTTTGATTGCCCAAATACTGCAAGTAGCCTTTGCGCAAAAGACGGAGGAAGTGCCGCCCGCGATTGCGCTATGCGCGGCGCACGGAGGGCTTTGGGCCAGACGGGCTTAGCTATCCTCTCAAAAGCTAAGGATTCGAATGGGATTTGATTCGGATTCGATTGCGTTGCGATCCAACCCGCGCCTTGAACCATAAGTTTGCCCCGCCCGCATGCACCGGGTTGCCCACGTTAGAGAGCGAGTTATTGTTTGAGGTCGACTGTTTGAGGTGGACCACCCCCGCCTGCTTGGACCGCTACGGCAAGCGTGCAATTTGCATGCGATGGGGGGAGTCTTTCCAGTCGACGTCCCCCGCAGCTTCAAGCCACGGTTTTGTGCCCTGCCCCGAGAACACAGGGCACAGCGGAGCCTTTTCGGTCGCCCTTCGGATCTTCAAGCGACGGCGATGGTCTGGCGGGTTTTAATCGATTGTGTCTGCCGGTGGCCCAAAATGAGGGCATCTCGGGCCAATCGCCCGTCCAACAGATCCGATGGTTGCCCGGACTCCACGGCGGCAAGCGCGTCGGCCAATTCTTGGGCAAAAGCGTCCACCTCATCGCCGGCGGGTAGATCGGGTCGTTCTACTTTTCCATCCTCCGTTAGGACGGTCAGCGGCAAATTCGCCCAGGAGTCGAACACTAAGGTCGCCTTCTCGAAGTGAATTTCGAAGGCGTTGGTGAAAGGTCGACCTTGTTGGTAAATCACTCCGCCCGTGGCAGCCACCACAAGATCAGGATCGTCGAAGAGGAATTGCGAGTGGAAGAACTCGGCCACTTCGCCCCGCATCCGTCCGACGGAGTGCACTGCCTTGGGCATGCCGAAAAGCAGCCGAATGAAGTGGGCATCGTGGATATGCAGATCCACCATGGGGCCCCCGCAGCCGTTAGGATCCCAAAAGTCGCGCAGCCAAAGCGGATCGGAAATAATGCGTTCGAACATCCCGCCGCGAAGTTTGCCGTATTGACCACTTTTGGCCACTTGATGAGCGAATCGATAAGCCGGGAAAAACGGCAGCACATGGGCAATCATCAACTGTTTGCCGACTCGAGTGGCCGTCTGTACCATCCGCTCCGCGTCGTCGACGTACAAAGCGATCGGCTTTTCGCACAGCACATGCTTGCCACCATTCAAGGCCGCGATTGCCACCTGGGCATGAAGCGATGGCGGAAGGCAAATATCGATCATGTCGACCTGCGGATCGGTGATGAGGTCCGCCAACTCTTCGTACCGGGCGATTCCCTCCAGATTCATGATCTCTCCTTGGGGGCCGAAATTGCCTTTAATGGATCGCCAATCCCCCTGGAGGCGCTGGCGATCCTTCTCGCACATAGCTACGACTTTGACCCGCTCCCCCAGCCGCTGGTAAGCTAAGTAGTGGATCATTCCCATGAATCCGATACCGGCAATTCCTACTCGGATCATTTCCCCTTTCCTCCCGTTACATAAGTTGGTTAGATGCATCCCTCCAACTCGGTTTGTCGGAGATACGCTTTTTTGGAGATACTCTTCTATTGTTACTGTTTGAATCTTGTTGCACTTCGCACTGTTTTACTGTTGTTGCACTTTGCTCTTTTTGCACACATGCGGAAAAACTCGGGAGGCACATTTTGCACCGGCGGCCGAGGGATGACTCCCCCGGTAAACGATTTGCTCGCGCACATCTTCACACCGGCATTAGCCGCGACTCGTAAGGCGTTGCGTTTTTCGGCGAAAGAACCGATCTCACTTCCGAATTCTTCTCGCGGAACGGATGGTGGCAATTTCTCCTGGGCAAACCGCCATCGTAAGGCTTTATGCCGAAGCAAGTAGCCGGAGGAATCGCTCGTACGCCTCGTCCCACGCAGCCGTTTCCCGGGGTTCGTAGCGCTCGATGGGGAAGCTTCGGCGAATCACTTGCCGTGCTTCGGCAATGCTGGCGGCATCCCCCCAGGCGACGGCTTGCATCATTAAATTGCCGATGGCGGTCGCCTCGACGGGGCCCGCCAAAACCGGCCGGCCGCAGGCATCGGCGGCCGCTTGGCAGAGCTGTCGGTTCTGGGTACCGCCGCCGACAATGTGGATCGTTTCGATCGATCGACCTGCCAGCTTTTCACACATTTGGAGGACGTAACGGAACTTCAAAGCGATACTTTCCAGCGCGCAGCGAAGCACGGCCCCCTCATCCTGGGGCACAGGTTGCCCGGTGCGCTGCGTCCAGCGGCGGATCGCTTCCGGCATATCTTGGGGGGCTAGGAACTCCGGGGCATCCGGATCAATGAAGGAGACAAGCGGTTTTGCCGCCGCGGATAACCGATTTAAGTCCTCCCAGGACCAATGGCGTCCCGCCAGGTTCCAAATTCGCCGGCACTCTTGAACCAACCACAGGCCGGTGATGTTTTTTAGGAGTCGGATCGTGCCGCCCACGCCGCCTTCATTCGTGAAATTCAACTTGAGCACCTCGTCGGTCACCACAGGCTGCGGTACCTCCAGCCCCATCAGTGCCCAGGTTCCCAAGCTGATGTAACACCAATTGGGTTGGCTTCCCGGAACGCTTTCCGCCGGAACTGCCATCACGGCACTTGCCGTATCGTGGGTGCCGGGCAGAATCACCTCGGCACGGGCAAGGCCGGTATCCGCAGCCACCTCGCTCCGGAGGGGTCCCAAACGCGTCCCCGGTTCGAGAATTTGCAGGAAGATATCCGTCGGTAGCTCGAACTGCCGCAGGAGTTCAATCGACCAGGCGTGTCTTGCCGGATCGAAAAGCTGGGTGGTGGTGGCGTTTGTGAATTCGTTGCACTTTTGCCCGGTCAACATCCAGTGGAATAGATCGGGCATCATCAAGAAGGTCTCCGCCGCGTCAAGCAGTGGCGAGCGCCCCCACTTCATAGCCAGCAGTTGATAAAGGGTGTTAAACTGCATGAACTGTAGGCCGCTGTGGCGGAAAATGGATTCGCGACCGACGAGCGAAAAGGCGCGTTCCATGACGCCGTTGGTCCGGGGATCGCGGTAGTGGGAAGGGTTGCCAAGGAGTATATCACCGCGACCGAGCAAGCCGAAATCAACACCCCAAGTGTCCACTCCCAAACTGACCAAGGCCTCGCCGTACCGCTGCGAGGCCAAGCGCAAACCGTGCTGAATCTCGCTCCAAAGCCGGAGAACATCCCAATAAAGGTTCCTGCCGATAGCCGCCGGACCATTGTCGAATCGGTAAACTTCCTCCAGTACCAGGTGATTTCCGTCGAATCGACCGGCTACATGTCGCCCGCTGGAGGCCCCCAAATCGATCGCCAAATAGACCTTTTCCGCCATAACACCCTCCGATCTTGGATCCGACTGCTTGCCGAGTGTTTATGGATGCTGCTAGCCGATTGTGGAAATTCTTGTTGCCCGCTTCAGCTCTAAAGGCGGCCCCAAGGGATAACGTCTGATCGCTCGTTATCGGCGATCGCTAAACCGAACGGATTCCACCGATTTCAACGGGTGGTACGAACCTGCCGGATTGATGGGGTGAACATGACGATATCATCGAAACTTTGGCTCCTCAATGTGGCAGCAATTTGGCCGGCAGTCAAGGGTACCGGATGCTGAACTGGCCCCAGTTTTTGGCAAAGGGGATTTGGCAAAGAGAAGGAGAATCCTGGGCCAGCTTGCCGAAAGAACGTTCGCGGGAAATCTTATCCAACGTGCCGGGAGGGGGACAACCTGTCCGATGGACCCACGGGAAAATCGGCAGAGGGTGCAGTGCTGGAACTAGGGACACGCTTTTAGGCGAGGCATAAGCTCGGATCGCGGCATGAGCCTAGGGTCTGTTGTCAGCTCGGAATTCGGTGTGAGGTTGAAACTTGGTACGAAGACAGAAGCTGGTGGCAAGTTGGAGTAAGTAGCAGTGCTAACAAGTAGCGAGGCAAAAAGTGTCAGGCCTAGGACCGTGATGACTTTGGACCACGACAAAAGGTTTGCTTTTGGGACAGGTCCGGTATCGCGTGAGGAGCATCAAGGGCGGCGAGAAACCGCCGGAACGATGAGGGGATCCACCGTGTTTTCCCCTTCTATTAGGCTTGATACTGTGAAGAATCCTTCTCAACATGTTTATTGAATGCGGATCTGCCGTTTTGCAAAGACAAAGACAAGGTATGCCGCCTCCATTCGTGACTGTCTTTAAACTTCGCTTTAGCGAGAAGTTGCGTCGCAAAGCTCATTTTGGTGGGTTGGATACCGATCATGCGAGAAGGATAGGGAGGGACTTTCCTGCCGATTCTTCTGCGGATCTTGTGCGGAAGGGTGCACGGGCTTTCAGCCGAAAAGTGGCGTCGAATTGCGAGAACGTAGCTTGAGGGAAAGTCCGAAGGCGCTTAATAGTCGTACTTGCTCAGGTCCCCTCGGTCGATCATTGGTATTTTCATCGTGAGTTCTCCAAAACGGACATGCGACTTGTGTTCCTGAGGGCTGATAGTTTATCCCGCGGCATGACGCGGGGGACGAAAACCGGGATAAGTCAGGGGCTGAGCGGCTTGACAACAAGCTATCCTTTTGCGGAAATCAAGACCGTTTGGTTTTCGCGTCATGGGGTAAATTGGTTTTTCACCCAAACAACGGGAGCTAGGTCCCAGCTTGGGTGACGCCATTACCCTGCATGCGTTTGCCTCATTCCCAGGGTAGGGAAGCTTACTTGGGGGGGCATCACGGAACTTCTTACTGTGAAAGCCGCTCATACTGTCAGAGCGGCATTTCGTACTGTCCAAAAAGATGATCTTGAACGCGAATGAGTGTCGATAGGGGGCGAATCCTTGAGCGGTGATCTGCAATCTGCATCGATCGTTCAGTTGAAGCCCGAGGAGCTTCCCCGCATCTTCCCGATGCTGATGGAGATTTTTCCCGTCGACCGTCCTATCTATTCGGAATTAATCCGGAATCGGCAAGCTCCCTATCGTTGGACCTCGTACGTGCTGGATTGGAACGGCACCTGGGTGGGGCATTCGGCGCTGGTGGAGTTGCGTATTTGGTTGGAGGGAGAGTCGCGTGAAGTTGTGGGAATAGCCTCGGTGGCTACCTTGCCGGAGTATCGACGCCGGGGAGTTGCCCGGCGATTATTGGAACATTGTTTAGAAATCGTGGATTCCCGGGGGAGACCTGCCGCCTTATTCACCCGAATTCCGGAGCTTTACGAGAAGTTCGGGTTCAAAAATATCCTGCAAACCTTCCTCGGCGTGGCTGTCGATGAGCTGCGAATTTTTCGATTCAGCGGCCGGGCGGAGCTGCGAGCCGAGTTGGCCGAGTCCGAGCTTCAGGCTATGGCATCCCTGTATGTGCGTCATTATCCGAACTACAATGGCAAATTGATTCGTGATACAGATTACTGGAAGTATTACGGCATGGTGGTGAATCTGCGCGAGAACTGCTGGTTCTTGCTCCGCTACCGCGGGGGCGAACTGGCAGCTTACGTGCGAGTGGAGAGGGAACCGGACCGGTTATTGGTCGCGGAGTTTTGTACGGGGCCCTTGGATCAAGAAATGATTGGGGGCATGCTAGCCGACGTTGCTTATTATGCCGGGCAGTGGGGATATTCGTGGATCACGCTGGCCATGTGTCCGGGTCATTTTCTATGGCCGATCTTGGCTTCGAAAAGAGTGCCGATGGAGGTGGAACCGCCGGGAGCAGATCGCGAATGCTTCATGGTGCGGCCTACGGCGGGGGATTCGCTCGGGGCCTTCGAACGCTTGCAGTGGTCATTGGCAGATAAATTTTGAGGCTTTTTTTTGATAAGTTTTTGATAAGTTTTGAGGCTTTTTGAAAAAGACTTACTGGCGAAGGTAGGGCCGCCGTCGGCTGCGTATTCGAGTTTAAAGAATTGTGTAGTGGCCACAAAATTGTGAAGTGGCCACAAAAAGTAGCTTCCCATAAAAAAGCAGCTTGCCACAAAAAGCAGTCGATGGCGTAATTCCGGAAAAAAGTCTATAGCATACTTCCTGAAACCAGGTTGGGTTAAAAGGTTGAGTTAAAAGAGTCCTTGAACCGGGCCAGAAAAATTCATCACTTCTCGCTAGAAATGCGCATCGAAGGGCTCCCCGATAGGTGGATAGGGAGGGAGCCTGAGTAGTATCGGGAGCTCTGGTTCTCGCGGAGGGTGTCAACACCTTTATGGCAGTTCGTGGCTTGCCGACTACCGCCATTTGGTGGCTTGCCAAAGGATTTGAGTAGTTTGCCGCACAGCAGGATTTGCTTGAGCGAAAATTGCCTCAGCATTCCTACCTGCGGTTGCGAAATCTCGCGATTCCACGAAACCGAGAATTCACCTTGGGATTGACTCCCCCCGCAAAATGATCAATGCAAACTCGCACATTCATGCATAATCCGGAAGCTTACAAAGACGAGGGTCATATACCGGCTTTGCCGAAGCTAAGTCCGCTATTGCTGAGCATTTTGCAGATAGCAGATATAAGAGAAGTTAGAGCACAATCTTGCTAAAGAGGCGAGAGTGCCAAAGGATGCTAGATTGCTCTCTAAAGGAGGGATGCTTGCAATTTATCGCGGCTGCGGTGGAAACCCGATGCACTTTTGACGAAACTCACGCAAAGCGAAGATCGAGAGTGGAACCGGCATCAGAAGGTGAATGACTCATGAACGCAGAAATACTGGCCATCGGTGACGAGATTATCAGTGGGAGAATCCTGGATACGAACAGTCAATGGCTGAGTATCCGACTGGAAGACTTGGGGATTCGGGTCCTTTATCACACGGCGGTGGCGGACGAGTTGGAACCGCTGAAGGAGGTCTTTCGCCAAGCTTTGGAGCGTAGCGATCTGGTGATTTCCACCGGCGGTTTGGGGCCTTCAGGCAACGATTTGACTCGAGAAGCTTTAGCGGCCGCGGTGGGGCGAGCTTTAGTGACTTTTCCAGAGGCTTTGGAACATCTGCAAAACCTGTTTACCCGGCGAGGCCGCCCGTTGACCGAAGCGCACAAGAAACAAGCTCTTTTCCCGGAAGGGGCCCGGATGGTACCTAATCCCCACGGGACGGCCCCCGGAATTGAGTTGGAAGTGCCGAGGCCGGGTCGCTCGCCGGGTTATGTATTCTGCTTGCCGGGGGTACCGGCGGAAATGCAGGACATATTTACGCAGACCGTGGCGGCTCGCCTCCTGGTGTTGCGGGGCGATAAACGAGTCATCATACATCGCGATATTCGCACCTTCGGGGCTCCGGAAAGCCAGGTCGAGGCCATGCTTCCGGACCTCATCCGCCGAGGGCGCGATCCCCGTGTGGGTATCAACGCAAGCCAAGGCACGATCATTCTCCGCGTGATGACCGAAGGGGCCGATGAGGCGGAGTGTCGTGCCAAAATGGAACCGACCGTCAAGACCATTTACAGTATCCTCGGCAATCTGGTCTTTGGCGAAAATGAAGACGAACTCCAAGATGCCGTGCTTCGGCTGCTCGAGAAATCGAATAAAACTCTGGCGACGGCCGAGTGGGCTACGGGCGGGATGGTTGCGCATTGGCTCAATGGAGTTCCGGGGGCGAGCCGATGGTATCGCGGTGGTTGGGTGGCCAATAGTCTGGTGGGTTGGCAGGCCATCGGCGAGTTGCCGCCGGATGTCGTGGCTCAACAAGACCTGAAATCCGGCCGGCTGGTTGCGGCGATTGCTGCGGCTTGCCGTCAACAGTTTCAGACCGATTTTGGCTTGGCGATCGGGCCGTTTCCGCAAGATCTGCCCCATGCCGATTCCCCAGGCGGGGTCCACCTGGCCTTGGCGACGGTGGGGGAAACCGCCACGCGAACCGTTGGCATCGGGGGACATCCCTCGATGCTTCGCGTTTTCTGCGGCAAACACGCACTGAATTTCCTGCGACTTTACCTCCTAGAGCATTCTTGAGAAGAGGCAACGTTTGGACGCCGCAGGGCGTCGACCTACCGGGCACGCTCCGATGAGGGAAGCTGGCATCATCAGGTGCGAATTGCCCGGGCTACTTTTTCTTTATCCCCTTTATCTCCTTCTTGCGAGTTATCTCCCGGTTATGAGTGTTGTAGTTCGATACGTTTGCGCCGGTGGGATATGCACGCGATCTCCCCCGTTCGGGGAAAAATGGCTTTCACGGCAAGGGAAGCGGCCCCAGCGTAAAGCTAAACTCTGCAGGTACAATCGTCACCGGCGTTATATAAACAAAAGTACAGTTGTCTAGCGGTTCTTTCCATGGAAAGCGGTAACGAATGCCGACCTGATGGGGGAGCTGGAGGGTCGGCTCATAGCCTGTAGGCGTGAGGCGGTTATTATCGGGCGTCTCGAGAAAAGCTGGATTATCAAAAATCCACGTACGATGCGATTCGAGCGCCTCGTACGGTTGCTGAAAGCGGACGCTGATTTCGATTTCCACTTCCTCTTGCAAGCGGCGAGCCATTTCTAGCCGTACCAGCACATCGGCTACACGGCGCTCCTGGGGTAATCGCAGATCCCAACGACTAAAGCGAAACTTTTCGGCCCAACCGGGAATGAGAAACCGAAATGCCCCCTGAAGGCGGCTTAAGCTTCGGGAATCGCGCGGAGGAAGTTCTAGTTTGAGGGGAACTTCCACAGCGCAACCGCTGCGGCTGGGCATGAGCTCCACTCGAGCACCGGGTGCCAATGGCGCAAGCCGCCGCGAGATGTCGTCCCAAGCTTGGGTCCGCTCCACCAACCAGTACATGGCGACCGGTGCGAGCCGCGGTTCCCAGGCTACCTGAAGTTGTACGATGAGTTCGTCGGCAAGAGGGCGGGCAATCCCCCGGCGCGCTTCTATCCGGAGGGCTTCCACCCGAAAAGGGCCTTGGTAGGCGACGGCCCCCTCCGGTATCTCGTTCCCGGGATCTACCGGCGATAACACCACGATCGCTCGTTCCGGCCCGAAGAGGTATCTCCCCAGTTGGGATTCTTTGAGCACCGAGTCCAAAGCGACCCAAAAGGGTAGTTTCTCGAAACGGACGGTCAGCGGTTGGGTAAGCTTTTTCGTAGGTTCGGCATCTGCAAGGGCGGAAAGCTCCAGCCGGTTGCCGGACTGCTTCTCCAAAGCTGTAAGAACTTCGCCAAGCGAAAAAGTTCCTGAGAGTGTAATAGACGAAGCTTCAAGATATTGCCGGGCGGCAACTTTCTCCAAAGTTTGTCGGATGCGTGCCAGGCGGGTGCGAACCTCGGGCGAAAGCGGATCATCCAGAGAGGGCAAATGCGGGAGGATTGGGGAACCGAGCTCCAAAAGTTGCTTCTCGGCTTTCTGACGGTCGACCAATTGCGGGGCATCCAATTGGGTTACCAGTTCCGCTATGCGATCCGCCAGCGGTTGCTCCTGGCTTAGCCGGGCCGAGATACCTTCCCCGGCACCGCTGAGTGCGATGAGATAAATAGATCCGAGCAAGTAACCGAGCATGGGGGATTCCTTTATTTGCGCGGCCGACCTATCTTCATTTTCCTTCCTCCGCGCGGTGTTAAAAGGCCTCTGAGGGCTTGCCCCGTAAATTCTGGCACATGGAAAAATTCTGGTACGTGAAAAGAAAAATTTTGGCAAGTCAATGACCGGCGGGCATATGGGGAGAAAGCACTCGCAGCTTCGAAACCGGAGTTTGATGCCCGTAACAGTTTTGCTCCCAAACGCAATATAGAACGATGCTTTAAGGCGCGAAACATCGCAACAACCTGCGATATCAAGCGATGCTGTGCGATAAGTGGTTGGTCCCCACAAACGGCGAGATTTGCAGCGTAAGCTCCTTGTCCGTTTGTCGTGGAATTCACATTCTATTTCTATGCGAATTCTATTTCTAAGCGAAGCGAAACGGGGTGGGTTTGTGGACTTTTCCGCTCTCCCGCATCCGAATGGGCAGATCAATGCCGGAGCCAAAGCGAGCAGCAAGAGTCGTGAAACCGCAACCCAGGGGCTTTTCTTGTACGGCAGTTGCAAGTAGGGCGCAACTCGTCAAGGGCAGCTTGTTGAGACGGCTTGCGGATGAGTTTCCCTGGCATCACGAGGCGCGAAACAGGCGGCTACGCAGTCGTACAGATAGCCGGCTGCTGACTGCATGGCCAATTGATTCAGTGGTTCGCCTCGGCCATTTAGTTCAATGGTCCGCCTCGGCCATGCGAAGCTCAGCCTCCTGCGGTGCTATTTTTTCATGGGCACGCGATAACCCGGTTTCGTGGGCACGGGATGAACCGGCTCCTTCGACAGAAGCCAGCGTGGTGGCAACGCCGTTCACCTGCCAAGAGGGAACGCAAGCTTCCGTTTCGTTCTCGGTTTCTTGCCCGATATGTTCCGGCGGGAAAAAGAGTTCAAATGCTGCAGCCAAAAGGGCACGCGCAGGGCATGGGGGCTGTGTATCGGATGGTTTTGGCCAACGGGCAAGCAGCTGCCGTGTTTTGACCTTCCCTTCTGGCCAACGCACGGCCATGATCTCCCCGATTTCGTGGAGCAATTGATAAACACGCGCCCGGGTCAGGGAGAGTCTGCGGGCAATTTGCCGGACACTGGTCTTACTATCGTTGAGCCCCAATCGGCTTTCGGCGAGCTGGACCAAATGTGGGTGGGCATCGATTTGAAGTTGCGCGATCAACGGGCGGACAAATCGCGCCAAGATCTCGTCCGAGGTGGGGAGATCGCTTTGTATCAGGCAATTGTCTACCCAACGTTCGACCTCATCGATTCGCCGCGGCACAAGGCGGAGCGACAAATGATCGGAGAGTTCGCAATTCTTGACAGCCCGACTTACGGCGTGGAAAACCTCGAGAATCGAGCGAACACGTTTTTCCCCATGGGTACGCAACTCTCGGATTTCTCGGAGACTCAAGGGGACGTATGCGGCCAGAGGCTTGTGCCAAATGACCCGGGTCATGTAGCGGAGAGTCGGAGCGAGGCGACCTAAGGTTTCCTGTTCCAAGCCGAGCCGACAGACGGTCCGTCGCCATTGATCCCAGATGATTTCCGAAACAGCGGCGGGATCAAACCCGTTGGTAGTTTGGGGGTCGGTCGATGCCGCGGAGCAGTCTGGCGGGGCCGCCTCGTCATTATGCACGGCTGCCTGATCGGTCCCTATGACCCGATGAAGCAACCGAACAAGCGACCGCATTTTTTTCAGCCCGACCCCGGGCGTATCCATGAGTTCGTTGAACGAGCGGGCCACAATTTCCCCCACCGTGCGACGCAAAAAAGCCAAGGGCAGCCGGCGGTCGCTTGGAACGACCCAACAGGCTAATGGGCGGGATAAGTGTCGCGAATACCGGGTGTCTTGAAGCGCTTGACGCAGCTCTTCGTATTGTCCGAGTAGCTGCATCGATTCGACCGAAAGGGGTTGTTGCTCGCTCATAAGGGCCTCCGTCTTTCCCATCAACTGAGGGTTGAAGGTGGGCCGCGACTCGACCGGAAATCGCGAGTATCTCTCCACGCACGAAGGAGCTTGAAACGCTTTCCTCCTTCGAGGCTAAATTCATTTCAACTTTCGACGTTTCGAGCTTGCTTAGGGCTTTAACAGGCTGCCAAGTGCTAGCACAAATCGGGCTTCGAAATCTGCAAGCTCAATTGCAAGTGAAAGAAATAAGTAACAAGGACGGAGTCTGGGGGAATCAACCGTTGACCTGATTAAAAATTTACTTGGTCTAAGAATCCATCCGATTAACCCTATTCATCCCAAACTACCAGTGTGCTCCATTTTGCTAAGCGAATATAGCCCAGTCAAGTTAATATTTTTCTGAATTTTCGTTAAACTATTTCGGCATGAGGGTTGCTCGGCTAGCTCCGGTAAGTTTCGCACGGGCCGTTGAATTCTCGTGCTCGGAAGGGACACGTGGCGGGCGGCATGAGGGGCGATTTGCCATGGGGCTCCCCATTTGGGGTCTTTAGCGTAACTCCCCGGATTGATGGAAGGTTAAGTCGCCTCATTCTTGGGAGGGTGCGGCGGCAACAGGTATGGTCGGCGACCGCTCTGAGTCTGGGGCAGGGACTGTAAATACGGAGATAAGACGCCAGCACGGGGAAGGAAAGCACAAACATGCAGCTCAACGGGCTTTTCGTCAATCTATGACGTCAGCAAGCGTAGGGAGAGGACTTTGTGTGACATAAGTCCAAGCCGAAAAAAGCCATAACGTCAGCAGGCGTAGGGAAAACGCTCCTTGTCAACCGCCGAGGATGCGAGGCTGACGATGACTTTGGCAAGATTGGAGAACACTTCTTCCTGTGGGTATTACTGTTCTTCCTGCGGGTATTACTGCCGATTCAAGACATGACCTCGGCAAATGCAGGGAGAGCACCGGCCCACACTGACGATCGCAAGTTAGGCAGCCATGACGTCGGCAAGCGCAGGGAGACCTCTTGTTACGCAGATGGAGGAGCTGGTGCATTAAAATGACGTCGGCAAGCGCAGGGAGAGCTCTCTTGGTATGGAGTCGGGTCTCTGTCGATGTTAATGACGTCGGCAAGCGCAGGGAGAGCTCACTGCGGCTTCGGAAGATCAGCCGTTTAATAAACATGGTCGCAGCTAGGAGTGGGAACGAAAGCTAAACCGTGGCTTTTTTGGTCTACTTACCCGACGTTTCGTAACTTAGTTCGTAAATTAATTTGCCAATTGAGATGCTTTAAAAATGCGCGATGCAGTCATAGTAAGTTCCCTCTCAGAGGGATTAGCGCTAGCATAAAGTATTCGTATCGCGCTCTGCAAAACGTTGCCTACGGCGGTAAATTGCTAGCACGTCATGTGCTCGACGGAGCAAGCCTTTGCGAACGGGGTGGCGTTGACGATTCCAAAGTGCTGCCGGCGGTCGCCCCGGCTTTGGGATCCGTCGGTGGGGCCCCGGGAGGGCATCGAATTTTTAAAGTGGCCGGAAAACACGCAGTTTTCGTCATGAATGGCTGAATCCATCCAGGAATCGTAGCCAGTCCCCATCTGGGGACAGGACCCACGCAGTTTTCGTCAGGAATGCGTGAATCCAACAAGGGCACATGACCGCACGAGCAAATAAGCTTTTCGAGGGACTTAACCAAATACGCCATATTCGGGAGTAGGTGAAATTTGAACATGCCGTGGCACGCCATTTTCCGCCACGGCAACTCAAATAAAACCGAAATAGAAGACGAATTTTGTGCGTATTCCCGATGGTGGGTATCCGTCGCCGCATAATGCCACATCGGTTTGGTCGCGGTGCTGTCGGTGCCTTTTTCGTTAGATGGTCTCTGGGCTTCATATACTCCTGGATGAGGGCTTCATATACTCCTGGATGAGAAAGGATTTAATGAGTATGTCAACGGGTTTTGGTGATCGCTTGGCCCAGGCAGTTCGGCGCGCCGGTAATCCTGTGGTAGTAGGGTTGGATCCGCGGATCGATCAATTACCCAAAGCAATTCTGGGAGAGCGCGTCCTAGCCGATCCCCGCGAAGCCTGCGAGGCCATCAGAAGTTTTTGTCTGGAAGTCCTAGCGGTCGTGGCAGAACTTGTTCCAGCAGTCAAGATTCAATGTGCGTTTTTCGAGCGGTGGGGACCTCACGGAATGGCTGCCTTGGACCAAGTTATTACGGCGGCAAAGAACCGAGGATTGCTCGTACTTATCGACGGGAAGCGCGGGGACATCGGTCCCACCGCAGCGGCCTATGCCGAAGGGTATTTGGGCTCAGGGGGTTTAAGCATTTGGGGAGGAGATGCCCTGACGGTGCACCCATATTTAGGGGGCGATACGCTGGAACCCTTCGTGGACGTGGCTCAGGCAAGAAATGCAGGCGTTTTCGTGCTGGTCAAAACCTCCAATCCGGGGAGTACGATGTTTCAGGACTTGATTTGCGAGGGACTCCCCCTCTACCGGCATGTGGCTGCGTGGGTACAATCCCGGGCCGAGGCGACCCGCGGCGAGTCCGGCTACGGGATTGTGGGCGCGGTAGTCGGAGCGACTTATCCGCAACAATTAGCCGAGCTTCGTCAGGCAATGCCTAATGCCTGGATTTTGATCCCGGGCTACGGAGCGCAGGGAGCCACCGCGAAAGATGTAGCGGCCGGCTTCGCGGAGGATGGTCTGGGGGCCTTGGTAAATAATTCGCGGGGCATCATCTTCGCCTATAAGTCGAGTCGATATGAGGATTTTGAAGCCTTTGGTCGATGGCAGGACGCGGTTCGGCAGGCGACGTTGGGTATGATTCAGGAATTGCGGACCCATACTCCGGCGGGAAAGCTTCGCGCGGGTAGCTCCCCTTGAGGCGTGATTGCCGAGGCGATTGCCCGAGGTGTGAACTCATCGGGCGTCCCTGTGCGGTTGAAAACCATCTTGATAAAAGCATCTTGAGCCTTGGCGAGAAAATTTACCTCTTTGCGAGTTGGCAGCAGGATCGCGGGGTTTAGGACCGCCATTCTCCGACTTACGGTTAAGGGGTTCAATTCTCCCGAAGCGGTAGAGGTCGCAAAGTGCAAATCGAAAGGTTGCCGGCAAATCAGTCGAAAAAATTATCGCCTTGAAGGTGCGGATAGGCTGTTTTTCTTAGCCCTTCACGTGCGAAGGGGGGCAGATCACCCGGTGTGTTGGATAGCTGAAGTGTTCGACGAGCCCCCAGGCGCGAAGAGGCTCAGAATTCCACTTGCTTTCGATCGGTATGGTGGGGCCGATCCGCATCACGTCGAGGAATGTCCCGACAAAGTCCGCCTTGCCCTCCAGGTATAAATTGGGCAAACTGAGGGGGCTTTTTCCGAAAGGGTAGAAGAGTGTATTTTCAGGGGGCTTCATTCAGCTTTTCGGTGGAGTTTACGGTTAAACAGTTCGCCGATAATCCGATAATCGGGCAAGAGAATCGTCCCATTTCGACGAGGAAAGGATGCTGAGATTATGCAGCAGAATGAGCTGGAACAAACCTTGGTGTTGATCAAGCCCGACGCCTTAAAGATCTCACTGACCGGTTACATTTTGTCTCAATTCTCGGAGTTTCACACAGGGTTACGGTTTGCCGGTTTTAAGATTGTTCATGTCACGCGGATGTTGGCCGAGATCCATTATGCCGAGCATCGCGGAAGACCCTATTTCCCGGTTTTGGTAAATTACATCACCGGACGGATTCACTATTCAGACAGTCCGCGACGTCGCCGGGTGATAGCGATTGTGTACACCGGGCCGGATGCCGTCGCCAAGATCAGGAATATTGCCGGTCCCACCAATCCGCATGTTGCCCGGGAACAAAAGCCGGGCACTATCCGAGCTTTGGGAACGGTGGTGCCAATTCGGGATGCCGAGGGCCGCATCATTGGCGAGCGATACGACAATTTGGTCCATGCCTCGGATTCGACCGCCTCGGCCGAAAGGGAAATTAAGCTGTGGTTTCGGCCCAACGATATCATGCCTTATATGAGGATTTTCCCCACGGTAACTTGTCAGGAACATTTTTATCTTTTAGAGAATCACCTGATCACCGATTATGTGCCCGGTAGCGTGTGCTTACTGGCACCCGGGGATTCGGCCTGGGAATCAGACCTAATTCTTCTGGAAAAGGTGCGGCGGGGTGAGGCGGGTTTTGAAGCCCTGGCCACGGTGGCCGCTAAATACCTGATCAACCGAGTGGGGGAACCTGATTGAGGCAAAGGTGTACCTCAGCCCGGGTCATCGAGGGGGGAAACCCGGCGAGTGAAGCGATCCTCCTCGGGGGCAAGTTCCCTTCGCACTTTAAGCTGTCCTCTCGCAGTTTGAGTCGTCCTCTCGCAATTTGAGTCTTTATCGTCAAAAGGGGGAATGGTCTTCGAAAGCGGAGTCATTGTAGAGGAGGCGGCATCCGCGCTTGTGCTTGAGCTAGGGCAAGCCACAGTGTGCGGAGCCATTCAAGCTCTTGAATAGCCGGAGGACCCGGCGCGTAAGCTGCGGCGCAATATTGCTCGGCAAACCGGGCGAAAAGCGGCCGGTATGGGATATCGCTCTCTCCCAAGCGACGAATGAATTCTTGCGGAGTTTCGTGCGATTTCCGGGCCTGCCCATTTTCGTGTGCCCAGGCTTCGAGGGCTGAGAAGGTGTAGCCTAGCAATTCTCTCGGCCTCATTCGGGTCCATCGGCCGGAGCGGAATGGATCCGAGAAATCGACGAATCGGAGCTTCCGCGCGGTCGCTGCCGGCTCCAACTGTTGGTCCGGCTTGACCGATTTGCTTTTCGGGGCGAAGAGATTTTTGAGCTGTTCCCACAAGCTGCTCAAAAAAGCCGCAACATGTTGCCAGTTTTTCAAGAGGAAGTATAGTCCGAAGATAGCTAGGGCGAGCCAAAGGAGGAACTGGAAGATTTGGAAGGTCGTCGCCGCCAGTTCGCCGAAGGACGGCGGCGTCCAAGCTGGTCTGCCGGAGGCGGGGGGCTCGACGTGGCGGGTCGAGCTTGCCTGGGATGATTCCGCGGGTCGATCGGCTCTTGGAGAAGCCGATTTCCCTTCCGCGGACGAAGGTCGCTTCCCGGCTTCGCTCTGCGAAGTATCGGATTTTGGGGGAGTTGCTTCGGGTGTTTGAGCATGGGTTTGAGGGGAAACATTCGGCGAATGACTTCGGGTGGGCCGCTCCGCTTGAGATCCGTGCGTGGTAGGCGCGTCTTTTCCGGCCGGTGAATCGCGGTTGCTCGGTGCGTGATCCCGCCCTTCGCGGCCGCGGGTAGAGGGATCTAAGCTCTCATCGGCTCGGCGAGCAGTTTCAGGAGTTTGATGCTGACTCAACCCGCCGGCTTGACCCGGCGGATTACTTGTCGATTGATCCGACAGATTACGGGAAGGTTGATCGAGGGGATCCGTTGCAGGTTGATCCGACGGATAACTTGGAGATTGATCCCGCGGACTACTTTCAGGTTGATCGGGCAGATTCCTTTGAGATTGAAGCGATGGGTTAGTGGCAGGTTGATCCGGCGGATTACTCTCAGAAGAGGTGGCTGCTACCGTGGGGGAACTATGGGACTGCTCGGGCTCCAGCACCACGGGCCCGCCACGATCTTCTTTCGCCCCTTCGTTGCCTGTTGCCCAAGGGTTGCTAGTCGTCCAAGGGGAGTAAGCCACAGTGGGTAAGTCAAGCCGTATCGTGGTGTGTCCAGGTAGGGGTAGAAGCAGAGCAACCAGTAGGATTAAAGCGATCAAACCCACTCCCCAACCAATCCACTGGGCCGAGAGTGCGGGGGACATCTCGATTTGACGGTAGCGGAGGTATCGACGAAGGTTTAGGAAGCTCGTAGTCATCAAAAGGGTCAAACCGCACGCCACATAAACTACGAGTAAAGTGAAAAGCCAAGATCGCCGCGCGCCGCTGCGGTCCGCCGCCAATTCACCAATTCCGAAAAGGGGTACCGCCGCTAACGAGACGTAAACGATCCAAACGCCCGGGGGATGGTGAGCTTTCTTTTGCCTCAAGTTCGAATGGAGGTGCTTGCCCGGCTCGGATTCTTCGTGTGCTGAATCGGAGGATGGATCGGCCGATCTTTCGGCGACCGGAGTTGGTGGTTGCAGCCTTGGAGTGCTGCGGGAGGGCTCCAGTCCCGCTGCCTCCAGAAGGCCGCGGCCGAGAGCCGCCTCTTTTTCATCGTAGGCCGTGCAATCCCAAGTCAAGCGGTGGGCCACCCACCATACGAGGGCCATCAAACCGATGTTAATCCCCAGGCTCAAGGGGGCCAAGACGCCGCTAAATTGCACGAATCGGGACAGTGCGAGGATGGTTACCCCGGCCAAAGGGACGGCAAAGACCATGGCCCGGGTGGTATCGCTTTCCAAGGCAATTCGCGTGATGAGCACGGCCGCTACCACGAAGCAGCCCAGGACCAAATGGAGCCGACCGCTGTACTGCCCCTGGTAAAAAACCTCTGCCAAAAAGAAGACCAGGCTGCCGATCAACCCGATGATCAGCACGGGGTTGATCGCCGTGATCACGTAATCAAGAAAGGTGGGGTGGGGCCTGGTACTCATGGCAGCACGTACGGATGACAAAGCTGCGTGATACTGGTTTGATCCCGAAGATGCCGAGCCTCGATTCCTTCTGCCAGGAATCGCTCCGCAGCCACTGCGTAGTCATGGGCCTCGTAAGTATTGATCATCACGAGGACCGCCATCCCTTGAGCTCGGAGCGCAGCCAGGGCGATGACGGTTTCCGGATTTGCTTCGGGGACGATGGCAATCGCCGTGGCGTCCCGGGGCAAACGACCCGCTACTTCGTAAACCAATTGATCGAAACACAGTCCTTCGTTTAATTCTATCCGAGCCAAGGTCTGGAGGATTCGGGGGACTTGCTGCTCGCCGCGGCGGGTTTCCACCAGTACAGGCTGCAAACGGGAACTTTCGGGGAGCATTTCCGCAACGCGCCGGGCTACCCGCCGGCTTCGCAGGTCGTAATCCCAGCCCTCCTGACGAATGCGGTCGGCAGCATCTCGGCCATTGGTCGCCAGTCCGATCTGTTGACCCATGGTGCCGATGGCCACCGCAAGCGAGGCTGCGCAGGTGATTGCCAACTCGGCGCGGACCCAGCCTCGCGGGGGACCATAGCTTTGGGCATGAAGGTCCACCAGCAGGGTCGCCCCGGCTATGACCGACGGCTCATACAACTTGCTATGCAATTGCCCAGCGCGAGCGGTTGCCGGCCAATGGATCCGACGCAGCGGATCGCCCCGCTGGTAAGGCCGCAGCCCGACGATCCGGGTGGGATCTTCATACAGACGATGGGTCAGGCGGAGTTCGCCAATCGGCCGGCGGCTCGCGATATCGTATCCTTCGATGGGAAGTAGCTCGGGTAAAACGGTCAAAAAATGCGGCTCACACAAGATCCGATAGCGTCGGTGGAGGCCGAACAGATCGCCCGTTTCCAAAATAGTCGGTCCTATCTGGAAAAAACCGCGGCCTTGGCATCGGAGCTGATAGGTGAGGGTCTTCTCGCCGCCGGCTCGCAATCCGAGCAAATGGATCCGCCTTCCTTGCACCTCCAATCGCGGTGGGGGTGGGAGCAGTGCGTTCCGGGAAAGCAGGTCCTCCACAAGGACCCAAACCACAGGCAGACGCCCGGCGTTTTTCAACCGCAAAACTACGGCGATTGTTTGACCGATCTCTGCCTCCACGCGATTGCACTCCCTTTCCGCCACCAGATGCTCGCTCCAGTAGCGGCTCAGCCACCGGCTCACGAGCAATATTCCGATTAGGGCGTAAAGCGCATAGGTCAATAAACCTAGCCCTAATATCACGATGATTAGTAAAGCGAAGGCCAAGATCAGAAGAATCGGCACCATGATCGCCTGACCCCGGCTAAACCACTTTCGGCGGTGGAGCCGATAGCACGGGAACCGGTACCTCGGCCAAAAGCTCCTCCAGAATGACAGCGGCCGTTCGCTTTCGCAATCGGCTTTCCGGCCGAACGATGAGACGATGCGTTAAGATGGGCACGGCGAGTTTTTTGATGTCATCGGGCTGCACAAAATTCCTTCCCGAAACGGCCGCGAGGGCCTGAGAACCACGAAACAAGGCGAGCGACGCCCGCGGGCTAGCACCTAAGCTTAATTCTTCGCATTGGCGGGTCAGGTGGACGATTTCCGTCAGATAGCGTCGCACCTTGATATCCACATACACTTGCCGCACGGCCTGCTGGCAGAGCAGGATCTCCTCGGGGGAAACCACCGCTTGAAGCTCCTCGATCGGATGCCGCAGCTCCAATAGCTCAAGCATTTTCAGCTCTTCGTCTAACGTGGGATAGCCCAGGCTGAATCGCATGAAAAAGCGGTCTAACTGCGCTTCGGGCAAGGGAAAGGTGCCCTCGTGGTCAATCGGATTCTGTGTAGCCATCACCAGAAATGGTCGGTACAGTGGGTAACTGACGCCGTCCACGGTCACCCGGCCCTCGGCCATCGCCTCCAAGAGGGCGGATTGTGTCCGGGGCGTGGTCCGATTGATCTCGTCGACCAGCAGGATTTGCGTAAAAATAGGCCCCGGCCGAAACTCAAACTCCGCGGTTTTTTGATTGAAGACCGAAACCCCCGTGATATCCGTCGGAAGCAGATCTGGGGTACATTGAATGCGTTTGAAGGTGCAGCCAACGCTTTGCGCCAAGGCCCGGGCCAACATCGTTTTGGCGACGCCGGGCACATCCTCCAGCAGGATGTGACCGTCGCAAAACCAAGAAACAAGTGCGAGGATGATCTGCCGGCGTTTGCCGACGATGACCCTTTCCACATTCGCCACAATCTTTCTGCTTACGGCAGCAACATCGGTCATGCACTGGCTTTCAACGCTTGTTTGCGATGCTTGAGCTTTTGGCAGCTTCTGGAATCGCTGAAGTTCCAGCCCAATTGAATCTTTGAGATTCGCGAAAATGTTCCTGAAATTCGCGTTAGGCTTCCGTCGGGCAATCGGGTTGGTTTCAGACGATCTCACCGTTAGCTAAATTATGAGCAAATCGGCGGAGACTCACCAGGGCTTAGCTTGCGGAGCTTCTGGCGGTTTTTGCCTCCGCAAGCAATGGTCGAAGACTCAAATAATGCACAACCGCCGCTATCGCCCATTTTGCCCTCGGCCCAGGGTAGTGTGAGCAAAGCTTAGGTTAGTTAATTACCGCGGAACGGCAACTGCCCGGCACTCATCCCAAAACGATTATTGGCCGCCGTATTCCTTCTTTCCCTGCTTGTTTGCCTGTTTGGCGACCCCCCCATTCTATTTGCCGGCCTTTTGCCTGCTGTCCAGAACAAAAAGGAGGCTTTGCTCAGACGCAGAGGAGCCCGCTTTCACATCTGGCACTTCCAAAGCAGAAGGAAGCAAAACACGCGGCATCGGCTCCCTGTAGGATACCCTGCTGTTGCTCAGCTCTGCGGACCTGAAGGTGGGTTGACCGGGAACGGGAAGAATCCCCCATAAGTGAATGACCCGGAATGGAAGTGCTCCGCGGGTCCCTAGGCACGCCAAGAGCTCTGGCGGTATTGATACGGTTTCGCTCGCTCTGGGGCCTTTTGCAGCGAGTTCTCTTTGAATTCGCGCGGTAAAAGGGAAAGCGGCTTTTGGGCGGGCACGATTCGCATTCTGGCGGATAATTCCGCGGCATAATAATCCGCGGCATAATAACCAACGGAAAATCGTCCTTGCTCAAGCTGCGGTTGATGCCACCTCTTTCCGATGCCCCAGTCGAGGGGGCTGGAAAAGCCCAATCCCTGTTTGGCTGGGGCGTCTTCAATTGATAAGTAAAAGTCATATCGACAAGAGCTTCGCACGATAAGAGTTTTGGTTGATAAGAGTTTTGGTTGATAAGAGCTTCGCAGCTAGTTTCTTGTCTTAACGACGAGAAGTATGATTAAGTTTGGGGAGCCACGAAGTCATTGACCCGAGAGACTTTGAAAGCAGTCAATGGTAATATTTTGTAGGGTATTTTTTCGGCATGGCGCCCTCGTTTGCGGAAATTTGCTTAGGGGGGCCTGGGAGGCAGTGCTGAACCCCAAAACGAGCGGCTTTGCCCATCCCGGAGAAAATTTTCCAAGAAATCTGCGGCACAATGCCTCCCGGTTGCCGAAGCGTGGGCGGAGCACAAAGGCAGGTTTTGCGGGTCTGGAGTGAACGATGCGATTACCGCAGGTTGTGATCGTAGGTCGCCCGAACGTGGGCAAATCGAGTATTTTCAATTGGCTAATCGGCCGTCGCGTGGCCATCGTTGACCCACAGGCCGGCGTGACCCGAGATCGCGTAACGCACTTGCTGGAAGTGCGGGATCGATTCGTTGAGCTGGTGGATACCGGCGGAATGGGAATCGAAGACACCGACAATCTGACGCAGGCCGTCGAGCAGCAGATCGAGGTAGCAATTGACACGGCCTCGGTGATCCTCTTTGTAGTCGATGTCCGTGCGGGAATTACCCCTCTGGATGAGTGGGTGGCCAAAAGACTGCGATACGTCAATGTGCCGGTTCTTTGTGTCGCGAACAAGACCGATGTGGAATCGCTCGAGGCTCAGGCGGGAGAGTTCTATCGTTTGAGGCGGAAGGTGGTTCCTGTCAGTGCGGCGCATAGCCGGGGCAGAGAGCAGCTTTTGGAGGAGATCTATCAGCTTCTGCCGCCGGTGGCCCAGGGGGTGGAGCCAGTGGAGCCTGAGATGAAACTGGCGATCGTGGGCCGCCGAAACGTGGGGAAAAGCACCTTCGTCAATACGCTGGCTCAAGCCGAAAGAATGATCGTCAGCGAAGTACCGGGCACCACCCGCGATAGTGTCGATGTCCGCTTCGAGCTCGATGGGAAAGTTTTTGTGGCGATCGATACGCCCGGGTTTCGTCGCCGGAAATCCGTTTCCACGAGCATCGACTTTTATAGCATGCATCGGGCTCAGCGGAGCATTCGTCAAGCCGATGTTGTGCTGCTTTTCTTTGATTGTACGGAGCAGATCACCAAGCTCGACAAACAATTGGCCGATTATATTGCCCGGCATTACAAGCCGATGATCTTCGTGGTCAATAAATGGGATCTAGTGGATCGACAAATTGCTCCCGAAAAATGGGTTTCCTATCTACGGGATAATTTCCGGTTCATGTGGTATGCACCGATCGCCTTCATCAGTGGGAAAACAGGAAAAAACGTGAAGTGGCTACTGGACTATACCCTGCAACTCTATCAGCAAGCAGGTGAGCGCCTTCCCACCGCAGAGTTGAATCGGCTGCTTTGCGAAGCCATAGAGCGCAATCCTCCACCTCTGAGCGGAACTATTCGGCCAAAGATTTATTACGCGACTCAAGTGGGGGAAAGGCCGCCGACCATCGTCATGTTTTGTAACGAACCGAAAGCACTTTCGCCCCCGTACCAGCGATACTTGCTCGGGGCTTTGCGCGAGAGGGCCCCCTACCGGGAGGTGCCCATCAAGCTGTATTTTAGGAAGCGTTCTCGCTACGATCGCACCAATCATATCGACGCAAGGCTACGAATATCGCAGAAAGAGACAGATGTCGCATAGAGGTCGCATAATGAGATGGATATCGCATGAAGAGTCCGATGGAATGGGCGCATGTGCCTACGTGGCTATTTGCGTTGCTATTGGCGCAATGAGAGAATCGAGATGGCCTCGTGTTGATTTTTGAGGGGAGCTGGAAGAGGATAAGGTTCGCTTAGAGGATGGGTTCGCTAGGGGCGAGGTGCTCTTCCTCGGAGTGAGGGCTACCCGCCGGTGTGAGGATGGATTTAATCGTGCGCGTTATGAGGTGGCCAATAATAAGTTACCGCCCGGTCCAATGATGGATTGGTAAGTCCGCGGTAGCGAGCGATTAGATGACAAGATTACCCCCCGGTGCAAGGATGGATTCCCCGAAAGAACGCCCCCTCCGCAGGAGGCGGAGTAAGATTTGATTTTCCCGGCGGTTAGCCATGAATAAATCTTTCCTCCCCAGCAAGCGGAAGTAGAGATTTAAACCCGCCGGCGCACGAAAATCGAGTGCAGAAAGCCAAAAGAGCTCAAACGAGCGAAGCCAAGCGATTCGAAGTGATTGGTGGGGCGAAGCCATGGAGGGAAGCAATCTGAAGTAACCCCTGCTTCGTGATTCGAATTGCTCAGGGCAACCGGAAGCCGTGTAGTCGGGGCAAGAGAATCTAGCGCGATTCCTAACCTGCGAGGTACGCGAATCGAACTGGCTCAGAACCACTTGTGCGAGGCAGCTTAAACTGGCTACGGATCACGGCTCTCCTATGTCAATCCATCCTTCTGGCGACGGAGTATGCGAGATGAATGCGACTTTTAATTCCGCTAGTTCCGCTGATAAGCTTCTTCATCTTTCATCGGGCTTCTGCACCGTTGGTAGGCGGCTTTTGTGCGGAGGAAACCGGGATGATGCCTTACCTTTTCAACGTTTTCAACGTTTTGTTGTTCTTGGCATCTTCGCGTTTTCGTGCTGGACAGGGGAAGCTCTGGCTACTTCTCCCCAGGCGATTTCTCCGCAGGCGGTGCGGGCTTGGGAGGAGACGGTCAGTCTGCCAACATATCCATGGGAAGATGATATCAACCCCAAATTCTGGGCTCTTGAGGGCGGCCCGCGGCTGTCGACCACGGTACATGGGTCGATCACCTATCCGTACACCATGCAGGATCATCTTTCTCGGACGAAGGAGGACTGGGAATATCGGGCGGTTTTCCTGGAAAACGAGTATCTGCGGGTGATGTGCTTGCCGGCCTTGGGCGGCCGATTGCATTCGGTTTTCGACAAGGCAAGCAAGGCGGAGATGTTTCATCTCAACCGGGTCATCAAGCCGGGAATGATTGCCATGCGGGGAGCATGGATCAGCGGTGGCGTGGAATGGAACGCCGGGCCGCAAGGGCACACGGTCACCTGCCTTTCACCGGTTGATGTGCGACACGGTACTTTGCCGGATGGGGCCGGTTATTTGGAGATCAGCAATCAGGAAAAGATCTTCCGCACCCGCTGGACAGTTCGCTTGATCCTCAGGCCGGGGCGATATTTCCTGGAAGAGCATATCCGCCTGGAAAATCCGACCGATGGAGTCCACCCGTATTACTTTTGGAATTGCACGGCTTTTCCCAACCGGCCCGGGACCCGCTTCATCTACCCGATGAGCTTGGGAATGGACCACAGTGGGCGAGAATTTTTCCGATGGCCCGTGCACGAGGGCCGCGATCTTTCGTGGCTGAAGAATCACGAAACCTGGGCCTCGGTATTCGCCTACCGCTGCACGTTCGACTTTTTCGGGGCTTATGACGTGGAGGCAGACCGGGGAATCGTTCAAGTCGCAAACCATCACGAGCTGCCGGGCAAAAAAGCCTGGACTTGGGGCACGTGGGAGTTCGGACTGGTGGCCCAGCAAAATCTTACCGATGAAGACGGCCCTTATATTGAGGTGCAGAGCGGTCCGCTTCCCACCCAGTCGGACTATGGGATGCTTCTTCCCCGGCAGCAGATTTCGTGGCGGGAGTGGTGGTACCCGGTGCATGGTTTGGGCGATGGATTCGAATTTGCCACGCGCGAAGCTGTGGCGCAAACTTACCGCCGAGACGGCCGGTTGGAAGTGCGGCTTCTGGCTACGGCGGTCTATCCGCAGGCGCGGTGCCAGATTCGGGCCGAAGATGGCACGGTGCACGCCGACGTAACCGTGGATTTGCGGCCGGAGCAAACCCAGGTCCTGCGGATTGACGGTCTCGGCGATAAACCCGCCCGGATCGCTTTATCGACTGCTGAGGGGCGGAAACTCTTAGAGTACACGACGCCCCTGAAAATCCCCCATGTAGATCCGCCAGACCCGGCTATATTCGCCGAAAAACCGGACGAAGAAAAATCGGCCGAGGAACTCTTTCTCAAAGGCCGCCGATTGGATCGGGATACCAATCGTCTTCAAGCCCGCCGCTATTACGAATTGGCACTTGCGCGCGACCCAGGATATACAGCAGCACTCCGGGCGCTGGCAGTGCTGGACATGGAGGCCGCGCAGTACTCAAGCGCTGCGGAGTGGCTGGAGAAAGCCCTCCTGCGAGATGGGGACGACGGGCTAAGCTGGTATTGGCTCGGGGTGTGTCGACTCCATTTGGGAGATTTTGCCGAGGCACTCCGCTGCGGCTTCGAGGCGGCACGTTGCTTTGGCACGCGGAGTTTGGGCTACGACTTGGCGGGCCGGGCCTGCATGCGGACCCGCCGCTTCGGCCAGGCAGTGGATCTTTTCACCCGGGCCGTGCGACTGAACCCTGATGACGCCCAGGCGGAAATGCACCTCCAATTAGCCCATTGGGCAGCTGGGCAAAAAGAGCTGGCCGCCAAGCGAGCAGAAGCACTCGCCACGCAACGGCCGACACTCCTGCTCCCCCAAGCCCTTTTGGAACTTGCTCGTTCTCAGAGTACCCAACAGCGTGCTGCCGATCCGGCTGGTTCACAAGTCGGGGAAACTAACACCCAGGACCCCTTAGTGGCCTGGGCAAAGGAGGTGCGCCGCTGGTGCGGTGAATATCACTTCAATATGCAGGAGGCAGGCTTGACGGCCGCTCAACTAGGCCTCTACGAATTGGCGGCACGAGTTGTTCAGGCGGCCTGTTACGACGCCTGCATCCCGGAGGAAAGAGACCCAGTCAGCCTGTATTCGCTGGCGTACCTCTGGGCAGCGGCCGGCCGAGAGGTCAGAGTCCCCGCTTTGCTCCGAGAGGCCGGCGAGCGGCGGTCGGATCTTGTTTTCGCATCCAGACCTGAGGAGCTGCCCGTTCTTCGTTGGGTTATCGAGCGAAATCCCCACGATGCCTATGCCCATTATCAATTAGGAAACCTTTTGGCGAATTTAGGTCAGGTCGAAGCCGCCGAGGAAGCATGGCGGCGAGCGGTCGGTCTTGACCCGCGGATGAGTGTGCCGTGGAGAAACCTCGGATTGGCCGCGGCGAAGCGAAGCGAATTGGAGCAAGCCGTTCGATATTATGAACGGGCGATCGAGGCACGCCCCTCTGATCAGACGCTTTACCGGGATTTAGCCGAAATACTAATTGCTGCCGGGAAGCGACCCGAAGCCATCACCGTTTTGGAGCGAATGCCTTATGAGGGGATGCGTCGGGCCGATGTCATCATCCTCTTGGCACAAGCTTATTACGACGAAAAGCAATACACCGACGTGATCCAGCTCTTGGAGGCCACGCCGTATTTTGTCAATTGGGAAGGGCAGGATATAACCTGGAGACTTTTCCACCAGGCACGGGTGGAACGCGGCATCCAGGCGTTCGAGCGGGGAGACTATTCGGCAGCCCTTTCGGATTTTGAAGCGGCTTTAACTTACCCGCAAAACCTGGGGGTGGGTCGCTCCAACCGTCCCCCGGAAGCGCGCGCCCAGTATTGGCGGGGGAAAACCCTTGCCGCTATGGGGCGGGTCACCGAGGCCCAAAGTGCCTGGAAAGCCGGAGCTTCCTTGCCCAGCGGCACACCGGCGCAAAATCGCTATCGCGAACTTTGTCAAAAGGCGTTGGACACAGGTGCCGCCGACTAATCCATGGCAAGCCGCGCGGATGTTCTCAGCTTATCGCGGGGCGGATTGCCACGAGAGTTTTGCGGCGGATCGGCTCACCTCATGTGCTTAATGAACTGTCTGCATTTTCGCGGATTACCCGAGGTGTTATGTATCCATATAATCCGTTTTCCGCCGATCGGATCAAACCGGGGGTAATCCCCTTTCGATTCCCCGAGGATTTCTCCGCCGAACGCCTTTGGGAAAAATTTCTCGCCCACGGGAGGCGGGGGCAAATCGTGGGAGCGCACGGCTCGGGCAAATCGACGCTGCTAGCCACCTTACGCCGGAGCGAGCCTTGGTGCGATCAACGCTTAGAATTTCTGGAGGTAAAATCGGCGGGCTATTCCTTCCTTAACTGCATGTGGCGACTCGCGACGATAGGCCGCGAGCGGATTGTCTTGATCGATGGGTTGCCGCTCTTTACTCGCTGGCAGCAATGGCTGCTGATAAGGCTTGCGATTTGGCGCGGATTGGGGATTCTTGTAACCACTCACCAAGACGTGGGACTGCCTTCGATCATTCAAATTTCTCCCGCCTGGGAGACCGTTCGGGAAATCGTGCGCGGTCTTGTCTTGGAAGCCAATGCCGTCCGGAGGACTGCAGGTTTACCCCCAGTGGAAATCTCCTTAAACGAGGTCGAATCCCGATTTTGGCACTGGCGAGATAACGTCCGCGAACTTTTCTTCGAGCTTTACGATTTGTACGAGTTGCGGAGTTGTAATCACGCCACCGGGCCCGCAAAGCCTGCGTAATCGATATGCTTCGCACGATCCTAACAACTTGGCTGCTTTGGGCAGTTTTCGTAAGAATCCTAAGCATGTCGGTTCCCGGCTTTTTCGGGGCATTTCTTGAGGATTTGCAGCGAAATTCTCTAAAGTGAATTAGCTGCTTTGCTGGCACAGGTGAAGTTTTTGAGCTACATTTAACGGGTGAATCATCCGGTTCTCGTGCGGAAGCACCGAGTGGCGGACGCAGCGGAACACGGGAGAGTCGCGGCCTCGTTTGAACGTTTTTTGTGGCGTGAAAACCAATCCGGTACTTAAACAAACAAGGTAGATAGGTTCTTAAACAAACAGGGTAGATAAATAGCGCAGAATTAGTGTTCAGTAGTGATTAGGCTAAGCGCGGGAGAAACAAATCCTTATTAATGATTGGCGTTTTCCACGAATTTGGGTCAGGGGGTAAAGCCGGTGCCATTGGGCAGTTTGCGATCCTAATGATGGGGTTGCCGGATCGAACAGGTGGAGTCGAAAAATGTGGTTCATGAAGGCGGCGAAAGCGATTTTGGGCCTAATCGTGGTCGTGGTTTTGGGAACCTTCACGGAGGCGATGGGACAGGGGCTTTTAGATTCACTGGTGCCCGACTGGCTTAGGCCACAGCCGGTGGTGGTCACAGCCTACTCTCCGGTGGTGACGTATTCGCCAGTGGTTGCGACGGCTTGTGCCCCGGTGGTTCAAACCTGCTATTATGCTCCGGAAACCCGATACCGTTGGGTGTAAGGTCGGATGCCCGTGACCAGCTACCGACCGGTAAGCACGGTGGACCCGTGCACGGGGGCAGTGACTACCCGATACGAACCGTACACCCGGCTGAGCCTTTTGCCGTGGCTACACCGGGAACCTTATACCACTTACCGCTGGGTATGTACGCCGAGTGTCCCGACGGTGGTGATCGAAACCTCTTTGGTTTGCCCTGATCCTTGTGCCCCCATTTCCGGATCAATCATCTCGGGGGGGACCTCGAGCTGCCCGCCGGGTTGTGTCCCGGCTCCATCAAGCACATTAGCGCCAACACCGGTGCAGCCAACCCCCAGTACCGATTCGGGCTCCGGACAACCGCAAACCTTCCGGCAAGCTCCCTCGGGCAGTGGTGGCTCCGCAACTACCCCATCTCCATACGGGGTGCAGAAACCCGCAGACTCTACGGATTCCATCGTGCCGGCGCCCGGAAATTCGGGAAATCCAACTTCCTGGGATCGAAACGGTGGGTTTCCGGCACGACCTCAGATCATTGATCCTTCGGCTAAGACGGCCCGAGACTGGCCCTCGCATGATGCCGGTGGTGCCGGACGAGAGCAGGATAGTTCACCGATTCGTGTCCAGCCCATCCCTTGGGCTCCGGCACAGGGAGGAGCAAGTGGCTCGGAAGTGCCCCGGGTAGCAGCCGCCCCGTCGGTTCCATTTGCGATATGGGCGGTAGGCAATCCGGTTGCTAGCACTTCCGCAAGTGCTCGCATGTCGCCCGTGGATACCGGGGGATGGCGGGCCGCGAAGCCGTGACCGGCTCTGCTGCGAACACCCGCCATTTAGCCCAGCGAGCTCGACTTTTGAAGGTATTAAAATTTAAGAGCTATAAGAGCGCTAAAATCGTGCTGCTCATCCGATGGTAACTTGCTCAGCCGATTGCGGCGGATCCATCGGCTCGACTCCCTGGGCGGGGAATACTTTTTAAGCTTGCGGCGATCCCCCCTGACTTGTGTCCTGCCGACGGTGGGGGCCATCGCGGGCAAACCGGCTGTTTGAAACGCCCAAGCAATGCGCGGTTTGCTCCCTCGGCTTTGGATTCCCTTATCTTTAGTGGGCCGCCCCTCTGCCTTTTTAGTGGGCTGCCCCTCTGCCTTAGTAATCTGATTAAGTCTGAATCTGATTAAGTCTGACTCGCTCGTTGCCGGCAAAAGTCGTAATTTGACGACGACGCGGTAGTTCGGCGCATGGCTCCGGTATCCAAATCGGGCTTTCCCATGTTGAGGTTGCTGGGTAAATTCCGCCAGGAAAGCGGAAGTCATGGTCGGCGAGAACCCTGGTGTCAATCGCGGCCCCGGCACTTGCGGGTGAATCAGAAGTGAAAGGGGATTCTGCGGCCGAGCGGTTCAACGGCACGTGGGGGCCAAACGCCCCCAATGGCGCGGCGACGATGCTCAAAGATCAATCCGCGACACCTGTCGATGGCGTCATCGAGGTGTTCGTCTTTGGACAGGTTACGGAGGAAACAGTATCGACGTCACTTTTTCACCGGTCTTGCTGACCACTCTTTCGCCGGTGGCACCAAGCTCCGTCGAAGACGGTAAGGTGGGAAGAGTGATAAAGCAACAGGGTTTTAAGAAATGGGAAACGGTGCCGTGTAATTCGCCAAAAAAACGTTAGCTCTAGATAGGGTCCGGGGTGCTCCTCCCCTACCCTCCCTTGCACGGCAAGCCGCAAAATTTTTCAGAAGGAACCGGTGCGAAGGCGTTGGAGTTTTCAAGCTCGAGAAGGTATCGGCTCATGATGGCGTGGTTCCTCAACTTGGCGTATTTGGTGGGGTTGGTCGTCGCGTTGCCATGGCTTTTATACCAGGCGATTGCCCGGGCCAAATATCGAGAAGGTTGGGCGGAAAAACTCTTGGGTTTGGTTCCCCAGCGGCTCGGGCGACAGCCATGCGTGTGGTTTCATGCCGTCAGCGTAGGTGAAGTAAACCTGCTGGCACCGCTGATTGAGCGGCTTTGTCGCAGCCATCCAGAGTGGGAGTGCGTTATATCGACCACGACCGCCACCGGGATGGCGGTTGCCCGAACCAAATTTCCCGAAATTCTCGTGTTTTACTGCCCGTTAGATTTTAGTTGGGCCGTTCAGAGGGCAATTCGGCGTATCAGGCCAAATATCCTAGTTTTAGTGGAGTTAGAGATTTGGCCGAACCTTATCAGATTTGCGCGTAAGTTTGGCGTTAAAGTTGTGATTATCAACGGGCGATTGGGTAATCGCAGCTTTCAAGGTTATCAGCGGCTAGGAGGTTTAATCCGTTCCGTCTTGAGAGATGTGGATGGTATCGCGGCTCAGAACGCCGTATATGCAGATCGCTTTCAATCGCTGGGCGCCGACCGAAAGCGCATTTTGATTACCGGATCGATGAAGTATGACGGGGTGGAAACGAATCGCTCCAATCCGTCCACGTGCTATCTGCGAGGTTTGGCACACATCGGCGACGAAGATGTAGTTTTCTTAGCCGGTAGCACCCAGGAGCCCGAGGAGGCGCTGGCCCTCGAGACGTTCCGGAGTTTGTCAGAGGAGTTTCCTCGGCTGCGGCTCATTTTGGTGCCGCGTCATCCGCACCGGTTCGAGAGCGTGGTGCGGCTGTTGGAAGAATCGGCGCTAAACTGGCAACGTCGTAGCCAGCTCATCGGCCGTGGTCACAATCCGGAGGCGCGCATCCTACTGATCGACACCATTGGGGAGCTCCGCGCTTGGTGGGGGGTTGCGCAAATTGCTTTCGTCGGGGGAAGCCTGGGGAACCGCGGTGGCCAAAACATGATCGAGCCGGCGGCTTATGGGGCGGCTGTCTGCTTTGGACCCAAGACCTGGAATTTTCGGGATATCGCATCCGCTTTGGTAGAGCGGGAAGCTGCAAAAGTCGTTCACAACGGGGAGGAGTTAACCCTTTTTGTCCGTTGGTGCTTGGAGCGCCCGGATCTGGCTGCGGAAATGGGGGAGCGAGCAAAGCGGTTTGTCTTAACTCAGCAAGGGGCTACAGAGCGTACGCTAAAATTTCTGGAAGCTTTCATGGAGCAAGGGCGGGTGAGCCGTTCCATACGATCCGCTGCCTAAGGGGCGGTTTGACCGCGTGCGTTGGGGGGCGACGACTGATCGTTCTGTTTACGCTTTTTATCGGCGCATCGCAAGCCGCAATCGCAGGTTTTTGTTGCCGGGGGACTGCTTGTCAGCAGCGGTCGCTTGCTGCGGGGGTAAAGCCTGCGTTTGCCGAGCCTGTCCGCATTTCTGCTGTTATGTGAGCATCATGGTTGACTTTTTGTGTTTGCGGACCGGCTCCCCATTTGGGCAATTCATGCCGGCTCTTGTCGGTCGTATCGGTAGCAATTGATGCGGGCTTTTGTTGGTAGTAATTGATGCCGGCGATTGTTGGCAGCACTTGATGCCGGCTTTTGTTGGCGGTGTGAAGGGGGAACCCATTGGGGTCAAATACTCGGGAAATGGCCCCGCATTTGCGGCCGGCGTGCGGCGGGATCCGAACCCTTGCTTCAGGTTGATCACCGACCGGAACGATTGCGGCCGGGTTGCGTAAGCATCGAATTCAGAGGCCAGGAACTTGCCAAGCCGGTATGAGACGGGTATCGTTTTGGCGGAATTGTTGCCCGATTGCTTGGCCAAATCCGTGTCTTGGGGACGGAGGTGCTCTACGAGAGGCCCTAAATGGATTAGAAAAGAGACGAGCAGTTTGTTCTCCACCGAGGCCTGAAGCTGGTCTGCGTAAGCACTTGGCGTTAAGGGGTTTCGACTCTGAAGCTTTTTCTGAAGCTTTTAAGGCGTTTCGAGTGGGTGTCTCCGATTCAAAAGGTTAATGTCTCCGCCCCAGATGGGCGATTTTGGTTATCGTCGTCTCCAGGCCCTTCGGCGAGCGGTCCAACGGGGCAATCCGGGCAAAGAGCGAGCGAAAGGAGAGCGGTAACGTGATGCTTCCGCTGTCACAGAAGTTGCTTCGTGTCGCGGTGCTCATCTCCGGAGGCGGCACGACGCTCAAGAATCTTATCGATAAGAAGAACGCCAAGCAGGTGCCAATCGATATTGTGCTTGTGATTTCGAGCACGGCCAAAGCCGGTGGCCTTCGATTTGCTGAAGAGGCGGGGATTCCTGCGATCGTAGTCCCCTTTAAGGATTATCCGTCTGAGCGGGAGTTCAGCGAGGTCATCTTCGATCATTGTCGAAAATCGGAAGTGGATTACGTCCTTATGGGGGGCTTTTTGAAACGGTTAGTGATCCCAAAGGAATTTGAGTTGCGAGTCCTGAACATCCACCCGGCTTTGATCCCGGCTTTTTGCGGTCATGGTTACTACGGCCGTCGGGTACACGAGGCGGTTTTGCAATTCGGGGCCAAAGTGAGCGGTTGTACAGTTCATTTTGCTGATAACGAGTACGACCATGGCCCCATCATTTTGCAACGCGCGGTACCGGTGTATGAGAATGATACGCCCGAGACCTTGGCTGCCCGGGTCTTCGCCGAGGAATGCGAGGCGTATCCGGAGGCGTTACGCCTTTTGGCAGCCAACCGGATCCGCGTCACGGGCCGTCGGGTACGGATTTTGCCCGAAGTAGCCCCGGGCTTGGCTATGCCCTGAAAGGCCGTGCGGCGGGCATGCTGAGCGGCTCTCTTCGCTTTTTGCTGGATGAATCCGATCTTGGGTATTTGCGAGATATATACACGGACGGGGTGGTGAACGGCGGCAGTTCGGATCCCGCATGATTTGCCGGAGTCTTCGCTTCGGTCAATCGAAGTTTTCCCCGGGTTGAACGTGTGATGAACCATTCACCGCAAAGGGCAAAGCAAAGGGCAAAAAGGTCAGCAAAAACTGGCGAAAAGGCGCGACTTTGGGCGGATTGGCAGCGGCAAATAAGCACCTTAAAATAATGCTTTCATGCTGCGAGGCCCCGCCCAACCTACAAAGCTGCCCAAGAATGCGGGCTGTTCATAGTCATCGGCTTTCCAGGGGACAAGGAACCGCTTTCGTGGGTTTCCGGGGCTCGGCAGCAGTGACGCCCCGCGGGTAAGTAGTGGGATCGAAAGGTCTTGCGTGTATCCGCTCGCCTGATTGTTGCGGAGATTTGGTAACGCGGACAAGCGGGTTTTGCGGCGAGGCTCAGGGAGTACCCAAGAAAAAAGAACAACCACTCGGGATTCCTACAACGATTTGATCGGGAAAAACCATGGCTAAGGCAAAGAATTTGGTCGTGGCTCAAAGCGGCGGACCGACGCCGGTAATCAACAATAGTCTGAGAGCGGTGGTGGAGACGGCACGGGAGTATTCGCAAATCGGGACGGTCTATGGTGCCCGGCACGGGATCGAAGGCGTGCTCAAGGAGGAACTGATTAATCTGTCATCGCAGCCGGCGGAGGAAATCGCGCTTTTGCGCTATACGCCAGTGGCAGGGTCGATCGGGACATGCCGGTATAAGCTTAAAGAATCCCAGCGAGAGGATTTCGAACGGGTCATCGAGGTTTTCAAAGCTCATAACGTAGGGTATTTCCTATACATCGGCGGCAATGATTCGATGGACACGGCCCACAAAATTGCCAAGCTGGCCGAGGCTCGAGGGCTAGATTTAATCGCCGTCGGAGTCCCAAAGACCATCGACAATGACGTGGGTGATAGCGAGTTCAAACTGATCGACCACACGCCGGGCTACGGTTCTGTGGCTCGATATTGGATGCATATGGTCCAGTATGCGGAGGAGGAAAATCGAGGGAGTTGTCCTGCGGATCCCGTCTTGGTCATGCAGGCCATGGGAAGGAAGATCGGGTTTATTCCGGCGGCTGCCCGGCTGGCGGATCCGGAGCGGCAGTTCCCCTTGCAGATCTACCTGGCGGAGGCACCCGTCAGCTTAGAGCAGTTGGCGGACCAAGTGAACGATCAACTGCGTCGCTGCGGTCGGTGTTTGTTGGTCATCAGCGAAGGCTTCGAGGTAGGAGATTTAGGGAAAATTACCGATGCTTTTGGGCATCAAGCTTATGGCTCCAGCAAAGCGACGGTGGCTCAGGTAGTAGTCAACTACCTCAACGATAAAGGGCTTCCCGTGAAAGGAGCCGCCCGCGGGAATGTGCCGGGAACCGACCAGCGGCACTCGATGGCGTATGCTTCGGCGGTGGATTTGGACGAGGCCTACCGAGTTGGGCAAAAGGCGGTGGAATTGGCAGCCACGGAGCAGGGAGGCTTTATGGCGACCATTCTTCGCGAGCCAGGGCCCATTTACCGCGTCCGGTACGATAGGGTGCCATTGGTCGAGGTGGCCAATAGCGAAAGGAAATTTCCGCGGGCGTGGATCGCTCCGAGCGGTACCGATGTCACGGACGACTTCATTCGATATGCCATGCCCTTGGTGGGGGAGGAGATGATCCATCTTCCCTTGGTGGGTGGAAGACATCGTTTGGCCCGATTGCAACCGATTTTTGCCGAAAAGAAACTGCCGGCTTATGTCCCACAAGCCGACCGGAAGTAGCCGGGTCGGCACGGGGACGCATTGTGGATGAGCCGGCGAGAGGTTTGCCTTCGTTGGGAGCAAGCCTCTAAGATTAGCGGGACGATGTTTCTTCGATCTTAGGAGGATTTTTCTCAGCGATGGTTGAGGCTGGAAAAGGAGGTTTAGGCCGTTTGTTTCGTTACACAGCCGAGGTTTTTGACCCATGGGCTTAAAGGCGAAGGCCGCGGTGTTTGCTGAATACTTTGCGAGTGATTCCTGATGAATCTTAGATGGCTGCATTATGAATCTCAAATGCCTGCGTTACGAATCTTGAGTGGCTGCGTTCTGAGAGATTTGTTGAAATTGGGCAAAAGCTTGTGCGATTTGGGTTGCACGGCCTTGCTCTCGCAAGATTCTTCAAAGTTTCACAACTCTTAAAGGCTCGCATCTTGAAGGCTCGAAGCGTTGCGGGACCAAAGCACTAGATTTCAGAGAGGATGGAGAAGGGACTTTGGTTGCCATGTTCGAATTGGTTCGCAAGCACGATTTTCTGGTGGGAATTGACTCCGACGGCTGCGCATTCGACACGATGGAATTGAAGCACAAGGAGTGCTTCATCCCCAATACGATCAACTATTGGAACTTACAGGCTGTGAGCAAGTATGCTCGGGAAGCAGCCGAGTTTGTCAATTTGTATTCGAAAAGTCGCGGCGTGAACCGCTTCCCCGCGCTGATCGAAACCTTAGAGTGGCTCCGTCGTCGGCCGGAAGTCCGGGCCCGGGGGGTTCGTATCGAGATTCCGGAAAGCCTCCGTCGCTGGGTAGCCAACGAAACTAAGTTAAGCAACGAACGGCTGAAAGAGGTTGTGGCCGAATCGAATGATCCGGACCTCCGCCGAACGCTGGAGTGGTCTGAGGGCGTGAACGAATCGGTGCGGCGAATTGTGCGCGCTGTACCACCATTTCCCTTCGTGCGCGAAAGTTTGCAGCGGCTTAAGGATTATGCGGATATCCTGGTGGTCTCGGCCACGCCTCAGGAGGCTTTGGAGCGAGAGTGGGAAGAGCATGATCTGAAAAAATATGTCGCCGCCATATGCGGGCAAGATATCGGCACGAAGAAGCAATGCTTAGGACATGCGGCCAAAGGGGGTGGGCATCCGTATCCGCCGCAGCACGTGTTAATGATTGGCGACGCCCCGGGCGACTATCAGGCGGCGAAAGCCAATGGTGCCCTTTTCTTTCCGATTAATCCCGGTCATGAAGAGGCGAGTTGGCAGCGGTTTTTCGAGGAGGGAATCGATCGTTTTCTTTCGGGGACTTTTGCCGGCGCATACGAGGAGCAATTGGTAGCCGAATTTCAGCGGTATCTGCCGGAAAAGCCCCCTTGGCCAGTCCTTACGGATTGACGAATGCAGAATCGACGGCTGTGATGCGGCGTCGACGGCATCGATGCGGTGTGGGGCGAAATCACCGATCAAACGATCGATATTTTCAGGTTTCATGACCACATTTTCAGGCTCTGTCTCCGCATCACGTCTGGATCACGAAAGGGGTGGGGATCGGAAGGAAGTCGAATCCGTTTTGCGGGGTAATAACGGGGAACATCAGTATTCGGGGAGCACAAGAATTCGGGGGACACAAAAAAGGCGAAAACGGGTGGGGCGGTCTCCCTGTCAAGGGGCGGTTTGTCCCAGCCGGGTACAAAAACTTTGGATCGATGTGTGATGGGGACGATTGAAACAGCCGTTTGATTACCAGATACGTGCGAGGTTGCAGATTCGCACTCTGAAAGCAAATTGTGCTTGAATGGCGAACACAGCTTTCCCAATGGAGGACTCGAACATCATGGCAGAAAAGTGCGATATCGGTTTGATGGGCTTGGCCGTCATGGGTCAGAATTTGGTCCTCAATATGGAGGACCACGGTTTCAGCGTGGCGGTTTACAACCGCACGACGAGCAAGGTGGATGAATTCGTTCGATCTCCGGAGGTTCAAGGGCGGCGAATCGTCGGTTGCCACTCCCTGGAGGAATTGGTTGCCCATTTGTCGCGACCCCGGAAAGTGATGTTGATGATCAAGGCCGGCGATGCCGTCCCGGCTCCCGAGCCGAAGCTTTATCCGGAGCTATCGCCGACGGATGCGGTGATCGATCAACTGTGCCGATTGCTGGAGCCGGGCGATGTGATTATCGATGGGGGGAATACCCACTTTAAGGATACCGAACGACGTACGCGGCATGTGGAATCCCTGGGGCTGTTATACGTGGGAACGGGGGTCTCCGGCGGCGAAGAAGGAGCGCGGCATGGCCCTAGCATGATGCCCGGGGGAAGTCCCGCCGCGTGGCCGATCGTCAAGCCCATTTTTCAAGCAATCGCAGCGAAGGTAGGTCCGGAAGGAAACATTCCCTGCTGCGACTGGGTAGGGCCGAGAGGAGCGGGTCACTACGTAAAAATGGTGCATAACGGCATCGAGTACGGCGACATGCAACTCATCGCCGAGGCCTACTGGATGCTCAAGAACGCCTTGGGCCTCAAGAATTCCGAACTTTACGACGTATTTGCCCAGTGGTACCAAGGCGAGCTGAATAGTTACCTCATCGAAATAACCCGCGACATTTTCAGCGTCAAAGATCCTGAAACGGGGGCCGATTTAGTGGACCTCATCCTCGATGCAGCCGGGGCCAAGGGCACCGGCAAATGGATGAGTCAGCACGCTTTGGACTTGGGCATGCCGAGCACCCTGGTGACCGAAGCCGTATATGCCCGGGCGCTATCCGCCATGAAAGAGGCGCGTCTGCGTGCCAGTCGCATCCTTGGAGGGCCTTCGGGACGCTACACCGGCGACCGCCAGCAATTCATCGAGCAGGTGCGACAAGCCCTTTATGCCTCCAAAATCTGTAGTTACGCCCAGGGATTCGTGCAACTGCGGGCAGCGGCTGCCGAGTACCAATGGCCACTGGATTACGGGGCCATTAGCCTCCTGTGGCGTGGGGGATGTATCATTCGGGCGGTCTTCTTGGAACGGATCAAGGAGGCCTTCGATGCCGATCCGAATCTGGAAAACCTTTTGCTGGCTCCCTATTTCCGGGAGGCTGTTCAGAAGGCGCAGCCCGCCTGGCGGCACGTGGTGAAGACGGCTGTAGATTTGGGAATTCCCGTTCCGGCCTTCTTGGCGGCGCTAGCGTACTACGATGGATATCGTTCCGAGCGGCTCCCGGCTAATCTGATTCAGGCCCAGCGCGATTATTTCGGTGCTCACGAGTACCGGCGTATCGACAAACCTGGCGAGGGTCCCTTCCACACCGATTGGCTCCGGCAACGCCGTGTGCCCGCCGGCTGATGACGCCCATTCCTTTGGAAACAAGGATCTCGTTGATTGGAAAAAGCGATTGCCGCACCGCTAAGGTCGGTAGATCCTTTGCGCGGTACCTTTGTGCCGTAAATCTCAATTAGGAATCTCAACCAGGAAAGGGAAGGCTAGAGCGTAAACGCGTGCCTTTCATCCGTGTCGGCCTTTTTTTGCAGCCATCACGGTGCGTATTCCGCCCAGTAGTGCTGGCGGTTTTACAGCTGTCAGAGGTTCGCGGCGATTGCTCGGGGAATGCACCGTGCTCCGCCTTGTTGGGAAAGGGTACGACGCAAAAAGCCATCTTGCAAAGTGGCAGATATTCCCCCGCTTTGCGGAGATGCAAAGCATAATGAAGGCAGAGCACCATGATTGCAGAGGTATAATTGCAGCCAACTAAAGACATCATTGCAGTCAACTACGATCGTAGCCAGATAGTAGCCGAGTAATCGCAAGACCGGCGGGGGTATAGATAGCAGGATTGTCGGTCCCTAGGGTCTTGAGTTATGGGGCGCTCCGGCTGACAGTAAGAGCACTTAAACCAGACGCGAGGAAGGCCGGACAAGTGAATCGGCATTCGCCACTGAGGGGCAAAACGAGCATGATCCGTGGAAACGATGTCGGCCGCAAGAACTATTCGGCCAAAGCTTTAACCGCGGATTTATCGACCGAGGTTCCGTGGTCTAGAAGCAAGGCTCAGGCTTTGAGCCTATAAGCAGGTTAGAAAGCGATTTGAAAGTTATTTGAAAGTTAAAAGTAATACCGCGAGCTGAAAAATTCATCTCTGGTCGCGTCCGAAAAATTTCGCGACCGGATTGCTAGTCCGCCGCAGAGTCGTTTTTCCCAGCGGTGGGGAAGGTTGAATCGATGGCCCAAACCATTGTCATCTTTGGTGCTAGCGGGGATTTGACCCGCCGGAAACTGATCCCCGCTTTGTACGAATTGGCCCGAAAGGGCCGTCTCCCCCCGCAGACGCGGGTGGTGGGTTTCTCGCGTACTCAATATAGCGATGAGTCTTGGCGGCATTACCTGTCGGAGACAACGCAGCAGTTTCTGGGCAGCAAGTTCACCCAGGCCGCGTGGGATCAATTCGCCCCTTGGCTTTTCTATCAGCCGGGAGATATTACGCAGGCGGATTCGTTCCCGGCCCTCGAGGAGCGTTTATCCCAGTTGGAGGGAGGCGAGCCCACACCGCGGATCTATTATCTAGCCACGGCGCCTGAGTTCTATGAATCGGCCATCACGCACTTGGGCTCTTTCGGCATGGCTAAAGAGGAGGTAGCCCTGCGGCGGGTCGTGATCGAGAAGCCTTTCGGGATCGACTTGGCCAGTGCGAGGCGTCTCAATCAATCGGTGCACCGTGTTTTCGCGGAACATCAGGTTTATCGCATCGATCATTATCTCGGTAAGGAGACGGTTCAAAATTTGTTGGTGTTGCGGTTCGCCAACACCATTTTTGAACCCATTTGGAACCGCAACTATATCGACCATGTTCAAATCACGGCGGCCGAAGCGGTTACCGTGGGAAGCCGTGGGGCTTACTACGAATCGGCCGGTGTCCTGCGGGATATGTTCCAGAATCATCTCCTGCAACTGTTGACCCTGACCGCCATGGAGGCTCCGGCGCGATTCGAGGCCGACTTCATCCGTGATGAGAAGGTAAAGGTCCTCCGAGCCATCCCGCCCATGACGCCGGAAGAAGTTGCCCAGGCCACCATTCGCGGCCAATACCGCAAATATCGGGACGAGCCGCATGTGAGTCCCGGGAGCACGACGGCAACCTTCGCGGCTGTTCGCTTGCACGTGGAAAACTGGCGGTGGAAAGGAGTTCCATTCTATCTCCGCTCAGGAAAAGCAATGTCGTGTCTGACCACGCAGATCGTCATTCAATTCCGAGAGCCGCCGCACATGGTCTTCCACAGTGGCCCACGCAGTGTGCAGGAAGCTAACCGCCTGGTGATTCAGATCCAACCCGCCGAAGGCATTCAACTCCATTTCCACACCAAAGTACCTGATGCGGGGATGCAATTGCGGCTTACGGATCTGAATTTCCGCTTCCGCGACAAATTCGCGGGCGAGATTCCCGATTCCTACCAACGATTGCTTCTCGATGTAATGCACGGCGACGCCAGCTTGTTTGCCCGGGCCGATGAGGTGGAGCTTGCCTGGGGAATCATCGATCCGATTGCCCAAGCTTGGGAAGCGGGGGAACCACCGCTGGCCCTTTACGAAGCCGGCGAATGGGGGCCGCCGATCTGCGCCCAATGGATGAAAGCCCAAGGCCGCCAATGGTTCGACCTTTGCCCGGTTTTGCCGTGAGAGGAAGTATTCCGATTGGTTTTTGGGCCCTCTTGGGCCCTCAATTGATGGGGAAAAATGCCTCGTGCTTTCTCGGGCGATCCGTCGTCCATAAAGCTCGCGGGGAGAGCGGAGCGGAGTCGATTTTGAACTTTCCGGCAGAAAGAGCTGGTCTGTACCCTGGTCGCGTAGAGGGGTTATCGGCGAGGCAGCAAAGAGATTTACTGAGTGCGTTTCCCCGCTGGGGGTGTAGAGGGGGGGTCCTCATGATTCTTGGAGCAAAACGATTTAACCTTTCTCCCCCGGCGGCGCAGAGGGGGTTTCTTAACGAGGAACACGCAACGAGTTGAGCAAAGCAGCCCCCTAGGGGCGCAGAGGGGTTTTTCACACCGTTTTCGCGGGTGGGCCAAGTTCTTTTTCTTTCAGGACCCTCGGCACTTCTTCTTGAAAAAGAGTAATTTGAGCTTCTTGGCAATCCCCGGGCTGATGCGGCTCAAAAGCGGCGATCAATTCCGCCTGAACCATTGAGTCGGTTTCGACGCGAAGCCGCTCGGCGAGTTTTGCCCGGGTTAATGGACTCCCATCGGCGGCCAACGCCCAGGCACACGCCGCGCGAACAACCGGTTCAGGATCGAGCAAACCGCCCTGTAATGCATTGCGAATTCGCTCTTCGAGGCCTCGATCAACCTCGCTTTCTGAGGGCAAACCTACCGAGCAGCTTATCCAATCCCCCTTTTTGCCCGGCCCAGCAGCGGCCGAAGCGGTGGGGACGAATTGTGTGTTTGCGCTTGCTTCCGCCTTGGCCCCCGAATTGCCGGAATTCTGCTCGAGCAACCGGCGAAGAGTATTCCCCAAGACAATGGCGGCGCTTCGGGCCAGCCCTGCACGTCCTGCACGTTTCAATGGGCTATGCCGGAACCGGGCGCGGAACTCCTCATCGGTCATCAATAGCAGATCAATGGCCGATAAATGCGGGCCAAAAACGGGTTGATATTCCGGTCGGCTACTCAGAGGAGCACGGTGGTTCCACGGGCAGACAACCTGACATAGATCGCAACCAAAAAGCCAATCCCCCTGCGCCGCTCGCATCCCCGCCGGGGGCAATTGCTTGGTCTCGATAGTCCAAAAGCTCAAGCATTTTCGGGCGTCAAGGACCCCAGGTGCGACAAAGGCCTGGGTCGGACAAACTTCCAGGCAAGCCCGACATTTGCCGCAGTGATTCCGCACGAAAGGCGGATCGGGCTCAAGGGCCTCGCTAGTAAGCAGAATTCCGAGGAATGTGTAGCTGCCCAAGCGGGGATTAATAAGAAGCGTGTTTTTCCCAATCCAGCCAAGCCCTGCCATTTGGGCATACGAGCGTTCTAGTATGGGGGCGGTATCCACCACGATACGCGTCTCCACACTGGGCCGATATTGTCGCAGTTTTTCCGCCACACCCTCCAGCGTCCTTCGGACCGTTCGATGATAGTCCTGGCCCCAGGCGTAGCAAGAAATGCGGCCGTAAGCCGGCGGGCCTTCCTCCGCGTTTGCTACACGGTATACCGAGCCAACAACCACCAAGCTTTGCGCCGAAGGAAGTACGGACCGCGGATCTCGATAGGCCGGAAGTCGCCGGGCAATGTAGTCCATATCTCCAACATATCCCGCCGCGACCCACTCCACCAAAAAATCCCAATGTGGGGATGGGGCCGCTCGACAAATTCCGACAAGCTCAAAGCCGGCGGAATAAGCCTCATCTTTCAGCAGGCGACTTAGTTCGGTTGGGGTGATAGACATGCGTCTTAAACAAATAAGGCGTTTTCAACCCGGAAAAATTGAGCAAGCTCGGTAACAAACGAATTCCCGAACCATTGCTTGAGCGCGCCGGAGCGGTAGGGTCCTTGAATCGAGCAAAGAGCGGCATTACGAACTACGTTCCGGGGCAAGTGGTTGCCACCCGAGGGCCGGCGGAGTCTTCCTCAGCAAGCCTTTCAATAGCCTTTTCCTTCTCCGAAGCTAGGCCGGCGTGTATGCTTGAGAGTGAGGGTTGGCATCGGTTCAACTCGGGGACCGCACGTCTTTGGCATAGCATAAGCAAAAAGCAAGCGTTTTTATCTATTTTTTATCTACATTATCTCCGCAATCTTACAAAGTTTCCATTTTTTATCATGGTAACAATGTAACCGGGAAAGTCTTGTGGGGGTCAGTGATCAAACTCTGCGGATTAACAAACTTAAACGGCTTCGAGAGAAATTTTTGTTTTTATGCGTAAACTTTTGCAATTCTTGGGAAGTGTGGGCAAGATGCATCATCAATATCACCGTCTCAATGGTGATTATCAAAAGTTGAAAGAGGGCTTTAAGCTTATTTTTTGGTTGCGTTGACCTGGCCCCGTGCCAAACATTCGAATTTGCTGAAGCGACGTAGGGCCCTTCATCGCAGGTGATCCGATAATTCTTATCACATGTTATATGATAATGTTTGCAATCAATTGTGAGATTTGCTGAAATCGGGACGAGAAACGTGGAATTTGCTGAAATCGGCACAAGAAACCTGCTCAGAAACGGGGCGCACAATCGGTCACCGGTGTTTTCGGCAATGGATGGCGGTCGCTTGCCCACAACTTTGTTCCGCGATTCGTTTGTTGGAGTTCACCTACCAGATAAGTTCTCATTTTTACCAAAGTAATTCACCAGCACACTTAGCAGATTATTTTACATTGTTTACCAAATTGGTTCGTAACTTAGCTGAAATCTAAAGTACCCTGGGTAAATTGGCGGCTTCTGGCGAATATTAATCACGGTATCAACAACGGTGAATTTTCTCGGCTTACGCCGTAAATTTTTTGGTTAAGCCGTCTTGGGTTTTTCATTGAAGGAAGCCTACTGACTGAGATTAGGATCGGTTTAAGAATCCGAGGCTCCGACTTGAAGCGGCGGCAAGGGAAAAGCGGGACTGGGAGTTTCCTGCGGTCAAAAAGTCGGTCCCCTGGAGTCGTTTCCGATTGCGGGAATGGCAAGGTGCGGTCCTCGAATGGTGAGGAATGATTAGCTTTACTCGGCCTGAGATCCTCTGGGCATTGCCCATTGCCCTTCTGCCGGTATTGATCCATCTGATCAACCGTCTGCGATACCGCCGGGTTCCTTGGGCTGCCATGGAGTTTTTGTTAGAGAGTCATCGTCGGTATAAGGTCCGGATCCGCCTGCGCGAATGGTTCTTGCTTTTGGCCCGGGTGACGGCGATTGCCTTGATCGTGCTGCTTTTGGCTCAGCCGTTGATTCAAGCCGGTTGGGCTCCGTGGTTGGCCGACTCGAGCAGGGACCATGTGATTCTTCTGGATGACAGCTTCTCGATGTCGGAGTTGGCTCCCGATCAATCTCCGTTCGAGTTGGCCCGACAGTCGATGGTGGATTTTTTACACTGGGTCTCCGGCCGTGGTAGCCCCCGGCGAGTGGCTTTGATCCGTTTCTCAAAGGCGGCCCAAACGGATGGCTTTCGGCCTGATTGGACCGGGCAGACTATTTCCGGGGAATCTTTGGCCCAGTATGTGGAGCAAGTGTCGAGGCTTGCCGTTTCTTACTCAGACGCAGGACCACTACCGGCAGTGGAACGGGCCGTGGAGTGGGTAGAAAGCAACGACAGTATTCAGCCATTCATTTACATTTTTTCGGATTTTCGGCTCAAAGATTGGGAGAACCACCAACCCTTGCGATCTCGGCTGGCTCAGCTGCAAAGGGCTGGGGCAAAAATTCGGCTAATTCGTTGCGCTGAAGATGAGGGTGATAATTTGGCCATTCAGGCTGTCACGGCCGGTGGCAGCTTAAAGGCAGCAGGGGTTCCCCTTCCGGTCGAATTGAGCGTGGTCAATTACTCGCAGCAGCCGGTGGAAAAGGTGGCGGTATCGATTGCTGCGAACGAAACGCCCTTGCCCGCCGTTTTGTTGCCTCGGATTGCAGCGTTTGAATCTGCCCAAGAGCGCAGTCATTTATGGCTGGCTTCGGCTGGGGAATATCGATTTGTGGTTCAATTGCCGCCGGATCGACTTGCGGCCGACAACGTGCGCTATGTGGTGCTTCGGGTCGCGGAAGCAGTGCGAGTGCTTTTGGTGGAGGATATGCCGGGGACCCCGAACGCTCGATATATTGAAGCGGCCTTGCGTCCGACGCGGACGGTGGAAACGGGGATCCGCGTGCGGTTGAGGACCTCGCGGGAGCTTGCGCCTGCGTTGCTCGAGGAATCGGAGGTAGTCTTCTTGCTGGATGTGGAGCGGTTGGAGCCCTCGGCGGTTCAGGCCTTGAAGGATTATGTTGGAGTCGGCGGAGGGCTGGTCTACTTTGTGGGAGAGCAGGTTAACGCCCCCTTTTACACGGAGACGCTTTACGAGAATAGTCGCGGGCTATTTCCCGCCCCTTTGGGTACACCGCGCGATTTGCCCCCTGATTTCTTGAGCAATCTACCCGATGTGCAAGTGGGGGATCACCCGATCTTTCGCGTCTTTCAGGGGGCACGCAACAGCTTTTTGGCCATGGTGAATGTGGATCGCTACTTTACAGTAGCCGAGGGCTGGAGCCCTGAGGAATCAGGGGCCCAAGTGCTTGCTCGGCTGCGGAACGGGGCACCGTGGGTAATTTACCGTCCCTGGGGCGAAGGAGTGGTGGTTGCGTTTCTCACGACGGCGGCTCCCGTGTGGAATAATTGGGCCCGAGGCAACCCAAGTTTCGTAATCACCTTGCTCGAGCTGGTATCGGCGGTAGCGCGGAAAAGTAGGGAAATCCCTGAACTCATCGTGGGTCAGCCGTTTGTGTGGCGGTTGGAGCGGGACAGATACCGGCCGCAGCTCCGTTACCGGCTTCCGGACCAAGGTGGCACGGTAGCCGGTGCCCTTGAGGCTACCGCAGGTGATGGGGGGGCACTCGAGGTGAAGGTGCCCCCACCGATGGAGCCGGGATTTGGCACGCTGGAGCTGACCGACATTCAGGGGGAAACGCAGGAGCATCTTTTTGCGGTCAATGTCAATCCTCAAGAAGGGGACTTGCGGCTGATTGGTACCCGGGAGCTTTCGGAAAAATTGGCCGGCTTAGATTGTGAGATTCTTTCAGCACGAGCGATTCGGACGCTGGAAGAACCGGAGGGGAGTGCGGATTTGGTAGGCCCCTTCTTGATGGCCCTCTTGGTTCTGCTCATGGCGGAACAATCGCTGGCTTATTGGGCGAGCTATCACTCTCGGCAAAAGACGGCCCACAGATACAGCCGGCAAGAGGCTAAACACGTGGAGAAGCCGACGGCTGCGCTTCCGCTTGGAAGTGCACCGCGTGTTTAAATGCACGCTGAAGGTGTTCCGCCAGTGTAACTTGAGCCGGGAGGTGATCGCGGGTGTAAGATTCCGAAGACACCGACGGGTAGGGAAACGCTTTTCCAATCATTCGTCAAAAGGAGTGCTGCGAAACCAGTGGTGCACGAAGTCTTCGAATGGGGAAGGCTAAACGAACCGTGGACGATCATCGCGGGAATGGTCCTCGGTTTGGGGGTGCTTGCTTTGGCCGCCAGCTTCGCTCGGCGGGAGGCCGCACAGCAAAGCAGCCTTCGTATGCTTCTGTTATGGACGCTGCGAGGCCTTTCAATCGCAGCCTTAATCATCTGGCTTTTGCAGCCGCAGTGGCGAATACATCGTGAGCAGGTACGGCCGAGTAAAGTTCTGTTATTGGTTGACACAAGTGCCAGTATGGCGCTTCCGGTGGAAGTAGGTTCGATACGGGGCAGTGGGCCGGGGAGTGAAACAGGGGGTCGAGTTGGTGTCGTCGGGGTACCTTCCCGCCTGGAGGCAGTGATTCAGAACCTTCAAGGCTCGCAACTTGTTGAGCAGCTATCCGGCACTCACGAGGTGCTAATTTATCAATTTGGCGAATCGAGTCCCCGGTTGGTGGGAATGGTGAGCCGGCGGGGATCTCACGAATTTAATTCTGGCGACTCTGGGGGGAATGCATATTCTTTAGGGTATGATGATGCTGCGGATAATGGCAGCTCTGGGAGAATTGTAGATCCGGCGAAGGAAAAAGCCTCGGGAGGAGATGAAGAGTCTGCGCGAAATGGCAAGGATGTGCGCGGTTTTGGATCGCCGCCTGGGGAAGCGGAGCGTTGGTGGGAGCAATTGCAACCGATGGGTCGTGAGACCCGGTTGGCCGAGGCCATTACTGAGACATTACGGGCAGTGGCCGGGGATCCGGTTGCCGGGGTCATTGTTTGCAGCGACGGGGGGCAAAATGCCGGGCAGCCGGTGGCAGTTGCCATTCAAGCTGCCCGAGAGGCCCGCACGCCCATTTATACGATTGGCGTCGGGCCGAAAGGCCCGCTGGTGGATGCTCGCATAGCGGAGCTGCAAGTGCCACGCCAAGCGCAGCCCGCCGACCCGTTCCAGGTGGTCGTGCTTGTGCAAGGAAATGGGTTGGGAGGAGCAAAGGGTTTGCTTGAAGTAGGGCTTAAGCCGGAGACTAGCCCGGAGACTCAACACACCCCCACGGCCCCCTCAAGAAATGGATTAAATGCTGATTTGCCCGCAGCTCCTTCTTCCGCAGGTGAGTTTGGCGATAATGCTTCAAATACCTCTCGGAGAGACCCTACGGATAACACAGGGAGCACTTCTGCGAACGCTTCCGCAAATGATTCGGCTAATATCCCTTTGGAAACCGCGGGGAATACACCGGCAAATGACTCCGGCGAAAACTCGGCGAATAACTTCGCAAGCGTGCCGGCAGGCTCGTCGGGTGAAACTGCGCGTGAGACCGGAGGTTTTCCCGGCGGTCTGCTCCAGGTTCAGCGTACAGAGGTGGGGTTTTCCAACGAGGGGGGACCGGTTTCGGCCACGTTCGAATTCAACGTCTCCACCCCGGGCCGGTATCGTGTGGTTGCTCGATTGCAGGCTCAGCCGCGGGAACAAGATGTGAGTAATAATGTGGCGGAAATGTCCTTGGAAGTTTTGGAGCGGGAAACTCGTGTGTTGCTTTTGGCGGGGGGGCCGAGTCGGGAATATCAGTTCTTACGGGGCGTGCTTTACCGCGAGCCACGAATACGGTGCGATATCTTGCTTCAATCGGCGCAACCGGGTACCTCGCAGGAGGCGAATGCTTTGCTGGAAAAATTTCCGGAGTCGCCCGGCGAGTTGGCAGCGTACGATTGTGTCATTGGGATTGATCCGGATTGGGGGCGACTACGTCTTTCGGCGGAATCGACTAGCCGAGCTTTGGAGGCGCTGCAGAGCTGGGTGGCCGAGCAAGCTGGCGGGTTGATTGTGGTTGCCGGCCCGGTTTGTGCGGGGGATACGGTGCGTGGTTGGTTGAGGGAACCGGTGACCGCAAAAATCCGCGAACTTTACCCTGTGGAACTCTTGGACCGGCAAGGGCTCACGATCACGCGGATGCATCATTCGGAGGAACCGTGGCCCATCGAGTTTACTCGAGAGGGTTTAGCGGCTACCTATCTTTGGCTTGAGCCCAGCGGCGCCGCCAGTCAGGCGGCTTGGTCGGCATTTCCCGGGGTGTATAGCTGTTTTCCGGCAAGGGGGCTCAAACCGGCGGCTTTGGCGTTAGCTTATTTTACAGATCCCCAGACTTTTGAAGGCGATAAACGCCTTATTTTATTGGCTGAACAATTTTTCGGTGCCGGGCGTGTTTTCTATCTTGGCAGTGGCGAATTGTGGCGGCTCCGCAGCGTCAAGGAAGGATATTTCGAGCGGCTTTACCTACAACTAATCCGCCATGTGTCGCAGGGGCGGGCGGCACGGCAATCGCCCCGGGGACTCCTTTTGGTTGATCGCGAAAAGTACTTTTGGGGTGATCCCGTGACCATTCACGCCCAAATCGCCGATAGCCAATTGCGTCCTTTCTCGGCCAGCGACTATCCGATCGAGGTGATGGAACCAGATGGCAGACTCCGCACTCTGAGGATGGCGGCGGAGCCGGGCCGGGCGGGAGCCTTCCGCGGCACGTTTACCGTCTTGAAGCTGGGAACCTACCGAATAGTGTCGGAGCTGCCTGATGCGCCGGGCGAAAAGCTGCTCCGGGAAATTCATGTTGAGTTGCCTCAGTTGGAGAATCAACAACTCCTTTGCAATGAGGAGCTTCTTCGCACTTTGAGCGATGCCACCGGGGGGCGATATTACGGGGACTGGTCAGAGATTGATGATAAAAATTCCGCCGGCTTTTTGCCGCGGCTTTTGCCGGATGGGAGTCGGGTGGAGACGATTGTTGGCCCGGCGTACCAACCTTCGTTCCGACGATGTTTGGAGCTACTATTCGGACAAAGCACGTGGTTTAGTTGGATCGCGGTGGTAGCCGCCTGGTGGCCATGGCGAGCGCTTACCGATTTGTCGCTGGCCTGGTGGCTTTTCGGGATGGCGGCGATGCCGCTACTGGTGCAGTGGACCTTGCGTCGGCTTTGGCAATTAGCTTAGCGCTACTGGGTTAGAATTCTTGAGGGGGCGCCGTCCTGCGGCAAACCGATGAATGCATCGTCAAAGGCAACTTGGAGTATGCCGGATTCTATCACCGTCTCAATGAAGACTTCCGCCGAAGCTGCACCGCCGGAATACACCGCGGCACTTAAAGCAATTAAGGGGCGGCTTTCGCTTTTGCGATGGACCATTCGCGCTTATTTGCTCGGACAGAGCCTTCTCGGTTTTTGTATTTTGGCGGGGGGCTTTTTCTGGATCAGTCTTCTGCTGGATCGGCAGTTTCATTTTTCGCGGGAAATACGCGCAGTTTTGCTCATGGTGGCAGCCGCGGCGGGGGTGGCGGCACTTTGGCGATGGACGTTGCGGCTGGTTTTTCGGCAACTTTGGGACCGGCAAATGGCCTTGGTTTTTGAGCGGAGCTATCCGAAACTCAAAGAGGCGCTTTTGACGGCAGTGGAGCTTGCCGTACAGCGTGCGACACCGGGCGAAAATGGGCGTCCTACAGGCGTGTATTATGAGCAGCTATTGCGGCGGACCATCGACCTGGCTACCCAGTTTTTGCCGGAGTTGACTTTGCGCAAAATCTTTCGGCTTGCTCCGCTTGCACGGATTGGCGGGCTGGCGTTGGTGGCGATCGGCTCATGGGCAGCCGCTGCGCAGGTTTGGCCTGCGGATTACGCCATTTGGACAAAACGGTGGTTCGGGCTAAAGGAAATTCCGTGGCCCACGCAGACCGGCCTTGTGCTCCAAGGGTTTTACCGCGGTAAAGCACTCGTGGCTAAGGGAGAAACCGCGGAGATTCGTGCGGCGGTTGATACCACGATGCCACTTGTGCCGAGGAATGTGCGCGTTCGTTTTTGGGGCCCTGCGGGGGTGGTTCGCCGGGCTATGATGATCCGCGAGGGACTGGCCCCCTCGGCTACCACACAATTTCAAAGATTTTATTGGAGCGTGGGACCGCTTTTGGATCCGGTTGAGTTGGAGATCACCGGCGGCGATCGAACGATACGCGGTCTGAAAGTGGAGGTGGTCGATCGCCCGCTTTTGACGGAAGTATTGTTGGATTGCATGTTCCCACGGTATATCGGGAAGAGCCCCCAGCGACTCCCGCTGCGGGGTTCCGTAGAAGTGGCGCAGGGCTCTCAATTAGTATTGATAGCTCGGGCCAACAAGCAGTTAGTATGGGTGGAGATTGATCGCGGCAAGGAGCGATTGGAAATCACGGATGAATTCTGGCGGCAAGTAATCGAGATTCAGAAGTCGCAGGAAGCGGTATTCGAGCGGTATCTGCAAGGGGAGTCGCCACAAAAGCTCGTCAATCTTCAGGCAGAAATTGCTCGGCGGTTGGGGGACTTGCGAAAGCCGAATGAGGGCTCGATCTCGGGTATGCAAAACACGCGGTCGGCTGAAAGGGTTGACCGAAATCAATTCGTTCGAACTCCGGGGGATGCTGTTTATTGGCATCATCTTGCGAAAGCGGGCGAGCGTGCGGAGCAGTTGTCGAAGGTCCTCGGAGGAGATCCGCTTGCTGTGGAAAGCGAGATTGACCGGGGGGGCGAATCCGAGATATTCCCGGTGATTCAGCTCTCCACCTTGCCGAGTGACGGCGGAGCGCTGCGGCCGGTCGCGGTCGCTTACTCCTTTTGCGAAATCTTGGGTTATTTAGAACATGCGGCGGAACTTCGGGCCGAAGAGGCAGGCTTTACCGAATTTCGATGCGACTTAGGGGTGCTTGAGGAGCCGGTTGAACTTGCCGTGACCATTCAGGACGTACATAGGATCCAGGGCGCGGAGCCGGCACGGTTAGTGATTAGCCCGCGGGCGGATGCACCGCCGAAATTGGCCGTGGAGCTTCGAGGGATCGGGTCGGTGATTAGCCCCCAAGCGAAAGTCCGTTTTGTGGGCCAGGTTGAGGATGATTACGGCATTCGGGAGGTGTGGTTGGAAAGTGCGAAGGATGCCGGGCCTGAACGGCGGAAACAGCTTGCCGGCTTTAGCCAGCCCCTGGAACGGTATGAGTTAGAAAGTTCTTTCGAGGTAGCGGAATTGGACGCCACTCCGGGAGAGAAGTTGACTTTGAAACTGCTTGCCTCGGATTTTTGCGATCTGAGAGAGGAGATCAATCGGGGGTCGACACCGCCGTGGATTCTCGAGGTTGTCACGCCTGAACAATTGCGATTGGCGTTGGAACGTCAAGAACTTTTGCTGCGGCAGCAATTAGATCAAATCGTTCGCGAATTGGAGCAAACCCGCGATCTCTGGGCAGGTTTGAGCGAGGAGATTTCGCGGGTGGAGACGCCTCCTTCGCAAACCGAGCAATCCGACGGGGCAGGTGGCGAAACGAGTGCCACTGCCCCGAGGAATCCAGCGGATATGGATCAGTCGGCAATCCGACGCACTAAGGATCGCGTGCTGCAAAATTTGGAAAAATCCGCTCAGGAGACCCAAGCGATCGTCGGCGCGGTGGATCATCTATGTGAACAGATAGTGAACAATCGTTTGGAAGCCTCCGCATGGCTTGAGCGGCTTCAAACGCGGGTCCGGCCGCCGTTAGAACGGGCTTTGAGCGAAGCACTGCCTCAGGCGAAGCAAGCGGCGGAGGGCTTGAGCCAAAACTTAAGCGAGGACCGGCAGCGACTTCGAGAGGCCCATCGGGAGGGTTTGCAGGCGCAGCAGCAGGCTATTGCTCTACTGCTTCAGTCCCGGCAAGCCATGTTGGAATTGGAAGATTTGAAACGGGTGCTCGAGGTTCTTCGCGCCGTGATAGAATCGCAGGAACAATTGCTCGATGCGACGCGGGAAAGACAGCGACAGCGGCTTCGCGAGCTTTTTGGGGAAAGACCGCGATGATTTGCAATCTTTGGGGTGAAATGTTCCTTCTCAGGAATCCGAGCAAAAGATGCACAAAGCGGTTTGGAGGGTGGCTAAGCGGGTAACAAATGGCACAAGAGTGTGGCAAGGCAGGTGTTTTTCGTCCGCACGGCTTGCCGGGGAGAGACTGAACAATGGCGAGGGTACCGGGGCCCTTAACTTGGTTTGCACGGATTTTCCTGCTTTTGGTGGGGGTGGCGGCTATCGATCGCTCGAACGTGCAGGCGGCAGTTTTTTATCAGGCGGAGGGTCCAGGGCAAGATTCCGCGGGTCAGGCCGATCTAGAAGGCGAAGAAAAGACGGGGGGCGACCAGAACGCGGCGGAAACCGCTGGGCGAAGGGCGGCGGATGGTGCGGCTTCTGAGCGGATAGGCTCCTCCCCGGAGGTCCTCCCCCAACGGCAACGGCAGGTGGCAGAATCGTTCGAGCAATTTCAAGCGATGCTTCTTCGCCTGTCGGAACTGAGCGAGGTCACCGATCCGCGACGGGCAGCGATGTTTCGGCGAGCAGTTCGGCAAGCGGAAGATCGGGCTTTGGCCGGCCGGCTCATGGAAGCTGCCGAAATGCTTTCCTCGGGTCGCCTGCAAGCGGCCGCCGAGGAGCAGCAACGCATCATCGACGAGTTGCGAGCTCTTTTGAACTTGCTTCTTTCCGAGGATCGGGAGCGCTTGCTCCGCGCGGAAAAACAGCGTCTGGAGGCGATTGCCCGGGAAGTGGGCGAGCTTCTCCGCCGGCAGAAGGACCTCCAAGCGAGGACCGCTCTTCCGGCGCAAGCTTCGGCTCCTTTGGAGCGTCAACAGCACCAGTTGGCTGAGGACACCGGGCGGTTAATCGATCAACTTGGCGGCCGCAGTAGAACGCAAGAAGGGAGCCCCTCTGCCGAATCACCCGGGGGAAAAGCGACCGACCCGATGGGCGGCTCGGAAGTCCCGGTGCCGGGGCAACCTGGCGAGCAGGCGCTTGAATCGTTGCCGGAGGATTTCGGCCAGCGCTCTCCGGGTGAGAATCAACCCAGCTCATCTCCAGGCGGTTTGCCCGCGGGAAGCGAAGGCTCAGTGCCTTCAAGCGAGGCGTTAGGATCCCCGGATAACTCCGCTTTAGAAAGCTCGACGCCAAGCGACGAACTGCGGCAGAGACTCGAAGCGGCACGAAAACGGATGCTGGAGGCGGAAAAACGCTTGGCTGAAGCCAAGCGCGAGGGAGCTATCGCCGAGCAGGAAGAAGCCATCCGCGAGCTGGAAGCAGCGAAGGCAGAACTCGAGCGAATTTTAAGGCAATATCGGCAAGAAGAGTTGGGGCGACTGCTGGCAAATCTCGAAACGCGATTTCGTCGAATGCTGGGGATGCAGCAGGCGGTGTATAATGAAACGGTACGGCTTGCGGGCATCGAGCCTACAAAGCGCACGCGAGAGGATGAGCTGGCTTTGAGCCGTTTAGGTCGCCAACAATCGTCGATCGGCCTGGAAGCCACGCAGGCCTTGGCACTGCTGCGGGAAGATGCGACGGCGGCCTCCATGATCGAAGCCGTGGAGCAGCTTGTAAGCGATATCGGGTGGGTGGAAAAGCTCTTCGCGGAGGGTAACTTGGGGCCGCTCAATCAGGCTACGCAGCAGGCCATCATTGCTGCGCTTAAGGAGCTCTTGCAGGCCTTGGAAGAAGCTCAACTTGCTCTCGAGAGCGCGGAGCAATCCTCCGGGGGAGAGGGAATGGCCGGCGAACAACCGTTGGTTGATCTGTTGGCGGAACTTCGGATGCTCCGAAATCTTCAAGCCCGAATCTACCAGCGGACCCAGCAATTGGGAGAGTGGGCTCGGGAGGCCCCCCGCATCGATGAGCGCTTGATGGAGGCTTTTCAAGATTTGGCCCAGCGGCAGGAGCGGCTCCATCGAATTGCGCGGGAGCTTGGTGCGAGGATTCAGCCATGAATTTTATAGGCGGGTTAATCTTGGCTGCACCATTTGCGGGTCTTATAGCCTGGCAAGGTGCGGCACCTTCCTCTGGGTCGCTGAATTCATTAGAGCTTGCTTTGCGAGAGTATTTCGCCGCGAACTCGGAGAACAAAAGTACGGATCAAGAGCTCGACGCTAGCCCGCGAACTGTGCCAGCATTGTCGGACGAAAGCGCGCAAGGGGTGTGGCTTATTACAGCCGAGAGTGAAGAAGATCGCTTAAGTGAGTTTATCCGCCGGTTTTGCGAGATGGATCCGCGGGGTCAATCGTTACTGCGGTTGTGGAACGGAAAGTGGGCCCCGGGCCAGGTTGCTACGATTCCCTGGTTAAATCAGGATGAGTTGCCCCGCTTGGTTTGCAGTCAGTTACGCCTAGCCCATGGTCGGTGGCTTATCGAGGGGCGACTTTACGATGAAGCCCGGGCAATTCTTGAGGATTTAAGGCCCGAGGAAGTGATCGCCCCCAAGACGCTTCTTTTCTGTCAAGCGATAGTGTATCACCAACTTTTGGAAGCGGATCTGGCCCGAAAAACCGCGGAAGAGTTGCTCAAACAAAGTCGGGACGGACCGGCTCGGTACCGCGTTTTGGCGGAGATGATCTGTGCGGATTGGGCGCGTTTTGAGGCGGGGAGTCTAAACGATATTTCGCGGCAAATGGGGGATGTGGCTCGACGGCTGGAATTGGGAAAAGCCGATCAGGAGGTTTTGGCACGGGAAGAGCGAATCCTTGAGGCCCTCGATAAATTGATCAGAGAGGCGGAAAAACGGGCTCAGAAGCTGCGGGGTGCTTCTGCCGGAGGAGCCACGCAATCATCATCCCCGGCCCCAGATAGTCTTCCTTTGGGCGGTAAAGGCCGCGGAGAAGTCACCGCGCGACCCGTGGGGAGTTCCCGGGGTTGGGGCGATTTACCGCCGAAAGAGCGAGATGAGATCTTGCAGAGTTTGGGTCGCGAATTTCCGCCTCATTATCGAGAGGTGGTGGAGCAGTACTTTCGCCGCTTGGCCGAAGAAAGTGAATCGACTCGCGAATAAAAGCCTCGCGCGTTCAAGCAAAAATGACTCGCGCGTTGAAGCAAAGATATAAGTTGAAGCAAAGATATAAAGAGGAAGCGAAAGATAAGGTTTATAGCCAGAGACCACATGTTATATCACTAAGGTACGAGAGGAACCACGATATCAGGGCACGCTTTAGCCCCCCCGCTTTTGTATTGCTTATGAGCTGTGAAGTATCGGTTTAACCGGATGTGGAGATTCCTGTGTTCGGTCAATGGCTTGAGCTTTTGATCGGGGTCAGCTTTCTT
>Ga0209721_1000049_pt1 | contig 108677 bp, 83 predicted proteins | sample TshhotsprinmetaG_FD_184139 | JGI IMG/M metagenome (GOLD analysis project Ga0209721, IMG submission 184139) | Hot spring microbial communities from South Africa to study Microbial Dark Matter (Phase II) - Tshipise hot spring metaG (SPAdes)... | ecosystem: Environmental > Aquatic > Thermal...
TTACGATTATTCTTGATTGATTTGAGAATATAAAGTAATAATTCAATCTATATTTATTAGGCTATACAAAATAGATTATATTTACCAATAAAATCAATTGGTTCTAAAAAATTGGCGAAAGTCAGGTTATATTAATTTTATTTGACTGAAAAATCAATGAGAATCCTTAACGGACCTATACTTGACAAGGGAGAAGGCTTAATATAGATTGATATTTAAATCTACTGCAAGGAGTTGAATATGGGAAATAGACCCTATGTTCTCTGGTTCGATGAGATCGGTTTGGGCGACCTTTCTCTCGTGGGTGGGAAGAATGCGTCCCTGGGAGAGATGAGGAAAGAATTGACCAGACTTGGAGTAAATATTCCTAACGGGTTTGCAGTAACGGTCAATGCCTACCACGATTTTTTAGAGGAGGGAACCGTTCAGGAATGGCAGTATATTATGAAAAAACCAGGAGTGAGGGAGAATATCCGAGACATTCTGTCTGACCTCGAGGTGGATGATGTGGAGAACCTTTCAGAGAGGGGAAGCCGGATACGGAGACTCATATATAGCCTCGAGTTTCCGAGAGGAATCGTAGAGGAGATCATCAAAGCCTACCGGAAATTGTGTAAAGAGTATGGAGAGGATACCGATGTGGCGGTTCGAAGCAGTGCTACAGCTGAAGATCTTCCCACAGCCAGTTTTGCTGGTCAACAGGAGACTTATCTCAATATACGCGGAGAGTATGCTCTTATCCAGGCCTGTAAAAGGTGTTTTGCCTCTCTCTTCACGAACCGGGCTATCTCATACAGGGCTCATCGAGGATTTGACCATTTTCAGGTTGCTCTCTCAATTGGGATCCAGAAGATGGTGAGGTCTGACAAAGCCTGTTCTGGAGTGATGTTTACCATTGACACCGAATCTGGGTTTCCTCATGTGGTCTATATCACAGGGTCCTATGGATTGGGAGAGAATATCGTTCAGGGAGTGATCAACCCTGACGAATTCTACGTCTTCAAGCCACGCCTCTCACAGAATTATAAACCGATCATCCATAAGACCCTCGGCTCCAAAGAGATCAAAATGGTCTATGCAATGGAAGGCGAGGGGTCTACCAAGAATATTCCGGTCTCATCGCAAGAGAGGGCCAGCTTCATCCTCGGTGACGAAGAGATTATCCGTCTCGCCCAATGGGGCGTGATCATTGAGGACCATTATTCGAAAAAATCAGGCCACTATACGCCTATGGATATTGAATGGGCCAAAGACGGGATCACCCAACAGCTCTTCATCCTTCAGGCAAGGCCTGAGACGGTCAAATCCCAGACGAACAGGAATGTCCTGGAGACATATCTGTTGAAGGAGAGGGGGAGAGTGCTGGTTCAGGGAAGAAGCGTTGGGGAGAAGATCGGAGCAGGCCCTATCCATGTCCTCTCCAGTGTTAAGGAGATTGATCAGTTTAAGAAAGGGGAGGTCCTTGTGACCCAGATGACCGATCCGGATTGGGAGCCTATTATGAAGATCGCTTCAGGGATTGTGACTGATCGGGGTGGTCGTACCTGCCATGCGGCCATCATCAGCCGGGAGCTCGGAATCCCTTGTGTCGTGGGCACAGGGAACGGCAGTGAGGTTCTCAGTGATTACCGGAGTGCAACGGTCTGTTGTTCCGAAGGAGAGACTGGACTTGTCTACGAAGGGATCCTCGACTTTGAGGTGAAGCGGTTCGACATGGAGCATCTGGAAAGGCCCCAGACCCGAATTATGATGAACGTAGGTGATCCGGACAATGCTTTCCATCTCTCTTTTATTCCTAATGACGGAGTTGGTCTGGCCCGTCTGGAGTTCATCATTAACAATGTGATCCGGATCCATCCCATGGCCCTTGTTCGATTCGATTCATTACCGGATGATCACGTCAAGAAAGAGATCGAGCAGTTGACCGTCGGTTACGAGGATAAAAAGGCCTATTTTATCGATCGATTGGCACAGGGCGTGGCTAAAATCGCGGCGGCCTTCTATCCGAAGGATGTGATCGTTCGGATGAGCGATTTCAAAACAAACGAATATGCAAACCTCATTGGAGGAAGCCAGTTTGAACCGGTTGAAGACAATCCCATGATCGGTTATCGAGGGGCTTCTCGCTACTACGATGAAGAATATCAGGAGGGGTTCGGTCTTGAATGTTTGGCCATGAAGAAGGTCCGAGATGAGATGGGGCTCACCAATGTAAAATTGATGATCCCGTTCTGCCGTACGGTTGAAGAGGGTAGGTTGGTTATTGCAGAGATGAGAAAATATGGGTTGATCCAAGGCCGAAATGGTCTCGAGATCTATATGATGTGTGAAATTCCAAGTAATGTTATCCTTGCGGATGAATTTAGCGAAATTTTTGACGGATTTTCAATCGGTTCAAATGATTTAACCCAACTTGTCTTGGGATTAGATCGCGATTCAGAGAAGGTCGCCCGCCTCTTTGATGAACGAGATCCGGCGGTCAAAAAGATGGTCCAGTGGGTGATCGAAAGGGCGAAGAAGAACGGCAAAAAGATCGGCATCTGCGGACAAGCCCCAAGCGATTATCCTGAGTTTGCAGAATTCTTAGTCCGGTGTGGAATTGACAGCATTTCCCTCAATCCGGATACCGTGTTGAAGACCACAGAGAGGATCCTAAAAGCTGAGAAAGAATTGGGGATACCAAGGAGGAAAGAGACCGAAGAGAAGAAGCTGGCCGCAAGTTAATCATCGGAATCAAAAAGTTCAAATTCCAAAATCTCCCACTATAGCGGAATCAAAGGAATGTCAAGGTTGAAAATGATAAGTCTTTGGCATTTAGTATTTGAAATTAATTTAGCATTTGAACTTTGAAATTTGAACTCAAGGATTGGAAAGTTGAATCTTCTTCTTCATATCTGTTGTGCCAACTGTGCTATTTCCCCGATAAGAGAAATGGGAGGAAAGGGGATTGAGGTCGTTGGCTATTTTTTTAATCCCAATATTCATCCTTACCAAGAGTATCAAAGGAGGCTTGAAACCTTAAAACAATATTCAGAAACAGTCGGATTAAAAGTCATCTATCGTGACGAGTATCTTTTAGAAGAATTTTTGAGAAATGTATCTCATCGCGAGAAAGAGAGATGCCAATATTGTTACTCTATCCGTCTCGGAGCCACTGCACAAGAGGCCAGAAAGAGGGGGTTTGATCAATTTTCAACCACACTTCTTCAGAGCAAACATCAAGACCACCAGCAGATCCGAGAAATTGGAGACAGAGTGGGGAAAGAAGTCGGAATTCCTTTCTACTACGAAGATTTCAGACAGGGTTGGAGGAAAGGATTAAAAGTTTCAAAAGCGATGGGTTTGTATCGCCAACAATATTGTGGATGTATCTATAGTGAAAAAGAGAGGTTTTTAAAAGAAATCAAAATGCCAAATAGCAAAGTTTAAAATTCAAAGGAAATCCAAAATCCAAATGAGAAAAAATATGACGGACATTCCTTTGAACTTTGGATTTTGGCATTTGACATTGAGGTGATAGATGTTCGGATTGGGTGCTTTTGGGAAGATGCTTATTCTTTTCGGGGTCTTTATGATCCTAATCGGACTGCTGTTGATGGCCGGAGATAAAATTCCGTGGATCGGAAAGCTTCCTGGAGATATCGTCATTAAAAAGGAGAAGTTTACTTTCTATTTCCCCCTTGCGACCTCCCTCCTTATCAGTCTCATTTTGACGTTATTCTTTACTCTCTTTCGGAAATAACTGTACTTAAGTAGACACTCCTTTGATGATTTCTACCAAAACCTTAGTTCCTAATTTAAGGTTTTCTAAACCGATCCGTTCGTTATTGGCGTGGACTCTCAACAACTCTTTCTCTGTTAGCCGAAATGGGCAAAAGTCATAAGTGATGATTCCTTTTTCCCTGAGGAAGCGGCTGTCTGTGGCACCTGGAAGGAGAAATGGGACGATCGGGCAGCCTGGGTCGTTGTTCAAGGCGGACTTTTCAATCGCTTGATAGAGCGCTGTATTTAAAGGGGAAGGGGGAAGGGATTCGCTTTCTGCGATGACTTCCACTTCAATTTCGTCTCCCAATCTCCTCCTGATCTCTCTCAGAAATTCTTCTTTCTTTGTACCGGGGATGAGCCGGCAATCAAGGGTGGCTGTGGATTCCGAAGGGATCACGTTGGCCTTGGTTCCGCCTTGGATGATTGTCAGGGAGATGGTGTTTCTCAACATGGCATTGTAAACCGGATTGGAGGTCAACCAGGTAGAGAAAGTGGGATCACTCAGCCCCTTCTCGATATCTTCAAAGAAACTCCTCTCATAGGGAGGCTGTTTGGGTGCCATCTTATAAAAATATTCCTTAACCGAAGGAAGGATGTAGTAAGGGGTTTCCCATTTCGTCAGAGTATCAAGACCGCGGATCAGTTTGACATTTGGATTGTCGGGGTGAGGCATAGAGCCGTGGCCTGGCGTTCCTTTAGCCCTCAGTCTGAGCTGGAAGATCACCTTTTGGCCATTTGAGATGGCATAGCGGTCAGCCGTCCCGTTTTCATTGAGGATGATATGCCCTCCTTCGTTAAGGGCATATTCTGCTTCCTTGAGAGAGGGGATGTTCTCCATGGCCCACTGGACTCCCCACCTCCCACCAGTCTCCTCATCGGCTGTGGCCAAAAAAATGATGTCTCTTTTCAGGGTAATCTTTTCTCGCTTTAGAACCAGAAGGGCCATCATTTCGATGATTCCAAGTGATTTACAGTCGAGCGCACCACGGCCATAGATGTATCCGTCCTTGACCAAGCCCTCAAAAGGCGGAACTTCCCATCCTTCCGCCTCAACCGGAACGACATCGATGTGGCTTAGAAGAAGAAGAGGACGCTTTGATCCGTCTCCTTTAAGGGTGGCCAGAATGCTTCCCCTGCCTGGGGAAGGTTCATAGATTTGGCAAGGAATGGATTCTTCGTCGAGGATTTTCTTTAAAAATCTTGCCCCTTCGATTTCGTTCCCAGGAGGGTTAACCGTATTGATGCGGATATATTCCTGAAGGTATTGAGTCGCTTCATTGAGTAATTTATCCCAATCCATAAAAACCTCCATCGCATATTTCGAAATTAGCAATTCGCAGTGATAAATTAGGGGAATAATGCTAATTTTGCATTTTGCAGTTTTCAATTTGCAATGTTCTTTTTCAATTTTCACCAAACACAGGTACGATCTTAAATTGATCTACATCCACTAGTCCCTTATCCGTAATCTTCAATTCTGGAATGACAGGCAAGGAGAGAAAAGAGAGGGCCATAAAAGGATCTGGAAGTTGACATCCGAGGCTTTTTATTGCTCGTTTCAAGCTCTCCAACTTCCGGTGAACCTGAAAGATCGGTTTCTCAGTCATCAAACCGGCGATCGGGAGAGGAAGGTCTGATAGCACCTTTTTATCAGATACAGCCACCAGTCCTCCTCCCATCTTCTTAAGCGTTGTTGCAACTTTTAACATATCCCAATCGTTCGTTCCGACGATGACGAGATTGTGGGAATCATGAGCCACCGACGAACCAATTGCCCCTTTCTTTAATCCAAATCCTTGAACAAATCCGAGTCCAATATTACCCGTGGTGTGATGTCTTTCGACGATTGCAATCTTTAAAAGATCCTGCTGAAGATCAGGCCAGGCCAACCCATCCCTCAGAATAATGTTCTTTAGAACCTTTTTGGTGACGATCTGATCCGGTATCAATTGGATGACTTTGGCCAGCGCTTTATCGCTTCGGAGAACGAAGGCGCTCTCATCCAATGGCTTTGTTCGAAGTTCCTGTTTTCCTTTTAATTTGAATGATGGGTATGGCTTAAACGTGTGGGGAAGCATCCTTCCATTTTCTGCAACCAGGATGCCCTCTTTAAAAACCTTTTTAACCTCAAACCGGCCCAGATGATCGAAACTGATTAGATCGGCTTTGTATCCAGGGGCGATTGCGCCAATGTCGTTGAGCTTAAAGTATTCTGCGGGATTGAGCGTTGCCATCTGAATTGCCAGAATGGGATCGAGTCCCAATCGGACGGCCTGCCTGATCATGGCGTTGATATGGCCTTCTTCAATAAGTTCTTTGGGATGGCGGTCATCTGTGACGAACAGAAAGCGTCTGGAATTTTTCGAATTAATGAGAGGGAGAAGATCTTTCAAGTTTCTTGCGGTCGATCCCTCTCTTACCATGATCCACATTCCGTTCTTTAATTTTTCCTTTGCCTCTATGAGTGTGGTGCATTCATGGTCGGAACGAATTCCGGCAGCAAGATAGGCATACAGGCCTTTTCCGGAAAGGGCAGGGGCGTGGCCGTCTATTCTTTTTCCCTCTGCCATTTCAATCTTTTTAAGAACTTCCAGATCCCTGTAGATCACACCCGGAAAGTTCATCATCTCCGCGAGTCCAATCGCCCAGGGTTCCTTTAAAAGGGGCCTTAAGTCCTCTGCTGCCAGTGAAGCGCCGGAAGTCTCCATGTGGGTTGCAGGGACGCACGAAGGAATCATGATGAAGACAGTGAGGGGTACCTCTTTGGCAGATTCGGCCATAAATCGGATACCATCGATCCCCAAAACATTGGCAATCTCATGAGGATCAATGACGACAGAGGTGGTGCCATGGGGTAGAACCACTCGAGCGAATTGAGGGATGGTGACCATGCTCGATTCAATGTGGACATGACCATCGATTAATCCTGGGCAGATGAAATCGCCCTTTACATCGATGACTCTCTTTGCTGAGTAGTCATCGAATCCTACGATGATGCCATCGAAGATGGCGATATCTTTCTTTTCGATCTCACCGGTGAAGACATTGACCACCCTCCCATTTTTGATGAGGAGATCCACCTTTCCTTCCCCCGATGCGATCCTTATTCTTTCTTCAAGGGATACCATCGATTTCGCTCCCTCCTTAAGAGATTTCATAACAAATCCATCATGGAGGATCAAGGAGTTTGCCATTACGAATTGATTTTCTTGCCCGACCCTCGCTTTTTTGTTAAAAAGGAATCGTCAACTCCATTTTGCGACTCAAAATGGAGATAGGAATTCCAAAATTCCTATCCAGCAGGTGTGGGAGCGAATGATTGCTCATTCTCTTTCAAAAAGAAAGAATCTTTATGTCATCTCGGTGATCGGAGAGGACAGGGTTGGAATTGTCTCGGAGGTGACGGGGTTCCTTTTCCGTCAAGGCTTTAATATTGTGGATATTGAGCAATCTGTAATCCATTCTCAGTTTACCATGGTACTCCTCATCCAACCCTTACACCCCAATTTTCGCCTCAATCCGCTTAAATCCGGGCTGAAGGATTTATCTCAGAGATTGGAGATGAGAATCACACTTACTCCCCTTCAAGAATTTAAGGGATTGAGGCTGGCGGGGACCAAAAGACCTTATGTCCTCACCATTCTCGGAACCGATCGTCCCGGTGTGGTTGCCAATCTTTCCTCCATGTTTGCTCGGCACCACTGCAATATCGAAAGGATTAAAATGATTGCTAGGGGAGAGCTGTTAGCCATGGAGATGTCCGTGGATCTTCGAAATGCCTCCTTTCCCGAGCTACGAAAAGAGATCTCAGATGTGGCCAAGCAGATTGGGATGGATATTGTCGTTCAGCCTGAGCATCTTTTTAAGAAGAGGAAGAAGGTTATTGTCTTCGATATGGATTCAACGATTGTAGAGGGAGAGATTATTGATGAGATGGCGAGAGCAGCCGGTGTTGGAAAGAAGGTGGCGACCATCACCGAAAAAGGGATGAGAGGAGAGATGGACTATTCCGAATCACTCCGCTTAAGAGTCTCCCTTTTAAAAGGGTTAAGTGTCAAAAGCCTCGAATCGATTTCAGAGACGGTTCAACTCACAAAAGGAAGCGAGGAGTTGATCAACGCATTGAAAGAGATGGGTTTTAAGGTGGCGCTCATTAGCGGTGGGTTTACCTACTTTACAGATATTTTGAAGAAGAGATTGGGGTTCGATTATGCTTATGGAAATGAGCTGGAGATCCGAAATGGTAAGCTCACCGGAAGGGTAAGAGGAAAGATTATCGATGCACGACGAAAGGCAGAAATCATGGATGAGATCTGCTGTAAGGAGGGAATCACACGCGATGAGGTTGTGGCTGTCGGTGATGGATCGAACGATCGGATCATGTTAGCCAATGCAGGATTGGGGATTGCTTTCAATGCAAAAGAGATCCTGAAGAAGGTCGCTGATGGAGCCATTACAAGAGACCACATGAAGGGGGTCCTTTACTGTCTGGGGATAACTGACCGGGATTTAAGAAATGGAAAGATGGAATAATGGGATGGGGAATGATGGGTTTTATCCAATATCCCACTATTCCAACATTCCCAATGCGAAGTGGCCAAAGGAATCATTATGGATGTTTTAGAAAAGCGAGTTCCACTTCGAACTGTTCGGGCAATCATTTTCGATTTTGATGGGACATTGGCGGTTCTCAATATCGATTTTTCTTTGATGAGGGAGCGTGTGTTTGACCTCATACGGAGATATGGAGTGAACGAAGACTCTATCAAAGAGCGATATCTTCTCGAAATCATAGATGAAGTTTATCCAATCATATGGAAGAATGATCCATCCAGTGCCAAAGAATTTTATGAGAAGGCCCATCAGATCCTGCACGATGTCGAAATGGATGCCGCCCGTGAGGGAAAGCTTATCCCCAGAGGCAAGGAAACCTTAAAAAGTTTGAGACAGAGGGGGATAAAGGTTGGAATCATTACGCGGAATTGTGAGGAGGCGGTACGCAAAGTCTTTCCTGAGATTGATGATTACTGTGATGCTTTCATTTCAAGGGATTCCGTTGAGAATGTGAAACCCCATCCAGGCCATCTCAACTCGATGTTGGAGGCGTTAAAGGTTTCAGGAGAGGATTCAATCATGGTTGGAGATCATCTCATTGATATTCAGGCCGGAAAGATAGCAGGGATGATTACTGTAGGCGTCTTAACAGGGAGAATCAAGAGGAACGAGTTCGAAGAGGCGGGCGCAGATTATGTTTTGAAGGATGCCAACGGAATTTGCGAGCTGGTGAAGGAATAGGAGATTGGAATACTGGAATATTGGAATAATCAGAGTATGAGGAGGTTCTAAAAATGGCTAAAAAAGTGATTCAGACGGAAAGGGCGCCGAAACCGATCGGCCCATACTCACAGGCAATCCAGATAGAGAACCTTATCTTTCTCTCGGGCCAGATTCCGATTGACCCAGCAACAGGAAAACTGGTTGCAGGAGGTATACGCGAGAAAACACGGCGGGTTCTGGAAAACCTAAAGGGAATTCTGGAATCTCAGGGACTGGGGATGGAGGATGTGGTCAAAGTAAACATTTTTCTAAAAGACATGCGAAATTTCAGCCCAATGAATGAAGTCTATACGACCTACTTTTCTTCCTCCCCTCCTGCAAGATCAACGGTAGAAGTCTCCAGACTTCCCGAAGACGTTGACCTTGAGATTGAAGCCGTTGCCGCCGTATAATTTTAAATGGTTTCCCATTGAAACAGTTCGTTGACCCATAAGGGGAGCCCGAGCATTAAAAGGAAACTATGAAACCCATTCTTGCCATTGTCGGAAGGCCCAATGTCGGGAAATCCACCCTGTTTAATCGACTTGTGGGTGGGAAGAAGGCAATTGTCTATGACGAACCCGGAGTGACACGGGACCGCAATTATGCCGATGTCCTGTGGGAAGGTCGTGCTTTTACGCTGATTGACACAGGAGGGTTTGAGCCTGTTTCAAAGGAACGGATCTTTATTCAGATGCGAGAGCAGTGTCAGTTAGCGATGGAAGAGGCAGATGTGATTCTTCTTGTCATGGATGGAAAAGAGGGTCTGACTCCCTCGGATAGTGAGATAGCGAATATTCTGAGACGTCTGAATAAACCCGTCTTTTACATCGTCAATAAGATTGACGGACCTCATAAAGAGGAGAAGGTCTTTGAATTTTATAAGTTAGGAGTCGAACATCTCTTCTCCATCTCAGCAGTTCATGGGTACGGCTTAAATGATCTGATGGATGAGGTGATCAAGGTCCTCCCCCATGAGATTGAAGAGGAAGGAGATGAAGAGGTCACAAAGGTGGCGATGTTAGGAAGGCCCAATGTGGGGAAGTCCTCTCTAATCAATCGCATTTTAGGGTACAAAAGGGTGCTTGTGGATGAGGCTCCAGGTACAACACGCGATTCCATTGACACCCGGTTCGAGAGGGATGGAAAGAAATATATCTTGATAGACACTGCAGGCATTCGACGAAAGAGCCGAATCAGCCTGCGTCTGGAGAAGTTTAGCATTGTGGAGGCCCTTCGGACGATTGACCGATGTGATGTGGCCCTCCTCCTTATAGACCCAAAAGAAGGGGTTACGGATCAGGATGCGAGAATCGGTGGGTTTATTCATGAAAAAGGAAAAGGATGCATCCTCGTTGTTAACAAATGGGATCTTGTTGAGAAGGATTCTCAGACCACGGTTCAATTTGAAAAGGGAATTTATGAGAATCTAAAATACCTTACTTATGCCCCGATTCTTTTTATCTCTGCCCTGACCGGTCAGAGGGTGAAGAAGGTTCTCGATGTGATTGACCAGGTAGCGGACGAGGCAAAAAAGAGGATTCCCACTTCCACATTGAATAAAGCCCTCGAAGGGTGGGTGAAAAGGACTCCGCCGCCCACCTTCCGAATGAAGCCCATCAAGTTGAACTATATCACTCAGGTTTCCATTGCTCCGCCCACTTTTATCATTTATACTAATTTTCCAGAGGGAATCCATTTTTCTTATGAGCGGTTTCTGTTGAATCAGGCAAGGGCCGCTTTTGGCTTTAAAGGGGTTCCGATCCGGCTCCAATTCCGGAAAAAGAGAAAGGGATGAATCCATGGCCAGACGAAGAAAGAGGAATCTAACTATTACACTAATATTTTTCATAGTCACTCTGGCGGCTGGGGCTTACTTTGGCTATCCAATAATCTGGCAGAAAGGCAGTAATCAAAAATTCCGGACCGCCAAAGTGGATCGGGGTGACATCAGCTCTGTTGTGACGGCCACAGGCACCATCAATCCGGTCATTACGGTTCTGGTGGGAAGTCAGGTTTCTGGAACGATTAAAGAACTCCATGCAGATTTCAATTCACGTGTGAGAGAGGGGCAGGTTATTGCTCAAATTGATCCTGCCATCTTTGAGGCCCAAGTTGAACAGGGGAGAGCAAATGTCCTGAATGCACAGGCGAATCTGCTCAGTGCTCAAGCGAATTTAAAAAATGCCCAAGCCAATTTGGAAAAGGCAGAGATTGCGGTGATCGATGCCAAAAGAACGCTTGATCGGAACAAAGAATTGTTGGAAAAAAAGGTGATTGCCCAGGCCACACTTGATACGGCACAAACAAATTATGATACGGCCATCGCTCAGAGAGAGGTCGTAAAAGCCCAGTTTGAGTCAGCCCGAGCTCAGGTCGAATCCTCAAAGGCTCAGGTGGAGCAGGCCAAGGCTGCTTTGAAAGTGGCAGAGACCAATCTACGATATACCACCATTCGTTCACCGGTGAGCGGGACCGTCATTTCAAGGAATGTGGATGTGGGGCAGACCGTGGCTGCCAGCCTACAGGCTCCAACCCTTTTCACCATTGCCAAAGATCTGACCCAGATGCAGGTGGATACGAATGTGAGTGAAGCGGACATCGGCCGAATTGAAGTAGGACAAGAGGCGACGTTTACCGTAGATGCCTTTCCGGACCGAACCTTTCGGGGAAAGGTGTCTGAAATCCGGAATGCCCCTACCACAATACAGAATGTTGTGACCTATGATGTGGTGATTGAGGTGGACAATTCCGATTTGAGGCTGAAGCCAGGGATGACAGCGAATGTTTCGGTGATGGTCGAACATCGAGAGGGGGTTTTGAGGATCCCCAATTCCGCCTTAAGATTCAAACCCGAATCCGCCAAAGCAGAGGGTTCTGTTGAGAAGAAAAAGGAACCCGCTTCAAGCAAAACATCTTCTTCCCCGGAAAAAGGACGGGCGGGTCTGGAACGGCTCAAGAGCGAGCTCAACCTTACACCGGATCAACAGTCGAAGATGGATATGATTATTCAATCCTCTCGAGCTGAAATTCAGGAGATCCGTGAAAAGTCAAAACCAGAGGAGGCGAGCGTTCGCATTCGAACCCTCATCCGTCAGAAGATCTGGGGAATATTAACTGAGGAGCAGAGACGGAAGTTGAAGGAGATGGCCCAATCCCAGCAGAAGGAACGGGGAAGGCCTGCAAGAATATGGGTTCTTTCTCAAGAGAATAAGGCGATCCCAGTTCAAATTATCGTTGGAATTACAGATGGTACCTTCAGTGAGGTAATGTCTGGTGACCTAAGGGATGGATCAGAAGTGATCGTGGAAGAGATTTCAAGTAAAAAGGCAACCGGCAAGAGCGCTACGCCTACGCCCTTTACAAAGGGGTTAAGGTAGTGAAGGTCGAATCGTCTGATGGTTAGATAGTCTCATAATCATAAGTTCTTAGTTTTAAAATAGGACTATACGACTATAAGACGATTCGACAACATGACTATACGATGGAACCACTCATTCAAGTTAAGGATCTGGTTAAAATTTATCCTCTCGGTGAGGTGGAAGTCCAGGCTCTCCGGGGCATTTCCCTCTCCATCGAGCGAGGTGAGTTCGTGGCCATCATGGGCGCCTCGGGTTCCGGGAAATCCACTTTCATGAATATCCTCGGGTTTCTGGATCGTCCAACCCGTGGCCAATATCTTCTGGAAGGAATCGAAGGGGAGCATCTCTCTCGTGATGAATTAGCAGAGATACGGAATCAAAAGATCGGTTTTGTCTTTCAAGGGTTTAATCTTCTAAGCAGGACCTCGGCGATCGAAAATGTTCAACTCCCTCTCATCTATGCTCAAATTCCTTCTAAAAAGAGGAGAGAGATGGCCAAGAGGGCTCTCTCTGCTGTTGGTCTTGAAGGGAGATCCAACCATCATCCCGCTCAGCTTTCAGGCGGAGAGCAACAGCGGGTTGCCATCGCAAGAGCCCTTGTGAATCAGCCTTCAATCCTTCTGGCCGATGAACCGACCGGCAATCTCGACTCAAAGACAAGCGGAGAGATCATGGCCATCTTTCAAAGGCTTAACCGAGAGATGGGAATTACCATTGTCATGATTACACACGAACAAGATATTGCCGCCTACGGAAAAAGAAGAATTTTGTTTAAAGATGGAAGAGTGGTAGAGGATTCGAATTCATGACAGCACTGCTTGCAAGTTTAAGGATTGCCCTGCGCGCCCTCATGGTCAATAAGATGCGTTCGGCTTTGACCATGCTTGGAATTATCATCGGTGTGGGAGCGGTCATCGCCATGATCGCGGTTGGCTCAGGTGCTAAGAAGCGGATCGCTGATCAAATTGCGAGCATGGGTTCCAATATCCTCATCGTCCTTTCTGGTAGTTCAACCAGCGGAGGATTGAGAGTGGGAGCTGGAACTGTTCCAACGCTGACGGTCGAGGACTCAAAAGCGATCCTTTCAGAGATTCCCGGAGTCAAAAGTGTTGCACCACATCTTTCAGGTGTTGCCCAGGTGATCTATGGGAATCAGAACTGGTCAACGGTCGTTTACGGAACAATCCCTGAGCTCCTTGAGATCAGAGAATGGTCCCTAGCCTCAGGTCGCTCATTTATCCAACAGGATCTGGATGGGGCCACGAAGGTCTGTATCTTAGGAAAGACTGTCGTGGACAATCTCTTCGGAGGAATGGATCCGATTGGTCAGATCATCCGGATCAAGAAGGTTCCATTTACCGTCATCGGTGTGCTCAGTCCCAAAGGGCAGTCCACCTGGGGAACTGACCAAGATGATACCATCTTTGTTCCTCTGAGCACGGCGCAGAAAAGGCTTTTCGGACAGCGTTTTCCAGGTATGGTGAGGGTGATTACGGTTCAAGCAATGGAACCTGAAGTGATGAAGACGGTTGAAGAGCAGATCACCGAACTCCTCAGACAGAGGCATCGCATCCAGCCAGGACAGGATAATGACTTCTCCGTTCGGAACCTGACCGAAGTCGCCTCCAGCGCTGAGGAATCGGCAAGGGTGATGTCTCTGCTCCTGGGTGCCATTGCTTCGATCTCTCTGATCGTTGGAGGAATCGGGATCATGAACATCATGCTCGTCTCGGTGACCGAAAGAACGAGAGAGATCGGGATTCGAATGGCGGTGGGTGCCAAAGGAAGAGATATCCTGCTCCAATTCCTTATTGAATCGCTGGTGCTCAGTCTGATAGGAGGGATCCTTGGGATCGGGGTTGGAATTGTGGGAACCTTTATCCTGTCGAGTTTCACCCAGTGGCCAACGCTCTTTTCCGCTGAAGCGATTCTGCTGGCTTTTCTTTTTTCCGGCTCAGTGGGCGTTTTTTTTGGATTCTATCCTGCACGCAAAGCCTCCTTGCTCAATCCGATTGATGCGTTGAGGTACGAATAAAGGGAAGAGCATCAGGATATCAGGAAACCAGGGCATCACGAAAAAATTATAAATATTAAAGCCTGATACTCTGATAGTAGGATATCCTATATCCTACCTAAATTGAGCGATTTCTTTCACCCTTCACAAGGGGGGCGGGGAGGCCGAAAAGCCTTTTAGAGCGATGACCTTTGATTGATTAAATCAACCATCGGGTCTGTTCAATCATCACCCGTTGGGTGAAAGCTTAAGGTCCATGACCCAGACGTTCAATGTATCGCATTCTAAAAGGGTTTGAGGCATTGCCGCCCCCCTTAGGAGATAGGGTGAATCGCTCAATTTAGGTCCTAATAATGTTATCCAAGCGAGCCTACGAATGTCGTTGATTGAATTTTTCCTTTTTATTGTAATAGGTTGTGGCGTAGGATTCCTGGCCGGATTTTTTGGGGTGGGTGGTGGAATCATCCTGGTTCCTGTCCTGGTCTTCAGTTATGAGTATTTAGGGGTCTCCTCTATGGTTTTAACCCATATCGCTATGGGGACAAGCCTTTTTGTCATCTTCTTTGCCTCACTCTTCAGCGCCTATCAGCATAAGAAACAAGGACATGTAAACCAAAGGGCATTCCTGATCCTCGGAGTTTCGAGTATTCTCACTGCTCTGGCTGCTTCCAAATTGGCTGCAGGGATAAGTGGCATCCATTTAAGGTTTGTTTTTGCACTGGTCGTTGTGATCACTGGGATCATCATGCTGACTGAGAAGGAATCACAGGCGCTGAAGAAGTTGAATCTCACTTCAAAACCCAATCCGATTCACCTTTCGGGAACCGGACTCATTGCGGGTATGGTCTCTGCGCTGGCAGGCATTGGAGGAGGGGTGATTACCATTCCGATGATGTATTATCTTATCAAGATGCCTTTGAAATTAGCCATCGGGACATCCAGTGCCACCATTGTGATGACGTCACTGTTTGCACTGATTGGATATGTGATTAACGGAATGAAACATCCGGGACTCCCTGACTGGAGTGTTGGTTTTGTAGACATTCAGCGTGGGGTTGCTCTGGCTATTGGGACTACCCTTTTTGCAAGGATTGGTGCCTATGTCTCATTTAAAACCCATCCGTTTCGGCTGAGGAAGTGCTTTGCACTCTATAACATCGTTGTTTCAATTTACATGTTTTTTAAGTAGTCTATTTTGGGATCCTCTGGTGAACCTTCTTCCAGCTTTTGGTTTCAAGAAAACTACCCGAGACATTTTCTAAAAGTTTTAAAAATATGGAATATGGCATGGCCAGCGTGAGGATATCCTTTTCTACCATGGGTCTTGCCGAAACATCGAACATTCCAAGAACTGCCTTTGGTTGCTCTCTGGTTGCCTCATTCAAAGGATAGGTCAGGATGGCACTGCAGCCTGAGCCAAAGGGTGAAAAAACAGCGTCTGTTCGTTCAAGGGCATAATTGGTCAGCGTGAATAGACCGGATAAGATATCCGGTGTCACGAAAAAAACGACCACCTCTGGCTCTATATCTCCCCGAAATTGGTCAATGGGTTTGAAGACGCAATAGGTGGCTGGTGCCCGCCTTGGAATCATTTTGGCAAAAAATTCTCTGGCACGTTCCGGCGTTTTAATATATCGTTCTCCTTCCATTTCACCCGGGATTCCGCAGGAGAGAAAATATTCGATGTTGGGTCTGGGGGATTCCAAAAAGCCCATATAGTAGGCTCCTCCAGGGCATCCGAAGTAGCTTTTATCAAAATAGACGATCTTCCCTTTTTTTCTGGCATTCTGAAGAAGTCCAATCATACACAGATGAATTCCTTCCTTGGGGGTAATGCCTTCAGGTTCATCGTTTGTGTAATAGATTCCGAGAGGAGATTCCTTTAGCCCCAGAGCCTCCCGAAAGTGTCGCCATAAGTCCTCTGAATATAACTTCATAATCTTCTCCTCCATTAATGTTTTCATTTTTGAATTTATATAACATCGCGACCAAAAGTCAATGAGTATTGACCTTTTCACCTCCATTCCCTATAATGACAAAAAAAGGTGAGCGGCGATGAAGCCAACTCAGACCCAACTGTATTTACCCATCTCTGCATTCAGCGCTAATTCTCTGGAAAAGACTTCCAAAGGCGAAATGAATGGGCGAGCTGCCAACAGGCTGGCTCCCTGCGATCGAGCTTTCCATGATTGGTATAGGTTTGTTCTCTCTTTTCCTCCGCACCTTGTAAGCAGTTACATTGAAGATTTTGGATTAAAAGAAAGTCACCTTATCTTAGATCCCTTTTGTGGCACGGGGACTACCCTTGTTGAATCTAAACTGCACGGCATTCGGGCAATCGGGCTTGAGGCGAACATTTTTTCCCATTTTGCCAGCTCTGTAAAAGTAGATTGGGATATCGATCCTGATTTATTAAGGAAGAAGGCGCTCCATATTGCGAATTCGACTTTAGAATTATTGAAAGCCCAGGGAATAGACGACAACGGTCTTCTAAAAGGCAACCTGAAAGAAGTTCCTCTAAAGACCCTTGATCCTGAAGCGGCAGGACTTTTACTGAGTAAATCGATCAGCCCCCTTCCATTGCACAAAACTCTCGTTTTGCTTGATTCTTTGAAAGAACACAAAGAACAAGCCTATTACCGGCATGCCTTGCTCGCATTAGCAAACGCTTTGGTGTTCAGGATCAGTAATCTTCATTTTGGTCCGGAGGTAGGAGTTGGAAAGCCAAAAATGGATGTCCCGGTTGTGGCCTCATGGCTTCATGAAGTTGATAGAATCACAAACGATTTACAGCTTGTCCAAGGCAGGTCATATCCCAACGCTAAAGTCTATTTAGGCGATGCCCGGGATGTAAGTAGCCTTATAGAGCCCAATTCAGTAGATGCTGTCATAACATCTCCTCCGTACCCGAACGAAAAGGATTATACAAGGACAACGAGACTTGAATCTGTTGTTCTTGGGTTTATCAGGAATAAAGGTGAATTAAAAGAGATGAAAAAGAACTTTATACGATCAAATACACGGGGTGTTTATAAAGGTGATGAGGATGATAAGTATGTGGAGGATCATACGGAAATTCAGAAGATTGCAGAATCTATAGAGAAACGCAGAAAAGAGCTTGGGAAAAATTCCGGATTTGAAAGGCTATATGGGAGAGTGACAAAATTGTATTTCGGCGGTATGTCGCGCCACCTGGCCGAGCTTCGTTCTGTGCTTCGCCCCGGCGCCCAGTTGGCTTATGTGGTGGGAGACCAGGCTTCATATCTGAGAATTATGATTCGCACAGGTCGGTTGTTGGCTGATATAGCAGAGGCGCTCGGATACCAATTGATGAGAATAGATTTATTCCGCACAAGATACGCCACGGCAACGAGAGAACAGTTAAGGGAAGAAGTCGTTGTCTTACGATGGCCCGGGAAGAAAAGCTGAAACAATGACAGAAACGAAAAATCGATATTCCCAGATTATAGAAGCAATTTTTTCCAAATATTTTCAGAAAGGCTCAGCAGAGATCTTATTTGAGCGGTCAGAAATTATTGCAGCCGCTAAGAAGCTGCGAATAAAACTTCCCAAGAACTTAGGGGATGTTCTTTATTCATTCCGGTATCGGACTTCGTTGCCGGAAAGCATTGTAGAAAAGGCACCCAAAGGGTTCGAGTGGATTATTCGTCCGGCGGGAAGAGGTCGCTATAAGTTTGTACTTGCCACCCAATCTGCTATTCTTCCATCCAAGATTCTGGCAGAAACGAAGATTCCGGATGCCACCCCCGGAGTGATCAGTAAGTATAAACTCAATGATGAACAGGCACTCCTGGCTAAGCTTCGTTATAATAGGCTAATTGATATTTTTACCGGTCTCACTTGTTATTCCTTGCAGAACCATTTGCGGACAGCGATACCCGATATTGGACAAGTAGAGACGGATGAAATTTACATCGGCATCGATAAAAGAGGCGCCCATTATGTTATTCCAGTCCAAGCAAAAGGGGGATCAGACAAGATAGGAATCGTCCAGATAGAGCAGGATTTAGCCGTTTGTAAAACGAAATTTCAAGGGCTCATTTGCCGATCCATTGCTGCCCAGTTTATGGAAGAAAATCTCATTGCATTGTTTGAATGCGAAATGACAAAAGAGGGTATCCGAGTCTCTGCGGAAAAGCACTATAGATTGGTTGACCCAGAGGAATTGACAGAAGAAGAATTAAAAGCCTATCAAAACCGCCCTTCCGATTGAAAATTAACAGACCCATCCGATTATTCGCCTCATCCCTGACCGCACTCAGAGGGATCGCCTTTTAACTTGGAGAGGGTATGAGGTAATGCAGGAAGGATTACTTCTAAGTTTTCTCTGACCCCTTTAGGGCTTCCAGGAAGATTGACAATTAGACTGGAGCCCCGGATTCCCACCACTGCTCTCGAGATCATAGCATGATGAGTCTTCTTTAGGCTTTCAGCTCGCATCGCCTCGGAAAATCCCGGGACTTCTCTTTCAATCACTTCCCGTGTGGCGTCGGGTGTCACATCTCTTGGACTAACCCCCGTTCCTCCTGTGGTGAAGATGAGGTCCGCTTTCAATTCACCTGAACAGCGTTTTAAAGCCTGGACGATTCGTTCTTTCTCGTCCGGGATGATTTCGTAATGGATAATTTCGGCGGGAAGATTCTTAACCATCTCCTGGATGGTCGGACCGCTCGAATCTTCTCGTTCCCCTTTGGAACCTCGATCGCTAATGGTCAGGATAGCTACTTTGAACATACCCAGCCCCTTAAATAAGAAATTCGAATATCGAATTCCGAAATAAATCCGAATTTCGAATGATCAAAATTCAAAATAAGTTTGAAACATTTGAATTTAGGATTTTGATATTGTTTCGAATTTAGGATTTCGTGCTTCGGATTTTTCAATTGTTATTTCATCTCCTACTTTCACTTCTCCTTCCTTAACCACTTCGGCAAAGATGCCTTCTTTGGGCATCACGCAGTCTCCTGCCTGATAGTAGATGGCACAGCGTTCATGGCACTCCTTGCCGATCTGGGTCACACGAAGGACGATGGAGTTTCCTATGCGGATCTCGCTTCCGATTGGGAGGTTAACGAGATCGATGCCTTCTGTGGTGATGTTCTCTGCAAAATCACCAAAGCTAACCTGTAATCCTTTTGCCTTCATCTTTTCGATGGATTCATTCGCTAAAAGGCTGACCTGTCTATGCCAGGACCCACCGTGGGCATCTCCCTTCAAGCCAAAATCTTTTAGAAGAGTGCATGATCCGACATTTGTCTTCTTTGTGCCCTTCGCATCGCTTATATTGACTGCCAAAACTTTACCTCGTTGGGTTTTCGACATCTATTTCTCCTTGAGTTCGATTGCATCCGGTTTAACGTATGAAGGATGAGGGGCGATAGACGAAGGACGAGAGACGAGTAAATAGTCGTCCATCGTCCATCGTAAATCCTATTATTTTGTATTCTGAACCGTATAAGTTCCGCTCTTCCCTCCGGTCTTTTTTACCAGATGAATATCGGTCAATACCATCCCCCGATCGATCGCCTTACACATATCATAAATTGTTAGGCCTGCTGTTGCTACAGCCACCAACCCTTCCATTTCCACGCCGGTTCGGGCTTTGATTTTGACTTTGGCCTCGATATCGATGCGGCTCTCTTTTTCAAAAGGATAGAAATTAACCTCCACGTGTGAGAGATTGAGGGGATGGCACATGGGAATGATTTCGGCAGTCCTTTTTGCAGCCATGATTCCAGCTACTTTTGCCACAGAGAGGACATCTCCTTTGGCAATCTTTCCAGACAGGATCTTTTTAAAGGTTTCGGGCTTCATATAGATTGACCCACGGACAATGGCTTCTCTCAGTGTCTCTTTCTTGCCACTTACATCCACCATCTTCGCTCGACCCCTCTTATCAAAATGAGTAAGTTTTGGCATCCATGCCTCCCTTTCAACGAACGCAGATCGTTTTACCAACCGATCAAATTCCAATAACCAAATCACAAGTTCCAAATAAATTCCAATAATCAATTTTCAAATCACCAAACGCCCCTCACCCCACCCTCTCCTCAGAGGGAAGAGGGATTGAGTTGAGACGTTCATTTTGGTTATTGTGATTTTGGTCATTATTTGGAATTTGGGGCTTGGTTATTGGTGTTTCCCCTTATCCTCCTATCGCTGACATATTTCTCTGACATTTTTTTAACTGATGTGTATTGATCTGATGCCTCTCTGGCTTTGTTTTTAGAGCCACCAGAAGCAGTTTCCTTAGATCTTCATCGCTGCCTCCATTCCGAAGAAAATATTTTACATCAACTTCCTGGTCAGAGAAGAGACAGGTTCTTATCTTTCCATCCGGTGTCAGACGAAGGCGGTTGCAAGCATCGCAGAAGTGGTCACTGACTGGACCGATCAATCCGATTTCTCCAGTTGCTCCCTCAAGGCGGAATCTTCGGGCAGGGCCATCCCATTCCTCAGAAGGAATTGGGATGAGCTTACCCAATTCTTCGAGACGGTTTTTTATCTCGGTAATGGTTAAAATATCCCCTTCTTTCCATTCCTCTCCTTTTCCAGAAGGCATGTATTCGATATACCTCACATGGATTGGATGATGCAGGGTGAGCAGGGCAAAGGACTCGATTTCATCGTCATTTAAACCCTTGATGGCGACCATATTGATTTTAATGGGCGAAAGGGAAACCCTCATGGCCTCTTCGATCCCTTGCCACACCTGATCGTAACCATCTCTTCTTGTGATCAGTGAGAATTTATCGCGGTTAAGTGTATCGAGGCTGATGTTGATCCTCTTAAGTCCTGCCCGTTTCAGGTCCATGACAAAATCTTTGAGAAGCAATCCATTGGTCGTCAGACTCAAATCCTTGATCTCTTCGATCTTTGAAAGCTGAAAGATAAAATCAACAATCCCTTTTCTTACAAGGGGTTCCCCACCGGTCAATCGAATCTTTGAAATCCCTTCTTTCACAAAGACACGGACGAGCCGCAAGATCTCCTCATAGGTGAGGATTTCATCGTGCGGGGTGAGAGGAAGTCCCTGCTCTGGCATGCAGTAGCGACAGCGGAGATTACACCGGTCAGTCACCGAAATGCGAAGGTAATTAATGATGCGTTTGTAAAGGTCGAGTAGCATAAAATTTAGAAATTCCAAATTATAACTCCCCCTCTCCCCCTCTTAATTTAAGAGGGGGTTGGGGGGTGTTATTATATTGGTGCTTGGTTATTCGTATTTCTTCTCCAGTCTTCGATACATCATAACCTCCTAAATGGAGAACTTGTTCTTTAAACTCTTTGGAGCGAATGGTTGCGATCAATTTCTCTATTTTTTCGTCTCCAAAGTATAAGGATGGAATAACCAGATCGTAACGTTCCTTTGCAACAGGAATAAAATCGAGATCCATCGCCTTTGCCGCAGATAGAATCCCCAATCCAGCATCCACCCTGCCGCTAGCGACCAATGAGGCGATAGCCATATGTGTAAACTCCTCATTTTCATAACCTCTGATCTGGCTCGGATCGATAGAAAGGTCTCTGAGTTCCTTATCGAGGAGAACCCTCGTACCGGATCCTTTTTGACGATTGATAAAGGATATATCCTCACGGAGAAGATCAACCAGCCCCTTAATCCCTTTCGGGTTTTGATGCTGGACGATTAAACCCTGTTCCCGATGCATAAGGGTAAAGACTTTGACATCGACTCCCTCTAAGTAGTTCTGGATATAGGGAATATTGTATTGGCCTGAATCTGGATCGAGGAGGTGGAGGCCTGCTATATGGCAGATTCCCCTCTTTAATGCAAGGATTCCCCCAAGGCTTCCCACAGAGTGGGAAGAGAGAAAGATGGGTGGATAATATTTACCAAGAAGATTGGCCAAAAGATCAAGAGTCAGGTCATGGCTTCCTACCATGACGATGGTTCGAAGGACTTCTTCAAGAGGTTTGAGAAGTTCCAGTTCTGTTTCTTGATTCTCCTCCAGCCCCTCCGAGTAAGTGGGAATTCGAAGGATGCCATCTCCCTTTGTCAAAGAGGTGATGATTCCAGCACCGCGGGGAAGGGGAGTCGCATAGAATTTTTCTCCCACCCTTCCAACCTTTACTCTTAAGAATTCTTCGGTTCCCAATTTGGATGGGATCTTTCGGGTTGGAAAAGCTCTGACTTTGATTCTTTCAGGCTTCTTTAAATGAAGTACCTGATATATCAGTGGCCTTACCAATTCTTCATAGGCTATGATGGCTGAAACAGGGTATCCTGGAATCCCGATGATAGGACGGTCTCTGAATCTTCCCATCAGGGCTGGTTTTCCAGGCATCATGGAGATACCATGGATATAGACCTCGCCTGCTTCTTCAATGATGGCGTGGGTATAGTCTTCCGAGCCTGCAGAGGAGCCCGCGATGATCAGAATGAGGTCAGCCTCCTCTCGATTCGAAACCAAGGCTTCTCTGATCTTCTCAAAATCGTCCTTGACAATGGGGTGCCGAATGGGTTCGCCTCCATCTTCGAAGACCAGATTGCTTAAGACATAGGAGTTAGACTCGATGATTTTGGAGAGTGGCACTGAAGGGTTCACTTCGCCGGGTTCGATCAGCTCTGATCCGGTAGGAAGGATCAGGACCCTCGGTCTTCGCTTCACACGGATCTCTCTATTACCGCTCGCCAATAAGGCTCCGATATCATAGGGTGTGATTTGATGATTCTCAGGGAAGACCATCTCGGTTGCAACGATGTCTTCACCGATCGCCCTCACATGCTGCCAGGGGTAAGCAGCTTTTCGGATCTCCACTTTTTGAGAATCGATTTGATGAACTTCTTCAATCATGATCACTGCATTTGCTTCCGAAGGGATTGGGTGACCTGTATTGACCCAAAAGGCTTCCTTGCCAACGATAAGCACTTTGGGGGAATCTTCAGTGGCCCCATAGGTAGATTCTGCTTTTACGGCAATGCCATCCATGGCCGCACAGTGAAAGGGAGGGGAAGAAATTTTTGCGAAGATTGGCATCGCCGTTACCCTCCCCAGGGCTTGTTCCACAGGAGCTGTCTCTGCGCCCAAACGGATTAAGGAAGCCAGATTGGAAGCAATGGCCTTCGCTTCATCCAAAGATTTCTTCTTGAGATAGATCTTACGTTTCATAAAAACTTCAATACCAAACGGCAAAGACCAAAGGAATTTCAAAATTCAAATGTAAAAATTTGGAGTTTGACATTTGAAATTAAATAAGGATCACTTCGCCTTCTTCCCCTTCTTCTAATCCTTCTTCATCGATTCCAATCTTCATCAAACCATCGGCCTGAACCAGGTGGAAGATGGTTCCGGATTTTCCGAAAATGGGGTGAGCCCAGAGAATCCCGTCCTTCTCTTCCAATTTTACTCTCACATAATCTTCTCTTCCTGCTATGGAAGGGATATTTCGACTGGCCTTGGCTCTTAACCTTATAGTTGATTCAGTTTTATTCGAAATGCCTGAGAGAATCTTAAGGATTGGCTTTCCGAAGAGATGGAAGATGACCATTGCCGAGACAGGGTGTCCAGGAAGTCCTAAGAAAGGTTTTCCCTCGATCTCTGCAAGAAGTGTGGGCTTACCTGGCCTGATCGAAAGGCCATGAACCAGAATCTCTGTTTTGGAAAAAGATTGGATGACTTCGCTTACAAGGTCGAGGGTTCCCACCGAGCTTCCCCCTGTGATGACCACCATGTCCGACTCCCGAAGTCCCCATTCCATCTTCTCCCTGAGATCGTCAAAACGATCTTTTGCAATTCCCAAGAAAAGGGGAACCCCTCCTGTTTCCTTTACCATGGAAGCGATGGTATGACGATTGATATCTCTCACCTCTCCTGATGAAGGAGTTTGTTCGACAGGAACAATTTCGTCCCCTGAAGAGATGATCCCAACCTTTGGTCTCAGGAATACTCTGACCTCTGTTCTGCCGATGGCAGCCAGAAGGCCTAATTCCTGCGAGCGAAGGAGGCATCCCTTCTTAAGGACAATCTCTCCTGCTCTGATATCTTCACCAGCCTGGATCACATTTTCGAGGGGCGAAAGGGTTTTAAAGGCGTGAATGGTTTGGCCATCTACCCATTCTGTATATTCGACCATTTCCACAGCGTCTGCCCCGTTTGGAACCATTCCTCCAGTGGCGATTTTAACGGCCTCCCCATCTTTAATCGTGATCTCCGATATCTGCCCCATTTGAATCTCTGCAACGATCTGTAAGAGGACAGGATTCTTCTCAGAAGCCCCATAGGTATCCTTCGCCTTTAAGGCAAATCCGTCAACCGTGGAGCGTGGAAATTCAGGGAGGTTAGCTGGAGAGATGACATCCTCGGAAAGGACACGATGGAGGGATTCCTCGAGAAAGACCGTTTCAGTGGAGAGGGGTTTGAAACGATTTATTCTCTGATAAAGTTGCTGGGGTGTTTGAACTTTAAAGAAACCTTTCATCTTCATTTAAATAGGCTTTCCGTTAAACGGTAATGGTAACGATGCCCGTATCGTTAATTAAAGGCAACGTTTATCTGTGATGTAGTGCTTTACTAAATTAAGAAACGGGCTTCGTAACCGCAAACTTTCCCTTTGTCTAAATAAGAAGGCCGATACCCGTGTTTGGGATATCGGCCTTTTAAGTCTAAAAACCATCTCCTTTCCAAACACGGGAGGTATGGCCGTTTCCAGCCATGCCCTAACGGCCTATTTCCTTATGAAACCCTCATGTTAAAGATCAATAGGGAGAGCACTTAGGAAAGAGGCTCGGAGATTTACACTTACTTATATTTAATCGATATTTTATTGAAAGTCAAGGAAGGGAGAAGAGTCGATTATTGAATGTGGGTTTCACTGGTCTTGCGAAAATGATGGCCGTAAATGGCAAGGGTGATGGCAAGGGGAAATACTTTCGGACGACGAAGAAGGGCCCACCAGAAGAGTTTCCAGTATTGGAAGCGTTCTTTCCCGATAATGCCTAATCGTAAGATTGAATGAAGTAAGGCGTGGAGATTCACTGGAACCTGACGGAAACTGAATGAGATGGGAATCTGGGGAGGTTTATATTCTCCCAAAAAAGTTTTCACCCGTTGATAATAGGGTTTGGGAGAATAGAGATACTGGATGACCTCTTTGTATCCTTTTCGGAGCACGTCCAGGTTCATCAGGGGAATGATGTTTGTCGTTCCATCCACATTATCCCCAGATAATCTATCGATCAGACGCCCTGCTTGTTTAAGGCGCTCATAAAGTTTTGTGCCTGGAGGGGCTTGAAGGAGGCCCACCATTGCTGTGGCAATGCCGCTGTTTTGGATAAAATCGATGAGACGCCGGAAGGTGAGGGGCGAATCGTTGTCAAAACCGAGAATGAATCCTCCCTGTACCTGTAGCCCCGCCCGTTGAATCCGCTTAATGTCCTGAACCAGATTCCGATTCATATTCTGCTTTTTACTGCATTCAGCCAGACTCTCTTCATTGGGCGTTTCAATTCCAATAAAGACGGTATCAAAACCTGCCTGAACCATGCTCTGCATTAAGGACTGATCGTCAGCCAAATTGATCGATACCTCCGTACTGAAAAAAAATCCCTTCTTATCTTTCCTCCACTCCATCAGAGCAGGTAAGAGTTCGGTTTTGAGGTGAACCTTATTGCCGATGAGGTTGTCATCCACAAAGAAGACCCCTCCACGCCATCCCAATCGGTATAGGCTTTCCAGCTCAGCAATCATCTGGGAAGCTCTCTTGGTGCGTGGCCTATGGCCAAAGAGGGAGGTCACGTTACAGAATTCGCAGTTGAAAGGGCAACCCCGTGAAAATTGAACAGACATGGAAGCATAATCTCTGAAACGGACCAGTTCCCACATAGGAGCGGGCGTCTTCTGAATGTCAGCAAAGCCAGGAGTGGTATAGAATCTCTTAGCCTCGCCTTTGGCAAAATCCTCAAGAAAGGCAGGCAGAGTTAATTCTGCTTCGTTGAGAACAAAATGATCGACCCATTCAAACTTTTCATGCTCCATGGTGAAGAGGGGTCCTCCTGCGATCACTTTCAAGCCTGCCTCTTTGAATTGGAGGATCGTTTGCCTGGCCGAGTCTCGCTGCACAGTCATCGCACTGATCAAGGCACAGTCTGCCCATGCCAGGTCTTCTTTCGTAAGCTTTCTCACATTGAGGTCAACCAGGCGTTTTTTCCATTCCGCTGGCAGGATGGAAGCTATGGTGAGTAAGCCGAGAGGTGGGGAAGCCGCCTTTTTCCGGATGAACTTAAGCGCATGTTTGAAACTCCAGAAGGTATCCGGAATCTCAGGGTAGATCAGAAGGGCATTCATGGTGTGTGTGGCTCCTAAAATGTAAGCACACGTTGGTAAAGAAGTTGATCCCTGTGTGAAGGATATTATTTATAAGCAAATCCTTTAATTTCCAATTTAAGATTTAATTTGTGGGTTGTCAATTTAATTTCAACCTCCAAAGAGAACTTGTTTTTTCTTGACAACTTTTAGGGCGTTAAGATAATATTGTGAAAAATTTAACCCGCAAAAGAGAGGAGGGGGTGTGAAGGAGTAGAATTATGATGATGGTCATTCTATCAAGGATGAAATTTTACTAATTATCTGTAACCTTTATCGAAAGGAGGGTATTCAAATGGGGAAGAAGGTTTTTATGAGGCTTGTAAGTTTTATTTTATTAGCGTTATTTGTGGTTTTATCTATGAGTCCAGCCGAAGTTCAGGCGCAGAAAGAGAAGGTCGGTTGGGTTGGTCCTGTTTATAAGGAACTTTCTGACAGTTTAACCAAGGGGTTTAAAGAGTATTATAAAAGAACTTATAACAAGGATATTGAGATCACGTTCATCCGACCTGGGGGGTGGCCTGTTTGTGTGGACAAGGTCCGGGCATGGAAGGGAAAACCCGATGCGGATGTCTTTTTGGGTGCTGGCGCACCTGCGTTCGAGGTTATGGAAAAAGAGGGGCTGATCGTTCCTTATAAACCGAAGGATTGGGATAAAATCCCTGATAAATGGGGCGGTATGAAAGTGAAGGATGAGAAATTCATGTGGACCTGCTTTTCACCTTGGATTGTGACCAATCTTTATAATGAAAGAGTCCTCAGAGCCCTCAAACTGCCGGCGCCAAAGACCTGGAAAGATCTACTCAATCCGATCTACAGAGATCTGATTGTCCAGACCTTGCCCTATGCCTCGGGGACACAACATGAGGTGATTGAGATTCATCTGCAGAGTTTTGGTGAGAAAGAGGGTTGGGCTTACAACCGTCTTCTGGCCGCCCAGTTAGCCAGGTTTTCAACAGGAAGTGTGGATACGATGAATATGGTCAATAGGGGTGAGGTTCCGATTGGAGTTGCACAGCCTCAGATGAATGCAATGAGCGCTCGCGCGGATGGTTATCCGGTGCGTGACCTGCTTCCAGATAAGACGATTCTGGTTCCCGAGGCGGTCGGTTTGCTGAAAAACGCACCCAATGAGGCCAATGGGAAGATCTTCCTCGATTGGCTTTTCAGCATGGAAGGGCAGAAATATGTATTGGAGGGCCGATACTTCCCAGCCAGGACGGACATTAAATTTTCGATTTGGGAAAAAGAGGGCGTTGCCATGGCCAAGCATGCCCGAGATGCCTTGGGGGTGGATTCCTTCTGGGATATGAAGGTGGGTTTTATCAATTACGATCTGGATCTTGCAACGAAGCGGTGGGATGAGGTCAACCGTTTCTATGAGTTCGAAATCTATAGAAAGTGGCGCGAATTGAAGAGCAGTCTCTTTCTCATCGAAGAGGTTGAAGGAGAAATTGAAGCGGCAAAGAAGAAAGGGTCAGATGTGAGCCGAGCCGAAGCAAAGATTAAAGAAGCCAGAAGGCTTTTTGAATTCGATGGGGCATATGCACCGGCCAGATTGGCGGCTTCGGAGGCTCGTGCCTTGCTTGTGAAATGAGGATGTTACACTTATTCCTATGAAACGAGGGCGAGCCTCTGCTCGCCCTCGCTATTTAGAGTCTGTCCATTAACTAAAGATTTTTCAAAAGGTCGTCATTCCGGCGAAGGCGGGAATCCAGTAATTTCAATCCCACCAAAGGCGGAACTGGATGCCAGATCGTGTCCGGCATGACACAAAAAGTGCATTTATAAACGGACTCAATTTACATAAGGGATAAACCATGTCTCGAGGAAACCTGCTCATCTCTGCCATCCTGTGGTTCGTTGTCGCCCTCTTTGTCATCTATCCACTCTCCTTTTTAATCATCGAAAGTTTTAAAATAGCCGGTACAGATCGTTATGGCCTACAGAATTACATTGATTTTTTTAAGGACCCTTATTATCTGAAAACCTTTGCCAACACCCTGCTTTTGGGTGTGTTGGTTTTAGCTACGACGACGATGGTCGGACTCCCGCTGGCTTATATTCTTGCGAGGTATCGCCTGAAGGGAAAAGTGATTTTTACTGCCCTCATCCTTCTGCCCATTGTGTTACCCGCCTATGCCGGAGCCTTTGCCCTGATTGTCTTTTTCGGCAAAATGGGAACGGTCAACCTCCTTCTGATGGATTGGGGACTCATCAGCAAACCGATTAATTTTGTCTTTGGACTTCATGGCCTGGTCTTCATTCAATCCCTTCATCTCCTCCCCTTTATTGTGCTCAGCCTCTCCGCCGGTTTTACGAATATTGATCCCTCCCTTGAAGAGGCAGCTGAGGTTGAAGGAGCCGGAGGATTTAAGCGGTTTTTGACGGTCACTCTGCCCCTGACCAGCCCGAATTATCTTGCCGGAGCGGTGATCGTCTTTTTATGGCCCTTCACGGATTGGCTGACTCCTTTAATCTTTGGACAGATTGATTTTCTTCCCTCCATTTCTTACATCAACATTGCCTACCATTTCACCGATATGCACCGGAAGTATATGGGCATTGTTTCCGTTGTGGTTTCATCGGTCATCTGTGTGGGCATCTTTCTGGCTTCCAAGACATGGGTGGAGAGGAAGAAATATACGGCCCTCTCAAAAGGCACCACCCTTGAAGGAAGAATTATTGAGCCCGGCTTATTGACCAAGGCCAGCTCTTATGCCTACATGTTCTTCATCGCCATCCTCGTATTGCTGATTCCAGTGGTCTTAGGCTTGTCGGCCTTTTCCCGAAGATGGGTCTTACAGCCCTTTCCATCCTACTGGACCCTCGATAATTTCAGGCTTATCTTACTTGAAACACCTGCGCTTCTGAAAAATTCATTTCTCTTCAGTGGCGTTGCTCTCATTTTTGGAGTGGCCTTCGGGCTGCCGGCCGCCTATTTGATCACACGGACCAAAGTGCCGGGGAAAGATACGCTTGACTTCGTCATCACCCTCATGCTTGCTTTTCCTGGAATTGCCGTTGGGGTGAGCTACCTCTTAGCCTTCTGGGAGGGAATTCCTTTGGCGACGCACTGGATCATCATGCCGCTGTCCCTCTTTGTGCGGCGACTTCCGTACTTTTTGCGAATGGCTCACGCCTCTTATCTGCAACTTGATGTTTCCCTCGAAGAGGCATCGGAGGTATCGGGAGCAAGCAAAATGAAGACGTTCTTCAATATTTCATTACCCTTATTGCTCAAGGGGGTGTTTGTTGGGTTGGTGATGTTCTTTATTATGGCGTTTCAGGAGATTTCGACAGCCATCTTCCTCTACCGGGGAGGATGGGAGACCTTGCCCATTGGCATCTATCTGAACTGGCACCGGGGGATGGAATTTGGGATTGCTGGAGCCATGGCTTTCCTTATGGTCGTGATCATCTTCATCCTTCTGCTGATTGTGGCCCGAATAGGCGGAGGAATTCTTGGAGCGGCATGGGGTTCATCCGGGGGGAGGTATTAGATGGCCTTCATCAAAATAGAGAATCTTTTAAAGAAATTTGGCACGATGGTGGCAGTCAACCACATCAATCTGGAAATCGAGAAAGGGGAGATGCTCACCCTGCTTGGGCCGAGCGGATGCGGAAAGACGACCACCCTTCGATGCATCGCCGGCCTGGAGAAGCCTGATGGAGGGGATATTCTTATTGACGGTCGGCCGATGTTTTCAAAAGGTTTTGTTCCTCCCTCGCAGAGGGAGATTGGTATGGTCTTTCAAAACTATGCAGTCTGGCCTCACCTGAGGGTCTTTGACAACGTTGCCTACGGGTTAAAACTTCAGAAATTGCCAAAGTCAGTGATCAGGGAGAAAGTCACGGAAGCGCTGGAGTCCGTAGGATTGACAGGTCTGGGGAGAAGGTATCCCGGACAACTGAGCGGAGGCCAACAACAACGGGTTGCTCTTGCCAGGGCTCTGGTGAGGAATCCGAAGGTACTTCTGCTGGATGAACCACTGAGCAACCTCGATGCAAAACTGAGGGAGAAGATGCGGTTTGAGATCAAAAGCCTGGTGAGGCGGATGCACATGACGGCTGTCTATGTGACCCATGATCAAGCCGAAGCCATGGTCATCTCTGACCGTATTGCAGTGATGGAAACAGGAAACATTGTGCAGGTTGGTGTTCCAGAGGAGATCTACAAAAAACCTGCGAACCGCTTCGTCGCTGATTTCATCGGGACGACTAACTTCATCCCGGGAGAGATCATGGAAGTGCCCAAAGATCGGGATATGGTTCACGTTAAAACCGAATTTGGTCAGAAGATGCTTTGTAAGGTGTTTGACTCAGCAACAGTTGCTGCGGATCAGAAAGTTCATGTCTCGATCCGTCCCGAAGACATCGAGGTGTTTACCAAACCACCCGAAGGACGGCATAACCTCTTCAAAGGCATCATTCAGTACCGGGCCTATCTTGGGAACTTCCTCTACTTCTTTGTGAATGTGGACAGCACCATGATCCGAGTCCAGGTTGCTTATGACGTGAGGCAGAAGGAGGGGGAGGAAATCTTTCTATTTTTGGATCCTGAGAAATGTATCGGCCTTTCTTAACCCTGTCGCATAGTCGAATTTTGACTTAAAAAGATCAAATGTCACATGCTTTTAGTTTTTTTGACATTTTCTTGCCACATTCATGGGTTAACTCAATACCATATACCATCCAAGGTTCTACTTTAACCGACCCTAGGGGTATAAGACCGTTGGGATTTCCAATCGCTTCATATCGGGCTCTTGCAATGGTTTTATATTAAACCGGAAAGGGGGGAGGAAAGCCGTATCGAAAGATCTCATGTTTTGAAAATCTAACTCACGATTCAGGAGGTGTTCTATGCGAAAAATCATTTTACTTCTCACCGTCTTCTTTTTTGTGGCAGGGTTGATCGGCGCTTCTGAAACCTGGGCTCAGAAGGAGAAAGTTAAACCAAAGTTGCTCCGCCTCACCTTCTATTATCCCGTAGGAGTGGCAGGACCTCTGGCAAGGGTGATCGGAGAGATGACGGACAAATTCAACAAGGAGAACGAAGGAAAGATCGAAGTGGTGCCGGTCTATTCAGGAGATTACGATCCCACCATGCAGAAAGTCCAGACTGCGATCATGGCTGGAAACCCTCCGGACATCTTTATGGTGGAGATCTCTGAGCTTCCAACGCTTTTAGCAATGGATGCTGTTCTTCCTCTCGATGATTATATCAAAAAGATGGAAAAAGGTTACTGGGAGGACTTTTTCGCTCCCTTCCGTGAAAATGCAACCATCGGAGGGAAAATTTATGGGATCCCTTTCCAACGATCCACTCCGGTTCTCTATTGGAATAAAGAAGCCTTTAAGACTGCTGGACTTGATCCAGACAAACCTCCGAAGACCTGGGATGAGTTGAAAGATTATGCCACCAAGTTGAATATTAAAGACAAACAATGGGGCGTTACCATCTCCGGCGGATGGAATGACTGGCTTTTTGAAGCCTTTGTCAGACAGAATGGAAGCTACCTCATCAGCGCCGATGGGAAAACGGCGAATTTCGATTCCAAGGAAGCCGTTGAAGCCCTCGAGTTCTGGGTTGAATTGAAACACCGCCTTAAAGTCGGTCCTCCCCACAGCACTTGGGGATCCACTCCGCCCGATTTTGTGGGAGGGCGGACCGCCATGCTTTACCACTCCACAGGCATTCTGACCTTCCTGAAGCGATCCGCAAAATTTGATTTTGGCGTTGCTTTCATGCCTCAGAAAAAGACCTATGGGGCTGCCGTTGGAGGAGCCAATCTCATGATTGCGAAAAAGATACCAAAAGAGCGGCAGGAAGCCGCTTGGAAATATATTGCGTGGATGTCGAACGTGAAGAATGTGGCAGAATGGAGTGTGGCATCCGGTTATGTGGCTGTACGAAACAGTGCCTACGAAGATCCGGCGATGAAGGAGCATGTGAGCAAGAACCCTGAATATCTTGTTGCCAGAGACCAGTTGAAATATGCCCATGGCAAGATGATGGCGAAGAATTTCCAGAAGGTTCGGGAAATTCTAAAACGGCAACTCGATGATTCTGTAGCAGGGAAAATTGCACCTGCTGAGGCATTGAAGATTGCCCACAAAGAGATTCAAGCTGTGATTCAATAATGAGGTAAGGAACAAAAAAATAGAAAAGGGGATGGGAGAAATCGGCCCATCCCCTCATGATATTCTTGTATGAAACGGCTGGAACATTTGAAGTGCTATGGTTATATTCTTCCCGGACTTTTTTTCATGGGGATCTTCACTTTCATTCCGGTCTTCATGTCCGCTTACCTCTCTTTGTTCAAATGGAACGTCAATTATCCAGAGCCTCACTTTACCTGGTTTTCAAATTATGTGGAGGTCTTCAAGGCTCCGCTCTTTTGGCTGGTTTTGAGAAATAATCTCATTTATACCTTTACCACGATCCCCATCAGTATGTCTCTCGCCCTTTTTTTAGCAATCCTGATCAATCAGAAGATGGGATGGATCAGAAGCATTTATCGGGGATGTTTGTTCTATCCGACCATGATCCCCATGGTGGCCGCAGCCATGCTATGGGTTTGGATCTTCAACCCAGGCCTTGGGATTTTCAATTATTATCTCGGTTTTCTTGGTGTTCCCAAGATTGAATGGCTCTATGATATGCGCTATGCCCTGATCGCTATCATCATTATGAGTATCTGGAAAAATTTCGGTTATTATATGCTCATCTTTCTCGCCGGCCTTCAGGGAATTCCCAATCATTACTACGAAGCCGCAGCGATTGAAGGAGCGACTGGCTGGAAACAATTCCGTTACATCACCTTTCCCATGCTTGCGCCGGCCACACTCTTCGTCTTTGTTGTCGCCATCATCTCCTCTTTTCAGGTCTTCGACCAGGTTTTTGTGATGACTCAAGGCGGTCCAGGGGACCGGACGAATGTGCTGGTCTTTTACATCTATCAGCATGCCTTTCGTTTCTGGGACCTGGGGATGGGATCGACCTTGACCACCCTTTTTATATCTGGGCTATTGGTCGCAATCTGGCTCGTTTTCCGGGTCCTTGGGAGAAGGGTCTATTATGAAGTTTAATTGGAAATTGAGAAATCGTCTGGGCCTCCACCTGATCCTGATGCTGGTTTCGCTCATTACGGTAGCTCCCTATTTCTGGATTCTTTCCACATCATTGAAATTTCGTACCGATGTCTTTACCCCTACCCCAAAATGGATACCTTGGCCCATCAATTTTCAGAATTACCTCGAAGTCTTTCAGATGGCGCCTTTTCATCTTTACCTTCTTAATACGATTATTGTGGTGACAGGAATCTTGGGTGTTCAATTGGTGACTATAACCTTGGCTGCCTATGTCTTTTCGAGAAGGAATTTTTGGGGAAGGGAATTCTTCTTTTTTCTCTTTCTCATCCAAATGATGATTCCTATCCATGCGACTTTTTTACCCAATTTTCTGACCCTGAAGAAGTTTGATCTTCTCAACACAAGAGTGGCAATGATGCTTCCTTTCTTCGCCTCTGGCTACGGAACCTTCCTTCTCCGCCAAGCCTTTCGACAGATTCCAAGATCTTTGGAGGATGCTGCTGTCATCGATGGATGTGGTGGACTCCGATTTCTTTGGCATGTGTTGATTCCACTGGCTCGGCCGACCCTTGTGGCTTTCTCGATCATCAGTATCGTGAGCCATTGGAACGATTATCTGTGGCCACTGATCGTCACTGATACCCCAGAGGTTCGGACCCTGACGATTGGGTTAGGCATGTTCGTTCAACAGGAGAGTGGAGCGGACTGGACCTTGTTAATGGCTGCTACCGCCTTTGTCACCGCTCCTATGCTCCTCTTCTTTCTTGTTTTACAGAGAAAGTTTGTGGAAAGTTTTATGCTTAGTGGGATGAAGGGCTAAAGGAATTTGAAAGCTCGAACAAAAGGAGGATTCTGTCATGGCGCGCGTCGTTTTGCAAAATGTCTCAAAACATTTTGGAACGGTCCAGGCCGTGAAGGATTTTCATCTCACCGTGGAGGATAAGGAATTTGCCATTCTTGTCGGTCCTTCGGGGTGTGGGAAATCGACTGCACTGCGGATGATTGCAGGATTAGAAGAACCTACCACGGGAACGATCTCCATTGGAGATCAAGTGGTCAATGACCTTCCTCCAAAAGATCGGGACATTGCCATGGTTTTTCAAGAGTATGCCCTTTACCCCCACATGTCGGTCTATAAGAACATGGCTTTTGGTCTCAAGTTAAGAAAATTTCCCAAACATGAGATTGATCAAAGGGTGAAAGAGGCGGCAGAGATACTTGGCATCCAGGAGTTATTAGATCGGAAGCCGAAACAACTTTCCGGCGGACAACGCCAGCGGGTGGCTGTAGGAAGAGCCATTGTGCGTAAGCCGGCGGTCTTTCTCTTTGACGAACCTCTTTCGAATCTCGATGCGAAATTAAGGGTTCAAATGCGGGCTGAGCTCTCCAAACTTCATGACCGGCTTCAGACGACAATGATCTATGTGACTCATGACCAGGTTGAGGCGATGACCATGGGGACAAAGATCGTGGTGATGAAGGATGGTTTGATCCAGCAGGTGGGGCCTCCCCTGGAGGTCTATAACGAACCGGTCAACCTCTTTGTGGCAGGTTTTATTGGAAGTCCAGTAATGAACTTCATCCCCTGTCGAATCCTCTCGAAGGAAGGGCGCCTTCTGATTGATGCCGGAAGTTTTCAGTTGCCCATCCCTGAGAAACGAACTTCCTATTATCACTCTTTGGTCGATTCTGAAGCCATTTTTGGCATTCGCCCCAATGACATCTATGATCGGGCATTTGCTCCTGAAACTATCAAAGGGAATGCGGTTCGCTCGGTCATCGATGTCATTGAACCCCTTGGTTCGGAGATCCATCTCAATGTGACTACGGGGCAACACAACCTGATCGCTGTGGTGGATGTCCAAACTTCGTATCGGGTCCATCAGGAGATTGAGCTTGCCTTTGACCTGGATCGAATGCATCTGTTTAAAAAAGATCCCCCCCATCTTCGAATCAAAGCAGAGGAATGATGTTCAAAGGGTTCATTTTTGATCTCGATGGAACGGTTTATCTGAGCGATCGCCTGATTCCGGGCGCGGATCGGGTGATCCAGAAACTCAGGCAAAAAGGGAAAAAGGTTGTTTTCCTTTCGAACAAACCCCTCCAGACCCGTGAAGATTACGCTTCTAAATTAACTCGTCTCGGTATCCCCACTCAACCTGACGAGGTAATCAATTCCACTTTTGTCATGATCCATTACCTAAAAAAAAATGCCCCGGGCGCAACGCTTTTTGTGGTGGGAGAACTTCCCTTTATTGAAGAATTGAAGGGAGCTGGTTTTACGATCACTGAAGAACCGGAAGAGATTGACTATGTGATCGTGGCTTTCGATCGGACTTTCGATTATAAAAAATTAAATATCGCCTTTCAGGCCATTAAAAAATATGGGGCCCATTTCATTGCCACCAACCCTGACCGAACCTGTCCGATAGAAGGTGGGGAGATTCCGGATTGTGCCGGGATGATAGCGGCTATTGAGGCAGTAACAGAGAAGAAGGTGGAAGTCATTGTCGGGAAACCATCACCCATCATGGTTCAAACGGTATTGGAGGTGCTGGGATTAAGACCCGAAGAATGTATTCTGATTGGAGACCGCCTGGAGACGGATATTAAGATGGGAAAGGATGCCGGAATTACCACAGGGATTGTCCTGACTGGTGTGACGGATGAAAAGACCCTTGTGCAATATAAACACACACCCAACCAGCCTGACTTTATCTTCCAGAGCATCGCCGACGTCGAAGACTTACTATTATAAACAACGTTATCGTTTTGCCATTTTACAACCCTTTTAGATTCTGTTAAATTATCTTCCTGATGACTACCAGACCCATCACCCCGATGATCAAGCAGTATCTCCAGATCAAGAGTCAATATCCGGATTCAATTCTCTTTTTTAGAATGGGCGACTTCTACGAAATGTTCTTTGAGGATGCCAAAGTTGCCTCTAAAGAACTCGATATTGCATTGACTTCACGAGACAAAGGTCAGAAAGATAGTATTCCGCTGTGTGGCGTTCCCCACTTCACTGCTGAAACCTATATTTCGAAACTTCTTCAGAAAGGATATAAGGTTGCCCTCTGCGATCAGGTTGAGGATCCCAAATTGGCCAAAGGCATTGTGAAACGAGAGGTCGTCCGGGTCTTCACGCCGGGTCTGGCTATGGATTCCATCCACTTGGGTAGCGGTGAGAATAATTACCTGATGGGATTCTGTGCAGAAGGTGAGGTTTTTGGTCTTGCCTTTCTCGATATTTCAACAGGCGAATTGAAAACTTGTCAGATCTCTGGCTTTGAACCGTTCCTGAGTGAAGCGCTTCGGAATGAACCCAGAGAGATTCTCTGTTTTCAGCAATTCAAGGATCATCCCTGCTTTTTAATATTTAAAAAGAATTTTCAAGAAGGGTTGATCCAATTCGTAGAGGATTCGAAGATTGATGTGTTCCATCCGTTTCAAGAAAGATATGGAGAATCGATTCCACGTGAATTTCCCCTGGCTGCGGTAGCTACTGAGATGGTTCTCCATTATGCAGAGGAGAACCAGAAACGTCCGCTCTCCCATATTCGACCCATCCTTTTCTATAGGGTTCAAGACTTCATGGTCATTGATGAAGTGACGAAGCGAAATTTGGAGCTGACCCAGTCCCTCTTCGACCAGAGCAAAAAAGGTTCTCTCTTCTGGGTGCTCGATGAGACGATGACCCCGATGGGGAGCAGAAAGCTGAAACAATGGTTAAATTATCCCCTGATGGATATTGTGCAGATTGATCGCCGGCTTGAAAGTGTTTCCGAATTGAAAGAGAAGAAGATCGAAAGAAAGCGATTGAGGGAATCCTTAAGCGGGATTCAAGATATTGAAAGATATGCCTCAAGAATTTTACTTGGACATGCAAATGCCAGAGACCTTGTGGGTTTAAAGAATTCTTTGCGACATTTGCCCGATCTGAAAATCCTACTCCAAGCCTACTCCTCTTCGCTTCTCAAAGAAGTCGTATCTGAGATAGAAGGCTTTGAAGCACTTTTTCAACTGCTCGACTCCTCCATCATAGAGACCCCCCCTATCACGGTAAAAGAGGGAGGCATCATCAAACCCCATTTCAGCAAAGAATTGGATGATTTAAGGGAGATTGGAAAAGAAGGGAAGAAGTGGATCTTTCAACTGGAAGCGGAGGAGAGGAGGAAGACAGGAATATCCTCCCTGAAGGTAAGATACAATCAGATTTTCGGATATTACATCGAAGTAACTAAAAGCAATCTCTCTCTTGTTCCTGAACATTACATTCGAAAGCAGACGTTGGTTAATGCCGAGCGATTCATCACACCGGAATTGAAGGAGTTTGAGACCAAGGTGTTGGGTGCTGAAGAGGCGATCTGCCAGCTCGAATACCGGCTCTTTGAGGAGATACAGAGAAGAGTTTCTGAGGAGACCCCTAGGCTTCAAAAGACCGCATCTGCCGTTTCTGTCTTGGATGTCCTCTGTTCCATGGCAGAAGTGGCTGACCGATATAATTATTGCCGACCGAAGATTGACGAAGGTGAAGAGATTTTGATTGAGGAGGGCAGGCATCCGGTCCTCGAACGGATGCCCTTTTCTGAGAGGTTTGTTCCCAATGATACCTTGCTTGATCAACACGAGCATCAGATCCTCATCATTACCGGACCCAATATGGCAGGAAAGTCAACCTATTTGAGACAGGTCGCCCTCATCATCCTGATGGCACAGATGGGAAGTTTTGTTCCAGCCGCTGAAGCCCGAATCGGGCTGGTGGATCGAATCTTCACACGCATCGGTGCCCTCGACAATATTATGCGAGGCCAGAGCACCTTTATGGTGGAGATGATGGAAACAGCCCGTATCCTTCATCAGGCTACCTCAAGAAGTCTTGTCATTCTCGATGAGATCGGAAGGGGAACGAGCACGTTTGATGGGTTGAGCATTGCTTGGGCCGTGGTCGAGTATCTCCACGATCACCCTCTGCTCAGACCTCGGACCCTCTTTGCGACACACTACCACGAATTGACAGAGCTGGCGCTGACCAAAGAGAGGGTAAAGAATTACAATGTCGCTGTCAAGGAATGGGGAGGAGAGATCATCTTTCTGAGAAAAGTTCTGGAAGGAGGGACCAACCGCAGCTATGGGATTCAGGTGGCACGTCTGGCAGGTCTTCCTGAAAAGGTGATTGACCGAGCCAAGGAGGTTCTCTCCAATCTCGAACGAGGCGAGTTCGATTCGATGGGCATACCCAAAATTGCCAAATCGAAAGTGGCCGCATTAAAACCCAAAATCCCAATCCAGCCATCCCTCTTCTCTCAGGCTGACCCCATCCGATTGGAATTGAGAAAGATTGACCCCGATCAGATGACACCCCTGGAGGCATTAAAGCTATTAAATGAGTTGAAGAAGAAAGCGGAGAAAGAAGAATAGAAGAAGTGTCTAAAATGACGACTTAAATCCTCTGTAGGTTGTCATTCCGGGCTTGATCCGGGATCCAGAAAAAGGCTGGATTTCTGCTTCCGCAGAAATGACTCCTTTTAGTATGATTAATGTTGTTATATATCAAGTGGCTAAAATGCTTAAAGTGCCAAGAATGGATTTTCTAAACTTGAATTTACTTTAGGGCAATTTAGGCACTTCATTTTTAAAGATGCTCGATTTTCAAAAGTCAAGATGGAAGATGGTAGAGGAGCAGATCATTGGAAGGGAGATCAAAGATCCACGTGTGATTGCAGCCATGAAGAAGGTCCCCCGACATCTTTTTGTCGAGGAAGCACTCCAGAACCAGGCCTACAATGACCGCCCTTTACCAATCGGAGAGAAGCAGACCATCTCTCAACCTTATATGGTTGCACTGATGACCGAGGCTCTGATGCTGAAAGGAAAGGAGAAGGTTCTCGAGATTGGCTCAGGTTCAGGTTATCAAACGGCCATCCTTGCGGAGCTGGCCCAAGAGGTCTTCTCCGTTGAAAGGATCCGGACACTTGCCGTCCGAGCAAGGAAAATCCTTTATGAGTTAGGCTATTTCAATGTGGAGATCAAGATCTTTGATGGCACATTTGGGTGGGTAGAGAAAAGCCCATTTGATGCCATCATGGTCACAGCCGGTTCTCCAGATATTCCCCAACCCCTCTATGAACAGTTGTCTATGGGAGGTAGGCTCGTCATCCCGATAGGAGATGAGAACATTCAGGATCTTTTCCGTATTACCAAAACAGAAGGGGGGATGAAGAAGGAGGACTTGGGTGGTTGTCGGTTTGTCAAACTGGTAGGGAAATATGGGTGGGAAGAGGAGTGAGTAGGAAACGAGGGATGAGGAACGATGGACGATGAATTATGAATTGTGATCACCCCTCGATGTATAGTACACAGCGAAGAAAGAAGTGATATTCGAAAACGGATGGTGAATCATATTTTATGGGTATTATTTGTTTCAACCGTTTTTCTAACCCAGGGGTGTGCAAAACAGAAAGTCGTTATTGACCGATCCCCTCTACCTTCCCGAAGTGGTATTTATCATATCGTCGAAAAGCATCAGACGCTTTACCGGATCTGTAAAACCTATGGAGTGGATATCAAAGAAGTGGCTTCTATCAATCGGATTGCAGATCAAAGCAGAATTAAGGTTGGACAGAGGATCTTCATCCCGGGAGTGAGAAGGGCTTTAAAAGTGGAGGTTTATATTGAAGACGTAGTTGAAACGTCTATTCCTCAAGAGAAGGTCGTCTATAAGAAGCCGATTTTTACCTGGCCTGTGGAGGGACGATTAGTTGATCTCTTTGATGAAACAGAGGGAAAGAGGCATATGGGAGTTGACATCTCCTCCCCAGCCGGTACACCCATCAAAGCCTCTGCCTCAGGAAAAGTGATCTATTCGGGAAACACGATTCGTGGATATGGGAATATGGTCATCCTGCGCCACTCTGAGGAGTTCGTGACCATCTATGCGCATAACGAGGTTAATCTCGTTGAAGAAGGGGAGTGGGTCGAGAGAGGGCAAATTATTGGAAAAGTAGGACAGACCGGAAGGGCCTCTGGCCCTCACCTCCACTTCGAAATCAGGAAAAACGATAAAGCCGTTGATCCTTTGCTTTTTTTGAAATGACCCGTCTTCTTTGAAAGGACTGACAATGTTTGTTTTAGCGATTGAGACATCTTGCGATGACACGGGAGCAGCAGTTCTTTTGAACGGAAGAAGAATCCTTTCAAATGTGGTCTCATCACAAGTCTCAGTTCATCAAAAATATGGCGGGGTTGTTCCAGAGCTGGCATCGAGAAAACATATCGAAATGATTGTTCCCATCGTCACTGAAGCCCTGGAGGAGGCAGGGATTAGGTTGAAAGAGATCCATGGCATAGCAGTCACTCAGGGGCCGGGGTTGGTGGGTTCATTACTGGTAGGCCTCTCTTTTGCAAAATCGCTTGCCCTTGCAGCGAGATTACCTTTCGTTGGAGTCAATCATATCGAAGCTCACCTCTCTGCCATTTTTCTTGAAGAGGAACCTCCAAGATTCCCATTTATCGGCCTGGTGGTTTCAGGAGGCCACACATCGCTTTTCCGCATGGATGGTTTTGGAAAATTAAAGAGATTGGGACAGACAAGAGATGATGCGGCAGGTGAGGCTTTTGATAAGGTTGCAAAGCTATTAGGACTGGGTTATCCGGGTGGACCCATTATTGATCAACTTTCCATGACAAGCAGTACAAAACCAATTCGCTTTCCAAGGGCTTGCCTTGGAAAAGGGTCGTTTGATTTTAGTTTCAGTGGAGTGAAGACCGCCGTCGTCAATTTCGTAAAGGCCCATCCCTGGTCTCCAGAAGGACTTTCCGAAGAGATGGTCCGAAACATCGTCGCCGGTTTTCAGGAGGCGGTCGTGGATGTTCTGGTGAAGAAGACTATTCAGGCCGCACAACATGAAGGTTTGAAGAGAGTGGTTGTTTCGGGTGGAGTAGCTGCCAATCGCCTCTTGCGATGGAGAATGGCGGAAGAGGCTTCCCAAAAGAAGATGCGAGTCTATATTCCTTCTCCCATCTTTTGCACGGATAATGCGGCCATGGTGGGGGTAGTGGGATATGAATATTTGAAAAGAGGCATGAGGGCTCCATTATCGCTCAATGCCTTTTCGAATCTACCGCTCTAATGTAGCCTATCGAATGATAAAGAGAATTGAATTTTATGGTATCCATACGAAAAGAACTTAGGGAGTGTGGCTTAACTCCTCAAAAGAGATTGGGGCAACACTTCCTTATTGACCAGAACATTTTAGATAAAGTGATAAAGACGGCAGACCTGAGACAGGAGGATGTGGTACTCGAAGTGGGTCCGGGACTTGGAGCAATGACCCTTGCCTTGGCACAAAAGGCGAGGTATGTGTTTGCCGTTGAGGTCGATTCGAAGCTGGTTCAAATATTAAGAGAAAAGGTGACGGGCCTTCGTAATGTGAAGATCATTTGCGCCAATATATTGAGAGTAAAATTCGAATATCTATTCTATGAGGCAGGAAGATCTCTTAAAGTGGTGGCCAATCTTCCATACAATATTTCAACACCCCTTCTCTACCGTTTTATAGAAGAGAGAAAATATTTTTCTGAGATGACTTTGATGCTACAAAGGGAGGTGGTAGAGAGGATGATTGCACCTCCTGGCAGAAAAGAGTATGGCGCTTTATCCATACTGGTCCAGATGGTTTCCTGTCCAACCGTCCGATTTTTTATCAAACCTTCTGCTTTCTTTCCCACTCCCAAGGTTGAATCCGCAGTTGTCCAGATTGTCTGGAGAGAAGATTTGATGATCAAAGCAGAAGATGAGGATTGGTTTATCAAGGTAGTTAAGGCGAGCTTCAGCCATCGGCGAAAGACATTGATCAATTCTCTGAAACATTCCGGTCTTCCATTGCTGAGAGGAACAGAGAAGGGGATGGAAAGGGCTGGGATCGATCCTCAAAGAAGGCCAGAGACCCTTAGTATAGAAGAGTTTGTGCGTTTGGCTGAAGTTCTGAAATCGATTGGTTCATGGCCGAAGAGCGACCTGATCTGTTAGGATGGCTTTTATAGGTAAGGAATGAGATAAACCCCATTAGAAGGCAATTAATTCATTCCTCCTACAATAACAGGCCCTTCTAACAGGGTAGATTGGTCGAGATTATGAAGCCAATTGAGTGAAAGGTCAAAGGATTAGGGTTAAACACAGATAATCTAAACTGTTAAGAAAACTGGCCCTTTGCCCTTACATTCAGGCATTAGCACACATTAGCCCCAATTTCCTATCGAATTGGCAGACCAATCCTATTTGCAAATTGCAACAGCGATGATTATTTTACTGTTGAGTGTTTACAGGAGTTAGTTCTGTAAGAAATTGAAGAGGGGCCTTAAAATCATTATAAACAATACTGAGAGATTCGCCCTATCTCCCAAGGGGTTTTGAGATGCCTCAAACCCTTTTAGAATGCGATGCATTATCGGTTTGGGCAATTTACCTTGAGCTTTCACCAAACGGGTGATCAATGAGCTGACCTCATGGTTGATTCAACCGATCAAAGGTTATCGCTCTAAAAGGCTTTTCTGCCTCCTTGCATCCCATAGGAGGTGTAAAAATTCGCCCAATTTGGCTATACATTAACCTATCGTCTAACCCCGCGACTGAAATAGCGGGTTATTGTTTCTAAAGGGGTAAGGAAATGAATGTGGATAAATTTACTTTAAAGACTCAAGAAGCCTTACAAGCAGCCAAAGGCGTTGCTGAGCAGAGAAACCATCAACAGATTGATGTAGAGCATCTTCTGTTCGCTCTTCTGATGCAGAGAGAAGGGATTGTGATTCCCATCATCCAGAAACTGGGCTCCAATCCCAACCTCATCCTTTCTCAATTGGAAGCAGAGCTCAATCGAATTCCAAGAGTGACAGGACGGGGAGCAGGTCAGGTCTATCTTTCGAGTCGACTCAATGATATTTTGAATTCTGCCTGGAAAGAAGCAGAGCGATTGACCGATGAATATCTTTCGACAGAACACCTTCTCATCGCCATTGCAGATGAGAGAGGAGGGGTTTCTTCTCAGATCTTGCAACGAAATGGGGTGACGAAGGATGCGATCTTCAGGGTGTTGCAAGAGATCCGGGGATCGCAACGTGTAACGGATCAGAACCCGGAAGAGAAATATCAGGCCCTGAAGCGATATAGCAGGGACCTCACTGAGGAGGCGAGGAAGGGAAAACTCGATCCCGTGATTGGTAGAGATGATGAGATCCGTAGGGTGATTCAAGTACTTTCTCGAAGAACGAAGAATAATCCTGTTCTGATCGGTGAACCAGGTGTTGGAAAGACAGCTATCGTCGAAGGATTGGCACAGAGGATCGTCAAAGGAGATGTTCCCGAAACGCTCAAGAACAAGAAGCTGGTTGCGCTTGACCTGGGAGCCATGATTGCGGGTGCAAAATTTCGTGGAGAGTTTGAAGAGCGGTTGAAGGCCGTTTTGAAAGAGGTCACCGCAGCCGCAGGGAATATCATCCTCTTCATTGATGAACTTCATACTCTGGTAGGTGCTGGTGCTGCCGAAGGGGCGATCGATGCCTCCAACATGCTCAAGCCTGCTCTGGCGCGGGGCGAGTTGAGGTGTGTGGGCGCAACCACGCTCAATGAATACAGGAAGTATGTGGAGAAGGATGCGGCCTTAGAGAGGAGATTCCAGCCGATCTATGTGGCCCAACCAACAGTTGAAGATACGATTGCCATCTTAAGGGGCTTAAAGGAGCGATACGAAGTTCATCACGGGGTCAAGATCAAGGATTCAGCCCTCATTGCCGCTGCAATGCTCTCCCATCGATACATCTCAGACCGATTTCTTCCGGATAAGGCGGTCGATCTGATTGATGAGGCGGCTTCGCGACTTAGGATTGAAATTGATAGCGTGCCCATGGAGATTGACGAAGTTCAGCGAAGGGTGATGCAGTTGGAGATTGAGCGGCAGGCTTTGAAAAAAGAGAAGGATAAGGCCTCCGTAGAGAGATTGAAGAAACTCGAAGAAGAACTTGCCAGTCTGAAAAACGAAGTGCAGGAGAAGAAACTGAGATGGGAGAATGAGAAGAAGGCCATTTCACGAATCCAGCAGATCAAAGAACAGATGGAAAAGACCAAGCAGATGATGAAGGAGGCAGAGCGAGAGGCTGACTATTCGAGACTGGCAGAATTGCAATATGGTGAGATGACCCACCTTGAGAAGGAGCTGAAACAAGAAGAGGAGAAACTCGCTGAGCTTCAAAAGACAGGGAAGATGCTCAAGGAGGAGGTGGATGAGGAAGATGTGGCTGAAGTCGTCTCCAAATGGACCGGAATTCCAGTCGCAAAGATGTTGGAAGGGGAGGTAGAGAAACTGGTCCACATGGAGGAGAGATTGAAGCAGAGGGTGGTAGGCCAGGAAGATGCGATCGTGGCCGTTTCAAATGCCGTAAGAAGGGCGAGGGCTGGCTTGCAGGATCCAAATCGTCCTATTGGGTCATTTATCTTTATGGGTCCAACCGGCGTTGGAAAGACTGAGTTGGCAAGAGCCTTAGCTGAATTTCTCTTCGATGATGAACAGGCTATGGTCAGGATCGATATGTCCGAATTTATGGAGAAACATTCAGTCGCACGGCTCATCGGAGCCCCACCTGGATACGTGGGCTACGAGGAGGGAGGGTTTCTTACCGAAGCGGTAAGGAGAAGGCCCTACTCAATCGTCCTCATGGATGAGATTGAGAAGGCCCATCCAGAGGTATTTAATGTCCTCCTCCAGATTCTCGATGATGGGCGTTTGACCGATGGCCATGGAAGAACCGTTGATTTTAAGAATACGGTAGTCATTATGACGTCGAACATCGGAAGCCAGTGGATTGTGGATCTCGGAGAGAAGGATTATGAGGAGATGCGCCGCCGGGTCATGGAGGCAGTCAAATCTCACTTCAAACCTGAATTTTTAAACCGGATCGATGAACTGGTCATCTTTCATGGCCTTGGTTTGGATGAGATAAAAGCCATTGTAGAGATTCAGACGAAAAAACTCGAAAAGAGATTGCTTGAAAAGCGGATCAACCTTAAGATGACAGAAAAGGCAAAAGAATTTTTGGCTAAGGAAGGATTCGATCCTGCTTATGGAGCACGTCCGCTTAAGCGTGTGATTCAAAAAGAGATTCAGGACAAATTGGCCCTCAGAATGTTGGAGGGAAAATTTAAAGAAGGCGATACCGTGAATGTAGATGTAGATAGTAGAAAAGGAGAATTAGTATTCAAGACATAGAAGGATAAGTTAATAATTTTCTTGACAATAATCAAAAAAGGGGGTATATATACAGCGAAATTTGAGTTGATCACAGCGTCCAGGGAGGAGGGTTGGGTTGTAGGCACGTAGCTCAGGGGGAGAGCGCTACCTTGACGCGGTAGAAGTCTGGGGTTCAAATCCCCACGTGCCTACCATTTAAACCTTTTTAATAAGAAGTGGAAGATAAGTTATTGGAAAAAAAGACATTTTAACAATAAAAAGGGAGGCATCATTCATTTTTTTATTATGAGTGATGCCTCTTCTATTTGATTTCAGGGGAAGATGAAAGAAGAGATAACGATTACTTTGTCCGATGGTTCGAAGAGATTGATTCCGAAGGGAACAAAACTAATCGAATTTGCCGATGAAGAGGCAGTGGCTGCCCAAATTGATGGCACTTTAGTTGACCTTTCGAAATCTTTGATGGAAGATGCAACCGTCACTTTCATCTCTGTCCATTCAAGAAAGGGACTCGATATCTTACGCCATTCGACTGCCCATGTGATGGCTCAGGCAGTGAAAGAACTCTTTCCCTCCGTGAAACTCACTTTTGGTCCATCAACAGAAGGAGGTTTCTATTACGATTTCGATTACGAGAAGACTTTTACACCGGAAGATCTCGAATCGATCGAAGAGAGAATGAGGGAGATCATCAAAAAGGATGAACCATTTATACGAAGTGAAGTATCCAAAGAAGAGGCGACCACTTTGTTCAAAGAGATGAGGGAGAGTTATAAAGTCGAACATCTGGAGGATCTTCCTGACCATGTCTCTCTCTATCGGCAGGGTTCTTTTGTCGATCTGTGTGAAGGCCCCCATCTTCCTACCACTGGGAAGATTAAGGCCTTCAAGCTTTTGAGCGTCTCTGGAACCTATTGGAGGGGAGATGCCAGAAATCAGGTGCTCCAGCGAATTTATGGAACAGCCTTTCCAAATTTAGAGGGGTTAAAAGATTATCTCCATATGCTTGAGGAGGCGAGGAAACGGGATCACCGGAGGCTCGGGAGGGAACTCGATCTCTTTGGCCTCAGTGACGAGGCTGGACCAGGACTGGTGATCTATCATCCCAAAGGCGCTTTGCTCAGGACCATTCTCGAAGATTTTGAAAGGAAAGAACATCTGAAGAGGGGCTATCAGATCGTCATCGGTCCTCAGCTCCTGAAGCTGGACATGTGGAAGCGATCCGGTCATTTTGAAAATTACCGGGACAAGATGTACTTCACCAAGGTTGAGGATGCTGAATACGGCATCAAGCCCATGAATTGCCTGGCTCACATGTTGATCTACAAATCGCAGATCCGAAGTTATCGGGACCTTCCCCTACGCTATTTTGAATTGGGCACAGTCCATCGCCATGAAAAATCTGGAGAGCTCCACGGACTTCTACGAGTCAGAGGTTTTACTCAGGACGATGCCCACATCCTCTGTCGACCCGATCAGCTCCATGACGAAATCGGGGCAATCATCCAATTCGTGGATGATGTGATGAAGATTTTTGGTTTCGAATATGAGATGGAGCTATCCACCCGGCCGGAGAAGTCGATTGGGACCGACGAAGACTGGGAGAAGGCAACGGATGCCTTGTTTAACACCCTTAAGACAAGGGAACTTCCTTTTGACATCAATGAAGGGGATGGAGCTTTTTATGGTCCCAAAATCGATGTCAAGCTCAAAGATGCTCTGAAAAGGAGATGGCAATGCGCTACCATTCAGGTTGACTTCGCCATGCCTGAGCGGTTCGATCTTACCTATATTGGACCTGATGGAGAGAAGCACCGACCGGTCATGCTGCATCGGGTCATTCTCGGAGCCATGGAAAGGTTTATCGGAGTGCTCATCGAGCATTATGGAGGAGCATTTCCAGTCTGGCTTGCGCCTGTCCAGGCCATCCTTTTGACCGTGACCGAACGGCACATCCCCTATGCGGAGAAGGTCTATTTTCAGTTGATACAGAAAGGGATCCGTGTCGAAAGAGATTTTAGAAATGAAAAGCTTGGATTTAAGGTACGCGAAGCACAGATTCAGAAAATCCCTTATATGCTGGTGATTGGAGATAAGGAAGAGAAGGAAGAGACTGTCTCCCCGCGTAAGCGGAGCGGAGAGAAGATGAGTTCAATGAGCGCGACGGATTTTATCCGTCTGGTCGAATCGGAATACCCAAATTTATAGGCAGAGGGTAGAGAAAGAAAAATAGAGAGGAGAGAGTGGAATATGGAAAGCGGTCATAGGTGACCACTTTACACCTTCCACTCTCCACGATCCAAAGAAGGAGGTGGAATCCATCAGCAAGGATGTGCGCGTCAATCGCGAGATTCGGGCTAAGGAAGTCAGGGTCATCGATCCTGAAGGAAAACAGATAGGAATATTACCATTGGTAGAGGCATTACGGGCCGCGGCTAATGCCGATTTAGACTTGGTCGAGGTTTCTCCCAAATCGGAACCGCCCGTCTGTCGAATTATGGACTTCGGCAAATTCAAATACCAACAGAGTAAAAAGGCCCATGATGCGAAGAAGAAACAGGCAGTTATTCATCTCAAGGAAGTGAAGCTGAGGCCCAAGACAGAGGAACACGATTTAGGGTTTAAACTCCGACATATTGAGCGCTTTTTGAAGGAAGGAGACAAGACCAAAGTGACCATCGTCTTCAGGGGGAGAGAGATTGCCCATCCCGACTTGGGAAGGCAGATGATGGAACGAATTGCCGAGCAGGCTAAAGAATGGGGAAGAATTGAGCAACCCCCTAAATTCGAGGGCCGAAATTATGTGATGATTCTGGCTCCTCTGACAGGGCAGAAGACGACATAAAGCATAGAAGGTGGAAGGTAGAGAGAGGAAGAAGATAGAAGAGGACACCACCGGCCACATTCTACAATCAACTATCAAAACGAGGAGGTTATTGTGCCAAAGCTAAAGACGAATCGAGGAGCGGCAAAACGATTTAAGAAGACCGGGACTGGAAAGATGAAGGCAAAGAGTGCCTTTGCCCGGCACATCTTGACGAAGAAATCGGCCAATCGGAAGAGAGTCCTTAGAAGACCAAAGATGCTGAGCAAGACGAGTGCAAAGAGTGTTGAGAGATTGCTTCCCTATGCTTAAAAACCGAAGAGCTACATCTCGAAACTCGTTTATTACTGAAGAAACTCGTTTAGAAACCCGTTGCTCGAAACAAGAAGCCTGAATATGAAGAATCGTTAGATGAGCTTCGACAACGACGACCTTAACCTTTAAGCCAACAAGGAAGGAGTATTTAAGATGCCAAGAGCAAAAAGTGGACCGAAGACCCGGGCGAGGCGGAAGAAAGTTTTGAAGATGGCCAAAGGGTATGTAGGGGGACGAAGCAAACTATATCGAAGCGCTGTGGATGCTGTCCACCGCGCCTTAGCCTATGCCTATCGAGACCGGAGGGCGAGGAAGAGGGATTTTCGAAGGCTATGGATCACACGGATCAATGCGGCGGCGAGAATGCATGGACTTTCGTATAGCCGACTCATGGATGCACTTAAGAAAGCCCATGTTGAGTTGGATCGTAAGATTTTAGCTGATTTGGCAGTTAGCGACCCCGGTGCATTTTTAAAAATTGTTGAACTTGTTAAGCCTCATGCTGGGACAATGAATCTTAAACCATGAACCATCGTTTGGCGACCATCTGGTTCATCGTCCATCGTTTTCGGTACAGCCCATATTAGGATCTTCAAAGGAAGAAAGCATTGAAAGAGGAGTTAGAAAAGATCCATCAAGACTGCCAAGTTGCTCTTGCCCTGGCAAAGAAGGAGTCGGAGATCTCCGATATACGGATCCAGGTTTTGGGAAGGAAAGGATCTCTGACGCAACTTCTAAAACGGCTGGCAACACTGCCCGAGGGTGAGCGGAAGGAGATTGGCAGAAGGGCCAATGAGATCAAGCAAGCTCTCGAGACAAAGGTTGAAGAAGCCCTTCGCCAAATTCAGGAGCGGGAGAGAAAGGAGGCCCTGGAAAGAGAGAAGATCGATGTGACCCTTCCGGGTCGAAGAATGGCTATTGGAACAAGACATCCACTGACTCAAATCTTAGACGAGATCATCCACATCTTCTCTCGGCTGGGTTTTGAGGTGGTTGAAGGTCCAGAAGTTGAATTGGACTACTACAATTTTGAAGCTCTCAACATTCCAAAGGGGCATCCTGCCAGAGAGATGCAGGCCACCTTCTTCATTTCGGAAGATGTCGTTCTGAGAACCCATACCTCTCCTGTTCAGGTGAGGACCATGGAGAGAAAAAGACCTCCTGTCCGAGTGATCTGCCCCGGTGCGGTCTACCGGTGCGATTCGGATCCGACCCACTCTCCCATGTTTCACCAGGTCGAAGGGCTACTAGTGGATCGGGGAATTACATTTTCAGATCTAAAGGGAGTGCTGACCGTCTTTGTCCATCAGATGTTTGGGAAAGAGACCAAACTGAGGTTCCGTCCAAGCTTTTTCCCCTTTACAGAACCGAGTGCGGAGATCGATATCGAATGTTTTATCTGTGGAGGAACCGGATGTAGCGTTTGCTCAGGAACGGGATGGCTTGAGATTTTAGGTTCGGGTATGGTTGATCCTGCGGTTTATCGATTCGTGGACTATGATCCAGAAGAGGTTACTGGCTTCGCCTTTGGTATGGGAATTGAGCGAATTGCCATGCTCAAATACGGGATCAACGACATTCGGCTTTTCTTTACGAATGATTTGAGATTTCTAAAACAGTTCTGAGTTCGGAGATCGGAGTTCGGGGTTATCCAAAAGTACTCCGAACTGCGAACTCATTACTCCGAACTTTTCCAAAGGAAGTATGAAGGTCTCTCTTAACTGGCTTAGGGATTATGTGGAGATCCGAATGGGGTTGAAGGATCTGGTCAACCTTCTGACCATGGGAGGTTTGGAGGTAGAGGCCGTCACCTCTACAGGCCAGGGATTTGAGAAGATCGTTGTGGCAGAGATTCAGTCCATCCGGAGACACCCCAATGCAGATCGTCTCTCTTTAGTTGAAGCGAGAACAGACCAAGAACAGTTCTCGATTGTCTGTGGTGCCACCAATATCCGAGAAGGCCAAAGGGTACCCTTAGCCCTGGTTGGCGCAAAACTTCCTAATGGAGTTGAGATCAAGCGATCCAAGATAAGAGGACAGGTTTCTGAAGGAATGCTCTGTTCAGAGATCGAATTAGGTTTGGGGCCAGATGCTTCTGGAATTATGATCCTTAACGGCAATCCTCCTTTGGGAAAGAATCTGGGCGAAGCCCTCGGATTGGCGGATACCATTCTCGATATCACCATAACGCCCAATCGACCAGATTGCCTCTGTGTTATTGGAGTGGCCAGAGAGATTGCGGCCCTCACGGATCAACGAATCAGATACCCGAGCCTCCTGTTTTCCGATACCGGGAGCGAGATCCATCAGAGAACCTCGGTGACCCTATTGGATCCAGATCTCTGCCCCCGATATGTGGCAAGGATGATTGAAGGAGTAAAGATCGGTCCTTCTCCCAATTGGATGAGAGACCGACTGGAAAAGGTGGGAATCCGCTCCATCAACAATGTCGTTGATGTGACTAACTATGTGATGATGGAGTACGGACAACCCCTTCATGCCTTCGATTTTGACTTATTGGAAGAGGGAAGAATCGTGGTTCGGAGGGCCCAAAAGGGAGAGACCTTTATTACTCTGGATGGCGTCAAAAGAGGTCTTGACGAAGAGATGCTCATGATCTGCGATGGCGTCAAACCGGTCGCAATTGCTGGGGTGATGGGAGGGCTCAATTCGGAAATCCGGAGTGAAACGCAAACCGTCCTTCTGGAGAGTGCCTACTTCCAACCGATGAATAATCGAAGGACCTCCAAAAAACTTGGATTTGAAACAGAGGCCTCCTATCGGTTTGGAAGAGGAATCGATTACGGTGGGTGCTTGAATGCAGCCAACCGTGCTGCTGCATTGATTCAGGAATTAGCCGGTGGAAGAGTGGTTGATGGAACGGTGGATGCCTATCCCAAACCGATCCAACCTAAACCGATTCATTTCAGTGTTCCCAAGGCAAATCGAATTCTTGGAACGGAGATCGAAGCTCAACAGATGAAGCGATACATGGAGAACCTGGAATTAGCGGTTCGCCAAGAAGACGATACCACATTCATCGTCACTCCTCCATCCTTTCGGGGTGATCTCGAAAGGGAGATCGATCTGATTGAGGAAATTGCGCGGCTGAATGGATATGAGAATATTCCGCTCTCTCTTCCGACAGGGCCCCCTTCATCAGAGGAAAGCAACAGGGAATGGATCGTTGAACAGAAGGTTAAAAATCTTCTCATACAGCACGGTTACCATGAGGTGATCACGTATAGCTTTACAGCTCCCCATTCCTTAGATCGGCTGGGTCTTCCTCAGGGCGATCCGAGGAGAAGATGCCTCTCCATTCTGAATCCACTTACCGAGGATACCTCCGTGATGAGGACTTCCCTCATCCCTGGCTTAATGGAAACGGCTTCTTACAACCTCTCCTATAAGAATACCGACCTTAAGATCTTTGAACTGAAGAAGGTCTATCTGGCGGCAGAACAAGAGCGGCTTCCCAAAGAGGTGAAATGCTTAGCAGGGTTGGCCATGGGAATGAAAGGAGAACTGCACTGGGCTGACTCCATGAGGCCCGTTGATTTTTATGATGTCAAGGGCTGCCTCGAAGATCTCTTCGATCTCTTACAGATCAAAGGGATCAAATTTATCAAGGCAGAGGATATTCCCTATCTTCACCCTGGAAAGTCATCAAGGCTTACTTACAGAGAAGAGGCCCTGGGGGTTGTGGGTGAAGTCCATCCTCAAATATTGAGCGAATACAAAATTCCAGCGAAGGTTTATCTCTACGAGATCGATTTTAATCGGGTGGTTCAGTATGCACAGGAATTAAGGAAATTTCGACCCCTTCCGAAATTTCCTGCGGTCAACCGGGACCTCTCGATTGTGGTTGAGGATCATCTCGAAGCAGAAAAGGTAGAAGAAGCCATCCGCCAACTTCAGCCACCTTTTCTCGATGAAGTTTTCCTCTTCGATGTCTACAAAGGCTCTCCTGTTCCTACGGGGAAGAAGAGCCTCTCATACCGGATCCGATATCGAGCCAACGACCGTACACTGACGGACAGCGAAGTGAACCAATATCATGAAAAGGTCATCCATACATTAAGGGAAATCTTTGGGGCGGAACTGAGGGGGTAAATCTATCCCGAACCAAGAGAACCACGGGTCCTTTACGTGGGTGAATTCCGTTAGAAAATATTCAGCTTTCAAATGGGAAGGCTTATATTCCGATCGAAGCTAAGCTTCGTACTGGAGATGTAGAGGGACTTTCTAACGGGGTGAATGGGTCCTCTGGTACGGGATTTCTTGGGAACCACAGGGCTTGCCCGTGTGGCTCCATAAGAGGTTCCAGCGGATTAAAGAATGGAAGAATGATTACCCCCAAGGGATCCTTTAACCAGAAAGGGAGATATCTAACAAGGTTTTCCCTCAGAAGCAAAGATTTCAGGGAAAGGAGGATAAAGGCGATGACAAAGGTCGATATTGTAGAGGCCATTTACGAGAAGGTCGGGTTTTCGAAGAAGGAGGTGGCTAAAATTGTGGAGTCCATCTTCGACATCATGAAGAATCATCTCCAGCACGAAAACAAGATCAAAATCTCGGGATTTGGAAATTTCGTCGTCCGGAATAAGAGGTCAAGGCGGGGGCGCAACCCACAGACAGGGGACGATATTGAGATCACACCGAGGAGGATTTTGACTTTCAAGCCGAGCCAGGTGTTAAAAGCAAGCCTCAATCGGAAAGAGACCCAGGAGACAGAGGCAGCCCCGCGGAGTGAGTGAGTTCCGATCCGATGAAGCAGGGAATCCGGAAAGGGATGAGCGCAAACGGAGGTTCAAATCTCTTTGGCCCTGTTTCTATCCCTAAAAGAATAATCCGGATCAGCGAATGAGGTGGTCAAATGGTAACCCGATTAATGAGTAAACAAGAAGTGGAATATCCGATTTCCCAAGATCGACTCTATTACCGGATTGGGGAGGTAAGTCGAATTACAGGGATCAAGCCGCATGTCCTTCGTTACTGGGAGTCGGAGTTCAAAGTCATCAAGCCTCATAAAGGAGGATCGCTTCAGCGTCTCTACCGCAGAAAGGATCTCGACCTTATCCTGAAGATCAAAAAGCTTCTCTACGAGGAAGGGTTCACCATCTCAGGAGCAAAGAAGAAGATCAAAGAGCTTGAGCGCACAGAGCACAACAGGGTGAAACTGAGGTTGGTTGAAAAGAGACCCAATGGAAAGGATCGAGAGCTCCTGTTGGCAATCCGAGAAGAGCTCAAAGGGATTCGACGATTGTTGGAATAGGTGTTCGATAAGGGGAGGTATGCATCCCATCCCATTCTTATTGCACACTGGACTTTTGGGGAGGAATTGAATATATATTGAAATATATGATTCAGGAATAATGGATTATTGGAATAAGGGAGAGAGGAGTATTAAGGGCACCTAAAAATAAATATCCATTCTTTTTCACCCGATCTTCCAGTTTTTCATTATTTCATCATTCCATTGTTTTTATCGGGGCGTAGCGCAGCCTGGTAGCGCACTGGCATGGGGTGTCAGGTGTCGGAGGTTCAAATCCTCTCGCCCCGACCAAATTCCCTCTCGATGATGTATGACCAAGCCGTTCCGCATTTTAGTGACCAATGACGATGGCATTCATTCGAAAGGCATTCACGTATTAGCAAGGGCTCTCGAAGAAATTGGGGAAGTTTTCATCGTTGCTCCAGATCGGGAGAGGAGCGCCATTGCTCATTCTCTGACCTTGCATCGTCCTCTTCGAGCGGAAAGAATCAGGAAAAATGTCTATGCGGTCGATGGGACTCCAGCCGATTGCGTCTATCTTGGGGTCAATGCCATTCTGCCCGGTCAGCCACAACTTGTCGTTTCAGGGATCAACCAGGGAGGAAATTTGGGAGACGACGTGACCTATTCCGGAACGGTTTCGGCTGCCTTTGAAGGGACCCTCTTAGGGATTCCATCTTTTGCTATCTCTCTGGTTGCAAGGAGCCATTTCAAATTCAAAACGGCTGCTCGTTTTGCCCAGAGGGTAGCGCGCCATATCCTCGAGAAAGGACTTCCCAAAGATACCTTGCTCAATATCAACGTTCCCAATCTCGATGAAAGCGAGATCAAATCCTATAAAATCACTCAACAGGGGAGATGGACCCATAATGGAAGTGCAGTCGTGGAGAAGATGGACCCCCGCGGTAAAAAGTACTACTGGATCGGCGAAGGGCCGCTCATCTTCGATCAGAGGGGAGAGACGGATTACGAGGCAATATCCCATTCCTATATTTCCATCACTCCGCTCCACCTCGATATGACAAACTACTCATCCATCCATACGCTGAAGAAGTGGAGATTGTAAAAAGAGAAGAATCAATGATGAAGGAGGGAAGGAATGATGACGACACTTAGCATCATTAAAGCGGATATCGGAAGCATTGGAGGACATATCCAGCCAAGCGAGAAGCTGATGGCAGAGGTGCGAAATTTTGTGGCAGAAAAGGGAAAGGGGTTCGTCTCCGATTTCTTTGTGAGCCACACTGGGGATGATGTGGCCATCCTTTTCTCCCATGGATTGGGCAAAGGCAGTGAGAAGATTCATCAGTTGGCATGGGATGCCTTTGTGGCAGGAACCAGAGTGGCAAAGGAGCAGGGGCTTTATGGAGCGGGCCAGGATCTGCTCAAAGACTCCTTCTCAGGCAATGTGAAAGGGATGGGCCCCGCTGTTGCAGAGATGGAATTTGAGGAGAGACCGAATGAGCCATTTCTCTTTTTCGCTGCAGACAAGACGGATCCTGGAGCCTATAATTTACCCCTCTATTTGGCTTTTGCGGATCCCATGTACAATGCCGGTTTGATCCTCAGCCCTTCGATGAACAAGGGGTTTAAGTTTGTCATTATGGATGTCAGCTATACGGAAGGAGATCGAGTCATTGAATTGAATGCTCCTGAGGAGATCTACGATATCGCGGCTCTTCTAAGGGACAACCAACGGTTTGTGGTAGAAGCCATCTATTCACGAAACAACGGAGAGATCGCTGTGGCCGTAAGCACTACCCGACTTCATAATATCGCTGGGAAATATACAGGGAAGGACGATCCGGTGATGCTGGTGAGAGTTCAAGGGGCCTTTCCAGCCACTGGCGAAGTGCTTGCTCCATTTAATATTGGCCATTACGTGGCTGGGTTTATGAGGGGCAGTCATACAGGCCCACTCATGCCTGTAAAGATGAACTCATCCATCTCGTATTTCGATGGACCACCTGTGGTCTGTTGTCTTGCCTTCTGCGTCCATAAAGGGAAACTGACCGAACCGGCCGATGCCTTTGATCATCCCTACTGGGATTGGGTGAGGAATAAGGTTTCTCAAAAAGCGACCGACATGCGACAGCAGGGTTTTTCAGGAGCCGCCATGCTCCCTTATAATGAACTCGAATATGGCGGCATTGTTGAAAAGATGGGAATACTTGATAGAAAGTTCAAAGTACGGGTGTAAGAAATTCCAAGGACCTAATCCCAAATTCCAAATAAGCACCAAGATACCAATTTTCAAGAAAGCATTTGAAGTATTGGAATTTGTGATTTGTTTGGGATTTGGATCATCGGATTTAGAATTTCATTTTTATGTAATTTTTTGCAACGGTGAGGGTTACTTAGAGGAAACGTCAGTGGAGAAGAGAGTCTACATCGAAACCTATGGTTGTCAGATGAATGAGCATGACTCCGAGCGAATGCTTCGGCTCTTGGAAGGATCGTCCTATCAGGAGACCAATGACCCTCAGAAGGCAGACCTCATCATCATCAATACCTGTAGTGTCCGAGAGAAACCGGAGCAGAAGCTCTATAGCGCCCTTGGAAGATTTAAAAGGTTAAAGCAGGCGAAGGGAACGATCATCGGAGTGACAGGTTGTGTTGCCCAACAGGAAGGAGAAAAATTATTCAACCGGATTCCTTACCTGGACATGGTTATTGGAACTCAAGCCATTCCAATGATACCGAAGATTCTGCAACGGGTGGAGGTAGAAGGTGAGAAAGTATGTGAAACGAAGTTCGATGAAGAAGGGACCTATTTAAAAAAGGTTTTACCCTCAGGCCTCCCTGTTAAAGTTAAATCCTTTGTGACGATCATGCAGGGATGCGATCATTTCTGTTCATACTGCATTGTTCCCTATGTAAGAGGAAGGGAGAGAAGTCGGCCAAGCGCAGAGATTCTTGAAGAGATAAGCCATCTGGCAGCAAAGGGAGTGAAGGAGGTTTTTCTGCTTGGACAGAATGTGAACGGATATGGGAAAGGCTTAAAGGGAGAGATAGGCTTTCCAGAACTTCTTCGTCGTATTAATGAAATTGAAGGAATCGAACGAATCCGATTTACCACTTCGCATCCCAAGGATCTATCAGAAGACCTCATCTGCGCCTTTTCAAGTCTCTCAAAACTCTGTGAACATATCCATCTTCCCTTTCAATCGGGATCCGATCGAATTTTGGAGAGGATGCACCGAGATTACTCAAGGGCTCAATATCTTGAGAGAATTGAACGTTTGCGCGAGAAATGCTCTGGGATTGCCATCTCCGCTGATGTGATCGTCGGATTTCCTGGAGAGGGAGAGGAGGATTTCCATCAGACCTTGGACCTGATCGAGAGGGTTCGATTCGACGACCTCTTCTCTTTTAAATATTCACCCCGAAAGGGTACACAAGCGGCCCAGTTCGAGGGATCGGTTAAAGAGGAGATTAAACAGGGGCGATTGACCCTTCTTCAGACGATTCAGCGGGAGATCACCCTGCAGAAGAATCAAGCCTATGAAGGCCGAACAGAGGAGGTTCTGGTAGAAGGCCGAAGCAAACAGAGCGAACAGGACCTAACTGGGAGAACCCGCACTAACAAAATTGTCAATTTTAAAGGTGATTCGAACCTCATTGGTCAACTGATTTCGGTTAAGATCACAAAGGGTTACGCTCATTCCCTCAGGGGCGAGATCTTGGCTCCTGAGGCGGTTCATTAAGATTCAAAAACAGAGGGAAATGACATGTATCGATTTGAGCAGACTTTTATGAATTTTCTCCTTCAACACCAGGAGAGACATAAACGGACCTACCATTTTCTTATCCTGATGGACGCCTTGATCAGTTCGGCCAAGCATATCCAACATTATTATCTCACGGGGGCCTTGAAGGGAAATCTCGACTCAGCGGAAGATGTCAATGTCCAGGGTGAGGATGTCATGCGAATGGATCGAATAGCCCAAGAGGTGACGCTCTACTATCTAAAATCCTCAGGTCGGGTCATTCATGCGATCAGTGAAGAGTCCGATGAAATCATCCCCATCCATCCTGAGGGTGGACGTTATTTCGTCTATTTTGACCCCCTGGATGGCTCTTCCAACATTCCCCATGGTCTACCAGTGGGTTTTTTATTCGGTATTGCCAAACGAAATCTCGATGGGCCTGAGGACGGTCATCTAAGAGCAGGAAAGGATTATATTGCAGCGGGGATGTTTGTGATCCCAACCGGCACATTCACCCTTGGGCTCAAAGAGGCAGGAGCATGGAGGTTTCATATTGACGAGACCATGACATTTGTCCGACCGACACGGATCTGGTTACCTGAAGATATGAAGAACTGGGAATTGTCATTTAACGCTTCCAATCGGCATACATATGCGGAGCGGGTTCAGAAATGGATTCTGGAAAATGAGAGCCGATATGCCTTTCGATACCTGGGTGCGTTGGCCGGAGATTTTCACAGAGTCCTGTCCAACGGTGGCATGTTTATGTATCCTGCCATTGTCAATCATCCTAATCCGAAAAAGAATCGTCCCGAAGGTAAATTGCGCCTGATGTATGAGGCGGCGGTTGTTGCCTTCATCTGCCGTGAAGCAGGAGGGGCGGCAGTCAATGAAGAAGGAATCCCTATTCTCGATATCCAACCAACCAAACACCACCAGCGGACAGCCCTCTATGTCGGATCAAAAAGATTGGTCGATGATATTACAAAAGTCTTAAAGGAGAAAGGGTAAGAGATATTGATTGACTTACTTCCTTCCGTCACAAAAAGGAGAGACCATGGCAAAAACAGAGATATCTAAAAAGGATTTTGAAAAAGCGCTCCAGGTTGGACGTCCCCCTAACATCCAGAGACTTTTTCCCAATTCAAGGGCATTGATCGTGAGCGGAAAGGTGATTGACCGTGCCATGAGGGCCAAAGGCAAGGCCATGGCCATGGCCGCAAATGCGAGAAACCAACTGATCATTCGGGGAGTGCTCCAGGCTGCGCAGAAGGCCAATGCCGCTGTCATCATTGAGATCGCTAAATCTGAAGGAGGCACAAAGGCCTATTGTGCGGTGAACTACTGGAATATGGCTACGTTCGTCGATGCGATCTGTAACGAGTTAGGGATTACCATTCCCGTTGCCATCCATGCAGACCATTATGGAATCCGGAGCGAAAAGGATCTCTCCGCAGCCAAAGTGGAGATCCCCAGTTTCTTCGAGGCCGGCATGACCTCGATCGCGATTGACGCCTCCCATCTCCCAGATGACCAGAATTTATTGGCCAATATCGCCATTCATCCCTACATCCCCCCATGGGCAGGCCTTGAAACGGAGGTGGGAGAGATCAAGGGCGAGCAGGGACTTTCCACGGTAGAAGAGGCGCTCTTTCTCATCCAGGGCTTGAATGCACATGATATCTTCCCTGACTGGATTGCCTTAAATAATGGGACGACCCATGGCATTGAGGAGAAGGATTCTGGAATCCAGGTTCAATTGACCGCAGACATCCACAGGGCCTTGGAGAAGTACCAGATTTCAGGTGCCCAGCATGGAACCTCGGGCAACAGTTCTGAGAGGCTTCGTCAGATCGTTCAAAAAACCCAAACGACTAAAGCCAATGTGGCCACAGCCCTTCAGATGATCTCTTGGGGCGTCCAGGTGAATGATTACGGAAATGCGATCCTTGATGCAAATGGGAACTTTAGCAAAGTGGAAGGGGAAGGGATGACCGAAGAGTTATGGGCAGAGATGGTGTCGTATGCTCAAACGAAAAACTGGAAGAAAGGGGATTATAAGAATCTGAATCTTCCATTTGAAAATAAACTTTTCGCCCAGCCCAAAGAGATCAGAGATCGGATGGCTAAAGGTGTTGAAGAATTCGCTTATAGAATGATGACCGAAGTCTTTAACTGTCAGGATACTGCCCCTTATGCCATTGAGGCCATTTTGCAGAGAGGCTCCTATGATCTCGGTCCTAAAGCGACGCGCATCGAAGATCCTTCCGATTGGACCGAAGGCAAGATCGTCGAACGGGCCTCTGGCCTGGTAAGCGATAAAGGACCTGCTGGCAAATTTGATGATTAAGAAATAGGAAGATCAGGCCTTTACGATCTTATTCTTCCACTGCTTCATCCCTTTTGTCACATTCCGAGTGTCGATGATCAGTGGTGCGTGCTTTACCACCCATTTATAATCCACCGAGCTATGGTCTGTTACGATGACAGCGGCATCGATTCGGCGAAGCAAAGAGCTGGTTAAGGAGACAGATTTAAGTTTGAAGGTGTATTTCCGGAAAGATGGCAGAACCGGAATAAAGGGGTCGTGATAGAGAAGGGTAGCCCCTTTATTTTGAAGCAGATCCATGATGGCCAGTGCAGGGGATTCACGCGCATCATCCACGTCCTTCTTATAGGCAATCCCAAGGATCAGTATTTTAGATCCCTTTAAGCTCTTCCCATGTCTGTTGAGCCCGTCTTGAATCTTGGAAACCACATAGTAAGGGACATGGACATTGATCTCTCCAGCAAGCAGGATGAATTTTGTCGAAAAATCATATTCCTGTGCCTTCCAGGAGAGGTAGTAGGGGTCAATGGGGATGCAATGGCCTCCCATTCCAGGACCTGGATAGAAGGGGGTAAATCCAAATGGCTTTGTGCTGGCGGCCTCAATCACCTCCCAGATATCGATTCCCATTCGATCCGAAAGAATCTTCAACTCATTGACCAGTGCAATATTGACGCTTCGATAGATATTTTCGAGCAGTTTGGTCAGTTCGGCAACACGGGGCGATGAGACCGGAACGATCTTTTGGATGGCCTGGCCATAGAGCGCGGTAGCCGTTTTTTTACAGGACGGAGTGACTCCGGAGACCACCTTTGGGATCTGGGAGGTTGTAAAGCTTTTATTACCAGGGTCTTCTCTTTCTGGAGAATAGCCAAGAAAGAAGTCTCTTCCCACTTTCAAGCCTGTTGATTTCAGTTTGGGCAAAACCAACTCTTCTGTTGTGCCGGGATAGGTGGTGCTTTCCAGAACAATCAATTGTCCTCTTCTCAGAGAGGACCGAATCGTATCGGTGGTCTTTTCAATATATTGGAGGTCGGGTTCTTTCTTCTCCGTTAATGGTGTTGGGACACAGATAAGTATGCAATCCGGTTCTTGGAGACGCGAGAAATCATCTGTCGCATCGAATTGACCTTTTTTGACGAAAGATGCAAGCTGAGAAGAAGGGATGGTTTTGATATAACTGCGGCCCCTCTTCAAGGTAGAGACCTTTTTTGAATCGACATCGAATCCCAAAACCTGATAGCCAACTTCGCAAAACCGCAAGACCAGAGGAAGGCCCACATAGCCAAGTCCAATGACGCCAATCAAGGCTCTTTTTTGAATTATCTTCTCAATAAGTTGGTCCGCCTTTTTCATCTCCACAACATTCCATGATTTCGATAGAAGGTTTTAATCCGGTCTACGACCCTCTCCTGTTGTGCTTCGGTCAATTCAGGATAGATCGGTAAGGCCAATGTTTCTCCTGATGCCTTTTCAGCAACAGGGAAATCTCCTTGACGATAGTTTAAAAAAGAGAAACATTCCTGCAGATGGAGAGGGAGAGGATAATAGATATCTGTTCCGATTCCTTCTTCTGAAAGGAATTTTTGAAGCGGATCTCTCTTCGGGACACGGATGACATATTGATTGAAGATATGGCGATTTTGATACTGGATGGCTGGAAGTTTCAACGCCTCCATGTTCGAACAAATATCCTGAAAGAGCTCTCCATATTTTTGAGCATGCCTCTGTCTTGCCTCTGTCCATTTTTCAAGGTATCTGAATTTCACAAGAAGAATGGCAGCTTGAATCGTATCGAGACGGCTATTGATCCCAATCCATTTATGATAGTATTTTGGCTGACTTCCATGGACCCTCAGAAGCCGAACCTTTTCTGCCAAAGTGGGATCATTGGTCACAACCATTCCCGCATCGCCAAAAGCTCCTAAATTCTTTGTGGGATAGAAGGAGAAACATCCCAGATTCCCCATCTGACCGGCTCTTCGGCCTGTTGAACTGGAATTGGGATGATATTCTGAGCCCAAGGCCTGAGCGGCATCTTCGATCACAGGGATCTGTTTCGCATTCGAAATCTGCAAGATCGGATCCATATCTGCACACTGCCCAAAGAGATGGACAGGTATGATCGCTTTTGTTTTTGGGGTGATCTTTTCTTCAATTTTCGTAGGATCAATATTGTAAGTGTCGGAATCGATATCGACAAAGACCGGGATTGCTCCAATACGCGAGACGGAACCGGCCGTTGCGAAGAAAGTGAAGGGGGGCATGATCACTTCATCTCCGGGTCCGATCCCTAATGCCATGAGAGCGAGCAAAAGAGCATCCGATCCTGAGGCGACTCCAATCGCATATTGGGTCTGACAGTATTGAGCGATTGTCTTTTCCAGAGTTTGTACCTGGGGTCCCATGATGAACTGCTGGGTTTCAAAGACTTCATCAATGGCCGATTGGATATCATTTTTCAGAGAGAGGGATTGAGATTTGAGATCAAAAAAGGGAACTTTCATTTATAGGATTCTCCAATTTTTAGGCAAAGATACGGACTTGAAAATAAGATAAAAAAATTGGATAGTCAAGGCAATATCTTTTTGAAAAAAGTTAAAGGTTTCAAGGTTAAGGCAAGGAGGCCAGTTTTGATAATGCCTGCTTGGGGTAGGCAAGGGTTAGCTCATCCTAACCCTCACCTTAGCCTTTGCCAAAGACCTATTTTCAACTTTAACAATTGATGCTTCTGTACGAAAAATTCCAAGAGAATTATGAGAAATATGGAAGCCAAAGTTGTTCTTGATTCCATCTCGGTTATTCTGGTGAGGCCGAGATTCCCTGAAAATATCGGAGCAGTGGCCAGAGCGATGAAGAATATGGGCATCCCTCGTTTGGCCATTGTCAATGGATGTTCTCCCCTACATAGGGACGCCTATAAATTGGCCTCAGGGGCAGAAGATATCTTAGAAAGGGCAGAGGAATATGCGACACTTTACGAAGCCATTTTGGATTTGGGATATGTCGTGGGAACAACCTCCAGGCCTGGAAAAGAGAGAAGACCGCTTCTCACCCCTAAAGAGATGGTTCAAAAACTGATTCCCATTTCGAAAGGGAATCTCATCGGTCTGGTTTTTGGTTCCGAAAAAGAGGGTTTAACCAATGAAGAACTCTCGCTTTGCCATCTCTATGTGAGAATCCCTTCCGTGGAAACATTTCCTTCCCTCAACCTCGCTCAGGCTGTGATGGTTCTCTGCTACGAACTCTTTCAATCCACAAGTCTCGTTTCGAAGAGTTCGGCCCTATTAGCTCCGACAGAACAGATGGAGAAAATGTTTCAACATATGGAGAAGACCCTACTCAATATCGGATTTCTGGAGGCCAAAAACCCGAAAAGAATCATGAGGACGCTGAGACGGCTTTTTGGAAGAAGCCAGATGGAACTGAGAGATGTTCAGATTCTTCAAGGGATATGGAGTAGGGTTGATTGGATATTGAGAAGGAAGAAAGCCTCTTAATCTGCCTATAGTCTTGTAATCATCTGGCTTGGGGGCCATTCGACTACAAGACTATAGGACTATGCGCTCACTCATTTCTTCTCCATAAAAGGTTTGAGCAGGTCAATGGGAACAGGAAAGATCGTCGTTGAGTTTTTCTCGGTGGCTACTTCGGTTAAGGTCTGAAGGAACCTTAGCTGAAGCGCTGCAGGATTTGCTCCAATCACACTTGCGGCTTGAGCCAATTTTTCTGCCGCCTGGTATTCTCCATCCGCATGGATCACTTTCGCCCTTCTTTCTCTCTCTGCCTCGGCTTGGCGAGCAATGGCTCTTCGCATCTCTTCAGGAAGATCGACCTGTTTCGTTTCGACCTTAGAGACCTTGATCCCCCAAGGCTCGGTATCCTTATCCAGAATGTCCTGAATATGCATATTGATCTTTTCTCGCTGGGAGAGCAGTTCGTCCAGTTCAGCCTGGCCCACGACACTTCGTAGAGTGGTTTGGGCTAACTGGGAGGTGGCATAGAGATAGTTTTCCACTTCCACCACTGCCTTATTGGGATCCATTACCCGAAAATAGACAACGGCATTCACTTTGATGGAAACATTATCTCGGGTGATCACATCTTGGGGGGGAATGTCGAGGGTCACTGTCCGAAGACTGATCTTAATCAACTTATCAATCCCTGGAATGATCAAGATCAGCCCTGGCCCTTTGGCTCCGATGAGCCTTCCAAGACGGAAGACAACACCCCTCTCGTACTCCCTCAGAATCTTGATGGCGGAAGCAGCCAAGATAAATAAAAAGACGATCAAGAAAAATAAACCGGATGGAAGTCCTACTGGGCTCATTTGATTTCCTCCTCTTCAGATTTTTTTGACCTTTAAGATTAAATTGGTGACTTCAACGACCTGGACTTTTTCTCCCTTTTCAATGGGTTGATCAGCAATAGCATTCCAGAATTCTCCATGAATCGCAACTTTTCCTTCTGGGGTGAGGGGAATGGTGACCACTCCTACCTCTCCGATCAATCCTTCCATTCCTGTGGTCGGTTTTGAAAGACGTGCTCGGATGGCCATGGTTACGGCAAAGATGAAGAAACCTGCACTGACCAAGACCGCCGGAATGATGACACTTAAGGAGATTCTCATATATTCGGTTGGATTTTCGATCAACATGAGAGATCCCAAAAAGAGTGAAATAACACCTCCGACCGATAATAGGCCATGGCTGACCACCTTAATCTCAGCAATGAAGAGGATGATCGCAAAGAGAATGAGGGCCAACCCTGCAAAGTTGATGGGAAGCATCTGGAGTGCATAGAAGGCAAGGATGAGGAATATCCCGCCAACCACGCCGGGAAGGATAGAACCGGGATTCGAAAGCTCGAAGAAGATACCATAGATACCGAGCATCAGTAAGATGTAAGCAATGCTTGGATTGGAGATGATATCGAGAAAACGATAACGCCAACTCATCTCCAGAGGCCGAGGTTGGACCCCTTTGGTCAGAAGGGTTCGGGTCATACCATCAAACTTGATCACTTTCCCGTCAATCTTACTGAGAAGGTCTTGGATATCTGGGCTGACGAAATCGACCACATTCGATTTGACGGCCTCTTCTTCTGTGATGGAAACGCTTTTTCTGACCGCCTTTTCACCCCATTCCATATTTCTTCCTCTGGTTTTGGCGATCGTCTTAATATAGGAGACGGTATCATTGACGATCTTTTCTGACATCGTCTTACTCTCCTTTCCTTCGCCAAGCGAGACTGGATGGGCGGCTCCGATATGGGTGCCAGGCGCCATCGCTGCAATATGGGCAGCCATTGTTATAAAGACCCCTGCTGAGGCGGCCCTCCCTCCACTCGGCGAGACATAGACAATAATTGGAAGGTTGGAGGTGAGTATCTTTTTAACGATGATCCTCATGGACTCCATCAGGCCTCCAGGGGTATCAAGCTGGATGATGAGGCATTGGGCTCCTTTCTCTGCGGCTTTATCAATCGATTCGATAATAAACTTAGAGGTGGCCGGGTTGATGATACCGTCCACTTCAATGACATAGATAGGAGCCTTTTCCTGCGAATGGGAAGGGGTTCCCAAAGAGAGTGAAAGCCCGATCATGACCAAAACAATGTATATCGTGGAAGAGTATCGTTTCAAATCATTCTCCTTTATTAGAATCAAATTACCTTAAAAAGCAGGGATTGTCAAATCCAACCTATATTGCTATCTTCATGAGGTCTTCTGCGAGAAGAATTTCGCCCTGGAAGACCTTTTTACATTGATCTAAGATGTCATATTGGTCACAGAGGGGATAGAGGTGGGTGAGGAGGAGTTTTTTGCAGTGGGATTCTTTAGCAACCCTTCCTGCCAGAGAGGGTGTAAGATGGCCCTCCACCTTTTTTTGATCTGGAAAGGAGCATTCCAGAACGAGGAGGTCTGCCTTCCAGGCAAGACTCACAAGATTTTCACAGTAGTCTGTATCTCCAGAGATGACGATTGACTTCCCCTCTCCCCATTCAACTCGATAGCCAATACTCTCAGGAAGATGAGCCATGGATTTTGAGAGAATTTTTATCCCATCCAGAAGAAGAGGGGAGGAGACGACTTCCTTCACTGTCAATTGGTAAGGCTGGGGTTCTATCCAGGCAGCATAGAGGTTTTTTAACATCTGGAAATGCTGTTTGAATCCGCAGCCTCCGACCAGAGTCAATTCCTTTTGGCGCGGGAGCTCTCCATACTTACATGCAAACAGGATTGGGACCAGATCTGCTATATGGTCGGGGTGGATATGAGTATAGAGAAGGAGATCAATATCTCGATAGGTTATCCCCACTTCGAGCATCCTCCTTAATATTCCTGGACCGCTGTCAATCACAATATGACGACTCTTCAAAGAGAGAAGTAAGCCAGGAGAAGCTCTTCTTAAAGAGGGAATGCCTGTTCCAGAGCCCAGTATGATCAATTCTGGCATGATGATCTCAACCTCAAGCTTTTATAAGTTAACATAAAACGATGAAATTGCAACCCCGATGGCTCGACTTCCCGTATATTCGGATTTACCCATACTTTTTGGTCATTAAAAAGGTTGACTTGATTTTTAGGCCGTATTAAAATTTTTGAAAAGGAGACGTCAATTAGCAAAGTCTTTGGAAACATCATTGGTCTGAAACCCAATCAGATCAGGCGGATTGAGTATATCTATCGGAGGAAGATCCCACCCGAGAAGATCGTCACTCCTGAAGTTGCCCACCTTTTATTCGACCTCTCCAGAGAAATTCATCGGCAAATCGGAATCCTTATCGGAAGGAGAGGAGCTATCGAAATGGTCATCGTTGGAGATCAACGTGGGATTACGATCCCTGACCTTTCGCGCGATCGAATCGGCATCCCCCGATTAAGGGGGGTGCGATTGGTTCATACACACCTAAGAGGGGAGCCTTTGAACGAAGAAGACTTAACGGATCTTGCCCTATTAAGGCTGGACATGATCGTTGCCCTGACAAGCGATGGCAAGAAGGGGCAAGAAACGATCCACTACGCCCATCTTCTCCCTGACAATCCAGCGAAGAGAGTGTGGGAGGTCGAATCCTCTTGTTCATGGAATGACTTAGAGATTAATTTTCTGAAATGGGTCCAGTCATTGGAAGATCAGTTTCAGCGAGGCCAGAGGGCAATCTCTACGAAAAGTCGCAAGGAGAAGGCTATCCTCATCTCGGTCAGTCGAGAGAACCGAGACGTTTTGGAAAACTCCATGGAAGAGTTAAGGGAGTTGGCAGAATCGAGTGGTGTGTTGGTGGCAGAGACGATCATCCAGAGGCCACAAACGATTTCGCATTCCACGCTGATCGGAGAGGGAAAATTAAGAGAGCTACTTGTGAAGTGTATGCAATTGGGTGTGGATCTGATCATCTTCGATCAGAATTTAACACCTGGGCAGATGGCTTCGATCTCTGACCTGACCGAATTGAGAGTGATTGATCGAACCCAGCTTATTCTGGACATCTTTGCCCAGAGGGCCCATACTCGGGATGGGAAGAATCAGGTGGAGCTGGCACAGCTGAAATACTTGCTTCCGCGCCTTGCCAGAAAGACTTTGGCGCTTTCAAGGCTGACCGGAGGAATTGGAGGAAGAGGGCCAGGAGAAACAAAGCTTGAGATTGATCGGCGAAGGGTGAGGGAGAGGATCCATCTTCTGGAAAAGGAGCTGGAGCGCTTGAGCCTGCGCAGGGAACAGAGAAGAGCCCTTCGTAAAAAAGCGGGGATTCCCATTCTTTCCATCATCGGATATACGAATGCAGGGAAATCAACCCTTTTTAATCTTCTCACGAAGAGCCGCTTTAGCGTGGAGGATAAACTCTTTGCCACATTAGATACAGCCACCCGTAAGTTGAGATTGACCAAAGATCTCTGGGTGAAGAGAGAACCCATGGATGTGGTGATTACGGATACGGTCGGTTTTATTAAGGATCTGCCTAAGGATCTATTAGGAGCCTTTCGACCCACCTTCGACGAGCTCAGGGAATCTGATCTTTTGATTCATCTGGTCGATATCAGCAGTCCGAGACGACAGGAACATATGGAGGCTGTCCAAAAGATCCTGATGGAACTTGGATTGGAAGAGATCCCACTCTTTTTAGTTTTCAACAAAGAGGACAGAATGGACCAAGAGGAGGTAAGGGCGCTCTGCAAAAGATACGGTGCTGTATCGATCTCAGCCCTTCGACCAAAAAGCCTCAGCGATTTTTTCATGGAGCTTGAGAGGAAGCTCGAAGAGATTTATTCCTCAAAAATGGAAGATAGCAAAGTCCTTGACGATTTTTGCAAGATACCCAACGAAGACATCTCCACCGAATTATTGCAACAGGTTGACAAACGGGATTGGGTCTGATATATGAAATTAAAATTTTTCGATCTCTGATTAGGCGAAGACCCTTTTGAAATCCAGTCTGGGTCATAGTTTGACTAATTCACTTTAGATCGTTGGCAAAAGAGGATCGATGATGGAAAACCATCTGCATACCTTTGAGGAATATCTTACCTTCGATGACGTCTTATTGGTCCCTTCTTATTCCGAGGTCTTACCAAAAGAGGTGGATATCTCCACCTTACTGACTCGGGAGATCCGGTTGAATATCCCTCTGGTCAGCGCAGCCATGGACACCGTGACTGAGTCAAGGACAGCTATAGCCATGGCTCAAGAAGGAGGAATAGGAATCATCCACCGCAATCTTTCTATCACGGATCAGGCATTGGAGGTGGATAAGGTGAAGAAGTCGGAGAGTGGAATGATTCTTAACCCCATCACCATGGATCCTGACCAGAAGATCCACGAAGCCCTGGAGGTGATGAGGAGATACCGGATATCAGGAGTTCCCATCACCCGAGAGGGCAAGCTCGTTGGAATTCTCACCAACCGAGACCTCCGATTTGAGAAGAGGCTGGACGAGAAGATCTCAACGGTCATGACCAAGGACCGGCTCATCACGGTCCCTGTGGGAACAACGCTTGAGCAGGCCAAAGAGATCCTTCACCAGAACCGGATCGAGAAATTACTGGTTGTCGATGCTCATAACAATTTGAAAGGTTTGATCACCATCAAAGATATCGAGAAGATGAGGAAGTACCCCAACTCTTGTAAGGATGCCCATGGACGGCTTCGAGTGGGAGCGGCGATTGGAACGGGAAAGGATCGGGAACCGAGAACGGAAGCGCTCATTCGAGCAGGACTCGACGTTCTGGTTATCGATACGGCCCACGGCCATACCAAGGATGTCCTGGAAGCCATCCGTGATACAAAAAAGAACTTTCCGGGCTGTCAGTTGATCGCTGGAAACATCGCTACCAGAGAGGGGATGCTCGATCTCATCAAGGCAGGGGTGGATGGGGTTAAGGTTGGCGTTGGGCCAGGCTCAATCTGTACTACGCGGATTATTGCAGGTGTGGGCGTCCCCCAGCTTTCTGCAATCCGTGAGGTCGCTGAGGTCTCAGAGCAGTATGAGATGCCCATCATTGCCGATGGAGGGATTAAATTTTCAGGGGATATCACTAAGGCCCTTGCCGCCGGAGCCCATTCAGTAATGATCGGGAATCTATTTGCTGGCACCGACGAAAGCCCTGGTGAGATCGTTCTCTACCAGGGGAGAAGCTATAAAGTATATCGGGGTATGGGCTCTTTGGAAGCGATGAGGGAGGGGAGTAAGGATCGCTACATGCAGGCAGAGGTTGAGAGTGAAACGAAACTGGTTCCCGAGGGAATTGAGGGAAGGGTTCCTTATCGAGGTGCCCTCTCTTTCTGTATCCATCAGCTCGTTGGTGGACTCAAGGCAGGCATGGGATATATGGGCGCAAAGAATATTCCAGAGATGCGGCAGAAGGCTCGATTCATCCGGATCACTTCCTCTGGTTTAAAAGAGAGCCATGTCCATGATGTCATCATTACCAAGGAGGCTCCCAATTATAGATTGGAATAGGCTTCTCAAGAGAGAAGAAGATCATGAGAACGTCCCTCTGGGAGAGATTGAGAGATCTGGACGCCACTCACACCGACCTGTAGAGATAGGGATTTCGGGCAAAGCGAGAAGGGAAAAAGGGGGTTACCTTGAAGAAAAAAACTATTTTGCTCTTGCTTATCATCGTCCTCTCTCTGCTTTACTACCTTGGTTTTCTAACCCGAAAAGAGATGCTTCCCCTATCGAAGGAATTCCTCTCCGCAGAGAGTTCTTCCACGATCGAACCGGTGCTTGATCTTAAAGGGGTAGGGGTTATCAAATCGAAGATAGCGGAAAGGAAACCCCCTTCGTTTGATCAGAAGGAGCTGGATCAACTATACCAGATTCAATTAGATAAGGGGGTTCGTAATCTTTCTACGCTCTCTTTATTCCTGGTTAGGGAGGCCCGAAAAGCGAGGGAATCTGGTCAACTGGATCGCGCCATCGATCTGGCAACCTATGCCCACCGATTTTCACCAAAACTCCCACAGCCCTACTTTGAACTGGCGAAGGTCCGATGGAAGCAGAAGCCGTTTCAACTCGACGAAATCTTTCCAGAGATCCTAAAGGGATATAGAGCCAAATTCAGCTACTTTCCCTCCTCGCTTTTCGTCTTTTATAATGGGGTTTACATTCTCTCCAATGCGATCCTAATGGCTTTCATCATTTTTGGGATCATCCTCCTCTGGAAATACTTTCCAATCTATCTCTATGATATCCGTAGAAATTTGACGCTTGTGGTTCCCAATCTATTTATCAACGGGTTGAAGATCTTCATTCTTTTTATTCCCTTTTTTCTTCGGTTCGATATCTTGTGGGCGATTCTCTACTGGAATATTCTTTTATGGGGTTTTGTACCGTCCAGGGAGAGACAGATCGTTTTGGTCTTTTTAATCGTTTTGGTCTATTTACCTTTCGTTCTTCGTACCTCCTCCGCATCTTTAAACAGTCCTGCCTCCGAGATTGTCTTGGAGTTACATGAATCGAACTATGAAAACTGGGACAAGATGACAGAAGAGAAATTGAAATCATGGTTGTTAAACCATCCCGATGACGTTCAGGTTCTTTTCACCCTGGGACTGATCGAAAAGAGGCAGGGACGCTACACGCAAGCCGAAGACTTTTATCGGAGAGTGATCGACTATTCCCCTGAGTTAAGCGAGGCCTATTCCAATCTGGGGAATGTTTATTTAGCACAGAAACAGATCCGGATGGCCGTTGAATCCTATCAGCGCGCGGTCGAACTCAATCCAAATAAGGGCGGCTATCACTTCAATCTCTATCGTGCCTATTCTCAAGAAACCTTTTTCTCAAGTAAATCTGAGGAAGCCTTCCAAATGGCCAGATCCATCGATCCTAAATTGGTTCGGTACTATTCTTCAATCGATTCTCCCAACATGAACCGATTGGTCATTGATGAAATTCTGACCCACCAGCAGCTCTGGAATCGATTATTGGATGTTTATACTGGAGGAAAAGGGTTACTGTTTCAATTCTTCAGGGTTTGGTTTGAAAGGATCCCCTCGGCCATTCCATTTCTATCTCCCATCTTCTTTATAGCCTTCCTGGTCGGGATGTCGAGGTATACACGAGCCAAACGTTTCCTGACCCGATGTCCAATATGCGGGAATGCGACTCATCGGCTCTATTTAGGCCCATCCACAACCTCAGGAAAGGAATTCATCTGTTTTAACTGCTACCGCCTATATGCCCAGAAGGAGAAGGTCCATCCCAAGCTCAAAGAAAAAAAGTCCCTCCAGGTCCATGCCTTTCAGAAACAGGACCATTTTATGGGGACATTTCCTTCCTACTTCTTTATCGGGTTCAGCCAACTCTGGAGGGGCCATGCGTTCAAGGGATTATTGCTCCTTTCCATCTTTTTCATTATCGTTTTGAGATTTCTCTTCTGGCATGGAGTCCTTCCTGGGTTGGACCTGGGAGTACTCTTTTCATGGTGGAGCTTCTTTTTTTGGGGAGGCCTTTTCGTTCTCTTCTGGTTTCTCAACTTTCGATGGGTTCGTCGCTTAAAGCCAGAGTTCAAGGTTCCCAGATAAGGAGAGAGGGATATGGCTCTACAAGGAACATTAAAGGACTTTAGCATCACAGAGATTATACAACTGGTTGGCCAACAGCTCAAAACAGGGGTCCTTTGGATACGCCACAGAAAAAAATTGGTCGAAATCTCTTTTGTGGATGGGATGATCGTCCATGTTCACTCCAATTTCCGGGGGAAGAGAGATCTGATCGGTGAGATTCTCGTCAAGGCCAAATTGATCACCGAAGAACAATTAGAGAGTGTTCTTAAAATTCAGAAGGAGACATTGAAGTATACCGGAGAGATTCTGGTGGATCTAGGGCTCTTGACGAAAGAGGAAGTCTTAAGGGTGATTGCAACCCAGGTCTACGAAACGATCTACGATCTTTTCTGGTGGGAGGATGGGATATTTAGTTTCGATCTCAAAATGGTGGAGAGTTATAAGAAGATTCCATTTGCCCTGAGCACTGAGCAGGTCCTATTGAACATCCTCCGGATGGTGGATGAGTGGTCAGAGATTGAGAAGAAGATCGTCTCCCTGAACCTCGTCTTGCGAAAATCCTTAAGGAAAGAAGAACAATCGGACGATATCCTCGCTTCCCAAAACATGTTGCGGGAGAAGTTGTCTTCGGAGCAGGAGTTGCTCTACAACCTTGTCGACGGAACTCGGACCGTCCAAGAGATTATTGATCGGAGCCTTTTCGGAAGGTTTAATGCCTGCGAGACCTTGGTCAGTCTTATGGAGATGGGATTGATTGAGGCGGTGGGCATAAAGACCCCGACCTTGCTCAAAAAGGTGAGCACGATCAATTTCAAAGAGGCGCTGGCCTTTGCCTATTACGGAGCCTTCTTGATCTTTATCTTTCTCCTCCTCATCTACTTTAAACCCAATTTTTTACGTCACTTTTGGGACTCGAAGATCGAACGGGTTGATATGGAGACGCCTGCCCTTTTTGTCCACCGAGCTCAACTCGACCGGATACGGAACGCACTGGAGATATTCTATTTGGAAAGAGGGGTTTACCCCCAACGGCTTGAGGAGTTGGTGACCGCCCAGCTCCTCCGGAAAAGCGACCTCTTCTATCACAAAGGGATGTCCTATCAGTATGAGCTGAAAGACGGTAAATATATTTTGAAACATTGAAGCCCAGTCATTCCCGTTGATCTCATTCCTCTCTCATCCCATGATACCGAAGGAAAAGAATGAGCCCTTCTTCCAATTTCGATAAAATTCTTATCCTCGATTTTGGTTCCCAGTATACCCAATTGATCGCCCGTCGCGTGAGAGAATGTCGGATCTATAGCGAGATTCAACCTTACGATTTTCCACTGGAGAGAATCAAAACCCTCTCTCCCCAAGGGATCATTCTCTCAGGAGGGCCTTCGAGTGTTTATGAGCTGGGAGCCCCTTCCTGCGATCAAAGGCTTTTCGACATGGGGATTCCCATTTTAGGAATCTGTTATGGGATGCAGTTAATCGGCGAACTCTTAGGGGGAGAGGTCGCCCATTCTGAGAAAAGGGAGTATGGAAAAATTCGTTTGACGATCGATCGTGGGGGAAGCCTGTTTAAAGGGGTTGGAAGAAAAGGAGATTCGTTCCAAGTCTGGATGAGCCACGGCGATCAGATCCGGCGTTTGCCCCGTGGATTTCATGCTTTGGCCCATTCGAGCCATACACCTTTTGCTGCCATCGGAGATTCGAAAAGAAAGATTTACGGACTTCAATTTCATCCCGAGGTGGTCCACACGCTTCACGGGATTGACATTCTCCGAAATTTTCTATTCCATGTTTGTGGCTGCCAACGTCTTTGGGACATGCGTTCGTTCTTAGAGGAGGCGACGCTTCAACTGAAGAAGCGGATCGGTTCGGGAAGGGTGATCTGCGGTTTGAGCGGAGGCGTCGATTCTACAGTGGTTGCTCTTCTTCTGCATCGAGTGATCGGAGATCATTTAAAATGTATCTTTGTCAATAATGGACTTTTGAGGCGGAATGAAGCCTCGCAGGTCGTAGAACTCTTCACGCAACATTTCCATATTCCACTCATCTATGTGGATGCTGAGAAGCGGTTTTTAAAACGGCTCAAGGGGGTAACAGATCCGGAGGAGAAGCGGAAGCGGATCGGTAGAGAGTTTATTGCCGTTTTTGAAAAGGAGGCAAGAAAGATTGGAGGCGTAAAGTTTCTTGCACAGGGGACCCTCTATCCCGATGTGATTGAAAGCACCTCTTGGAAGGGACCCTCCGCAATGATCAAAAGCCACCATAATGTAGGTGGATTGCCGGAGAAGATGCGGTTAAAGCTGGTGGAACCCTTACGAGAATTGTTTAAGGACGAAGTGAGAGCTTTGGGCAGAGAGCTGGGTCTTCCTCGGGAGGTGATCCAGAGGCAACCTTTTCCCGGGCCAGGGCTGGCTGTCCGAATCATCGGCGAGGTCGATCAAGAGAGGCTTGAAATTTTAAGGGATGCCGATGCGATCGTCATGGAAGAGATGAAGAAGAACGATTTGTTAGACCGGGTCTGGCAATGCTTTGCGGTCCTTCTGCCGATTAAGACCGTTGGTGTCATGGGCGATTTCCGAACTTATGAGCATGTGGTTGCCTTGAGGATTGTGGAGAGCCAAGACGGCATGACCGCCGATTGGGTCAAGCTGGACCATCGAATCTTAGAACAGATGGCAAACCGAATCATCAATGAAGTCAGAAAAGTGAATCGAGTCGTGTATGACATCAGTTCGAAACCACCCAGCACGATAGAATGGGAGTAAGTCGAAGAGATATCGAAGTCCGAATATCGTCATGCCAGAGGCAGATCCGCCTCTGGCAGAAAATACGAATCAAATCCAAATTTTCAAAATTCAAATGGTTTGAGCTTTTTTGTTTCGAACATTTTTAAAATGGTCATTTGAGATGGTTTCGAATTTCAAATTTGTGTTTCGGAGTTCAATCCAACCTTGACATTTCTCTTTTAGCATTTGAAAGTTAAGTGATATGTCACATAACGAATTTATCCACCTCCATCTTCATAGCCAATATAGCCTTCTGGACGGTGCCATCCGATTCGAGGAGCTCTTCGATCTGGCGAGAAAATACCGGATGGATACTGTAGCGCTGACCGATCATGGAAATATGTTTGGGGCGGTTGAATTTTATCAGACGGCGATCAAGTACGGAATTAAACCCATCTTGGGATGCGAAATCTATGTGGCTCCAGGAAGTCGATTCGAGAAGAAGACCGTTGCAGAGGGAGGGGAAGGGGCTTACCATCTCACCCTTCTGGTGAAAAATAGGACCGGTTATTTTAACCTCATCAAACTGATCAGTCTTGCCCATCTTGAGGGGTTTTATTATAAGCCGAGAGTGGATAAAGAGCTTTTAAGTCAATATCATGAAGGGCTGATCTGTCTCAGCGGATGCCTGAAAGGGGAGATTGCTATTTTGGCCGCCCGGGGTGAGATGAAGAAGGCTTTCCAGGTTGCTGAAGAATATCGGCGCATCTTTGATGATCGACGATTTTTTATCGAACTTCAGAAGAATGGGGCTGAAAACCAGACCCTTATCAATGAACGCCTCCTTGAGATCAGCCGAGAATCTTTTTTGCCAATCGTGGCGACTAATGATTGTCATTACCTCCATCGGGAGGATGCTCCAGCCCACGAAGTCTTACTCTGCCTCCAGACGGGCAAGACCCTCAACGATAAAGACCGGATGAGGTTTTCTTCCGACGAATTTTACTTCAGGTCGCCCCAGGAGATGATGAATCTGTTCAGAGAGACCCCAGAGGCCATAGCCCACACCTTGGAGATTGCAGAGGGTTGTAATCTGGAGTTGAAGTTCGAAGAGAAACATATTCCTCGAATTACCGTCCCTACTGGAGAGTCACCAGAGAGCCATCTCGAAAGGCTTGCTCGGGAAGGATTGGAAAGAAGGCTTCAAGCTTACCGGGATACGAAAGATTTTGACGAGCGGGTTCTCCGATATCGGCATCGTCTGGAAGAGGAGCTGAAGATCATCAAGTCTATGGGGTATCCAGGCTATTTTTTGATCGTGGCTGATTTTATCCATTACGCCAAAAAGAAAGGGATTCCCGTCGGACCTGGAAGAGGGTCTGTGGCCGGAAGCTTGGTTGCCTATGCACTTGAGATTACCGATTTGGACCCCATTGAGTACGACCTCATCTTTGAGAGGTTTTTAAATCCAGGTCGAAAGAGCAGCATGCCAGATGTGGATGTCGATTTCTGTATGGTGGGAAGGGATGAGGTGATCCAGTATGTGATGGCGAAGTATGGGAAGGAGAATGTTGCCCAGATCATCACCTTCGGTAAGATGCAGGCAAGGGCTGTGATTCGAGATGTGGGTAGAGTCATGGGTATTCCCTATGCAGAAGTGGACCGGATCGCCAAACTCATTCCAGGTGGTCCCAATATTACCCTGACCGAAGCCCTCGAAAGGGAACCTCAACTGAAGGAGATGATTCAGGTTGATCCAAGGATCGCCTCTCTCTTTAAGATTGCTCGATCTTTGGAGGGGCTGGTCCGGCATGCCTCCACCCATGCGGCCGGCATTGTCATTTCGAATCGACCTTTGGTCGATTACCTTCCCCTTTATCGCGGGCAGGACGGTGAGGTGGTTACCCAGTATGCGATGAAAGAGGTGGAGGCCATCGGACTGGTCAAATTCGATTTTTTAGGGCTAAAAACGCTCACGATGATGAATCATGCCATTCAACTCATCGAGAAGAATCAGGGGATCCAGATTGAACTCTCGAAGATTCCCCTCAATGACCCACAGGTGTTTGCCTCCCTTGGATCCGGATCCAATCTCGGTCTCTTCCAGTTAGAAAGTTCTGGAATGAGAGACTTGTTGATTAAACTCAAACCCGAGAGCTTTAAAGATATCGTCGCTCTGGTTGCGCTTTACCGACCAGGTCCCATTGATAGTGGGATGGTGGAGGAGTTTGTCAAACGAAAACATGGGAAAGTCTCCATCTCTTATGAAATCCCTGCGCTTGAAGAAATTCTGAAGGATACCTATGGGGTCATTGTCTATCAGGAGCAGGTGATGCGGATTGCGAGTAGCCTGGCGAACTTTACACTTGAAGATGCCGATAATCTGCGAAGGGCCATGGCCAAGAAGGACCCTGCGGAGATGGAGAAACAGAAGGAAAAATTTTTGGAGGGGTCGAAAAAGAATCGGATCCCAACCAAGAAAGCCGAAAAAATTTTTGACCAGATGGAGACCTTTGGCCGTTATGGCTTCAATAAATCTCATAGTGCGGCCTATGCGCTCATCGCCTATCAAACCGCCTATCTGAAGACACATTACCCTATTGAATTTATGGCAGCCCTGTTGACAAGCGAGGTTCAGAGTGCCGATAAGATGGTAAGGTATCTTGCCGAATGTCGGGAGATGGCCATTCCCATTCTGCCTCCGGATATCAATGAAAGCCAGCGAGACTTTGCGGTGGTGGGAAATCAGATTCGGTTTGGCCTGGCAGCTGTCAAGAATGTGGGAGAAGCAGCTATTGAGGCCATCCTCAAAGAGAGGGAGGAGAAAGGGAAATTTGGTTCCCTGTTCGATTTCTGTCGCCGGGTTGATTTGAGAAAAGTGAACCGTCGGGTGATCGAAAGTCTGATCAAATGTGGCGCCTTCGATTTTTCTAAAGCCCATCGCTCCCAGATGTTAGCGGTGTTGGAGGAGATCGTGGAGCGATCCCAAACCGCGCAACGCAAGAGAGATGCAAATCAGTTGAGCATGTGGGAGTCCCCTCATGATCAGAGCGAAGAGACCTATCCTGAAATGGAGGAGTTTTCCGAAAACCAGTTGATCCTTTTTGAAAAAGAGATAATCGGGTTTTATATTTCCCGTCATCCCCTATCTGCCTATCAGGAGGCGATCAAGCGATGGTCGACTGAAGACACTTCCACCCTTCTCCAACGACAGAACGGTCAGGAGGTGAAGCTCTGTGGTCTGGTCAGTAGCCTGAAGGAGATTGTTACCAAAAAGGGGGACCGGATGGCCTTTTTAAACCTTGAGGATATGAAGGGGTTTGTCGAAGTAATCCTCTTTCCAGAGGTCTTTAAGAGCGCTTCCCAATATCTCCGGAGCGGCGATCCACTCTTGGTGAGAGGGAATCTCGATCTTTCTGAGGATCGTGTCAAGATCAAAGCGATCGAGGTCCGGTCTATTTCCGGATTGACTTCTTCGAAATTCCAGACCTTTCATTTAAAGATCCCTCAATCCTCTTTAACCCAAACGGGTTTATACGAATTGAAGGAAGCGATCCTTGCTCATCAGGGGGCCTGCCCGATATTCCTCCATATCACCAATGGTGAAAAACAGGAAACGGTGATCGCCTTCTCCGATGCCTATCGCGTGGATCCCTCGCCGGTCTTTCAGTCCCGGATTAAGACGTTGTTCTCCACTTCTCATCTCTCCTTAGAATGGAGTTAGAAGATGGTCAGACATTATCTGGATTTTGAAAAACCGCTCGTTGAGCTGGAAAATGAGATTGAACATCTCAAACGGTTTTCAAAAGGTAAGCAGCTCCATTTCGATGAACAGATCAAGAACCTGGAAGAGAAGCTCCTTCGACTCCGGAAGGAGATTTTCTCGAACCTGACCGGATGGCAGATCACCCAGTTAGCCCGGCATATCGACCGCCCCAAAGCCTCTTATTATATCCAGACCATTTTCAACAATTTTATCGAGCTCCATGGCGATCGGCTTTACGGAGATGATCCAGCCATCATCGGCGGAATCGCCAGTCTGAATCAGAGAACGGTGATCGTGGTTGCCCACCAGAAGGGAACCGACGTAAAGGAGATGGCCCAGCGAAACTTTGGCATGCCCCATCCAGAGGGGTATCGGAAGGCCTTGAGGTTGATGCGAATGGCAGAAATTTTTCAAAAGCCTGTCATCACCATGATCGATACACCCGGAGCATTCCCAGGAGTGGGCGCTGAGGAGAGGGGGCAGGCAGAAGCCATTGCCCGAAATCTGAAGATGATGGCGATGCTCCGTACGCCTATTGTTACGGTTGTCATCGGAGAAGGGGGAAGTGGGGGTGCCTTGGCCATTGGAGTGGGTGACCGAGTATTGATGCTGGAGTATGCCATCTACTCCGTCATCTCACCGGAGGGGTGCGCAGCCATCCTTTGGAAAGACGGTGAGAAGGGCAAGGCGATGGCAGCCGATTCTCTTAAATTGACCGCTCGTGATCTGTACCGATTGGGGGTCATTGACGAAATGATTGAGGAGCCTTTAGGTGGTTCGCATCGGGACCCCAAAGAGACGGCAGATCGCTTAAAGAGGGCATTGGAAATCCACCTGGATGAATTAGAGAAGGTTGCGATCGACTCTCTCGTTCAGCATCGATATGAGAAGTTTCGACAGATAGGCGCCTTTCTGGAAGGAAATGGACAGTAGGACTTCCCTATGAATGGATATGGGGAATGCCCAAGATGAATCGGAAAGCAGAGGCTAAGGCGTGGAAGTTGAGAAGATGAAGAGAGGTAAGATTCAGGTTTTGCCAGAAACCGTTTCTCAGAAGATTGCTGCTGGAGAAGTGGTTGAAAGACCTGCCTCTGTGGTTAAAGAACTGATGGAGAATGCAATCGACGCAGGGGCTACTGAGATTGTCGTGGAGCTTCAGTCAGGAGGGCTCCAGTCGATTCGTGTGGCAGATAATGGAGAGGGGATGGTTTCCGAAGATGTCCCTCTCAGCCTCCAGCGATTTGCCACCAGTAAGATTCGTGAAGCCGAAGACCTCTATGCGATCGAGACATTAGGGTTTAGAGGCGAAGCTTTACCCAGCATTGCAGCTGTTTCGAAATTGGTTCTCACCACCCGACACTCGAATTCGATCAGCGGAACGAAAGTGGTTTCAGAGGGAGGCGAGATCAAATATCTTTCAGAGACCGGAAGCCCTGTTGGGACAGAGGTGGAAGTGCGGGACCTGTTCTACAATCTACCGGTACGGAGAAGGTTTTTACGATCCATTCGCACAGAGCTGCGATATGCACTTCAACAATTTCTCAGAGTGGGACTGGCCTATCCTTCTATCACCTTCAAATTGATCCATGACGGTCGAACCCTGGAGGAGCTATGGAGGACCGATTCACCTCTGGTTCGTATCGAAGCCGTCCTTGGAAAAGGGGTTTCACACCATCTTGAATCGATCCAACAAGAGGAGAACGGAATTCGGGTAGAAGGTTTTGTGAGCCTTCCTTCCTTATCGAAGGGAAACGGAGAAGGAATCTCTCTCTATGTTAACCGCAGGTACGTGAAGGATCGGGTTATTTATAAGGCCCTTTTGGATGCCTACCAACATATCCTTCCAGCTCATCGATATCCCATTGCAGTTCTCTATCTCTTCCTTTTGCCATCCTCTGTGGATGTCAATGTCCATCCGACCAAAGCCGAAGTGAAATTTAAGGAGCCGGAAAGGGTCTATCAGACCGTCTGGTCCTGCGTTCGGAGGGTGCTGGAAGAGGTGCGGCCGGAAGAGAAAGATGGTTCAACGCATGTCGGAAGCCCTCCTCTTTCAAAAGAGGAGCTTCAACCCCAACTTCTGTTTCAAAAATCCCCAAAACCGACCTTCAACAGATGGAAGGTAGAGGATGTCGCCTTGAAAGTGGAAGAAGGGGAAAAGGTGTCATGGGAAGCAGAAAAGCAGAGACCCTATCGCATCCTTGGTCAGATCTGGGGAACCTATATCCTCTGCGAAGCCGAGGAGAAGCTCATTTTTGTCGACCAACATGCAGCCCACGAAAGGGTTCTGTATGAAAGGCTGAAAAAGAGGTTGGATGAGAAGGCTCTGGTTTCGGAGAAGTTACTTCTTCCCCTTTTGATCGAATTATCACCTGAGGAATCTTTGATTCTCGATTCGACGAAAGATGCCTTTGAGGCAGTGGGATTTGAAATAGAGCCTATGGGCAAAAAACTTTATGCCATACGCTCCCTTCCTCCCTTTGTCGAACCCAAGGAGGCCGATCAAACTGTGAGGGAGATGCTGGAAGAGCTCTCTTCTTTCCGAAAGGAAGGGCAGGAGCCAGAAGTGCTCCATGCCCTTCTCATCTCTTTGGCCTGTCATTCAGCAGTCCGGGCGAATTTTCCATTAAGGCGGGAAGAGATGGAGGTATTAATCGGAGATCTCTATCCTTTCAATCCTTCGACCACCTGTCCACATGGCCGTCCCATCTACTTTTTTCAATCACTCGATGAGATGAATCGGCGATTTAAGAGAGATTGATCCGGTTAGGACTCGTCCATTGGGTCCGGTCCCTGATTCAAACCATATTTTTCCAGTCGGTAGCGCATCGATCGAAAATTAATATGGAGTAATTCAGCGGCCTTCTTTTTAATCCCCTTTGTCCTTTCGAGGGCTTTCAGGAGAAGGGTCTTCTCGATCTCCTCCACCATCTTTTCGAGATCGATCCCTTCATTCGGAATCTCAAGATCCAGAGGGCTTTTGGGAACCTGAAGTTGTTCTTCAAGGTAGGAATGGATATTCTGGGCGGTCAACTCCTGAGAGGTCTCAAGGGCAACAGCCCTCTCAACGATATTCTGGAGCTCTCTCACATTTCCAGGATAGTCATATTGGATCAGCATCCGGAGCGCTTCAGGAGTGATATGGGAGATGGGCTTTCCAAGCTCTCCGGAGTATCGCTTTAAAAAATGGTTGGCCAGGGCCGGAATATCTTCCTTTCGCTCCCGGAGTGGGGGGAGCTTGATCTGAATGACATTGAGTCGGTAGAAGAGGTCTTCTCGAAACAGTTTCTTTTGAACGGCTTCTTCCAGGTCTTTATTGGTTGCAGAGATGATCCGAACATCGACTCGAATATCTTCCGTTCCTCCCACGCGCTTAAATTCTCGATCCTGTAAGACGCGAAGCAATTTGACCTGCATCATTAAGGGAAGCTCACTGATTTCATCCAAAAAGAGCGTTCCCTCATCCGCTAACTCAAACAGCCCCTTTTTCGTGGTAATGGCATCGGTAAAGGCTCCCTTCATATGGCCAAAGAGTTCGCTCTCGATCAGGGCTTCAGGAATGGCGCCACAGTTTAAGTTAACGAAGGGTTTCTCCTTACGCGGGCTATTATAGTGAATGGCTTTGGCCACCAGCTCCTTTCCTGTTCCACTCTCACCCGTGATCAAAATGTTGGTTTTGGTAGGAGCCACCCTCTCCAGAAGGTCATAGAGCTCAAGCATTCTAGGACTCTGGCCAATGATATTTCCATAATGGTATCGATCCCGGACCACCTGTTTGAGCAGGAGGTTTTCCCTCTGAAGATGCCTCTTCTCCAGAGCATTCTGAATGATCATCTTGATCTCATCGATCTTAAACGGTTTGGTGATATAGTCATAAGCCCCCTCCTTCATCGCCTTAATGGCCGTATCGGCTGAGGCATACGCAGTAATCATGATCACAATGGTCTCTGGAGAGACCGATTTAATCTTCTTGAGAGCAGAGAGGCCATCCTGCCTGGGCATTCGGATATCCACGAGGGCCAGATCGAAGATCTCCTTTTCAATCAACTTGATCACCTCTTCACCATTCGAGGCGAGTGTGACCTTATAGCCCTCCTTTTTGAGCATGATCTCAAGAAATTCCCTCATGCTCTTTTCATCATCCGCGACCAGAATCTTATCTTGAACCATTCTCGTCTTCAGTCCTCATTGGGCTTGATGAATATCGGGTTCAGCAGGCAGGAAGATCGTAAAGGTGGACCCTCTGCCCATTTCACTCTCCACCTTGATCCCTCCATTATGGTTTTCAATAATTTTATGGACGATCGAGAGTCCCAACCCCGTTCCTCCTTCTTTGGTGGAATAGAAAGGCTCAAAGATTTTCTCCTTTTCTTGGGGCGGGATACCGTTCCCAGAATCGGCAATGACAATCTTCACCCAAGCCTCTCCAACCCCTGACGAACCTGAAGGAAGGTTTCCTCCCCAAGCCTCCTCGGTCTTCTCAACGGAGATCCGAATCTCACCCCTTTCCGGGATGGCCTGAGCGGCATTGATCAGCAGATTCCAAAAGACCTGCCTCATCTGATCCGCATCGATCAAGGCCAACATTTCACCGTTGGGTTGGCTTCGGGTAATCTGGAGCCCCTCATGAAAGGCCTGAGAGTGGATGAAGAGCTCAACGGTCTCGTCGAGGATCTTTCCAACCTCCCAAAGCGATCGTCTCATTTGAGGAGGATGAGCGAAGTAGAGGAAGTCAGTGATCAATGAATTGAGTCGTTCCGACTCTCTGAGCGTGATCTCCATCAAATGGTTCTGTTGTGGGTCGAGGTGAAGCTCCGACTTTAACATCTGGATGGCACCGCTCAGCGATGCAAGAGGGTTTCGAATCTCATGGGCCATCCCCGCTGCCAAGGAACCAATGGCAGCCATTCGGTCATGTCGCTTCATCTGTTCTTCCATCTCTTTAACCCGGGTGATGTCCTGAAAGATGAGGGTATGTCCGATCAAATCCCCTTTGGGATCGGTCAGAGGAGAGATGGAAAACCCTAAGTAGAAAGACCCATCGTGAGGGGTGGGAAGACGGGCCTCGTAACGCTGGTAATCGGTTGGAAGACTCGGTTTTCGTTTCATTTCCTCGATAACCCTGCTGATCTCGGGGAAAAGACCGTCTATAGAAAGACCTCTCAATTCAATTCCCTTCCGGTTTAGGATCTTTTCTGCGGTACGGTTGAGGAAATTGATCCGTCCATCCAGATCAATAGTGAGCAGACCACTGTCGAGGCTATTCACGATATTCCGGTTGAAGATCTCAAGTTGATCATAATCTGCCTGTTTCTGAATCAGTTCGCCCTTTTTCTTCTTTAATTCCTCAGAGATCATACTGCTCAGAAAGGCGACGATATAATAGGCGGCTAAATAGATGACCAGGGAGTAAAAGATCTGACTGGCCTCAGGCGGATCGAGCTGACCTGGGAGACGGACCCACTCATAGAGTTGAAACAGAAGGATCAGACCATAAAGAAAGGTGGAGAGGGATGCTGAATAGAAAGCTCCCCGCTTGTAGAAGAGGATACTGCAGCCGATGATCGAGAAGATGTAAACGATCGGGAAGAAGCTCTCCTTTCCGCCCGTATAGTAGATGAGACCTGCAATGAAAAGATGGTCAATGGCGATCTGAACAATCATGAAACGACGAAGATCATTGACCCGTTTCAGGAGAAGAACATAGGCGATTGTGAGCAGATAGAAGAGCATGATGAAATAGTAGAATTGGTTGGTGGTCGGAATGAAGAAGTACTTCTTCTCGTAGATTTGGAAAAGATAGGTAATGGTCAGTAAGAGGGTAAGAATGATTACCCGGCCGAGCATCAATCCCAATACATTTTTATACATTCGTTGTTGGGTGCTGGCGAGAACGTTAAGATTTGGCCCCATAGAACTCGATCATTGGTCTTCATTGAGGCTGGCTAATTTCAGTAAGCCCTGTTTGAAAGTTTTTAACTTTCTAACGGGAAGTTTCACAGCCCAATAGAAGCTCAGCAAGCAATTACCCAACGGCCGATGCCATCTGAAAGATCGGTAGATACATGGCAATGACAACTCCTCCGATCACGACTCCCAGAAAGATCATCAGAAAAGGTTCGAGAAGGGAGGTCATATTGCCTACAGCCACGTCAACCTCTTCTTCGTAGAAATCGGCGATCTTTGCCAACATGGAGTCCAAGGCGCCTGTCGATTCTCCTACGGAGATCATCTGGATGACCATGGGTGGAAAGATCCCACTGCGGCCCAAAGGCTCAGAAATGGTTTCGCCCTCTCGGATGCTTGCCCTTGCTTCGAGTATGGCTGTCTCAATTGTCCGATTTCCGGCTGTCTTCGAAACGATCATGAGCCCGTCAAGGATGGGAACGCCACTGCTGACGAGTGTCCCAAGGGTCCTTGAAAATCGGGCTACGGCAACTTTTTTAAGAAGCATTCCGAAGACAGGCAGCTTCAGAAGAAGGGGATCGACGATCGTCTTTCCTGCCTCGGTCTTATAAAACTTCCGGAAAAGATAGACCAAGAGAATCGCCAAAGGAATAAGGACGATGATATATTTTTTGATAAATTTGCTTAGGGTGAGAACGATAAGGGTCGGTAGTGGAAGCGACTGACCAGCGGATTTGAACATCGTCTCAAAGACAGGGATGACGAAGATCATCAAGATCATCACCACCATCACCGCAACCGTCACGATGATGCCAGGATAGATCAGGGCGCCCTTAACTTTCTTTTTTAAGGCTTCTGCCTTTTCAATGTAGTTGGCCAATCGGAGCAGAATATTGTCGAGGATTCCACCTTCCTCACCGGCCACCACCAAGTTCGTGTAGAGATCATCGAAAGTGCCGGGATGTTTTTTGAGAGATCCGGCAAAGGTGGAACCTCCTTCGACATCCTCTCGTAAATCACGAATGATATTTTTAAAAATCTTGTTCTCCTGTTGGGAGGCGAGGATATCGAGCGATTGGACCAGAGGTAATCCGGCATCAATCATCGTTGCCAATTGACGGGTGAAGATGGCGACGAGTCGCTGCTTCACCTTCTTACCAAATGGCAGGGAAATCTTAACCGCTCTTCCTTTGGCCGTGATTTTGGTGGGAATAATGTTCTGTTGGTGAAGTTGGATGCGGATGGCAGCCTCGCTCGGAGCTTCCATCTCTCCCTTTTTGATCAATCCCTTGCCTGTTTTCCCTTCCCATTGGTAGATTGGCATAATCCCTCCCCTTCCCCTATCTCCGTTTAAATGACCTGTTTCCCAATCTTTCTATAGGGGATATTCGCATTGGTTAGCATCTGATAGAACTCTTCCAAGTTATGGCTTCGGTCGATGGCGTCTTCCACAGAGATGAGATGGCGTTCGACAAGGGCGAGGAGTGCCTGGTTCATGGTCTGCATACCGAATTTTGACTGACCGACCTGCATCTGGGAGTAGATCTGTTGAACTTTGTCCTCACGGATCAGGTTTCGAATGGCAGCGGTTGGGATCATCAACTCCATGGCCATGACACGACCTTTCCCACGCATTCTTGGAATGAGCTGTTGGGACATAACTCCCTCAAGGACGAAGGAGAGCTGTGTCCGCACCTGTTGTTGTTGATGAGGAGGAAAGACGTCAATGATCCGGTTGATCGTCTCGACGCAGGAATTCGTATGGAGCGTTGCAAAGGTGAGATGGCCTGTCTCTGCGGTGAGGAGGGCGGCCTGAATCGTCTCAAGATCCCTCATTTCGCCGATGAGGATAATATCGGGATCCTGACGCAGAATATGCTTAAGGGCATAGCCAAAACCTTTTGTATCGGAGTAAATCTCCCTCTGATTGACGATGGAATTTTTATGGCGATGGATATATTCAATCGGATCTTCGATCGTCACAATATGGGCGTTCCGATCATTATTGATCTTGTCGATCATGGCTGCAAGGGTGGTCGATTTTCCCGAACCCGTAGGGCCTGTTACGAGAACGAGGCCCTTGGGTCTCTTAATCAACTCATTCACAGCAGGTGGAATTCCAAGTTCATGGAAGTTGAGGATATTGAATGGGATGGCACGGAAGACGCCCGCCACAGCTCCCCTCTGCATAAAGATATTTCCACGGAAACGGCTTAACCCTTTTATGCCAAAAGAGAAATCTAACTCTATCTCTTCCTCGAACGTGTGGCGCTGGGCATCGGTCAGAACGCTGTAGCAGAGCCTTTTCGTATCGGTAGGGGTAAGGATAGTATTATCGAAGCTCACCAGCTTTCCGTCAATCCTGAACTTTGGTGGGACGCCTGTTGTAATGTGCAAATCAGAGGCCTTCTTTTCGATCATCGTTTCAAGCAGTTTCTCTAACTCGATCATAGTGGTCCTCTACTTCCTTTCCTTGTTGAAATTATCGATCGTCCACGGTTGATCTGAAGACTTCTTCAATGGAAGTCAGCCCATCTCGGATCTTGATGATTCCGCTCTGCCTCAAGGTCTTCATGCCCAAACGGATGGCCTCTTTCTTTATTTCCGAAGTGGATGCTCGGGCCAAGATCAGTTCTTTGATCTCATCCTTAATGGCCATGACCTCATAGAGCCCGACCCGACCTTTATAGCCTGTATTGTTGCAAATGGGACATCCTTTTCCTTTGTAAACTTGAAAGGTTTTTACCTCGTCTGGCGCAACCCCAAGATCGATCAGTAGCTGGGGGTGAACCTTGATCGGTTCCCGACACTCTGTGCAGATTTTACGGACCAATCTCTGAGCCAGGATGAGGATGACAGCAGATGAGATCAAAAAGGGTTCAATACCCATATCAATCAATCGGGTTATGGTGCCCGGTGCATCATTGGTGTGAACGGTGCTAAGAACGAGGTGGCCAGTCAGGGCTGCTTGGACAGCAATCTGGGCGGTCTCAAAATCTCGGATCTCGCCTACCATGATGATATCCGGGTCCTGTCGGAGAAAGGACCTCAGGGCTGATGCGAAGGTGAGTCCGATCTCCTCATGCATCTGAACCTGATTGATTCCCATAAAATTATACTCAACAGGATCTTCAGCAGTGGTGATATTCTCCGTCTCTTTATTCAATTCAGATAGCGCTGAATAGAGGGTGGTCGTCTTTCCACTTCCTGTAGGTCCTGTGACGAGAATCATCCCCACGGGTTTTCGAAGGGCATTTTTAAAATCTTCAAGAGACGATTCTTCGAATCCCAGTTTGGTCATGTCCAATTGCAAGGCCGATTTGTCCAGAAGACGGAGCACGACCTTTTCTCCAAAAAGGACAGGGACCGTAGAGACCCGGAAGTCCATCTCCCGGCCTTTGCCGAGGCGCATTTTGATCCGGCCGTCCTGTGGAAGACGCCTTTCTGCAATATCGAGCTTGGCCATGATTTTTAGACGGGAGACGAGGGCATTTTTAATCTGTATTGGAAGGGTCATCTCTCGCCTCAGAACACCATCAACACGATAACGGACCCGGAAAGTCCTCTCATAAGGTTCGAAGTGGATGTCGCTTGCACCCAATTTGATCGCCTTGATCAGTATTCCGTTGACGATCTTGATGATCGGCCCTCCGATCTCATCCGTTGCATCTTCCGCTTGAGTTTCGACAACCTCAACATTATCAATCGCTCCTTGGACCAACTTGTCAAATTCATCGACATCGACCAGAGTGCTGTCCATGAGATCAAAATCAGCATCCGTAGATTTATCATCATCCAAAGTATAATCTTTGGCATTGATGGTTGCGGTGCCCATTGAGGCTGTAGCCCCTCCACCGCTGTAATATTTTTTAATGGCATCAACGATTTCTGTTTCCGAGGCAACTACCGGCTCGACATTGAACCCGGTCATAAACTTGATCTCATCGATGACGAAGATATTGCTTGGATCCGCCATGGCCAAGGTCAGTTTGGGGCCTACTCGGTTGATTGGGAAGATATAATATTTTTTGGCCATGCTTGACGGGATCAACTTAATGACATTGGGGTTGATTTCGAGTTTGGAGATTTTTACAGATGGGACTCGGTACTGAGCGCTCAGGAAGGCGAGGAGTTCATCCTCCTTAATAAAGCCCAACTTGATCAGGTTAGATTCTAAGCGGCCTCCTTTCAATTTCTGTTCATCCTGTACCTTTTTTAGCTGATCAGGAGTAATAATGTTTCGCTTAATGAGGAGGTCGGCTAATCGTTCTGACATGGTTAACTACCTCGTAATAGAACTCCAATCATCTCATTTGTTCAACACAGATCGCCCTATTACCTTCATCTACTAAGACAAGCCATTTAAAATAAGGGGGATCTCCTTTCTATCAATTAAATCTTACTGTTTGATCAGGTCCTTCATTCTTTAAAGGATGCCCAGATTCTACCCCTGTGTCAAATTGAGGGTAATCGCACGATAAAAGAACTTCCCTTTCCAGGTTCGCTTTGGACAGTAATCTCACCTTGATGGGCCTCGACAATCCACTTGCAGATGCTGAGCCCGAGACCACTTCCTCCTTGTTCCCTTGAACGAGCCTTATCCACCCTGAAAAACCGATTAAAGATCTTTTCCTGATCCTCTTTGGCTATACCAATTCCCGTATCTGCGACTATTATCTTAGCAAAATGATTAGCTCTTTTTCCATTAGAAGTCAAGGGGGTATGAGATTCACCTATCTCTTTTGTCAGAGTGATGAGCACACTTCCCCCTTCTTCGGTGTATTTAATTCCATTTTCGATCAAATTAATAAAGAGCTCTCGCATCCTGAGGGCGTCACCAAGGATATGAATCTCTTCCATGTCTTCTGCTTGGTGATTGTTCATTTCGATTCGAATATTCTTAGGCTGGGCCAGTATCTTCATCTGTTCCACCAGTCCTGCCATGAACCGTGTCAAATTGATATCTTCTCTGTTCAATTGGATTTCACCGATATCTGCCTTGGAAAGCAAGAGAAGGTCTTCTACGATTTTTGACATTCGATTGATCTCTTCCAGATTGCTCTCCAGAATCTGTTCGTATTCGTGGGGTAACCGCTTTTTTCGGAGGGCAACCTCCACCTCTCCCTTCAGGATGGTTAGAGGCGTCTTTAATTCATGGGATGCATCGGTGGTGAATTGTTTAATCTGACGGAAAGACTGATCTAAACGTGAGATCATCTCATTGAACGTGTCAATCAACCTGGATATCTCGTCCTTGACCTTAAGGGTCTGTATCCTCTGGTTCAGATTCTGCGAGGTGATCATGCGGGCTGTCTGGGTAATCCGATCGACCGGTTTCAAGGCCTTGTTGGCCAAAAAGAGCCCTCCCAAACTGGCGATCATGAGGATCGACGGCACGGTAATGGCCAGAATGGTCAGAAGTTTTGCGAGCGCATCCTCAACGTCTTCGAGAGAGGAGGCCACCTGAATGATCTTCGTCACCTGGGAATTCTCTTTGACCGGATAGGTGATGATGCGCAGGGGAGTGTTTCCAACGGAGTGGTTGGTCTCGTAAGTGATGAAACCTTTTGAGGCGTTTCGGAGAGCGTTGAGGCTGATCGGAAGTTGAATGCCCTTCAAGTTTTCTGATTTTCGACCAATTCTTCCCGATTCGTCCAGAACCTGGATGAATTTTCCAATCGGTTTCAAATTCATAGAAGCTTCAAGGGCTTGATCGATGCTTCCTAACCCGAATTTGAAAAATGGGGAGGACGACTCTGAAGCGATCAGCTCGGCAAGAGATCTCAATTTTTGATCCACATCACGATAGAGGCTCCTCGAAAGGGTGATGTATAATAGTGCGCTGAAAGAGATCAATAAAACGCCCAAGATGAGGACATACCATAGAGTGAGTTTAAAACGGAGGCTTTTAAAATCCATCTCTTTCCTTTAAGCGGGTCTGGAATTGCCCCTTTTTATGCAACGTTCGTTCTGCTCCATTGTCTTATTATTGGTTTATGGTCTATTCGCAGTGAGAATATATCCAACCCCCCGAATCGTGTGGATCAGTTTTGTTTCAAATCCTTTATCGATCTTTTTTCTGAGATAGTTGACATAAACGTCTACGACGTTTGTCATAGAGTCAAATCGATAGTCCCAGACATGTTCAGAAATCATGGTCCGCGTTAACACCTTGTTCGGATTTCTCATGAAGTACTCTAATAATGCATACTCTTTGCTGGTAAGTTCAATCTCTTTTCCTCCTCTGGTCACCTTATGAGTTACTGGAGATAAGGTGAGATCTGCTAAATTTAGTTGGGGCTCGGCATCGGCTCTCTCCCGGCGTAATAGGGCACGCACACGAGCCAAAAATACTTTAAATTCAAAGGGTTTGGTTAGGTAGTCGTCGCATCCCGAATCAAGCCCTTTTACAATATCTTCAGCGGTGTCCTTGGCGGTAACGACCAATATGGGAACGTTGTTTTTATTGCTCCGTATTCTCTTTAAGACCTCCAGACCTTCAATCTTGGGAATCATCAGGTCGAGTACAATGAGATCGTACTCATTCACTTCGGCCATAAAGAGTCCCGACTCCCCATCGAAAGCTGTATCCACGGCATAGTGCTCCTCCTCTAAGCCTTTCTTAATAAAATTGGCAACTTTTATCTCGTCCTCAATGACCAAGATCCTCATTCTTAAACCCCTGCCTTTTGACCCCCTTTTATATAGCATTATAAATTTAACAGAAAAAAATGCAATATTTAATTGATGACGAGAGATTTCAGAAAAATTCAAGAAATCATCAAGGGCAAAGGTCATTTTTTTCGGAGATCTCACGGAGAAAGGTTGACACCTTGCCATTAACTTTGTTAGCATTTCAGAAATTTTTAAACCGGAGAGATGACCATTGATCAAACTGGCTGGAATTCAGATTTCTTGTTCTGAAGAAAAAGGGAAGAATGTCGAAAAAGCGATCAAGTTTTTACAGATCGCTGTCGAACGAGGAGCCAATATAATCTGTTTCCCGGAACTCTTCACAACCCACTGGTTTCCCAAGGAGATGAACCCCGGCCATTTTTTTCTTGCTGAGAATGCAAACGGCCCAACTATGCAGAGGATGCAACAATTTGCCAAAGGGTATGAGGTGGTTTTGGTTTGCCCAATTTTTGAAACAGATGGGGAAGCCTTTTATAATTCTGCCGTGGTCGTTGATGCAGATGGTGAAATTTTAGGATGCTATCGAAAAGTCCATATCCCACAGATTCCTCTCTGGGAGGAGAAGTTCTATTTCTCTTCGGGAAATCTGGGTTTTCCGGTGTTTCAGACGAAATTTGGTATGATCGGTGTTCAAATCTGCTGGGACAATTTTTTTCCGGAAGGATCTCGAATCTTAGCCCTGAAGGGGGCTCAAATCATCTGTGCTCCAACTGCCGCCGCTTTTGCCTCACAAGAAAAATGGAGGACGGTTATTTCCAGCAACGCCACGACCAATGGCGTCTTCATCCTCCGAGTGAATCGGGTGGGAAGCGAAGAGAAGCAGGATTTTTATGGGAAATCGTTCTGCGTTTCACCAGAGGGTGAATTGATGGATAAGCCCAGTGGCATGAAGGAGGGTATTGTTTTTTTTAATATCGATCTGAAGGAGATTGAGCGGGTCAGGAAGGAGTGGCCTTTTTTAAAGGACAGAAAACCAGAAAATTACCAGGAGATTACAGAGCGCTAAGTGCATAGCGCATTGAGCGGAACCGATAGAGAATTGAACCCCTTGCCCTATGCTCTATGCTTTTAGCCCCGCTGAAAGGGAGAGAATGAATAAGCGAAAAATCTTTAAAGAGTATATTGAGCCCATTCTTATTGCCATCCTGATCGCACTTTTTATTCGGACCTTTATCGTTCAGGCTTTTAAGATCCCCTCCAGTTCGATGGAGCCTACCCTTCAAGTGGGGGATCATATTCTTGTGAGTAAATTTATTTATGGGATCAAAATCCCTTTTACTAAGGTGAAGCTGCTCGATTTTAAAACGCCCCAAAGAGGGGACACCATCGTTTTTGTCTTTCCCAAAGACCCTTCAAAAGATTTCATCAAAAGGGTGATCGCTGTAGCAGGAGAGAAAGTGGATCTCGATGGAAACAAGATCTATATCGATGGCAAACAGATTGAAGATCCCTGGGGCCATTATGACACGAAGAATGATTGGAGGAGGAGCCTTGGTCCGGCTGGTCCCTATGAACATGTGGTGGTTCCCAAAGATCACCTCTTTGTTTTGGGAGATAACCGAGACAACAGTCAGGATAGCCGCTTTTGGGGGTTTGTCCATGTTAATGAAGTGAAAGGGAAAGCGTTTATCATCTATTTTTCATGGAACCAATATGCGCCGAATATATTTGACAAAATCAGGTGGGGAAGGTTTGGAAAGTTGATTTATTAATCACAGAAGAGAAAGGCTCAGGGGTAATGTTTTCCTTAACCCATAGACCATTTCGTCATTCGTGCTTGATAAAGACATTTTCCTTGGCCCACTCGATATCTTTTCGAATCTGGGCAATCAGGTCTGTCAGTGAAGAAAACCGGATCTCATCGCGAATCCTTCTAATAAAGTCAACTTGAATTTCTTCGCCATAGATCTCGTGATCAAAATTTAGAATGTGGACTTCCAGGGAGAGTTCCTTGCCGTCGAAGGTGGGGTTCAATCCGATATTGGCTAAACCATTCCAGCGCTGGTGAAGCCACTCCACATTTACCGCATAGACCCCTGTTTTGGGATAGAGTTCCTCAGTCATCTCGAGATTGGCTGTTGGAAAACCGAGATCGCGTCCTCTAAATGTTCCTTCCTTCACCCGTCCCATTACCGGATAATTCCTTCCCAATAGTTTTGAAGCCTGCTCCACCTCTCCATCTCGGATCAGTTCTCTGATTCTGGAACTACTGACAACGGTGCCATTCACGATGAGCGGTTCCACGACCTCTACTTCGATTTCAAGAAGTCCACAGTTTTCTTTCAAAGATTCCACATCTCCGCTCTTGTCTCTGCCGAAACGGTAATTGTATCCAACAATAATCTTTTTTGTTCCCACTGTTTCCAATAAAATGCGTTTTATAAAATCGGGCGGTGCGATCTCTGAAAAGGTTTTTGTAAATTGAATACAGAGGACTTTCTCGATCCCCGTCTTTTCCATCAACATCATCTTCTTTCGAAAAGGTGTGAGAAGGGGAGGGCACTGATCAGGGTTGAGAATTTTAAGGGGATGGGGCTCAAAGGTGATGACGACTGCCTCACCTCCAATTTTTTGGGCAGTATCAGCAACCTTTTTGAATATCCTCTGATGCCCTAAATGAATACCATCGAAGTTTCCCAGCGTCACCACCGGGTTCCTAAAAGGCCTCTTTAAATTTTCAATCCCTTGAATGATTTCCATTAGTTAAAGAATAGGTTTCGTCTAACGGTAATGATGCCCATATCGTCATTAGAAGGTTACGTTTGCCGTCTCTCAATTCTTTAACGTTACCTAACCCTTAACCGAAACAGGCTTCCTAACCGTAGCCGTCACACCTGTTATCTCCATCGCTTGACTTTAATCTAAAAAAATATAAAATAGTATCTGGTTATTTTCAATCGAATTGACCATGTTTAAGGGTTCCATTTTGCCTTAACCTTTATCCCGTTTCAAAAGCCGAAGTGGCGGAATTGGTAGACGCGCTAGATTCAGGGTCTAGTGAGCAATTGGGCTCGTGGGGGTTCAAATCCCCCCTTCGGCACCATAAAAAATTGGAATTTTGGAATACTGGAACGTCGGGAAATTTTTCCGGCTTTGACTTTCTCATTATTCCACTATTCCATTATTCCATCGTTCCAATTACTATTGGCTTTCCCTGAAAGAATGGTTCAAATCGAATTTGAAGAAATCGGTGGTGGGTTTCGTTCTTAAAGAAGCCTTTCTGGCTGGCACTGTTCCTTCTTTAAAGCATTCTAAGATGGCTCCTTTGGGACCTGTCTTCAGATCGACCTTCATCAACTCAATTCCATCAGGGACGGGAAATTGCTTCACTTCCTTATCCTTTAAAACCTTTGACATAAAAGCGACCCAGATCGGAGAAGCCGCACGGGCACCGGTTTCATTTTCACCAAGGGACCTATCTTCGTCAAAACCAACCCACACGCCAGTGATGAGTTCCGGAGTATAACCAATGAACCAGGCATCGAAAAACTGATCTGTGGTTCCTGTCTTTGCCGCTACAGGTCTTCCGAGGGTTTTGGCTCTCCATCCTGTTCCATTCTGGACCACACTCTCCAGAAGATTCGTCATGAGATAGGCTGTTTGTGGGCTGATGACCTGTTCTTCCTCCACCGATTCTTTGACCAAACGAGGGAGATGTTCTTCGAGTAGATTGCCGTTTCTGTCCAGAATTTTTTTAACGAAGATTGGATTAAATCTTTTCCCCTGGTTGGCAAATATGGTGTAAGCGTTTGTCAATTCATAAAGAGAGAGACTCGAAGAGCCTAAAGCCATGGCAAGATTGTTATGAAGGGATGCGGAGATTCCGAGCTTGCGCGCATAATCTTTAATATAATCGATGCCGACATCCCGTGCAATCTTAACTGTGACCACATTGACCGATCGGGCAAGCGCATCTCTCAGCGTCGTCGGCCCATTAAATTTCTCATCGAAATTTTTAGGTCTCCATCTCTTATTTCCGAAATGAAAGACGATTGGAGAGTCATTAATGATGGAGACAGGCGTATACCCCTTATCCAAGGCAGAGGCAAAGACGATGGGTTTAAAGGCCGATCCGGTCTGTCTAAGCGCCTGGGTGGTGCGGTTGAACTGACTCTTTTTGAAGTCTCTTCCTCCGACCATGGCCTTGATATAACCGGTTTCCAAGTCAAAGCAGATCAATGCCCCTTCGACCGATGGGAAAGAAGAATATTTCTGTCTTTTCTCAATCTCTCTTAAGCCAGCTTCTATTGACTCTTGGGCAATGGTTTGGTAGTGAAGATCGATCGTGGTATATACCTGCAACCCATCTCTATAGAGAGCTTCTTTACCATATTTCTCCTCGACATATCTCCTGACGTGCTCAACAAAATGGGGTGCTTTTTCGAATGGCGTCAGTTGTCTTCCAATGATTTTTATCGGAGTCTGAAGTACTTTTTGAGATTCACTGGAAGAGATGAGCCCTTCTTCAACCATCCGATTTAAAACATAGGCTTGTCTCTTTTTAGCTTGTTCGAAATGGATATGAGGAGAATATTTACTTGGCGCCTGGGGAAGTCCTGCCAACAAGGAAGATTCTGCAAGGTTCAAATCTTCAATAGACTTTCCAAAATAATTTCGGGCAGCCACTGCCACGCCATAGGCTCCGTGTCCTAAGTAGATCTGGTTCAGATAGAGATAGAGAATCTCTTCTTTGGACAGATATTTTTCAATTTTAAAGGCTAAAATCGCTTCACGTATCTTTCTCGTTAAGCTCTTTTCTGGCGTAAGGAGAAGCGACTTGACCACCTGCTGGGTGATGGTGCTACCTCCCTGTGTCACTTCTCCGGAGATGATATTTTTAAGAAAGGCTCGCAGAATGGCCCAGTAATCTAATCCTTTGTGTTTAAAGAACCTGGCATCCTCTCCGGCAACAAAAGCCTGGATCAAGTGATCGGGAATTCGATCCAATGATACAACCTCTCTCTTTTGGAAGAAGAATTCTCCTATAATTTCTCCCTCCTCAGAGTAAAATTTTGTAACTGTGGGAGGTTGATAATTCTTTAAATTCTCAATACTTGGTAGATCATGGCTGAAATAGAAGTAAGAGCTGGCACCGAATACCATCAAAGAGGTGACAGTGACCATGACAATTGAAATCACAATCTTAACCATTTTTTCTCTTAGAAGTGATTTCATAATTATTGGTTCATCTGGCTTTCGTATGGGTATTTTTCCCCCTAAACTGTACTTCCATACCATTCCCCCCTTAAATTAAGGGGGGATTAAGGGGGGTTAAGGGTTTAGGAAATCCCTTCATAACGAACCGATATTAAATCAAAATTGATGGGAATTGAGGTGTAATCATGCCCAGACGGAGAGGGGTATCCTGGTCACCTGAAATAAGATAACCCCTCCCCACCTCCCCTTACCATAAGGGGAGGTTACCCACTCAATACCCGGAAGAACCTAATTATTATAAGATGTTGAAAGTAATAATATGATAAAATACTTGACTTCTAAAACAAAAATATACAATAATGTATAGGAATTTTCAATAAATTATTTTCTAAAAAGAATGATTTGAATTAGGAGTAAAATATCGATGAATGAAAAAAGGCTTGAAACCCTATCGATCTTGATACCCGTTTATAATGAAGAAGAGAACATTCCTCCGCTATTTGAAAGGCTCCAAAAGGCACTTAAAGAGGCAGATAAACCCCACGAGGTCATTTTTATAGATGATGGAAGCACAGATAACACGCTGGATGCCTTAATAGATCTTAAACGCAAAAATCCTAATGTGAAGATTATCAGTTTTACACGAAATTTTGGACAGACGGCGGCCTTGAGTGCCGGAATTGATTTCTGTAAAGGGGAGATTATCATCCCTATGGATGGTGATCTTCAAAATGACCCGCTGGATATTCTCCTTCTTCTCAAAAAAATAGAAGAAGGTTACGATGTTGTCAGTGGTTGGCGCAAGGATCGCAAAGACCCTTTTTGGACACGTCGTTTGCCCTCCACCGTTGCCAATAAGATCATCTCGCTAATCAGCGGAGTTCACCTTCATGATTATGGATGCACACTAAAAGCCTATCGAAAGGATATTCTGAAGCATATCCGTCTCTACGGAGAGATGCACCGATTTATTCCGGTCTATGCGAAATGGGTCGGGGCTCAGGTTACAGAGGTTGTTGTCCACCATCTGGCCAGAAAGGCCGGGACCTCAAAGTATGGGATAGGCAGGGTCTTCAAGGTCATTCTTGATCTGATGGTGGTTAAGTTTCTGATGTCCTATTCACAGAAACCCATCTACGTTTTTGGTGGGATGGGACTTGCGATGATCTTCGGTTCATTCCTTTCAGGACTTTGGGCGATCTACCTGAAATATTTTAAGGGAACCCCTTTTATATTAACCCCACTTCCTCTTTTGTGTGTCCTTCTTTTAATTCTCGGCTTTCTATCCATTCTGATGGGATTTTTAGCGGAGATCATGATAAGGACTTACTACGAGTCACAAGGAAAGCCCACTTATTATATAAAAGAGATGGTTGATTAGAATCATCTTTAGCAATGGTTAGGGTAAAGATGCCAGTTTAGTAGATAGGTTAGGTCATTGATCTTCAAAACCTCACTCTACCTTTATCCTAACTGGCTTCCTTCCCTTAACCACAGCTTACAAACCATTTTGGTGGTTCGTCGAAGGGTTAGGCGGCCATAACAAAGATTTAAACCTTATGTGTGGCATCTTAGGTTTTCTTACCTCAAACTCATCTAACATTCCTGACATCAGTATCCTAAGGGAAATGCGTGACATACTCACCCACCGCGGACCAGACGATCAGGGTGAATATATTCGGGCCTTAGACGAGAAAGGCCCTTTTCTCTATTTCGGACATCGAAGATTAAGTATCATTGACTTAACGACAGGGAAACAGCCCCTTTCTAATGAGGATGGGACCATCTGGGTCATCTTTAACGGAGAGATTTATAATTTCATAGAATTAAGAGAAAGGCTTAAAAAACTCGGTCATCGTTTTAAAACAGATTCCGACACGGAAGTCATTGTGCATTGTTATGAAGAATATGGGGTAGATTGTTTTAGACACTTCAATGGAATGTTTGCCATTGGAATCTGGGACGAGAGGAAAAAACAGCTCACCCTTGCAAGAGATCGGCTCGGAAAGAAGCCACTCTACTACAGTATCCTTTCTGGGACCTTCCTGTTTGCCTCTGAATTGAAAGCCATCATGGCCTACCCCAATTTCCCCCGGAAAATCGCCCCCTTTTCCTTGATGAAATACCTCTTTTATGAATTTATTCCGTCACCGCATAGCATCTTTGTAGATGCGATGAAGCTTCCAGCCGCATCCTATTTAATCTGGAGAGATGGAAAGATGGGGATTAAAAAATATTGGTCCCCCTTTGATGCGGAAGAGATAAAAAATATTTCAGAAGAAGAGGCAAAATCGAAGATCGTTGATTTGCTCAGAACATCTGTGAGAAGAAGACTCATCAGCGATGTCCCTCTTGGCATCTTTTTAAGTGGGGGAATCGATTCGAGTACGGTTGCGGCTTTTGCTCAGGAGGAGGTCCCCGGCAGAGTCAAAACCTTCTCTATCGGCTTTGAGGATCCATCTTTTGATGAATCAAGATATGCCTCTCTGGCCTCCACTTTTCTCGAAACAGACCATCGCGAGCAGATCATGACGGCACATGACTTACTGGCCATTGTTCCCAAACTTCCGGATATCTTAGATGAACCCATGGCCGATGCCTCTATTCTGCCCACCTATCTCCTTTCAAGATTTACACGTGAATATGTAACCGTTGCCCTGGGCGGAGACGGAGGAGATGAGCTCTTTGCGGGGTATCCGACCTATCTGGCCCATAAATTAGCCAGACCTTATGAGAAATATTTTCGATTTCTACATCCGGTCGCCACTTTTTTTGGAAATCTCATTCCAGTATCGGATGACAATATCAGCTTCGATTTCAAAGTGAAAAAATTTCTTTCGGGCATCGGCTATCCCGATGAAATCAGAAATTCGATCTGGCTGGGTTCCTTTCCTTTTTTAGAAAATCAAAAAGTATTATCTGACGAAATTCGTCACCAGTTCAATCGAGACCGATTGGTTGAAGATATCTCTTTCTATGAGACGGAATGCCCCTTTTCAGACCGACTGATCCTCCTTCAATATCTTGATTTGAGGCTCTATCTCCAGGAAGCCATCCTGGTGAAGGTGGATCGAGCCAGTATGGCCTGTTCACTGGAGGTGAGAGCGCCCTTTCTTGATTATGAATTGGTTGAATTTGTGATGGGTCTTCCTTCAAGTTTGAAATTAAAAGGGTTCACGTCAAAATATATTCTGAAAAGGGCGATGAAGAAGTGTCTCCCCAAAGAAGTGGTCAATAGGCCCAAAAAGGGGTTTGGTGTTCCCATTGCCAAATGGATAAAGGGCCCCTTGAAGGAAATGTTTAGCGATATGCTTTTATCTGATCGAATTAAACGGGAAGGATTTCTCGATCCTGAATATGTTGAAAACCTTCTTCAAAATCACCTCCGAGAGAAGAGGGATAACCGGAAACAACTCTGGACCTTGCTCGTCTGGGAGCTCTGGCTCAATCGCTACAACCCAACCATTTGAGGGCTGGGGAGGTGTTATAATTTAAACCACCACGAAATAAAATCATTTGCAATCCTTATAACCTTTTCACTTTTTTCTTTAACTTCATCGCCATCCTCTACCGTATACTCCTGGAAGGGTATCCATAATCTTCCTGCATCGATCCCAGGATAACGGCTCCATGTAACTTCGGGTTCAACTTCATTGCTAATCTTTGCAATGTTGTAAAGCCTCTCTTTCCAGGTAGGATCAAGCTCAACTCTTTGTAATTTTTCAGCCAATATATCCCCTACAAAATGGGTCTTTTTAAACTCCCCGAGGGATATTAAAACAGCTTTTATAGCCTTCTCTATGGCTTGTTGAAAATGATAAACCGCTTTGTCATAAAAACCTTTTTCCATAATATAGATGCCTATTTCATAGTCATGTTCTCCGTCTTTGAGCATTGCCATTGCAAAATCTCTGTTGCTTATCTCAGAAAGTAATGTGGCTTCTCTAAACAGCACTGGAAAACTCCAGCCATCAGGACTTTTGATCAATCCTTTTTGAACGATATATGTCTTTGTTTTCTCAATTAGATTCTTAAGAAAATTCTCTTTATCGATTAAAACAATTCCCTCTTCAGCAATATCTAAAAATAAAGGATTATGGTTCTCGAAATTTGAGATACATTCATCAGGTGTCAAAAGTAAAATATCGAGCGGATATCCCAGAAAAAGGACTTCTTTAAACGAAGCAATCTCTTTTCCCCTCCTTTTTCTTTTTGGGTTGATCTCATTGGAGATGAGCAATATATCAATATCTGAATCCTCTGTCTGGTCTCCCCTTGCCCAGGAACCATAGATGACTGCTGATATTACAGTAATAGGCAAAAATGAAATCTTACTGATTATTTGTTTTGTTATCTCTTCGATCATCACGGTTTTATCTTTTTTCACATTTTAAATTAACACATACCACAATTTATAAAAGAAGTAAATAAACAACAGATTCTTTTCCTTTCGTAATTTATTCAGCCCTCAATACTCAGTCCTGAACACTCCGTCCTTTTTTAACTCAGTCCTTTGTAGTTCATTCAATCGGCATATCAATTCCCTTCTCGTTAGGTGATTTTGGATCGCAGAGAAAGAGAAACATTGAGGCATCCTCGGGAAACTTTCTAAAATTACAGACAGTTCCATCGAAATAGCCTTTCAGGGCACAAGGGAATCTTTCTTTAATGTGTCTGAGTGCGGGTTTCCCAGCGACAATCCATAGACGGTTCTCAACACTAAAATAATCCATTGGAGAAGTATTGGAAAAAATGAGGGCAAACCTCTTATTTTCGCCGACTAGAGAAATTATTGTTTCATATGTCTTCCCTGGATCAATCCATCGTAATGGAATATCGTAGTGCCTGGATTCGGGATATATTTTGAAGTAATGGAGCATCCCTGGAATATAGGCTATACTTAAAACAAAGACTTTATCACCATCCCGCAGATGACCATTTAAATAGTTAACTAATCCCCTGAAGTCTTGTTTCTCGGCTTTGTAATAGATAGGTAAAATGGTCAGATTGGATCCAATAAAAAGAATTAGAAAGAGGAGACCCAAATCAATATTTCTTATCCATTTATGCAAAGTAACCTTCATTGAATTTAATGAGAGATAGATTGAAATAAAGAAAAGGGGTAAAAAATTGATTAGGTATCTTGAACCAAAATAATGCTGGATATTAAATAATTTGCAGAAAAGATAAAGGGATACCACCGGGAACACAAGGGTACCCAAAAGAACCAGTGCATTTTTTTTGTTTTCCGAGAATATTGGGAAAAGAATCAATAACCCTACCGAAATCACCATTAGAGGTGCTAAGGGTGACCAGTCGTTTAATATCCCTGAGGTAATTCTCCAAAGTGAACCAAGCTCTTGAATAAATTGGATGTCTTCGTGGGGCTGGCTCTTGTAATTCAATCCCCATAAAACCCCCCATGGTAAACAGAGAAGTAGCGTAAGTCCATTCAGAACGGAAGCGGAGAACAACAAAGATCGTTTTCTGCTTTCGCTCATCCGATAGAACCAGAGTATCTGGGAAAAAACGATAAAGGGAATAGAACTGTAACTGGTGTAAAATAAGATGGCATAAACTATAGCAACAAGGAGTAAATAGAACATCTTCTCGTTCTTTAAATATCTTAGAAAGAGATAGAGAGAGACCATTCCTAAAAACATAACAAGCGAATAGGAACGGCCATCCTGAGAAAAACTAATGTGATAAGTCATAAAAGCAAGCGAAAAGGTACACGGAAGAGCAATTTGGGGAGAGAACAATTTAGAGAGATAATAGATCATCGGTAGTGAAAGAACTCCGAAGGTTAAAGGAATAATGCGAAGATCTCTTTCCGGCTTTTCAAATGGATAAAATAAGTTGGTAAGGATATAAAATAGTGGAGGATGAAGCAAGTCAACCGGATTTTCTTTAAAATATCTGATTTGCCCCTTAAACCCTTCCCTTGAATCGTTAAATGTATGAACCTCATCGATCCAGAGAGATTTTTGATCAAAAGTATAAAATCTGAGAGCAAACCCGATAAGGAGGCAGAGAATAAGAATGATAATTTCCTTTCGTGTTGGTTTACATTTGGACATCTTTCGATTCCACCTTGGCCTTATCCTTTCAATAAACAAAATCCATCATTCAATCGGCATATCAATTCCTTTCTCATGTGGCGATTGAGGATCCCATAGAAAGAGATATAGAGAGGCATCGAATGGGAAACGATTATAATTAAGAAAACTTCCATCAAAATAACCCTTAAGAATAGCTGGCGAACTATCTTTAATCTGTTTTGCGGTCCATTTATCTACCACAATCCATAGACGATTTCCGTCTTCAACATATTGAGTACAACAATTCTTCGAATAATAAATCATAACTATTTGATTTCTATAAGTGAATGGTATTTGATATTCGATTGCTTCCTCGGATATTTTCTTGAAAAAAATCATGTGGTGACGTTTCTCAGGATGGACTTTTAAATAATGGAGTATTCCAGGAATATAGGAAGTCGTCCTTACGAATATATTATCCCCTTCTCTTAAATGATTCGCCAGATAGGTGGCAAGTCCCCTGAAGTCCTGTTTCTCTGAACGGTAATAGAGGGGTAGGATAACTAGATGGGATGCAGTAAAAAGGACGACAAATAGAAACTTCAACCGGATAAATCTCTTTAAGCTCATAAACTTTGATTCGATCGCATTGAGAGATAAGAATAGGGTGACCAAAAAAACAGGAAAGAAGTTAATGAAATATCGCGAGGTAATGAAATGGGTGATGTTGAAGAGCTTGCAAAACAGATAGAGTCCTCCGATAGGTAGAACAAAGAAAGCCAAGAGAAGGAGGGCATTCTTTCGATATTTTGAAAATACAGGAAAGAGGAGAAACAGGAAAACTGAAACGACCATAAGCGGTGTATGAGGAACCCAGTCATGGAAGACCCCATAAAGGATAGAGAAGAAAGACCCAATCTCCTCAGTGTGCCATGGATCCGCGATGGTTTGACCTCTGTAGTTGAGTATTACAAAAAGGATCCAAGGAAGACAGAGAAGGATGAAAAGGCCATTAAGGATAAAAAAGGATGATATTTTGGGTTTTTTTGATTCTTCATCAGGTCTGTAAAACCAGAGTATCTGCGAGAAGACAATAAAAGGAATGGAGCTGTAACTGGTATGGAATAGAATAGAGAAGAAAAAGGCAACCAGAAGCAGGTATCCTTTTTTGGATGTTTGGAGATGTTTCGTAAAGAAATAGAGACTTATTATCCCGAGGAAGAGGAGCAAGGAGTATGAGCGTCCATCCTGTGAAAGGCTGACGTGGTAGGTCATCAAGGTAAGTGCGACGGTGCATGGGATCCCGATCCCCGGGGCGAATTGTCTTGCCAATAGATAGATCATGGGAATGGAAAGGGTGCCAAAGATAAGGGGGATTACGCGAAGGTCTCTTTCGGGTTTTTCAAAAGGAAAGAATTGATGGGTAAGGATGAAAAAGAGAGGGGCTTGAAGGTAAGCGGGTCTTTCTTTGTAGAATTTGATCTGTTCCTTAAGATTATCCCGTGAATCATTGAATGTGTAAACTTCATCTACCCAGAGGGCCTTTCGATCGAAGGTATAAAACCTCAAGGCAAACCCGATGAGCAGGCAGACAAGGATTAAGAAAATTTCCTTCTTTTTATCGTTCCCCATATTTACCCGCTAATTTATTCAATTGGCATCTCTATCCCTTTTTCATCAAGTGATGAAGGGTCTAAGAGAAAGAGATATATGGAGGCATCCGTTGGAAACCTGTTCCAGTTGAGAAAGCTACCGTCGAAATAACCCTTGAATACAAAAGCGGGATTTTCCTTAATCCTTTTTGCGCTTTCTTTTCCGACAGCGATCCATAAACGGCTACCATCCGAAATATATTGGATACAGCATCTATTAGAGTAGTAAATTGTAAATATTTGGTTTTGGTAAATAAATGATTTTTTGTATTCGATGATTCCTTTCGCATCCTGCTTAATATCAACAACATAATGGCGACCCTCTGGATGAATACCAAAATAATGAAGTATGCCAGGAGTTAATATCCTGTCTCCATCAAAAATTTTATCCCCTGGTCTGAGGTGAGACTTGAGATAAAGGACGAGACCCCTGTGATCCTGTTTCTGACTATGGTAATACAGGGGGAGGATCAATAAATTGGAGAAGATGAATAAAACGATGAAGATGAATTTTAAACGCATCCATCTTTTTAAACGATACAATCTGAATTCAATGGCATTAAGTGAAAGGTAGATAGCGACCAGGAACAGAGGAAGGAGATTGATAAAGTATCTGGAAGTGAAATAATGGGTAATGTTTAAGAACTTACAAAAAAGATAAAGTCCCAATATGGGAAATACAAAAGCAGTTAAGAGAAGAATGGCGTTCTTTTTACTCTTTGAAAAGAAAGGCAAGAGAATGAGCAGGATGCTGGAGACAATCATGAGGGGGGCGTGAGGAACCCAATCGTTTAATATCCAGTAAGTAATGCTCCAGAGGGAACCTGGGTCTTCGGTGTGATGGGGATCCATAAGAGGCTGGCCTTTGTAATTTAGAACGACAAATAAGATCCAGGGCAAACAGATAAGGAACAAGAGGCCGTTGAAAATCAGAAAGGAAGAAAGGCTCGGGCGTTTATTCTCATCTCCTGCCTGGTAAAACCAGAGAATCTGAGAGAAAACGAGAAAGGGGATAGAACTGTAACTGGTATAAAATGAGACGCCCAAAAAGAACGCCGAAAGGAATAAGTCTCTCTTTTTCCATGTTTGGAGATGTTTCATGAAAAAGTAGAGTCCTGCCAATCCAAGGAACATGAGCAGGGAGTAAGATCGCCCGTCCTGGGAGAGACTGATGTGATAGGTCATGAAGGTAAGGGAAATTGCACAGGGAAGAGCGATGCCCGCCGAGAATTGCCTGGCGAGTAGATGAAACATAGGGATGGAGAGAGTGCCAAAGATAAGAGGGAGAATGCGTAGGTCCCGCTCGGGTCTTTCGAATGGATAGAAGAGATGGGTGAGGATAAAAAATAGGGGAGGGTGGAGAAAGGTCGGATTCTCTTTATAATATTTGAGCTGACCTTTTAGATCATCCCTCGAGTCATTAAAGGTATAGATCTCATCTATCCAAAGGGATTTCTGGTCAAAGGTATAGAATCTGAGGGCAAAGCCAATGAGGAGACATAAAATGAGGATTAATATTTCATTCCGCTTTCGATGGATCATCCTTCCTCTCAGTTTAAATTTTATTACGATCTTCAGTCTTTTCGATTGATGAACAAGTCATTTCCCATCTCATCTGGAGATTTGGGGTCCCAGAGAAAAAGATATAAAGAACCATCTGTGGGAAACCTTGAGGTGGTAAGAAAGGAACCATCAAAATATCCTTTTAACACGCTTGGAGATGTCTCTTGGAACTTTTTTGCCGATGATTTCCCTACAATAATCCAGAGCCTGCTTCCGTCCGAGACATACTGTTCACAGCAGGTCTTATAATGGTATATGATATATGTTTTATCTTGATATACGAATGGAGATCTAAATTCAATCTCCTTAAAAAGGTTAAAAAGGGATTGAGCTTTCATCTCATTTCTTGACTCATTACTAATAATATACAGATGATGTCGCCTTGTTGGATATTGGCCAAAATAATGTAAAATTCCTATTGCAAATATAGGATCCTCTACGAAAATCTTATCCCCCTCTTTAAGATTCTTTTTCAGATAGGTCACGAGACCCCTAAAGTCTTGTTTTTCAGAAAGATAATACAAGGGAAGGAGCACAAGATTAGTCGAAATAAAAAAGATCACCAATAATATTTTTAGACGGACGAATTTTTTTAATCTTCCGAATTTAACCTCAATGGAATCGAGGGCGATAAAAAGCGTGATAAGGAAAAAGGGGAGAAAGCATACAAAATATCTTGTGGAAATGAAGTGAGTCACACCCAGCAATTTGCAGAACAGGTATAACCCTAAAACGGGTAAAATAATTAAGGCTAAAAGGACAAGGGAATTTCCCCTATCCTTTGAAAAGATGGGAAAGAGTGCAAGCAATAAGGTTGAGACGATCATGAGCGGATAAAAAGGCACCCAGTCATGAAGAACACTCCACAGGAGGTTTGATAAAGAAAGGGTATCCCTCATGGAAAATAAGTCTAAAAGGAATTCTTTTGGAAATGATTCTTTAAAATTAAGAACGACAAACAGGATCCAAGGGAAACAGAATAAAAGAGTAAAACCATTTAATATCAGAAACGAATAAGGAAATTGCGGAGGTATCCTTGGATGTTTCTCGTCCGGACAGTAGAACCAGAGGAGCTGCAAAAAGACAATAAAAGGAATGGAGGAATAGCTGGTGTGGAATGAAAGGGCAAAGAAGATGGCTACGAAGAGGAGGTATTTTTTCTTGAGAGTGGTTCGATAATGGATGAAGAAAAAGCCGGCAGCCATACTAAAAAACATGAGAAGCGAATATGATCGGGCATCTTGTGAGAGGTTAATATGGTAAACCATAAAGGCGATAGAGAGGGAACATGGAATGGCAATACGTGGAGAAAACGGCCTTGAAAGATAATAGATTAAAAAGATCGAGAGGGTCCCGAAGAGAAGCGGGATGATTCTAAGGTCTCGTTCGGGTTTCGGAAAAGGATAAAAGAGATGGGTGAGAATGAAGAAGAGAGGAGGATGAAGATGGGTAGGGTTCTCTTTATAAAATTTTAATTGTCCTCCGATATCATCTCTCGATTCATTAAAGGTGTGGACCTCATCCGTCCAGAGGGATTTCTGGTCGAAGGTGTAGAACCTGAGGGCAAAGCCAATGAGTACGCAAAGGATGAGAACCCATGCCTCTTTTTTTGATATGGTAAAACGTTCGCTGTTGATCATACGATAATTGCGACCCTATATATGTTCATTCCAGCCTTTCGAGATGAACCACATATCTCAAAGGAAGCCATGGGAAAGGAACACTTCTGATGCCATTGACTTTAAAGGATATCTTGAATAAATTGAGCCAACCATCCAGGTCGTATATATGGAGATGCCATTCATCATTCATTTTCTCTGGCACCTTGGGAAAGAGCCACTTGAATATTCTAAGACGAACGAAGATGTTTTTTAAACGATTGATCAATGGTTCATTGGGTATTGAGACGATTGCGATTCCACGGTCTTTTAAAATTCTACTCATTTCATTTAAAGCCAAAGAGGGTTCTAAGATATGTTCGAGGACCTCCGAACAGATCACTTTCGTAAAAACTTGGCCTTTGCAGGGCAGATTCTGAGCATCCGCCAGAAAGAGATGAGCCTTTTGATTCAGCCTGCTTCGGGCTTTTAAAAGAATGGAAGGCGAGATATCCGTTCCGAATAATATACCCGTGGAAGCTTTTTCAATGATGTTTCCGGCCCCGCAACCAATTTCAATGACCCAATCTTCTTTTTCGATATTCATCATTTTAAAGATGGATCGAACTCTTTTGTTCTCAATAAAACGGATCAATGGATTAGGATGGTGATGGAAGGCATCAGGATCATACTTCTGAATCATTCTTTCGTTCCATTCTTTAAATTCATGATCAATGACTCTTGGCTTCTTCTCCACTTTTCCTCTCCCAATGATTCTCAGTATAGAACCTTTATCATAAAAAGATTATCATCGTCAATTAAACTCAAAATTTTTATTGCCATTTGCTCTCGAATTTTTTAATATGGTTCTTCCGGGTATTGAGTGGGTAACCTCCCCTTATGTTAAGGGGAGGTGGGGAGGGGTTATCTTATTTCAGGTGACCAGGATACCCCTCTCCGTCTGGGCATGAT
>Ga0209721_1000050_pt1 | contig 108549 bp, 90 predicted proteins | sample TshhotsprinmetaG_FD_184139 | JGI IMG/M metagenome (GOLD analysis project Ga0209721, IMG submission 184139) | Hot spring microbial communities from South Africa to study Microbial Dark Matter (Phase II) - Tshipise hot spring metaG (SPAdes)... | ecosystem: Environmental > Aquatic > Thermal...
GTCCTCTGGATCGAGGATGAGCATGGCCGAACCGACATGATCGGCCGGCAGGGTGGGGGAGAGGACGCTGCGGATGGCGGCGTCTCGCGCCACGGCGGCTGCGTCGCCGCCGCTCGGCTCCGGATCGACCATGCGATGGCAGGTCTCGCAGGCAACGCCCGCCGAAAGATCGGAGCTTTCCAACGCGCTGCCGTCGGCGGGATGGCTGCGCCCGCCGAACCAGCCGCGAGGGGTGTGACAGCGCAGACAGAAATCGCCGGCGTTCTCCACGTCCTGGTTGGCGATGTGCAGCGCCGCCCAGAAGAGCGGGTCGCGGCCGGCCTGGCTCTTCATGCTTCCGCGCCAGGCGCCGTAGATCGGCGTCGTATGACAGCTCTGGCAGCTTGTCGGGTCGACGATCGGGTCGATCAGGTGCTCGGGCTGTGTGCCCGGCAGGAAAAAGTCCGGGTCGGCGACGCCGCCGCCAGAGGTGCGAATCGTGAGCAAGGCGCTGCGCGTCAAGGCTGGCAGATTCGGCGCGTTCACCTGTGCAGTCGTCGTCGCCACGCCAGAGACGCCGCTGTTCACCGTGATTTGATAGGCGACAGTCACAACCTGGCCGGCCCCGATCGCTCCTTGCCAGCGCAGCAGCGGCGCAGCTGCGTCATCGACGGCGCCCGCAGTCGCCTGCAAGGATCGCGGGAGATAGGTCAAAGCGCTGGGGACGGAGATATCGGCTTGCACGGTTCCGTTGATTGCGCCGCCGCTGTTGCGCAACGTCAGATGATAGGTGACCACATCGCCGGGGACCGCACTGGTCGGCGACGCGGTGAAGGTGCTGGCGTCGAGCGTCGGCCCCGGCGCAGCCGCGTCCACCAGCCGATAGATCGTTCCACCGAAGGCGACTACGTACAGCTCTCCCCGTTCGTCTTCGCCGAAGGAGGCAATGAGCTCTTCGGTGTCCAGGGCCAACGTTTTGGCGCTCCATCCCCCGCCGGTTCGCTGGATGCTCCAGATGCGCCCCTGCAAGAAATCGGCGAAGAAGTAGCGCCCGTGCAGCCGCGGGAAATCGCCGCCGCGGTAGACGTATCCACCGGTCACCGATTGCCCATCGCTGCGCGGGTAGGCGACGATCGGCTCCACAAAGGGGCCGTTGCAGGGGGCGGTGGTCGAATGGGCGATGTCGCCTTCGCGGCAGTCCCAGCCGAAATTCAACCCGCCCGGCTGTCCGGCGGGATGCAGGCTGATCTCCTCGCGCTGATTCTGCCCGACGTCGCCGATGAAGAGATCTCCGGTCAGCCGGTCGAAGCTGAAGCGCCAGGGATTGCGCAGCCCCCAGTCCCAGATTTCCGGTTTGGCGTCGCTGCGCCCGACGAAAGGATTGTCGGCGGGAACCGTGTAGGTCCCGGCGCCGGAGACCTCGATGCGCAGAATCTTACCCAGCCAGGTGTTCAAATCCTGGCCGGCGTTGAGCGGATCGTGGGCGCTGCCGCCGTCTCCCAGCCCGATGTAGAGGCGGCCATCCGGCCCGAAAAGAATCAGCCCACCGTTGTGATTGGCGTAAGGCTGATTGCGCAGCAGGATGCGCTCCTCGCTGTTGGCGTCGGCGCGGTTGGGGTCGCCGCTGACGCGAAAGCGTGCGACCACCGTGTCGTAGCCGTCGTTATTGCCGGCGTCGCGAGGATCGGGCGGGACCAAATTTTTGTTCTTGTGGTTGTAATAGACGAAGAAATAGCCGTTTTGGGCAAAATCCGGCGGGAACGCCACGCTCAGCAAGCCCGCCTCGCCGTCGTTGCCGACGCGGTCGCGGATGTCGAGAAACGGCTGGGAGAGAGTCTGTCCGTTTTGGATGATTTTGATGAGGCCCACCTTTTCGACCACGAAGAGCCGACCGGAACCGTCGCCGGCGTGGGTAATGTAGACCGGTTCGCTAAAGCCGGAGGCGACTGCCTGGAGCGCAATCTCGTCGGCGTGGTTTTCTCCGCGCGCGGTCAGAGAAAGAATCAAGGTCAAACCGGCGATGAGACCCATCCACAAGGGTGCAACCCAGCGGGTCTGACTCTTTTGCGCAATGTACATAATCGGCTCCTTCGCATCCGAATATGTCGAAGGGGACGGTTGAACGCCCCACCCTCCGGCGAATCTTCGCATGAGTCCGCCTGCGAGAGCATCTATGGCAAACCATACGCTGTTTGAGGCGGAGGCGCACGACGCCCACAATACGAAAGCCAGACAGGCCGGTTACGGTGTATGATATTGCGCCGCCAGTCGCTGAACCACCCGGTAGGCGTGCAGCAGCCGTTGCACGGGGATGTCCGGCTGCACGAAGTGGCCGGTGTTGAAGATGAAGCCGCCGCCCGGCGCGTAGATGGCGAAGCGCCGGGTGATGTACTCCTCCAGGGCGTCGCCCTCGTAGGCGAGCAGGCCGTCGATCACGTCGAGCGAGCCGTAGATGACGATCTTGTCTCCGTAGCGCTCCTTGACCGTGCGCGGGTCCATGCCGGCGCTCTCTTGCACGGGGTGCATAGAGTCGAAGCCGATGTCGATCAGGTCGTCCATAATCTGCATGATATAGCCGTCGCTGTGCAGGTTGACAAAGAGCCCCAGGCTGTGGGCGTGCGCCACGACGCGACGGGCGTAGGGCGCAATCAAGTTGCGCCACATGCGCGGGGAGAAGAGCATGTTCTGGTTCGATCCCCAGTCGTCAGAGAGGGTGACGCCGTCCACGCCGGCGTGGGCGAGGCTCTCCACCAGGCCGCAGAGCCAATCGGCGTAGCGGTCGAACCAGGCGCCCATGATTTTCGGCTGCGCGCCGAGGTTCATCCAGCAATTTTCGATGCCGATGATGCGGCTCGTGCCTTCGACGATGCCCCACACATGCGCCAGGATGAAACGCCGGTCCCCCTGCTGTCGCACCGCCTCGACCACGTTCAGCCCGGCGAAGTCGTAGTTCCAATCGGTGTGGGTCAGCCAGCGGGGGTCACGCGGGTCGCCAGGGTCGAAGGCAGGCAAATCCTGCACATCCCAGAGCCGACCGCTCTGGTTAGGGTAGGGCACGAAGCCGACGAAGATGTCAATGCCGAACTCATCGAGAAACTGTTCACGTGGGCCGTATTCCGCGTTCAGTTTTTCGACAAATTGCTTCTGATACAGCCAGCAGTCGACCGGCGTGCGATCGGTGGTCTGACGACGCAGCGTGGCCTTGACGCGTTCTTTCGAGTTCATGGGCATCCTCGGCATCTCTGAATTTGAATGAAATTCTTTCGTGAAGTGCAATTAGATTATATCGGATTTATCAGGGAGGGTCACATCTACGGGTGTAGCCTGGAATCGCCGTGCCGGAAGCGAACGAAAAACAACAAAGGCGTTTGAATTCTCGGCGACGGGAATCTAAAGTATAAGTAGAGGCGAATTTCCCGGCGGCAATCCGCCTCACGAGCTGGACGTAGGAGGGACTCAACGGGATAGGAGCTTTGCGTTCTATGGTCTCAAGCAACCATACGCAATTTGAACTGCGCAATGGCGTCGTTATCATCACCTTCGACCGCGACGAAAAGCTCAATGCGTTCAACGCAGCCATGACCGCCGAAGTCGCTGCGCATCTGGAAAGGGCGCAGCAGGCGGGCGCACGCGTCGTCGTGTTGCGCGCCAACCCAGGCGTGCGCGTCTGGTGCGCCGGTCGCGACCTCTCCGAGCTGAGCCCAGGCGCAGACCCGGCCGACGATCCGATGCTGAAACTGTTCGAGCAGATCATGGCGTTGCCGATCCCGGTGCTGAATATGGTGGAGGGGGCGGTCTACGGCGGTGGGTTGATGCTCTGCATGGTCTCCGACATCGTGATCGCCGCCAGCAACGCCACAGTGGCCATGACCGCCAACAAGTTGGGCATCCCGCTGCCGACCGCAACCTACGCCTACTGGCTGCGCGTCCTGGGATTGCACAAGGTGAAAGAGCTGCTCTTCACGGCGAGCGCCATCTCGGCGCAAGACGCCTACGTCGCCGGTGTTTTCAACCATGTCGTGGAGCCGGAGCGGCTGGAGAGCTACACGCTAGACCTCGCCCGGCGCATCCTCGAGTGTTCGGCGCAGGGCGTCGCCGACGCCAAGCGTCAGCTCAACCTGCTGGCGCAACGATTTGTGTTGACGGAGGCGGATCGCCGCGCCATCGACGAACATCGCCGCGCCTTGCTCAACGGCGAGGATTTTCGCACGCGGCTTGCGCAACTGCTGGCGCAGGTGGAAGGGAAGGCGAAACCCGACTGAAACGCCCCTTCTGCGGAATCATGGTGCGTATTGCGTGTTTCGTGCGAAGGAGCGTGGGCGAGACGTAGGGTTTGCGCGTCGGGACGGTAGGGAACGGATCCGCCGGTGAAAGCGCTCTCTATGGTAAACTTCCCAGAGAAGGGAGATGCCAATGAAGAAGTCAACCCATTTGCGCTGGGTGTTCCTTTGTCTCGTAGCGCTGGCCCTCGCACCGGCGGGCTGCAGCGACCAACCGCCCCCCGCCGTCGAGAGCGAGGCGACGATCGCCGCTCTCTCCACAGCCAACGCCGCGCTGCTGACGCAGGTGAGCGAGCTTTCAGCCGCCGCCGAGACGACGCCTGTCCCGCCCGCACCTCCGTCCTCGCCAGAGGCCGCCGATTCATCGAATACAGTCACGGAGGAGCCCCTCGCCGCCGCACAAGGGCCGCTCCCTCGCCTGGCGGCGACGCTTGCCCTGGCGTCGGAAGGCGTCGCGCTGGTGGATTTCCGCTTCGACCGCGCAGCCAATCGCCTCTACGTCACCGACGCCGACCATCTCTACGTTGTGGACGGCGACGCCCTCACCGTGCTGGCGACGCTGCCACGCGGCGGACTGCTCGAGTTCGACGAGCGCAATCAACGCCTTTATGTCTATCGTTCGTTTGTGCGCGCGGGCGAAGCGCCGGCAATTTACGTGATCGACGCCCGGACGCTGACGGAGATCGGGACGATCGAAGGCGGCGCCATCGCCATCGACCGCGAACGCAACCGCCTTTTCATCGGCGAGCCCTTCACCCAGGCGCACGCCGACTCCCAAGCGGCGCGCGGGGTGCGCGTTGTCGACGGCGCCTCGTTAACGGAAATCGGCGCATTCGAGCAGCCCGGCGCGCCGGTCTACAACCCTGACCGCAACGAGCTATTGATCGTCGCCTACACCGTCTACACCGCCGATCCGGAAACGCTGCAGGTTACGGGCGACCTGTTTCCGGAGCTGACCGACCTGGAGCAGGTGGGCCTGCTCTGGTGCAATGGCTGCCGCTGGGCGGACAACGCCTGGCATCTGCCAGAGGTGGGCATGGTGGCGATCGAAATCGACGCCCACTGCGCCGGCAAGGGGTGCGGCCGCATCGAGCCGCCGCGCTGGTTCGACGCAGCGACCATGGCTCCCGTCGATCCTGCTGTGGCGCCGGAGTTGCAACAAGGCTGTGGCTCCGCCGTGGAGGCCGTCGGCCCCATCGATGGCCGGTTCTATCGCAACCGTTTCTACAGCCGCTATCTCATCTACGCCAACCTGTTGGTCGACGATTTACAGGGCGAGCGCGTCGCATGGCGCGACGGCCTGAGCTTTGACTTCGTCAACCCTCGCACCGGCCAGGGGTATCTGGCCGATGGCTCGGTGATCGAGCTCGCTACGCTGACGCCGCTCGGACGCTGGCCGGCGGCGTGCATCCTGGGCTACGACGCCGAACGAGGGCGCATCTTTGCCATGCGCGGCAATTCGCTGCTGCTGATCGACGAGCGCGGGGCAGCTCCCGCCGCCCCATCGCCGCCGGTCGTCGAGAACTTGCCCGCATGGGAAATTACAGACATCCAGATTTCGCCCAACTTCGCCGCCGACCAGACCCTGCTGGCGACGAGTGCGGCGAACACACTGTATCGCTCGACCGACGGCGGCGCCTCCTGGCAACGGCTGCGCGGAGGTCTGCCCGAAGAGCGCAATCAAACCTTCTTCGCCTATTTCTCGCCCAATTTCGCCGCCGACCGCACGCTCTATCTCACAGGCTATCACGGTGACTCGAGAGGCTACGGCGTCTGGCGTTCGCAAGACGCCGGCGATCGTTGGGAGCCGCTCTGGAACAACCTGGCCCATCTGCGCGGCGTTGCGCTGCATTTCGCCGCAGATTTTGCACAGTCGCAGACGCTTCTGCTGCACTCCCGCTATTATGACGTCCTGACAGGCGACGAAGGGGAATCTTTCCACCGTTCAACGGATGGCGGCCTCCACTGGACGCTGGTCGTCACGGCCTCGCACACTTCGCCGGAAGGGAGAGCGACGCTGCCGCCGGTCGAGGAATTGTTGCCTCGCGGCGTCGACAGTCCTGCACCCTCGTTGCGCATCAACGACGACCGCACCGGCGTCGCCTACACGCTCGATGGCGTCGTTTGGATGACGGCCACGCTCGGCATCGAGGCAGGCGATAGGCTGTTGGCGCTCTTGCCTTCTCCCAACTTCACCGGCGATCGCACTGCTTTTGTCGTCACGCAACGCGCGATCTGGCGCACCCAGGACGGCGGCGCAACCTGGTCGCAATGGGAGGAGTCCCGCTTTGCAGATCCGGATGATTTCGACCGGAAAATTTCTTCCGCCGCCATCACGCCCCTGCTCGCCGATGGCGGGGTTCGCCTTTATCTCGGCACGCGCCAAGGCGAAATTTTAGCGATCGATCCGAGCGCGATGCGCTGGTCGGCGCCGGTCGGCGCTGGAGTGGAGACGGCGCAAGCCCAGGCGCCGCTCCAGCCGTCGGTTCCGCTTCAGCCGGAAGCGCAGCTCGGAGAGCCGCCGGAGGGGCTGTATCGTCCGGCGGGCGCGCTGGCCCTGATCTGGGAAAACAACCCGCGCATTCAGCAGGCGCTTGGCTTCGCTGCGGCGCCTGAGCCGGTCAGCAGCGCCGCCGCCATTCAACGCTTTGAGCGCGGCGTGATGGTGTGGGTGCAGGAGAACGGACGCATCTACGCTTTCCTGGACGACGGACGCTGGTTCGCCTATGAGGACGCCTTCCGCGAGGGCGAGCCGGAGAGCGACCCTGCCTTCGCGCCGCCGGCGGGCAAACAACAGCCCGTGCGCGGCTTCGGCAAAGTCTGGCGTCAGCATCCCGAGCTACGCGAGGCGATCGGCTGGGCGCTCGCCAAAGAAGAGCCGGCGACAGCGCTGCGCCAGCCTTTTGAAAAGGGAGAGATGCTGGGCGTCGGCGCGTACGTTTTCGCACTCAGCGGAAAAAATGAAGGCGTCTGGTATTGACGCATCCTCTTCCGGCGCGTATGTGTTGAGCCGCGCGCACCGTGGAGTTTGACAGAAGACGAACGAAAATTTATACTACTCTTCTGTTTGCAGTGCGCAAACAGAGATCACGCGGGCGGCGTTCGCTTTTGGCGAAGCACTCCCTCCATGCAGCAGGGGGTGATATTATGCAATACAATGTGGCTCAACTTCTCAAAGAGCCGACAGGCGCGACGAGGCGATACAGCATCGATGAGTCCCTCGAAGGCCTGGATGACGAGCTGAAATTTCTCGGGCCGTTGATCGGTGAAATCCAGTTGTTGCGCACCAACAGCGGCATCCTGGTCACCGGTTCATTGCGCACGGTCGTGCAAACCATATGCAACCGATGCATGGAGCCGATCGTGATGCCTGTAGAGTTTGAAATTGAGGAGAATTTTCGACCGCTGACGGAGGTTTACACAGGTCGATATATCCATCCAGATGAATTCGAGGGGACTGAGGCCGATCTGGAGGATGAAGCGCTTCTCATTGACGAACATCACATCCTGAATCTTGCCGAGGTGGTGCGTCAGTCGATCTGGTTGGCTTTGCCGATGTATCCTTCCTGCAACTGGAAAGGGTCGGGGCGATGTCCGAACCTGACGAAGCGTTTGCTCGAACTGGGTGAGCTAGAGGATATCGAGTTTTCGGTCGGCGACGAGAAGCCGCACGAGCACGAAGAGATCGATCCGCGCTGGGCTGCACTGCTAAAACTGCGCAACGATCAGAAAAGCGCCGATGAAACGGCTTGAAATAAAATTGTACGACACATGTAAGTGGAAAGATAACGTGTCCAGATAGGGTTGTCCAGATAAGGAGTTCAAAAGATGGTCCCGCTGCCAAAACGAAAATTGAGCAAAGGTCGCCGAAATCGCCGACGCGCCCACGACGCCATCGGCGCGCCGGCGTTGGTGGAATGCAGCAATTGTCACCAACGGATTCTGCCGCATCGAGTTTGCCCGCACTGTGGATTTTACAAAGGGCGCCAGGTGCTCGAAATCAAAGTGGAATCCACCAAGAAGTGATTCTGCATCGTCCACAGGGGCGCTGACAGCCTGAAGTCGGCGACGCCTGCATCCGCAGCATGACTGGCGAAACAGGAATGACAAGCACAGAGGGGATTTGGCCGGGCGACCAAATCCCCTTTTGTTTTGCAGCGGGGTCGATGATCCCGATCGTCTTTTGCTCGCTTTCAACCGAACAATCGATCGATTGAGAAGCTGTGAGGAGTTGCCATGAATCCCTTTGCCTTGCTTCAACGCGTCAACCAGACGGCCTTTCTCTTCCCGGGTCAGGGCAGCCAGCACGTGGGCATGGCTGGCGAGCTGGCCGCTGCATTTCCCGCCGCGCGCGCGGCGCTGGAAGAAGCGGATGACGTGCTCGGCTTTGCGCTGAGCCGTCTCATGCTCGAAGGGCCAGAAGAAGCGCTGACCGACACCATCAACGCCCAGCCGGCCTTGATGGCCGCCGGCGTCGCCGCCATGCGCGCCCTGGAGGCCGAATTGGGAAACGCTGCGCTGCCGCCGGGTGGTCGGCAGGTCTATGTCGCCGGCCACAGCATGGGTGAATACACGGCGCTGGTTGCGGCCGGCAGCCTCAGCTACGCCGACGGCTTGCGCCTGGTGCGCGAGCGCGGCCGCCTGATGAAGCTAGCGGGCGAGCAAGCGCCTGGCAAAATGGCCGCCGTGCTCGGCCTGGAAAAGGCGCAGGTGGAAGAAATCTGCGCACAGGTCGCCGCCAACGGCGCCGTCGTTCAGGTCGCCAACGACAACTGCCCGGGACAGATTGTCATCTCCGGCGATGCGGCGGGGATGGAGACGGCTATGGCTGCCCTGGCGAAGGCAGGCGCTCGCAAGGTGGTGCCGCTGGCGGTCAGCATCGCCGCCCACAGCCCGCTCATGCAGCCGGCCGCCGAAGCGCTGCGCGCCGCCATCGAAGCCACGCCCATTTTTCCGCCGCAGGCGCCCGTCATCGGCAACACGACGGCCCAGCCGCTGACCACCGTAGAGGAAATTCGCAGCGAGCTCACTGCGCAACTGACCGGCAGCGTGCAGTGGACGGCCTCGATCGAACGCATCGCCGCTGAGGGTGCGACCACCTTCGTCGAGCTGGGCGCCGGCGACGTGCTGACCGGGCTGGTCAAGCGCATCGTGCGCAACGCCACCCGCATAACCGTCAACGACGCAGAAGGCGTGCGCACATACGTCGAAATGGTGCGTTTCGGAAACGTCGCTTTATGAGTATAATGAATTGCACAGGAAGGAAGGCGTGATGGATTTCTCGAATCGGATCGCTCTGGTGACGGGAAGCAGCAGCGGGATCGGGGCCGCGATCGCCCGCGAGCTGGCCGCAGGGGGCGCCAAAGTGGCGGTGCACTATCGTGGCAACGCCGAAGGCGCGCAGAAGGTGATGTCGCAGATCGCGGAAGCCGGCGGCGTCTGTCGCATCTATCAGGCGGACGTCAGCGATGTGGAGCAAGCTGCGACGCTGGTCAAGCAGGTGCAAAGCGATTTCGGCGGGCTGGACATTCTGGTCAACAACGCCGGCACGACGCGCGACACGCTGCTGATGACGATGAAAGAAGAGGACTGGGACATCGTCATCAACACCAATCTGCGCAGCGTCTATGCGGTCACCAAAGCTGCGTTGCGCGGCATGATTCGCCAGAAATGGGGGCGCATCATCAACATCACCAGCGTCGTCGGGCTTTCCGGACAGGCGGGACAGGCGAACTACGCCGCCAGCAAGGCGGGCGTGATCGGATTCACCAAAAGCCTGGCGCGCGAAGTGGCCAGCCGCAACATCACCGTCAACGCGGTGGCGCCCGGTTTTATTCCAACGGCGTTGACCGACGTACTGACGCCGGAACAAAAGGAGTCGATCCTCGCCAGCACGCCGATGGGGCGCATGGGGACGCCGGAGGAGGTGGCCTGGGCCGTGGCGTTTCTGGCGTCCGAACGCTCTGGGTTCATCACCGGTCACGTGCTGACCGTTGATGGAGGGTTGGTGATGGCCTGAGGAGTCCCATGACGGATCGGACAACGTCGCATGGACAGGCGTCGCGCGCACACAAACCAAAGGCAGCCGAGGGCGACCGGCCAGCCGCGCCGGAGGCCTCATTCATCCAGGATCGCAAACTGGCGCGTCGCCTCGCCCTTCAGGCGCTCTTCGAGGTGGATAGCACCGGCCATCGGCCCGGCGACGTCGTGGATGCGCGCCTGGCCAATCCAGAGCCGAACGAGAACGGCGACGATCTTCCCGTCTCTGTGAGCAAAGAGACCGAGACGTTTCTGCGCTTTTTGGTTTCCGGCGTCGTCAAACATCAAAAGGCGTTGGATGAAATCATCGCCCGCTATGCGCCGGAATGGCCGGTGGATCAGCTCGCCATCATCGACCGCGTGATTTTACGGCTGGCGCTCTTTGAAATCGGCTCCAGCGAAGCGCAGACCCCCGCCAAAGTGGTGATCAACGAGGCGGTCGAGCTGGCCAAGTGTTTTGGGGGAGACAGCAGCCCCCGTTTTGTGAACGGCGTCCTGGGTTCTGCCCTGGCGGAGATTCAGAGGAAACCTTTTTAACGATGGACAGCTTCTTTGGAATCGGCGTCATGGAGCTTTTCCTGATCGCGATCATCGCTTTGATCGTGTTGGGGCCGGAGCGGCTGCCGGGCGCCATGCGCGCGATCGCCAGTTTCATGCGTCAGCTGCGCGAGATGAGCAACGAGTTCACCTCGCAGTTCAGCGAAGAGATCAAGATGCTCGAAGAGATGGATCCGCGACGCATCGTCAGCGATGCGCTCGATCCCTCCAAGACGCCTCCCCCCGCCAGTTCGCAGTCCTCCAAAGCTTCGTCTTCTTCCGCCGCCGCTTCAGGTGCAACTCGCTCTTCGGCTGCATCCAAGCCGCTGGCGGACGCTGCGTCCTCGCCTGCCAAATCTTCCAACACCATTCTGCCGCCTTCGTCCGATGGGGCGCAGAGAGGGTCCTCCGCCGAACAAAAAGCGACAAACGGCGCGCCTGCCCCTTCGGCGGAGCGCGCTGCGCCGTCGTCCGAGGCGGAGGCCGACGGCGACAATTCATCCGCTGAGGCGGAGGCGAAGCAGTGAGCCAGAGCCGTCCCTCCACATACGAGCCGATCGAAGAAAGTCGCATGACTTTGATAGACCACCTGCGCGAGCTGCGCATGCGACTGATTTGGGTGGTCAGCGCGTTGGTGGTGGGCACGTTGATTTCAATGCTCTTCGTCAGTCCGCTCTTGCAGTTTATCCTGCGTCCGCTCACCGAGGCGGGCGCGCAGCCGATGGCGATCGGCCCGACCGACACGATCGGCGTCTTTTTCCGCGTCAGTTTTGCAGCCGGCGCCGTGCTGGCGATGCCGGTGATCGTCTATCATGTCATCGCCTTCGTTTCGCCAGGCCTCTATCCGCACGAAAAGCGCAATTTGCTGCTGATCCTGCCGGGCATCATGGTGCTCTTTGTAATCGGCGCGCTATTCGCCTACTTCATCTTGCTGCCGGCTGCGGTTGGGTTTTTGCAAGGTTTTCTTGGCGACATCATCGCCCAGGAATGGACGATCGACCGCTACATCGGCTTTGTGACGCGCATCGTCTTCTGGATCGGCGTCGCCTTCGAGATGCCGTTGGTGATTGCGTTTCTGGCGCGCGCAGGCATCGTCAGCGGCCCGCAGTTGATGCGCTACTGGCGCCATTCGATCGTCGTGATCGCCATCATCGCCGCCGCCATCACGCCCACCGTCGATCCGGTCAACATGACGTTGGTGATGGCGCCGTTGATTGCGCTCTACTTCGGCAGCGTCGGCATCGCCTATCTAGTCTATCGTCCGCGCGCTCCGCGCGACTTTTCCAAGGAAGATTTCATTCCCCCCGAATATCGAGAATAGGTGCAACTTCATTCTCGCCCGGCGCGACGCAGGATCCTGTAATAAAATGCATATGGAGCGCGAGGCTTTGATCGCCCGCAAACAAGAGGTGCGACGCTTGTTGGAACAGGCGCAGCGCGAGCTGGCGAGGTTGGAGGCGCAGCCCGTCACCTGGCGTACGCGCCGCGCGAGAGGCAAGCTGGAGAACAAAATCGAGCGATTGATGGCGGAGGAATACGCGCTGCGGCTGGCGATCGACCGGGCGTCTGGAAAATAAACCTTCCAGGAAGCTCCAGGCCTCCTGGAAGGTGGATGGACCGGATGGTTCGATGGGCGACTGCTAACTTACTTTTGCTGCTCTTTCGCTGCGGCGGCCAGCTTCGCCTTCTCTTCCTCGACCAGCATGCGGCGCAACACTTTGCCCACCTGCGTCTTGGGCAGCTCTTTGCGGAATTCGACCAGCGTAGGCACTTTGTAGGGCGCCAGGTGCTCCTTGCAGAACTCGCGAATCTCTTCCGCCGTCGCCGTCTGACCTTCCTTCAACACCACGAACGCCTTGACCGTCTCTCCCCGCTTGGGGTCGGGGACGCCGACCACCGCCGCTTCCATCACCTTGGGGTGCATGAAGAGCACTTCCTCCACCTCGCGCGGCACGACGTTGTAGCCGCTGGCGATGATCAGGTCTTTCTTGCGATCGACGATGTAGAAATAGCCGTCTTCGTCCATGCGCGCAATGTCGCCGGTGTGCAGCCAGCCGTCGGCGTCGATGGTCTTGGCCGTCTCTTCGGGGTTGTTGTAGTAGCCTTTCATCACCTGCGGCCCACGCACGACCAGCTCGCCTTCCTCGCCGATGCCGAAGAACTTGTAGTGGCCGCTTTCATCCGGCTCCAGCGAAACGATGGCGGCCTCGGTGCTGGGGATCGGGATGCCGATCGAGCCGTATTTCACGCGACCTTTGATCGGGTTGGCGTGCGTCACCGGCGACGACTCCGACATGCCAAAGCCTTCCACCAGGCGGCCGCCGGTGATCTCGTCGAATTTCTGCGCCACCTCCACCGGCAGCGCCGAGCCGCCGCTCAGGCACGCCTTGATCGAGCGCAGGTTGTACTCGGTCACGCGCGGGTGATTGATAATGGCGATGTACATCGCCGGCACGCCCGGATAGAGCGTGATGTGCTCCCGGTGCAGAATCTCCAGGATATGGTTGGTGTCGCGCGGGTCGGGCACGACGACGATTTCGGCGCCGACGCTGACGCCGAAGAGCATGCCGACCGTCATGCCGTAGACGTGGAAGGCGGGCAAGGCCAGCAACACCTTTTCGTTGCCGGGGGAGACGTCGGTGAACCACGCCTGCATCTGCACGGTGTTGGCGACCAGGTTGCGATGGGTCAGCTCCGCCGCCTTGGGGATGCCGGTGGTGCCGCCGGTGAACTGGAAGACGGCCGTGTCGTTGGCCGTGTCAAACTGCACAGACGGCGCTCTGGCGGGGTAGCGACCGATCAGGTCTTTGTAATAGAAAACTCCGCCGCCGGACGGAACCTCCGCATACATGCCTTTGGCGGCAAGTTGTTTGTTCACGGTGCGGCGGAAGAGCGCCGTTACGTGATCCGAAAGGTCGGTCAGAATGATGGTTTTCAAATTGGTGTTCGGCTGAATTTGCTTGACGCGCTGATACAGGCCGGAGAGGGTGACGATGGCCTCGGCGCCGCTGTTTTTCATCAGCGGTTCAAGCTCATGGGGCGGATAGGTCGGGTTGGTGTTGACCACGATGCCGCCTGCTTTCAAGACGCCGAAGTACATCACGACCTGCTGAGGACAGTTGGGCAGCATGATCGAGACGCGTGAACCTTTCTGAATCCCCTGTGCGGCCAGCGCTGCGGCAAAGCGATCGCTGAGATCATCTAGCTCTCGATAGGTGAGCCTTGCCTGCACAGCCAATCCAAGCGGAAGGTAGCGCAACACCATGCGCACCGCAGTCTTATTCGGGTATTTCCGCGAGGAATCGATCAGGAACTGGTGAAGGGGATGATTCGGCACCTCCACCGTCGCGGGCACTCCCTGCTCGTAGCTGGAAAGCCAAGGATATGTCGTCGCCATGGTCGCTCCTTTTTGGGAAAAAGTTCGTTGGAAACGGGCTGAACAACTTCGCTAGCGGCGGGCACTATTGTACCACACCTGCTTTGACATCCGCACAATGCGGGCATATACTCAAGTGATTGTCTGGCAGACATAAGTAATCAGTTGTGGATTCTGGCGAAATTTTGGCTGAGTTCAGAGAATTGTGAAACGAAGCCGATCCAGCGTGATGGGGAAGAATTTTCATGACGACAACGCGTGTAAAATGGATCGAAGGGAAGAGCTTCCTGGGCGTCGGCGACAACGGCCGCAGCGTCGTGATGAGCCCGGCCGATGGCCCAGGCGTCAGCCCCATGCAGATGTTGTTGCTGGGATTGGGTGGATGTACGGCCATCGACGTCGTGGACATTCTGCACAAGCAGCGTCAACCGCTGGAAGATCTACAGATCGAGATCAGCGGAGAACGCGGGGAGGAGTGGCCCAAGCCCTGGACGCGTATCCATCTGCATTACATCGTCGTCGGCGCAGGGCTGGACCCGCATAAAGTCGAGCGCGCCATCGAGCTGAGCGTGCACAAGTACTGCGGCGCCCATGCCACGCTGGCGGGCGTGGCGCACATCACCCACGATTACGAGCTTCGGCCCAACGGTCGCGGCGACCAGGAATGAGGTGCATGTGGCTGCCAAAGCTTCAGACGAAGGCCTGTTTCACGGCGGTGTGTTGAACGCGTTGCTCGAACGCACCCTGCGCACCCTCAAGGACGTCGACATCGAGCTGGCGGCGCAGCGCGTGGCCGATCTTCGCGCCAAACATTCCCTTCAGGACGATGCGCTGGTGGAGCATCTGATCTGGCGCAAGGCGCGTCAGGCCGGCATGGTCGGAGCCGCCACTTCGGCGGTGGCGTTGATTCCGGGGCTGGGTGGCGTCGCGGCGTTTACGGTCGGGGCCGCCGCCGATGTGGGCGCAACGCTGCGCCTGCAGTCCGAGCTGGTGATGGAGATCGCCGCCGCGCGGGGCAAGCGGCTGCAGCCCGACGAAGCGCGCAACGCGCTGCTCGTGGTGGCGGGTCTCAACGTGGGCGCCGAGCGGCTGGTCAACCAGGCGAGCCGCAGGCTTGCCACGCGCCTCGGCGAACGTTTCGCCGGCCGGGCGCTGGTCAAGGTCATTCCGTTCGTCGGCGTCGCCCTCTCCGCCGCCGCCAATCTGTTGATGACCTATCTCATCGGCAAGCGCGCCGACGCTTATTTTCGCCTCGGCGAGGCGCACGTCGGCGACTGGAGCGAAAGCCTGCGCGCTTTGACCGGCCTCGATGAACGTCGACTGTCGGCGGAGCTGGGCGCCATTCTCTCTGAAATCGGCCCATCGATGCGCAGCCGCATGCAACAGCTCGGCGCCAGGACAGGGGAGGGATGGCTTCGCCTGCGGGAATCCGCCGCAAGGCCCATCGAACAGCGCCTGCGTCTTCCCAAAGCAAGCATCCATCATGGAGATCTTGAAAAGCAGGGAAAAGGAGAAAAACAGTCCATGCTCGATCAATTAAAACGGCGCCTGGGAATTGGGCGTCCGACGCAGGAAGCGCCTCAAGAGCCGGCGGCGATGGAGCCGCAGCCTCCATCGATCGTGGACGTGACCGACGCCGACTTCGATTCGGTGGTGGCGCAGTCCTCCCTGCCGGCGGTGGTCGATTTCTGGGCGGAATGGTGCCAGCCTTGTCAGGTGATGTCGGCCTATGTGGAATTTCTGGCAAGAGACTACGCAGGACGCCTGCTGGTGGCGGCGCTGGACACGGATGAAAACCCGCAGACGCCGGCGCGCTACAACGTGATGGGGCTGCCGACGCTGCTGCTGGTGCGCAACGGCGAAGAAGTGGATCGCATCGTAGGCGTGGCGAGCTATGAAGAAATCAAAGCGCGCGTCGAGGCGCTGCTCGGACGCGCGTAAACATCCTCCGCTCTTCACTATCTTTGGAGTGTCTTATGCGAGTTTCTAGATTATTTTTTCAGACGCTGCGTGAAACGCCGGCCGACGCCGAAGTGGTCAGCCATCAGCTGATGCTGCGGGCGGGCATGATCCATCAAATTGCGGCGGGCATCTTCGACTACCTGCCGTTGGCGCAGCGCACCAAACACAAGATCGAAAACATCTTCCGCGAGGAGATGGACGCCATCGGCGGGCAGGAGGTGACGCTGCCGATGGTGCATCCGGCCGAGCTGTGGCAAAAGTCGGGGCGCTGGTATCAGATCGGCAGCGACATGGTGCGCTTCAAGGATCGCAACGACCGCGACATGGTGCTCGGCATGACGCATGAGGAGATCATGGCGGACCTGGCGAAGCGCTTCATCCGCAGCTATCGTCAGTTGCCGATGATGCTCTACCAGATTCAGACCAAATTCCGAGACGAGCCGCGGCCGCGCGCCGGCTTGATCCGCGTGCGCGAATTCACGATGAAGGACGCCTACACCTTCGACCGCGACGAGGCGGGCATCGACGCCTATTATCCCAAATTCTATCAGGCGTACTACAACATTTTCCGCCGCTGCGGCATCGACGTGATCGCCGTCAAGAGCGACACCGGCATGATGGGCGGGCGCATGGCGCATGAGTTCATGGCGTTGACCGAAATCGGCGAGGACACGCTCGTGCTCTGCGACGCCTGCGGCTACAGCGCCAACCGTCAGGTGGCCGTCTTCCGCAAGCCGGAGCCGCCCGTCGCCGAGCCGCTGCCGCTGGAGGAGGTGGCGACGCCGGGCGTCTCGACGATTGAGGCGCTGGCGCAATTCTTGAACATCCCCGCCAGCGCCACCGCCAAAGCCGTCTTCTTTATCGCCGACCTCGAACAGCCGGACGGTTCGGTCAAGGAGCAGTTCGTCTTCTGCGTGGTGCGCGGAGACATGGAGCTGAACGAGACCAAGCTAACCAATGCCATCAAGGCGCGGCGTCTGCGTCCGGCCACGGCCGCCGAAATTCGCGCCATCGGCGCGGAGCCGGGCTACGGTTCGCCGATCGGCATTCGCCGCGACCGGGTGCTGCTCGTCGTCGATGACCTGGTGGCGCGCAGCCCCAATCTGGTCGCCGGCGCCAACCGCGAGGGCTATCACCTGCGCAACACCAATTACGGGCGCGACTACACCGCCGACCTCGTCGTCGATGTCGTGGCGGTGAGCGACGGCTACGCCTGTCCTCAATGCGGCGCCGCGGTGCGCACAGCGCGCGGGGTGGAGGTGGGCAACATCTTCAAGCTCGGCACCAAATACAGCGTCGCCATGGGCGCCACCTACCTGGATGAGAACGGCGAAGAGAAGCCGATCGTAATGGGCTCCTACGGCATCGGCACCGGCCGGCTGATGGCGGTGATCATCGAGCTGCACCACGATGAGGCGGGCATTCAATGGCCGATCACCGTGGCGCCCTACCAGGTGATCTTGATCAGCCTGGCGACCGAAAAGACGCCCGAAGTGGCCGAGGCCGCCGAAAAGCTCTACGCCGATCTGCTGGCGGCGGGCGTGGAAGTGCTCTACGACGACCGCGACGAGCGCGCCGGCGTCAAATTCAACGACGCCGACCTGATCGGCATCCCGATTCGTCTCACCGTCGGCGCCAAAGGGCTGCAAAACGGCGTCATCGAAGGCAAACTGCGCCGCAACGGCGAAACCTTCGCCTTTCCTGTAGAGACGGCGGTGCAGGATGTTCAGGCGCTGATCGCCGCCGAGATCGAGCGCATTCACGCTACAGTGGTTCCGGTGCCATTCGACGAATAAACACGCCCAGGAAAGCGTCTGTGTTCACCGCCAATTTTCCCTACTACAACGTCGTCGACCAGATCTATCACGCCGAATGGTCGATTGCGAAGCTGGCGCGGCACGAGTTGCTGCGTCGCTCGATCGCGACGCTCTGGCCCGACGGGCATCCAACTCAACTGATCCATGTGGCCGGCACCGGCGGCAAGGGCTCCACCTGCCGCTTTTTGGAGCTGGGGTTTTCCTGCATCGGCAACGCCGGCGCCTTCATGAGCCCGCACATCTTCGACTATCGCGAACGGTTCAGCATCAACGGTGAATTCGTCTCGCGCGAGGACGTGATGGCGGCCTGGGAAGAGCGCGTGCGCCCCCACTGCGTGCGCATTGCGACCGACAATCCGGCGCACGTGCACACCTTTCACGAGGCGTCGATTTTGATCGCCCTCACGCTCTTCGAACGACGCCAGGTGCAATGGGCGGCGATCGAAACCGGCGTCGGCGGGCGCTATGACCAGACGCGCGCGCTCGACGTCGTGGCGACGGCGTTGACCAACGTCGGCAGCGACCACGCGCACCTGCTGGGCAGCGAACTCTGGCAGCGCGCGCTCGACAAGGCGGGCATTGCCCGCGCTGGCGTCCCCTTTTTCACTACGGAACAGGCGCCCGCCACGCTGGAGATCGTGCGCCAGGTGTGTGCAGCCGCCGGCGCTCCGCTGATCGAGGTCGGCGACGCCGAGGTTGCGGCGTTAGAGGCGGCGCTGCAGGCCCACACGCTCGAGCCTTCGCCGGATTCGTTGCTCCACGCCGACTATCAGAAGCGCAACGCCGCGTTGGCGCTGGCCGTGATTCGTCGGCTGGCGCCGACGATCGACGAGGACGCCGTGCTGCGCGCCTTCGCCAACGCCCGGTTGCTGGGGCGCTTCTGGCGGGTGGAAGACGACATCTACGCCGACATCGCCCACAACGCCGAAAAGATCGAGGCGCTCTCCGGCGAAATCCGCCGACAATTCGGCGATCGCGGCAAAATTTTGGTGGTCGGCATCTCGGGGCAGCGCATCTCGAGCAAAGTCTTCCGCGCCCTGGCCGAGATTGCACACACCATCATCGTCACCAGCGCATCGTTCAAGGGGCAGGACCCGGCGCGCGTGCGCGAGGAGGTGAAGGGCATCGTCGGCGACATTCCCGTGTTGGTGGCGTTCGAGCCGCAACAGGCGCTGCGCACAGCGCGTTCACTGCAGCGCGAGGGCGAGATCATTATTCTCACCGGCTCCACGTACATGATCGAGCAGGCGCTGAACCCGGATCCCTATCTACGCTTTATGAGCGCGCATTTTGGCTGGCGCATGGAAGAGCCGCATGAAGCGACCGGCGTGATCCACCTGAATCTACCCAAGTCGACGCCGCCGCTGCGATAAATTTGTCAGTTTGCGCCTTTGCGTTGAACCGACTTTCAGCACAGGAGGGGGAAACATGAACTTTTCTGACATGTGGCAGACCTGGCTCAAGGCGACGACCAGCCCGAGCGAAGCAACCTATCTGGAATTGCGCCAGAAGCCGAACGCCACGGTGACGACCGCAATTTTGTGGATGGTGATTTACGCTGTGATCGCATCGGTGATCGGCCTGTTGGGAGGCATGTTGGCGCTCAACACGATGAGCGCCATGATGCCTCAATTTATGGCGCAGGCCGGCATGTCTCCCGCCGAAGCGGCGCAGTTTGAGCAAATGATGCGCATGTTCACCGGCGGCGGCATGGGCATGGTTGGGTTGGGCAGCCTGCTCAACATCATCATCGTGCCGCTCTTCTTCTTGATCGGCGTGGCAGTTTACCATCTGATCGCCAGGCTGCTGGGAGGCGTCGGCGAATTCGGGCGTTACGCCTATCTCAACGCCGCGTTCGCAGCGCCGCTAGGCATCGTGAGCACGCTGCTGAGCCTGGCGCCCTTCGTCGGCTGTCTGACGCCGCTTATCTCCATCTACTCGCTGGCGCTGGTCTTCTTCGCCACCAAGGCGGAGCATCGCCTCAGCGATGGCCGCGCGCTGCTGGTGGTGCTGATTCCGCTGCTGGTGGTGCTGGCGCTCGGCGTCTGCGCGGCGGCAGCGCTCATCAGCGCGTTGATGTCGCTGCGCTTCCAGTAAGACGAGGCCGAGGGGTTCATGGAGCCATCCAGCACAGAACGGTCTGACCTTCTCCAGAATCCGAACGTCGACGCGGAGCCACCCGCCGACCACCGCAGCGGCTTCGTTGCGGTGATCGGCAGGCCCAACGTCGGCAAGTCGACGTTGCTCAATCGACTGCTGGGGCAGAAGATCGCCATCACCAGCCCCAAGCCGCAGACGACGCGCGACCGCATTCTGGGCATCCTCACCACCGAGGACGCGCAGATGCTCTTTCTGGACACGCCCGGCATTCACCGTCCTCTGCACAAGCTGGGCGAGTACATGGTGCAGGTGGCCGCCGACGCCATCGCCGACGCCGACGTCGTGCTCTGGCTGGTGGACATCAACACACGGCCCACGGACGAGGAGCAGGCCATCGTCGAGCTGCTGCGCCATCTGACCACGCGCAAGCGCAAACGCATCCAGCTTCCGCCGCTGATCCTGGGGCTGAACCAGATCGACCGCTGGCATGGCGATGCAGAGGCGACGGCGGCGCGCGTGCGCGAGTACACGGCGCTGCTCGATTGGCTTCCGGAGCAAACTGCAGACAGCCAACCCGCCCTGCAGACCGTTCTCCTCAGCGCAGCCACGGGGGCGGGCATCGAGGAGTTGTTGGCTTTGGTTCGCGCGCTGCTGCCGCCAGGTCCCCGTTTTTATCCCGAGGACCAAATCACCGACATGAATTTGCGCCATATGGCGGCGGAGATCATCCGCGAAAAGGCGCTGCTCCTGTTGCAGGATGAGGTGCCGCATAGCCTGGCGGTTGAGGTGGATGAGTTCGTAGAGCGCAGCGAAAAGTTGACCTACATCTCCGCCGTGCTCTACGTCGAACGCGAGTCGCAAAAGCCGATCGTGCTGGGCAAAGGCGGCAGCATGATCAAGCGCATCGGGCAGATGGCGCGGCCTGAGATCGAAGAACTGGTTGGAACCAAGGTCTACCTTGAACTGTGGGTCAAAGTGTGGGAGCGCTGGCGGCGGCGACAGAATCTGCTCAAGCAACTGGGATACGCAGTGCGCTAGCCGCACCGGACTTTTGCATGGCCGGTCACCGTCTATTTTGAGTGCAGCGAGTAGACTCAATTTTCAGAAAGTCATCAAACGCAAGGAGGACTCGCTGCATGACCTTTCGAGAGATCGGCAATCCGACCTATATTGCGTTGGAGACTTTTCGGAAAAGCGGAGAGGGAGTAGTGACGCCCGTCTGGGTCGCTGCGGAGAACGGTAAACTCTATGTCTGGACGCTGGCGGACAGCGGCAAAGTCAAGCGCATCCGCAACAACGGACGGGTGCGCATTGCCGTCAGCGATGCGCGCGGCAATCCCAAGAGCGCATGGGTGGAAGCCCGCGCTCGCGTGCTCGACGACCCGGCGGAAGATCGAAAGCAACGGGAGCGGCTGGCGAAGAAATACGGCTGGCAATTCCAGCTCTTCAACCTGATGGGGCGCTTTTCGCGCAATCGGGCCAACCATGTGGTGTTGGAAATCACAGAGCCGTAGAATCTGTAAGAAATTGAAACCGCTCTCGTGGACAAAAAAGTCGGAAGTTGATTGTAGTCGCCGATTCCCAATGGGATGGGCTTTCACCGATTGCGGGGGAATCCGTAGGCGCCGCTCGTAGCGGCGCTGGCCGGGTTCGCCCAAATGCTCGGGGATTGTCGAGGACGTGCGGCTGCGAGCCGCACCTACGAAAAACCATCATCACTCCGTAGGCGTTGCCTCGGCGAACCAAATCCCCGGCGCGCCTTCCTCCCCCTCTCCCAATGCTGGGAGAGGGGGCAGGGGGTGAGGACCTGTGGCTGCGAGCATCGCAGAGTGATTTTGCGAGAGACAATCGAATCAACGGCGATTCCGTTGCGCCGGAGATCATCAACAAGTTATTGTTTGCTGAGGAGGATGCACAATGTACAAAGGATTCCGTATCCTGGTTTCTTTGCTGTTCGGCCTTGTGCTTGTCGGCTGCACCCTGGCGCCGGCAGCGCAACCGGGCACAGAGCAGCCCGCCGCCCAACCCAAGCGCGTCGTGTATCTGATCAACGGCGCCCTGGGCGACAACGCCTTCTATGACTCCGGCAAGGCGGGCATCGACGCGCTGGCGGCCAACTACGGCGTCGAGACGCGCACCATCGAGGCCAACTTCGACGCCGGCAAGTATGAGCCGTCGCTGCAGGCGGCGGTGAGCTACGCCGACGTCATCTTCGTCATCTCCTACGGCTTCGAGGATCAGCTCAAGGCGATCGCCGATAAAAATCCAGACAAAATCTTCGTCAACCTCGACACCGTGGTGCAAAACAGCGCCAACACCATCACCTCGGTCGACTTCATCGAGGAGGAGAGCGCCTATCTCGCCGGCGTCGTGGCGGGCATGCTGACCCTCGACACGAGCGTGCCCAACATCAACCCGGAGAAGATCGTGGGCGTCGTCGGCGGCGACGTTGACCCCGTAGTGAATTCTTTCATCTTTGCCTACGAGAACGGCGCGAAATCGGTCGATCCGGAGATCGTCGTGTTGAAGAAGTCGCTTGGCGGCGCCTGGGACGATGCAGCCAAAGGCAAACAGGCGGCCCTGCAGCTCTACGACCAGGGAGCGGACGTGGTCTTCCAGGTGGCGGCTGCAGCGGGCATCGGCGTTTTGCAGGCGGCGCGCGAGCGCAACCTCTACGCCATTGGCGTGGACACCAACCAGAACGACCTGGAGCCGGGCCATGTCGTCGCTTCCGACATCAAGGACGTCGGCAAGGCGATCCAGGACGTCTACAAGAGCATCGTCGAGGGAACCTATCAGCCCGGCGCCGTGCTCCAGTATGGCCTGGCCAGCGGCGGCGTCGATCTGGTGACGGAAGCGAAAGTCAAAGTGTTGCCGGAGGCGATCGAACAGCGCGTGATGGAGCTGCGCCAGCAGATCATCGATGGAACGCTGAAAATCGAGCTGTACGACGGCCGCGACGTCTGGCAATAGCGCATCCCTCTAAAGCACAAACTATGGCCGCAGGCGGCGGAATGTCAACCCAGCGCGCAGAGGCGCAAGTCGCAGACCGCAGCGTGCAACTTGCGCCTCCTCTCATCCAGATGCAAGGCATCGTGAAGGTCTATCCGCCCAACGTGCTGGCGCTGGATGACGCGACGGTGAGCTTCGCCGACGGCGAGATCCACGCGCTCGTCGGCGAAAACGGCGCGGGCAAGAGCACGCTGATGAAGGTGCTTTATGGCCTTGTCCACCACGACCGGGGCGAAATTCGCTATCGAGGCCGTCCGGTGCGCTTTCGCTCCCCCGGCGAAGCGATCGCGGCGGGCATCGGCATGGTGCACCAGGAAATCCTGCTCATCAACGAATATACGGTGTGGGAAAACATCGTGCTCGGCGCAGAGCCGGTCGATCGCCTGGGACGCATCGACAGAAAGCGTGCGCGCGGCGAAGTGCAGGCAATCATCGACCGCTTTCATTTTGCGCTCGACCCTGACGCTATCGTGGCCGACATCTCCGTGGCGGCGCGTCAAAAAGTGGAAATCCTCAAGCTCCTCTATCGCGACGTCTCCGTGCTGATCCTGGACGAACCGACCGCAGTGCTGACGCCGCAGGAGATTCCCCAGCTCTTCGCCGAGCTGCGGGAGCTGCGCAACGAAGGACATACGATCCTCTTCATCTCGCACAGGCTGGAGGAGGTGCTCGAGCTGGCGGAGCGGGTGACGGTGCTGCGCAAGGGCCGCGTCGTCGCTACGCTCCCCGCCGCCCAGACGACGCGCAGCGAGCTGGCCGCGCTGATGGTCGGCCGCGAGGTGCTTTTCAGCTCGCGGCGCACGCCTCAGGCGCCCGGCGACGTCGTCTTCGCCGTCGAGGGATTGCGCTACGAAGACGAGCACGGCCGCGTCCGGCTTAAGGACGTTCACTTGCAGGTGCGCGCCGGTGAGCTGGTCGGCGTGGCGGGCGTGGAAGGCAACGGCCAACTGGAGCTCGTCAACGCCATCACCGGCCTGCTTCAACCGACGGCGGGAACGCTGCGCGTCGCCGGCGTCGATCTCACCCACGCGCCGATCCTGGAGCGACGGCGCTACATCGCCTACGTTCCGCAAGACAGGGGGCGCATGGGCGGCAGCCTGGCCGCCTCGGTGGTGGAAAACGCCATCATGACCCATCACCGTCTCAACCCACGGCTGACGCGCTGGAAAGGGCTGCTGCTCGATCGAAAGGCCGCGCACCGTTTCACCGATGCGCTGGCGCAGCGCTTCAACGTGAGCATGCCCGCCCGCGCTGCGCCGTTGCGCGCGCTCTCCGGCGGCAATCAGCAGAAGGTGATCCTGGGCCGCGAGCTGCTGCTGGAATGCCCTTTCATCCTGCTCGACCAACCGACACGCGGGCTGGACGTCGGCTCGATCGAGTATGTGCATGACCAGATGCTGGCGATGCGTCGCGCCGGTCGCGGCCTGTTGATGATCTCGGCCAATCTCGAAGAGATTTTCCTGCTGGCCGACCGCATTGTGGTGCTGCACCGTGGAGAGATCGTCGCCGATCTGCCCGTCGAGCAGGCCACGGTCGAACAGATAGGCCGCTACATGCTGGAAGGAAAGGCTTGATCGCAGATGGCAAGGGTGCTCAACGCTGCGCTTGGCGTTCTCATTGCACTGGCGCTCGGCGCACTGATCATGCTGGCGCAGGGCTACGATCCGTTGGCCAGCTACGCGGCGCTGTTTCAGTTTTCGCTCGGCAGCCCCTACGCGCTGGCGACCACCTTCAAAAACGCCGTCCCGCTCGTGCTCACCGGCCTTTCCGCAGCCATCGCCTTTGCATCGGGGCCGGTCAACCTGGGCCAACCCGGCCAGTTGCTCATGGGCGCGCTGGCGGCGACCATCGCCGGCCTCTATCTCGACCTGCCGCCGCTGGTGATGATCCCGACGCTGGCGCTGCTGGCGATGGCGGCCGGGGCGCTCTGGTCTGGCCTGGCCGCGCTGTTGCGTCAGGCCTTCGGCATGAGCGAGTTCATCGTCACTTTGATGCTGAACATCGTGGCGGATTACTTCACGCTGTGGGCGATCACCTACCCTTTCAAGGACGCCGCCGCCTATTCGCCGATGACGCCGCCGATTGCGACGAGCGGCTGGCTGCCGGAGTTCGGCGACTGGAACAGCGCAGTCTTCTGGATGCTGGCGGCGACGGCGCTGATGTGGTTTCTGCTGGCGCGCACGCGCCCGGGCTATGAATGGCGCATCGGCGGGCAAAATTCGCTCTTCGCCCGGCTAGGCGGCTGCCCTGTGGACCGCAACTTCATCCTTGTGATGCTCCTGACCGGCGCATTGGCCGGGCTGGCGGGCGGCCTGTTGATCATGGGCGGGCCGCATCGCTTTTTGCGCGGGCTGGGCGCTAATTACGCGTGGGACGGCGTCATGATCGCCATCGTCGCCAACAACAGCCTGCCCGGCGTGCTGGCGTACGGCCTCTTCTTCGCCGCCATCCAGACCGGCGCGCTGGGCATGGAGCTGATCACCGCAGTCCCGAGCGAAATCGTCCTGGTGCTTCAGGGCGCGCTCGTGTTGGTCATCGTCGCCAGCCGCGAGGCGCTGCATCAGCTCGCCGACCGCCTGGCCGCGCGACGACAGGCGCAGCGCAGGGCCAAACAAGCTCCCTTCCTGGAAAGCGTGGAACAACCATGAACATTCTCACCGGTCTGCTCAACGGCGCAATTTCAGGGGCGACGCCCATCCTGCTGGCTGCACTGGGCGGCGCCTTCACCTTCTACGCCGGCGTCTTCAACATCGCCATGGAAGGAATGATGTTGATGGCCGCCTTCTGCGCCGTGTGGGGCTCCTTCACCTTCGGGTCTTGGCTCGCCGGGGTGCTGCTGGCCATCCTCGGCGCGCTGGCGCTGGCGTTGATCTTCATCGTCTTCGCCGTCTGGCTGGACACCGACGAGTTCGTCACCGGCATCGCTCTCAATCTTTTCACTCTCGGCGCCACGACCTATCTGCTGCGCCAGAGCTTCGGCGTCAAGGGCGTCTTCGCCGGGCCGGGCATCGACCCAATCCCGCGGCTGCATCTCCCCCTGCTCGCCGACGTTCCTCTGCTCGGCGCCGTCCTTTCCGGGCAAAATCTGATGGTCTACGCCGCCGCCCTGGCGACGCTGATCAGCGCTTTTCTGGTCTTCCGCACCCGCTTTGGCCTGCGGCTGCGCGCCGCCGGTTACAACGCCGCCAGCCTCGACTCCTCCGGCGTCTCTTCGGCGCGCATGCGCGTCTATTCACTGCTGCTGTGCGGCGTGCTCTGTGGGCTGGCGGGCGCGTTTCTCTCGCTCGGCTACGTCACGCTCTTCTCAGAGAACATGTCGGCGGGCCGCGGGTGGATTTCGTTGGCCGCCATCATTCTCGTCAACGGCAATCCGTGGGGCGTGGCGATCATCTCGCTGCTCTTCGGCTTCGCCGACGTGCTCGGCCTGCTTTTGCAAAGTTATCAAGTTCCTTCTCAATTCACCGCCATGACGCCTTACCTGGCCACGTTGGCGGCCCTGTATCTTTACGCCCGTCGTCATCGCAAGGAGCGCAGCTATGTCAACCGTTAACCCGTCCACTCCGCGCCGCGCCTGGCAGATCGACCGGGAGCTGCGCCTCAGCGCAGTTCCGCTCGACCGCCGCATTCACCCCAGCGACTGGTACACCAGCGAGACCGTCTTTCCCACCGGCGACGATCTGTTGCTGCTCTTCTGGGATGCGCGCGTGCCCGGCTCCGGCGCGCCGGAGATTCCCTACGTCGAGATGGTGGAGTCGATGGCGAACCAGGGCTATGACGTGACCAAAGCCGAGGCGCTGCTGCCGGAAGGGATCGAGCTGGCGCGCGCCAGACGCATCGACGACCTGCGCGCGCTGACGGCCGAGCTGTTGGCTCGGCTGCACGACGCCCCACGTATTCCCAACCATCCCTACTGGCGCTACGACTATCCGGGGCCAGGATGGAAGGCGGTGCGCGCCTCGCTGCGCGACGCCGACCCGGAGCAGGATCGTCGGGCGCTGGAAAGACTGGAGGAGAAAACGCTGGCGGGCTGGCTCTGTCAACTGGCGGGCGGAGCATTCGGCACCGCCATCGAAGGCTATCACACCGACCGCATCGCCGAAGTCTACGGCGTGATCGACGCCTACATCACGACTCCGGAGACGATGAACGACGACGTCGTCTATGAGCTGGTCTTCCTCGATGTCTTTGAGCGCTATGGCCGTCGCCTCACCTCGCGGCGCCTCGGGCTGGAATGGGTGCGTCAGATTCCCTTCGGCTGGTCGGCGGAGTGGATTGCGCTGCGCAACCTGAACATGGGACTCATGCCGCCTCGCTCCGGCTCGTTCCGCAACCCCTACGTCGACTGGATCGGCTGTCAGATGCGCGGCATGGTCTGCGGGATGGTGGCGCCGGGCTGGCCGCTGGAAGCCGCGCGGCTGGCTTACCTCGACGGCGTGGTCTCTCACGCGCGCAACGGCGTCTACGGCGGCATGTATGCCGCCGTCCTGACGGCGCTGGCCTATGTCCGCAACGACGAGCGCGCGCTGCTGGAGGAGGCGCTGAACTATCTCCCGCCCGGCAGCGAGTACGTCGCCGTGGCGCGCGAGATCCTGGCCGTCCTGCGCAGCGAGCCGAACCCGGCGGCGGCGTGGCGACTGCTCGACGCCCGCTTCGAGGAGTACAACTGGATTCACGCCTATCCGAACCTGGCGGCCGACATGTTGGCGCTCTGGCACGCGCGCGGCGACCTGACGACCGCCTTCCGCTGGCTGGCGCACGCCGGCCTGGATGTGGATTGCAACGCCGGCCTCGTGGGCACCGTGCTGGGCATCATGCACGGCGCGCCGGAGAAGTGGGCGGCGCCTTTGAACGATCTGCTGGAAACCTACCTGCGCGGCAAGGAGCGACTCTCAATTCGGGCGCTGGCGGCGCGTACGGCGCATCTGGCGCGGATGTAAACGGCGAAGGTCGGAAGTAGAAGCATCCAGGGCGGGTGGTTTTTATGCGTGCACTCATAGCCGTCAACGGCGTCATCCAGGATTATTCTTCCCTTCAACCCCTCCTGCGCGACGACGATTACCTGGTCGCCGCCGACGGCGGCGCTTTGCATTGGCTGGCGCTTGGGCGCACGCCGCACGTCGTCGTCGGCGACCTCGACAGCCTGCCTGCGGACCTGGTGGAGAGCCTGGCTGCGCAGGGCGTGCGCATCGAACGACATCCGCGAGAGAAAGATCAGACCGACATCGAACTCGCCATCGAGCGCGCCCTTCGCGACGGCGCCGACGAGGTGCTTCTGATCGGCGCCTTGGGGGGACGATTGGATCAGACGCTCGCCAACGTGCTACTTCTGGCCCAGCGCAACTGGCCGGCGTCGGTGCAGTTGGTCGAGGGAGAGCAGATCGCCGAGGTGGTGCGCGGGCCGGGTGCGCTCGCATTCGGCGGCGCGCCCGGAGACCTCGTCAGCCTGATCCCCCTCAGCCCGACCGTGCAAGGCGTCACCTATCGCGGACTGCGCTATCCGCTTGAAGAGGCCGAGCTGTCCCTCGGCTCTACGCGGGCGATCAGCAACGAAATGGCGGAGCCGCACGCAAGCATCTTCATCCGACAGGGGCTGGCGCTGGTCGTGCGCACGCTCAACTATCGCGCGGAGGATGAAGGATCGACCGAAGGTCCGTGAACAGCGTCGTCTGGCCCTGCAGCCTGCACTGTCTGAGCGTCCTTGCGCTTTGTGTGAAGCGCCAGCGCGCCGGCTGAAAGAAGCGCCAGGGCCAGACCGATCAGCTGGCTGGTGCGGAAGGGGCCGGTCATGGCGCCGGGGGCGGCGAAGGCGTCGGCGACCATCAACACAAGCCCGACGGCCAGCCCAACATGGCCGAGGGTGCGGCCTGGGCGTTGCGGGTCGGCCGCCGGCCAGACAAAAACGACGCCCAGCGCGAATCCCAGCGCCCGGTAGAGCGCAGCGGGATGTTGCATTTCGCCGAAATAGGGCCGCGCCCAGGGCAGGTCGCTGGGCAACCCCGTGATGGCGCCGGTCAGATAGTCGGAAACCGCCAGAATGGCGCCCGCCGTCAACAGCCCCATCGAAAGGGCCGCCGCCACGCGCAGCGGTTCCAACGACTGACGCAGCAGATAGGCGTATCCCGCCGCCAGGGCGGCGATGACGCCCGGCCAAAAGGCGAAGCCGCTCGGCCGCAAGCTGAAGATCAGGAGCGGTTCTGCGGAATAGACATACCAGAACTGGAAGACGTTCCACAACCTTGCTACAATCAATCCGGCCAGGATGGCCAGCAGCCCGACGTTCCAGACGTCGTCGGTGCGCAGGCCAAAGCGACGCCCGAAGCGGCCGGCGCTTTCCAGCCCGAAAAAGAGGGCCAACATGGCGAAGATCGGGCCGGTGGGCAGCGTAACGGGTCCAAAAGGAAGCGCTGGATACATGTTTGCTTGATCAACCAGAAAATTTGAAAGGATCGGTTCGAATATGCGGATTCTTGTCACCGGCGGCGCCGGTTTTTTGGGCAGTCATCTGTGCGACCGTCTGCTCGCCGAAGGGCACGACGTGATTGCGATGGACAATTTGATCACCGGCACAACGGACAACATTGCACATCTCGCCGGCAACCGCCGTTTTCAATTTATCCACCACGACGTCACGAACTACATCTACATCAAAGGCCCCCTCGACGCCATTTTACACTTCGCCAGCCCCGCCAGTCCAATTGACTACCTGGAGCTGCCCATTCAAACGCTGAAGGTGGGCAGCCTGGGCACGCACAACGCGCTGGGGTTGGCGATGGCGAAGGGCGCACGCTTTCTGCTCGCCAGCACGAGCGAGGTCTACGGCGACCCACTGGTGCATCCTCAATCGGAAAGTTATTGGGGCAACGTCAACCCGATCGGCCCGCGCGGGGTCTACGACGAGGCCAAACGTTTCGCCGAGGCGATGACGATGGCCTACCACCGCCATCACGGCGTAGACACGCGCATCGTGCGCATTTTCAACACCTATGGCCCGCGCATGCGCCTGCGCGACGGCCGCGTGGTGCCCAACTTCGTCAGCCAGGCGCTGCGTCGGGAGCCGCTCACCGTCTACGGCGACGGCAGGCAGACGCGCAGCTTCTGCTATGTGAGCGATCTGATCGAGGGCATCTATCGCCTGCTCATGAGCGACGAAGTGGAGCCGGTCAACATCGGCAACCCCACCGAGATGACGATCCTGGAATTCGCCACGCTCATCAACGAGCTGACCGGCAACCCGGCGGGCATCCGCTTTGAACCGCTGCCCAAAGACGACCCCAAACAGCGCCAGCCCGACATCTCCAAAGCGCGGCGCGTCCTAGGCTGGGAGCCGAAAGTTGACCTGCGCACCGGCATGACGCAGACGGTGGAGTGGTTCAAGGCGCAGTTGGGGGTGTGAAAGTGATATTGACCCGATTGGAGAGGTTCACGACCACGTCCATGGTCTCGTCCGGGCCGGTGATCTCCTCGGCGTAGCGCTCAATATCGAGAAGGCCGGGCAGTCGAGCAAGGAAACTTGACGAATTTGCGCAGGCCGGCTTCGATGGATTCCACCCGCGAGGGTTGGCGCCAGTGCTCCGTCGTTTCACTGCGTTGAGACGAGCCACACCTCGAAAGAAAGACCTTGGCATCATCAGGGAAATGTTTCCAGGGCAAGGTAGGCGGCCATCAGCGCCTTGAACAACCGACCATGATTGGGCACCTTGAGATGCAGCAGCTCATGCACGATGACTTCGCGACGAAAATCAGCAGGTTGACGCAGCAGGTCGGCGTCGAAGGTGAGCCGGCCCTGCGAGGAGCAGCTGCCCCACTTGCGCTTCATCGGGCGGATGCGGATCTCGCGGGGGGTGACCCCGATGCGCTGTGCCCAGGCCTCGACCTCGGCGCGGAACAGGTCCAGCGGCACGGCCTGCTCCAGCGGCTGCCACTCCGGAGCGCCGGCTTTCCTCATTCGGCGGCCCTCCGCAACAGGTTCAGCATGGCATCGGCCCAGGCCACTACGTCCTGGACGCCGATGTCCAGCAGCGCTTTGTACAGACGGCCTCGCACCTCGCCCTCCTGCCTCTGGTTGACCATCCAGTGAGGCCATGCCACAAAGGCCGCTTCCATCGCCTGGGCGACCCGGCCGGCGGCCGCGGGGGAAACCTGATGGGTGCGCAGCCACCATTCCACGGCGAAGGCCTGTGGGGAGAGGGGGCTGGATTGGCGCTCGGCGTGGGCCTGGTTGAGTTGCTGCACCAGCTCGTCCAGTTCGCGCAGCGCCTCCTGCGACTCGATCTGTCTTTCCTCAAAGCGCCGACGGATTTCCTCGGCGCGCTCGCCGATGGAGAGCAGGTAGGGCGCGGCGCTGCCCTCTTCCTCCACCAGCCGGTGCAGCTCTTTCAGCAGGTTGAAGACCTTGACGGTGTCGGGCTTGTCGGCGTTGAGCAAGGCCAGCAGCGCCGCCGGCCCGATCTCATAGTTCACCGTCGGCTCCCGCAGCAGGCCGGCGCGGCTGTGTCGTTGGACGATCTCGGCGGTCTTGCGCAGGAAGGACCTGTCCACCGGCGCGTGCGGCTCGTAGGCGGCGCGCAGCAGGCGATACATCTCCACCAGGCGCTGGTAGTCCTCCAGGAAGGGGCGCAGGAACGGGTCGGGCGAGAGGATCTCGTAGAGCTCTTCGAGCTCGCGGAAGAAACGGTAGAACGTTTCCCGCGGCGCCTTGTCGCGGAAGTGCTCCAGCACGGCCTCGGTCGCCTTGTCGCCGGCTCGTCCGGCGGTCAGGGGCAGATATGTCCTGCGGCCCTCCTCCATCAACTGGTTGAACCGCGCCTGCAACACGTCAATCCCCTCCACCACGCTGCTCACTTCCTGCGAGTCGAAAGCCAGCGCGCGCTCCAGGTTCTCGAACACGCCTACGAAGTCCAGGATCAGGCCGGTGGTCTTGCGCTGGCCGTCCTCGCTCTCGTAGGGGCGGTTGACGCGGGCGATGGCCTGGAGCAACACGTGGTCGCGCATGGGCTTGTCCAGGTACATGCAGTAGAGGATGGGCGCGTCGTAGCCGGTGAGGAGCTTCTCGGTGACGATGAAGAGCTGCGGGTTCTCGCCCGGCTTGCGGAAGGCCTGGCGCAGACGGCGCTCCTCGTCCTCGCTCAGGTGGTGGCGCTTGAGGTGGGGCGGGTCGTTGTGCCCGGCGCTGATGACCACGGCGCTCCAGTCGGGCGGCAGATGGCGGTCCAGCGCCTCCTTATAGAGGGCGCACGCCTCGCGGTCGGCGGCGACGAGGAAGGCTTTGTAACCCATCGGTTGCACCGTTTGCCGGAAGTGTTCGGCCACGAAGGCGGCGATTTTTTCCACCCGCTCGCGGTTCTTGAGCATGTTGGTCAGGGTCACGGCGCGGTCGAGGACGCGGTTGATCTCCTCGATGTCCGCCACGCCCTCCAGCTCAGCCGCCGCCCAGAACTCCCGCTCCATCGCCTCGCGGTCGGCGATCAGGTCGTTGGGGGCAAGCTGATAGTGCAGCGGCACGGTGGCGCCGTCCTGGATGGACTCGCGGATGGAGTACTTGTCCAGGTACCCCTGCGGGTCGTCCCCGCCGAAGGTCTTGAAAGTGCCCCTGCCGTGCGCGGTGCGGTCAATGGGGGTGCCGGTGAAGCCGACGAAGGTGGCGTTGGGCAGCGCGCCCATCAGGTAGTTGCCCAGGTCGCCGCCCGTGGAGCGATGGGCCTCGTCCACCAGCACAAAGACGTTGCTGCGCGTGCACAGGTCGGCCGGCATGTCGTCGAACTTGTGGATCATGCTGACGATCAGGCCGCGCGTGTCGGCCTTGAGCAGATCCCGCAGGTGGCGTTTGGAGAGGGCCAGGTGCACCCGGCCGAAGCCGATGGCCTCCAGGTTCTGGAAGAGCTGCTGCTCCAGCTCGTTGCGGTCCACGATGAGCAGGACGGTGGGGTTTTGAAAATGGGGATCCTCCAGCAGCAGGCGGGCGATGGTGAGCATGGTGTAGGTCTTACCGGAGCCCTGGGTGTGCCAGACAAGCCCACGATGTTTTTGGGGGTCGCGCGCCCGCGATAGCACCCGCTCGGCGGCGCGCATCTGGTGGGGGCGCAGGACGACCTTGGTCAGCTCCCCGTCCTTACGGGCGAAAAGAATGTAATCCGTCAGCACGCGCAGCACGCGGCGCGGGGCGACGAAGGATTTGACCAGGGTTTCAAAATCCGGTAGGGGCGAATCATGATTCGTCCCTACCTCCTCCCGCCAGTTGAACAGGGTCTTGCGCGAGAGGGACCAGGTGGCGCCGTAGAAGAACTGGATCAGGTGGGTCAGGGCGAAAAGCTGCGCCTGGGCCATGAGATCGGGGGCCTCGGCGTGGTAGCGGCGGATCTGGTCGAGGGCCTCGGCGATGCCCTCCAGGTGCGTGGCCGCCTTGGTCTCGACCACGATGACCGGGATGCCGTTGACCAGGAACACGACGTCGGCGCGGATGCGCCGCGCGCCGCTTTGAAAGGGGAACTCGTCGGTGACGTGAAAGCGGTTGGCCTCCGGCCGCTGCGCGTCCAGCAGGCGCAGGTTGCGCTCGCGGCGCTCGGCCTCGACGAAGATGGTCTTCAGCCCCTTAAGGTGCTCCCAGGCCTCGCGGTTGCCCTCGATGTCGGCGCGCAGGGAAAGCAGGCGGCGCACGACCTCCTCTGCTTTGGCTGCGCTGGTCACCACCCCCGGGTTGAGACGCTGGAGCTGCTCCACCAGCACCGGCTGTAGGAAGGGCTTGTCCTCGCCCCCGCGCAGACGCAGCGCTTCTTCAGGCGCGAGGTAGGTCCAGCCAGCCTCGGCGGCATACCGGATGAGCGGGTTCTGGACGGTGTGACGTTCGGAGGAGAGGGTCATGGGGCATCTCCCGCAGCATGGTGTCGGTCGTCGTCCTGGAACATTTCCCAAATCTCGCGCGCCAACGGATCGCTACCGGTGCGTTGATCGTTTTCGCGGTCCAAATGCCAGCGCAGGGGATTTTCCTGAATGTAACGGCGGATGGCGTTCAGGGCGCGTTCGTCCCGGATGATGTGTTCGTAGTAATTGCGTTGCCAGATGGGTGCGCTGGGGGTGTGGCGTAATTCGTTGATGCGTTTGGTCACGGCGGATTTGAATTGACCGATGATGGCGCCAACCGATTGCGGCACGGGGCCACGCGGTGGTAGGGGCGACGCATGCGTCGCCCCTACGTTTTGCGTCCCCGCGTTGTTGTCATTGGCCACAATCCACAACACGCCGTGGATATGATTGGGCATGATCACGAACACATCCAATTGAACGTGCGGAAAATGCACAGGAATGTCGCGCCAACATTGCGCGGCGATGCATCCGGCGTCGTTCAACCGCATCACCCCGTTCACCACTGCGCCGAAAAAATGCGCCCGATCGTGCGTGCAGATGGTGATGAAATACGCGCCCGGCTGGGTGTAATCGTACCCCTTGAGGCGAATCGAACGGCGATGATGGCGGTTGGGATCATAACGCATCATGCCCCGTCCTTGATTGAATTGTTTTGATCGCTGTAGGGGCAAGGCACTGCCTTGCCCCTAAGATTTCAATGGCAGCCACCGGCACCCGCCGTCGTGCGGTCATCAGATCGTGCAACAGGGTCTTGAAGAGGTCCCCCAGCGCGCGGGCATACGCCTCCTCCGCCGCGATGCGCCGATCTACCGCCTGCAGGATGCGCGCAATCTCGCGTTGCTCGGAGAGAGGGGGGAGGGGAATGAGAAGAGATAACACAACCGATTTTGGAAGACGCTGTCTGCCAGTTGTACCTTCCATCTTTGCAGCAAGGTCTTGTCTCACTTCTGGTTGCAAAAGATACAAAGCCAGGAATTCTGTGTTCAGTTCGTCTTTTGGGCGAATGGGAAAAACTTCTGTAGTTGCATATCCCCATCCTCCGGGTATGCCCCTAACAATGCCTTGTTTCCCATTCTCAAGACAAGGGGTTATTTTGGCTAATAGAAAGTCACCTTCTGAAACAGTCACGCCACTACGCACTTCTTCCGGCGCTCTCAATTCCCACCGAGAAATAAAGATTCCATTTTCTGGGATTATTGACATCGGGATGAACGGTACAAAGAGTCGTTCTTCTCGCATCGTACGAGATGGTCCAACGGAGACCACCTCCCCCAACCTGACCACCTGCCAATGTTCGGGCAGGGGGCCGATTTCGGTCTCCCGTAGGGGCGAAACATGTTTCGCCCCTACATGGGCTGCACCGTCCGCAACACGTGCGCGATCGCTCGCTGCTCGGGGAGCGGGGGGAGGGGGATGGGAAGATTTTTGATTATGGTCTGGCTAATGTTTGGCTGCGCACCGCCATATCGTTGATTCAACAAATCTTCTCTTAAGTGAATCAGGGTATAGAATAAGTAATCTGAGAGAAGATGCGGATATGGGAAAATTGCACAAATTGCTTGATTAGTGGCAGCGTCCAGTCCCAACAACCCTACTTTTCCAGCAGTAGCGCCATACATTGCAAGTAATAACGTGCCTTTTGGAAATATTTTGGCATTTGAATTCTTCAATCCGCTCTCAGTCAGGCTTTCGCTTGCGAACTTAACCTCAGTGTCATTCAACTCTCCCGATTTGACCCACGCGATCGGACCGCCGAAATACTCCGGCTTACCTCTATCGGGTGTCCCGCCACTCTTGGTTTCCACCACCTCCCCCAACCTCACCACCTGCCAATCTTCGGGCAGGGGGCCGAGTTCGGTTATCTTGAAGCCCTCGGGAATGTTCTGGATTTCATTCGCCATCGTCTACCTCATCCAGCAGACGGGTCATCTGTTCTCGTAACAGCGGCACGTCTTGGGTAGCCGTCACCCAAACGATGCGCCAGTCCACCGCAAAATATTCGTGTACGGCGATGTTGCGAAAGGCGACAATATCCGGCCACGGAATCTCCGGGTGTCGCTCGGTGAAGCCTTTGGGCAGGCGTGCCGCCGCTTCGCCAACGACGATGAGCTTTTGCAGCACGGCGCTTTGCCGCAGTTCATCCTGCATGAAGTCGGACTCACCGATGCCTTTCAAAAACCGCTCAATGGCCTCTGCGGCCTGGAGGATGTCTATCAGGTATAAACGCTCAGGCCGCATAGATCACCTGCTCCTCGCGCAAAATGGCCTCGCGAATCGCGGGTTTCAGGCCGCTGCGAGGCACCAAATCCACCGGTCTGCCCAGCAGACTGGACAATTCTCGCGCCATGCGGCTCAAGGTAACAAAACCCACCGCAGTGTCCGGCTCGAACTCCACCAGCACGTCCACATCGCTTTGCGGGCCAAAGTCCTCACGCAACACGGACCCGAACAAGGATAGTCGTCGTGCCCGATACCGCCGGCACAACTCCTTGATCTCAGCTTCTGGAATAGCGATGGTGGTTATCATGGTTCTTCCTCCGATGGTTTGAAGCCCAACTGTAGCAGCACCTTCCGCAATGCCCGCTCGGCCTCGGCGCGCTCCTCCTCGGCCTCCTCCAGGCGGACCAGGGCTTCTTCTAAGGGCAAATCATGATTTGCCCCTACCCCGTTCGTGCTCACATAGCGGCTGGGCGAAAGGTTGTAATCATTGCGCGCGGCCTCGTCGCGGGTGATGACCGCATGTAAGGGCACGGCATGCCGTGCCCCTACATCGCCCCACGCATGATAAATCTCCGCGATGGCCTCGATGTGTTCTGCGGCCAGGTAATTCTTCGGCCGGCCCTTGGCGAACAACTGGCTCGCGTTGATGAGCAGGATCTCGCCGGGGCGGCGCTTGCGGCGGTTGACGACGATGATCACGCCTGGCGCGGTGGTGTTGTAGAACAGGTTCTCGGGCAGCAGGACGACCGCCTCCACCAGGTCGGCCTCGACGAAGGCCTTGCGGATGTCGCGCTCGCGGTTGCTGCCCTGGTTGCCGCTGCCGCGGCTGACCGCGCCGGTGTCCAGCACCACCGCCATGCGCCCGCGCTCGTTGAGCGAGGCCAGCATGTGCTGCAGCCAGCCCCAGTCCGCCGAGGAGGACGGCGGCGCGCCGTAGCGAAAGCGGTCAAAGGGGTCGTTCGCGTACAGCTCTTGCCCGAAGTTCTGGTTCCACATCGGGTTGGCCGTCACCAGGTCGAAGGTCTGCAGGCGGCCGGCGCCGTCCTTGAAGGCCGGCTGGCGCATGGTGTCGCCGATGCGGATGTCGGCCTCGATGTCGTGGATGACGGCGTTCATGCGCGCCATGGCGAACGTCGCCGGGTTGATCTCCTGGCCGAAGACGCGCAGCGGGGCAAGGGTGGGCGGCAGCGTCACCCGGCCGTTTTCGCGCTGCCCATGCCGTTCCAGGAGGCGCAGATGGCACTTGATCAGCAGCCCGCCCGACCCGCAGGCGGGGTCGTAGACCGTCATCCCAGGCTCCGGCTCCAACAGCCGCGCCATGAGGATGCCCACCTCGCGCGGGGTGTAGAACTCGCCGGCCGATTGCCCCTGCCCCTCGGCGAACTTGCGCAGCAAGTACTCGTAGGCGCGGCCGAGGATGTCCGGCTCCACATCCTCCAGCCCCAGGCGGTGGCGCGAGAGCACTTCGATCAGCGCGGCCAGATGCTCGTCCGAGATGATGCGCTGGCCCGCGGCGGTGGCGTTGAAGTCCACCATGTCAATCACGCCGGAGAGACGCGGGTTCTCGCGCGCCACCGACCGCACGGCGTCGGTGAGATACTGTCCCAGGCCCACCGTCTGCCGGCGGATGGCCTCCCAGCGCGCCGGGGGCGGGATGTAGAAGCGCACCAACGACACCTGCCCGCGCGCCCGCTCCTGTTCCAGCAGAGACTGAGCGATCTTTGCGCCGCCGAACTGCGCCTCCAGGCGGGCCATCTCGTCGTCGAACACGTCCGACAGGCGCTTGAGGAAGACCAGCGGCAGGATGTAGTCCTTGAACTTAGGCGCGTCCACCGGCCCGCGGATGGCGCAGGCGGCGTCCCACAGCCAGGTTTCAAGGGTTTGGATGTCCATCATACGTTTTCCTTGTTCTGGAAACGCCCGGTCCGAAACGTGCTTCTCCTTCTGCTGCGGTCGTCATTCCGGTGGCGGAGGATGTCGCACGCCCGCCAGATGTCGGCGGCGAGGGTCTCACGGGTTTGGGCGTTGGGCATAGGGCGTTTTTCTTACCACGAAGGCACGAAGACACGAAGATTTTAAGATCTTTCATTTCCTTCGTGTCTTTGTGTCTTCGTGGTCATTTATCATAATGCAATGCGAGTGATACCGTCCTTGATCAGCGGCGCGTTGAAGTTGATCAGGAAGCCGAGGCGCTTGCCGGTCAGCTTGATCTGGGTCAAAAGCTGGGCGGTGTAGACGGGATGCATGACCTCCACCGCTTTCAGCTCACAGATGATCCGCTCCTCCACCAGCACATCGAGGCGCAAGCCCTCATCAAACCGAATGCCGTCGTACTCGATGGGCACAACCACCTGGCGACGAAAGGACAATCCTCGTTTACGCAGCTCATGGCAGAAGCAGACCTCATACACATTTTCCAGCAGACCAGGGCCCAGGTTCTTGTGCACCGCATAGGCCGCATCCACGATCAGACGGGCAATGCGCTCATCTTCTTCGGGGATGGGAGAATGCTTCACGGTCTCTCCTTCGTGCCTTCGTGTCTTTGTGGTTAGGTAATTTACCACGAAGACACGAAGACACAAAGAGAACAGATAGAATCTCTTCGTGTCTTTGTGTCTTCGTGGTTGCCCTCCCCCTCACAAATAGATCCCCCGCTGTGGCCGTATCGAGTGCAAGGAGCACTGCAGCTGTGGAGAGCATCATGTCTGGTCAAAGCCGGTGAGGCAAAAGCGCCGGTGGTTGCATCGCCGAAGCGGAGCCCTCGTAAGAAGAAAAGCGTGATGGGATGCCGAAGAGAAGTTACGCGATGGATAGAGAATGCAATGCCTCAACGCTTCGCTCGCCCGTCGCCGTCAGGCGAATGGTGCGTGCGTCGGGCTCTTCAGGGTCGATGATCAGCTCGATGCGCAGCAGGTCGGCGGGGAGCAAGGCGGCGATGCGGTCGGCCCACTCGATGGCGAGCACTGTGCGTTCATCGCCGTCGGCGCCGGTGAGCAGGTCGGTGAGGCCAAAGGTCGCAGCGTCGGCGAGGGTGGCCTGTTCGGCGAGCCGATAGGCGTCGACGTGCACCAGGCGCAAGCCGTTGTCTGCGAGGTGTTCGTTGATCAAAATGAAGGTGGGGCTGGTGATGCGGCTGCGCACCCCCATCCCTGCGGCAAGCCCCTGCACAAAGGTCGTTTTGCCGGCGCCGAGGTCCCCGCACAGCGCCAGCACCTCTCCCCCACGCAGCGCGTGGCCGAGCTGTTCGGCCAAGCTGCGCGTCTCTTCGTGGGAACGAGTCTTCACCGTGAGCGTCTGCACCCCGCGCTATCCTTCCCGTCGATGTTCGTGAGGAGCGTTGAGGTCTTCGATGAAGCAGCGGATCAGGTCGCTGTATTCGGCGACGATTTGCCGAGCGCGTTCGTCGTCCTCCGCCTCTGCGACGATCTCAAAGTGGGGTCGGTCGGGGTTGGGTGAAAGATGCACCCATTCGGCGGCGTTCAGATGCACTTTCAGGCCGTCCATCTTGTCGACCTGGTGATGCTGGTGGTGTTGGGTCAACATGCGCATCACGCCGCCTTTGACCTCCCAGGGGCAGTGCACGGTTCCTTTCGCCATGTGAAATTTAGGGAGATAGGCGATGATTTCGCTCACCGGCATCTTGCGAATGGCCAGATATTCAAGCAGCCGCACGGTGGCCATCATGCCGTCGACGGCCGGCTGAAAACCGGGGAAGATAAAGCTGCCTGCGCCGTCCGCAATCAGGAGCACGCCCGTGTAGGTGGCGGTGTGCATCGGGCCGCCGAGGTTCTGCGGGATGCGGAGCAGCCGAGCGCCGTGCCAGCCTGCGATCGTCTCAAAGGCGTTGGGCATGGTGATGGGCGCCGCCACCGGACGGCCAGGATGCGCGTACAGCGCCAGCTCCATCATCAGCGCGGCTGCCGTGACATCGTCGATCACGTTGCCCTGCTCGTCCACCAGGAAGATTTTCTCTCCGCCGACGTCCAGCTGAACGCCGAGCTGCGCCTCCAGCGCATGCACGATCTTGCCCATGCGCACCTGGTTGGCCTTGAACTCTGGCTGCAACATGGCGAGCTTGGTTTCATCCACCCGCGCGTTGAGCGGAACCACGTCCACGCCCAAATGGTTGAAGATGTCGGCCAGGGTGTCGCCGGCCAGACCGTGCGAATAGTCGCAGACCAGTTTGAAGCCGTAGTCGCGAATGCGCTGCACGTCGACGTGGCGCATGAAGTCTTCGGTGTAGGAGGCGATCGGCTCGTGGGCGTAGGCAATCACGCCGATCTCGTCCAGGAAGGCGCGGCGGAAATCTTCGCGGAAAAAGTTGCGCTCGATGGCGCGCTCGGCTGCGCTGGTCTGATTCAACCCCTGGCTGTCGATGATGCGGATATCAACGACGCGCTGATCGAAGGGGCTGAGCCGCACGTGAATGCCGGCGGAGGTGTCCTTGCGCTGGCGGACGTAATGGCGCAGCACCGGGATGGCGACGTTGCCCAGATCCCAGACGTTGACGCCCGTGCCCGGCAGGCCGCTGATGAGGGCGCGCTTGAGCATGCGCGAGCTACGATGTGAGTCGCGGTTGATGGCGACGTAGCTGCCTTTGGGCAACGTGGCGCCCAGCGCCGCACTCAGCTTGGCGGCGAATTCCGGCGTGAGGTCGATGTTGACCACGCCGGAGACGCCAAAGCGACTGAAGAGGGCGCGGCGCCCCTGGTTGCCCCAGATGATGCTGTCTTTGATGGTGGCGCCGGCTTCAATCTCTTTGCTCGGCCACAGTTTCACATTGGCGTGCAGCGTGGCGCCTTCGCCGATGACGCAGTTGTCGCCGATCACGACGCCTTCAAAGGCGATCACTTTGGATTTGATGCTGCACTGGCGGGTGATGATCACCCCGCGCAGCTCGCACGACTCGCCGATGTAATTGTTGCGCCAGATGACGCTGCGCTCGATGCTGTTGTAGTTGTCGACTACGGTGTAATCGCGGATCACCGCCGGCCCGTAGATGCGCACGTCGCCCTTGATCTTCACTTCGTTGCCCAGATAGATCGGGCCGAAGAGCTGGGCGCTTGGCGCAATTTCGACGTTCTCGCCCACCCAAATGCCGCCGCCCAAATGCACGCCGATCGGCTCCGCAAGGTGCAGGCGTCCATAAAGCACGTCAGCGTTGGCGCGCATGTATTCACTGATGTTGCCGACGTCGCACCAGTAGCCCTCGGCGACGTAGCCGTAGAGCGCGCATTTTTCCGCCAACATGCGTGGAAAAAGTTCGCTGGAGAAGTCATAGGGGACGCCCTCAGGAATCAAGTCCAGCACCTCCGGCTCCAGCACGTACAGGCCGGTGTTGACCGTGTCGGAGATGACTTCGCCCCAGGAGGGCTTTTCCAGAAACTGGGTGACGCGGCCCGCTTCATCGGTGATGATGACGCCGAATTCCAAAGGATCGGGCACGCGCGTCAGCGTGATGCTCGCCATGGCCCTGCGCTCGCGATGAACGCGCACGATCTCTTGCAAGTTGAAGTCGGTCAGCGCGTCGCCGCTGATGACGATGAAGGTGTCGTCCAGATATTGCGCTGCATTTTTGACGCTGCCCGCCGTGCCGAGCGGTGCCTCTTCGATGACGTAGGTGATCTGCATGCCGAGGCTGCTGCCGTCGCCGAAGAAATCCTCGATGGCGGAAGCCATGTAGCGCAGGGTGACGATCACCTCTGTGATGCCATGGTGTTTGAGCAGATCAAAGATGTGGTGAATGACTGCTTTGTTGACGATCGGCACCATGGGTTTGGGACGACCGATCGTCAGAGGGCGTAATCTGGACCCTTCACCGCCCGCCATCACAACTGCTTTCACATCAACCTCCGGCAATGCGCTCGTAGACTCGTCAACCTCGGCTCTCTAACAAACTTTCGGATATAACAAAGGCAATCTCTCAAATCGGCGGCCAGGGATAGTTGCGTCGATGCGGCAGCGGCGATGGATAGCAGCGCGTGCGCAGGAGATAGTCGAGGCGTTTGCGCAAGGCGGCGACTTCTGCGGCGCTTAAAAAACTGTCCAGCTGTTTCATAAGTGGACCACCTGCCCGGATCAGGGCGGTGCGCAAGGTCGCCAGATCAGAAAGATACTTCTCTTCGATCGGTTCACAACTGAACTCCCAGATCACCGTGCGCAGTTTATATTCGGTGTGAAAGCAAATGCCGTGATCGATCGCCCAGACACGACCGTCTGCGCCGATTAAGCAGTGGCCGCTTTTGCGGTCGGCGTTGTTGACGACAAAATCGAAGAGCGCCAGGCGGCGAAACGCATCTGCAAACCGCGCGTCATCGGCGACCGTGAAATAGTGCGCTTCTCGATCGTGCTCCACAAAAAGTTGCACGCTGCCCAGGCCGCGGCTGCCGACGCGCAGCACCGTCGGCGGCACCATGTTCCAACCGAGCGCGCGACTCACCTCGTAGGCGGCCGTCTCGCGCTTGCAGAGCGTGCCCCACTCGAAATCCCAGAGGGGCGTTTCCCCGCGCTGCGGCTTGTAGACGGCGGGAAGCGCCACATTGTTGTGCTCTACAACCACCAAAAAACTGTGATTGGAGCTATAGGGCAACAGGCCCTGTTCTTCCATGTCGCCGCTGCGGAGGATTTCCAGCACCTGTTCTTGCGTCAATTCGATAGGCATAGCGGGTGTATTGGAGAAACTCGCCTGCGATCCGCCTGGTCAAAGAAAAATCGGCATGGCATGGCCGTCGGTGCGTGGACAGAAATGTCCTTCTCGATCGATTGGACGCCCACACAGGGGACAGAGCGGCCGACCGGCGGCCACCACTTCAAGGGCGTGTTCGCTCAACGCGCGCATCTGCGAACGCGTCGCCACGAAGCGCACGGCGGGCACGCGCTCGTCATCCGGGTCGATCAGCCCCCCGGACTCGTCCAACATCAACGCCTTGGCGATCAGCCAGATCATGTCCTCGCGTTCATCATAGCCGAGGATGAGCTGCGCCACGCGAAAGGCCGGCTCAACCGGCGTCATCGGCTTCAGCGCTTTGGTGGGGCGTGCAGCAGGCGGCAGGTCTGGAAAACGCTTTTCTAGCTCTTCGAGCAGCTGCAGGACGCTGAGCGCCAGGTTGTTGACTTCCTGCTTTTCCAGCGCAACGGTGACGACCTGGCGACCTGCGCGCCCTTGCAGGAAAAACAAACGCTTTCCGGGTTCACCGATCGCGTCGGCGATAATGAAATCGACTGGATTCAGGTCGTATTGAAAATGCATCATCTCCGCTCCGCCGTCGCTATCACGGCTGTTGCATCGCCTGACGGGGCCGATCCATCCGTTGGGTGGGCGGCGGCTGCTGGATCGGTTTTGATTTCCAACTTCGGCAAGGTGGCGGTCCAGTTCATCGCCAGGATCGACGGCGCGCCATCGTGAAACGCCAGAACGCTGATCGACGCCGTCTGAACAACGATGCGCTGGAACAGGTCCAGCGGCGCGCCGAGGTAGTGCGCCAGCGTGGTGCGGATCACGTCGCCGTGCGCAAAAACGGCGACGACCTCGTTCGGGTGGCGTTGACGCACCATCTCGACGCCGGCCACAGCCCGATTTTGCACCTCGCGCAGCGACTCGCCGTTGGGAAAGCGAAAAGTGCTCGGCGTATGTTGCACCTTGCGCCATTCGGGCAGCTTCGCCAGCTCGCGCAGGTCGGCGCCGTGCCAGTCGCCGTAGTCCACCTCGAGAAAAGCCGGCTCTTCGATGACGGGCAAGTTGCGCGCCGCGGCCAGCGGCCTCGCCGTTTCGACGCAACGCGCGAGCGGGCTGCTGTAGATCGCGGCGAGCGGTTGCTCCTCCAGGAGTTTCACCAGCGCCTCCGCCTGAGCGCGACCTCGGTCATTCAGATGAACGCCCGGCGTGCGTCCGGCCAGTTTGTGGTTGGCGACGTATTCATTTTCGCCGTGGCGTATCAACAGGATAAAAGTCGTGTCAGCCATGACCGCCATTTCGCTTCATATTTGCGTTGCGCACCGAAAGAATGTTAAATAATCGACGACTACACCGGTAGCATAGCATAGACCCAGCGCGTGACGAAGTGTCTGTTATTACCGTTCGCTCCCATGAATGATCGACGGCAAGGCGCAACCTCTCCCCCCATGCTTTATTTATCCATTTTGACAGGCGCGGGATTGCTCGGGCTGTTGCTGGTGCTGTTGGGTGGTTGCGCATCCGTCGACGCCGCCGCTCGCCCCGACCCCTATGCGCTGTATCGTCCGGCGTTGAAGCCTGAATTTCAGAAAGACCTGGACCAGCTTGGCCCCGCGCCTCGCTACGCCATCAGCGCCACGCTGCTGCCCGACGAGCTGAAATTGATCGGCAGCGCCGTCGTCGAGATTCCCAACACCAGCCGCGATCCCTGGACGCATCTGATCTTTCGGCTCTACCCGATGTTGCGTCACTACGGCGGTTCGATGGTGGTGCAGGGCGCGCTGATCGACGGCAAGCCGGCGACCTACGTCTACGTCAACGAAAACACGGCGCTCCGCCTCGACCTCGCCAAACCGCTGACGCCGGGACAATCCGTCACGGTGGCGTTGACCTGGCGGCTCGAGATCCCGCGCTGGAGCGATCAATCCGCCGTCTACGTCCTCTTCGGGCGCAGCCAGCAGATGATCAGCCTGCCTCTTTTCTATCCTTCGCTGGCGGTCTACACCGACGGTCCGGCGATCGGCTCCGGCCAATGGTGGTTGTTCAACGGAACCGAACGCGGGGACGCCGCTTTCAACGTCGCTTCTCTGTTTGCGGTCACGCTCACCCTCCCTTCCGAATGGACGCCGGTGACCAGCGGCGTCGAGGTGGCGCGAGAGGAGCTGGACGGACAGACGCGGTATGTCTTCGTCACCGGGCCTTCGCGAGAGTTTTTACTGCACGCCAGCCCGGTCTTCAGCGCGATCTCGACCGAAGCCTACGGCACGCGCGTGACCAGCTACTATCTGCCGGGCGCCGAAGCGGCGGGACAGGCTGCGCTGCGCTACGCGGCGCAGGCGTTGCGCATCTACAGCGATCACTTCGGCGAGTATCCTTTCACGGAAATGCGCGTGGCGCCGGCGCCGATCAACTTTCGCGGCATGGAATATCCTCAGGCGATCCTGCTCGGCGTCGAAACCTACACGCGGCATCGCGATAAGCTGGAGATGCTCGTTGCACATGAGATGGCGCACCAGTGGTGGTATCAGATCGTGCATAATGACCCGGTCAACGAGCCGTGGCTGGATGAGGCGTTGGCCGAATTTTCCATGCGTCTCTACATGGAAAACATTTACGGCGAGACGCGGGCCCAGCGCATGGTTTCGCAGCGTTGGCTGGCGCCGCTGGAAGGGCTGCGCGCGCGCCGACAGGATGCGGCGGTGGCGCAGCCGGTGCAGGCGTTTCTCAACGGTTCCCAGTATGAGACCGTCGTCTACGCCAAAGGCGCGCTCTTCTGGGACGCAGTGCGCCGCACCGTGGGCGTGCGGCGCTTCGAGCGTTTTCTCCAGAACTATTTGCGCAAGTATCGCTGGAAGATCATCACCACCGAGCAATGGCTGGATGAGTTGCGGCAGCTTCCGGACCCCGCCGTGTTGACGCTCTTTGAAGAGTGGATCGCCGAGCCGCTTCCCAAATAGCGTGAGAACGGAGCAGTCGTATTCCGGCGTGGCGCCTGTTTCGTGTTGCGTGCGCCGGCATCAATCTGGTTACTCGCTGCGCACGAAGGTGTACTCGATTGCTCCCTCGCCGAGCACAATGGTCGGCGCGCCGTCTTCTGTCGTCGTAAATTTATAGATCGCTCCCTGCAGCGGTGGGTCGAGTTGAATGTAACCCTGTAGTTCACCTTTGTCGTCAAATTTCGGACGCAGGCGCGTGCGGAAGTCGCCGGCGTCGAGCGTCAGCTCCTCATCGACCAGCGTCAGCGTAATCTCGCCCAAAGCGGGGTTGACGAAGCGGCCAAGGTGGGGTTCGACGCGCTCGACGTCGACGCGCTCACCCACTTGCGCGGCCAGCTCCTGCACCTGTTTGTCGATCTGTTCCAGGTAGAAGTCCAGGTTGCGCTGTGTCTCCGCCGGCTGCGCAAAGAGCAGCTCGAGCAGACGACTGACGACGCCCTCGTTGAAAAGATTGGTGGCGCGGCCGTTCGTCAAGACGATGACGCCCAACCCTTTTTCCGGCAGGAAGGTGAAGGCGGAGGTGAAGCCAAGCGTGTTGCCGGAGTGACTGATGACCTGCACGCCTTTGTAGGAGGAGACGATCCATCCCAAACCGTAGCTGGCGTCGTTGGTGATGGCGATCTGCGGCTTCCATGTCTCCTTCAGGTTCTGCGCCGAGACGACGCGGCGCCCGTTCGGCGCCACACCCTCCTGGAGCTGCATGACCATATACTGCGCCATATCTTCTAGCGTTGACCAGTGCGCGCCGGCCGGTGCGATGGGCAGAAGCAACGCTTCAACGTCGAGATCGATCGGCGCATAGGAGCCGTCCAGCATCTGCGTGTGCGGCGTGGCGAAATTTCTGCGCGCCCGCACCTCGTCGAAGGAAAGCGTGGTGTTCTCCATGCCGAGCGGCTCCAGCACGCGCATGCGCAGGGCCTCGGCGTAGGCGGCGGCGAGGTCTGGCGCATTGGGAGCGGCGACGGCGCCGGCGATGTAGCCGGCTGCAGCTACCATCTGATTGCTATATTGAAACGCCTCGCCGAAGTCGGTGAAAAACTCAAAGTCGGCCAGCGAGGCGACGACGTCCTCTGCGGTCAGGCGATCGGCGTTGAAGAGCAGCTCCAGGTCGCGGCGCGGCACGCCTGTGCAGGCGCAGACGAGGTTGCGCATCGTGATCGTCCGGCTGAGTTCAGGGTCGAGGACGCGAAAGTCGGGATACAGTTGCTGGACAGGCGTATCCCACGTCATCAGACCATCGTCGACCAGCGTTCCCATCAACAACGTGGTCAGGCTTTTGCCCGTGGAGCCGATCATCACCTGCGTTTCCGGCGTCATCGCAGCTCCTGTGGCCGGGTCGGCCACGCCAAAGCCCTTGGCGTAGACAAGGGAGTCGCCTTGAACAACGCCGATCACGGCGCCGGGAACTGCAAACGCCTCCATGTAGCGAGCGATGAATTCTTCCAGCGAGGTCAGGAGCGTCTCATCCAGCGGCAGCGGTTCGACTCCACGGAGATCGGTCTCTTCTACGGCGAGGATTTTGAAGCCGGAGCCGAGGATGGAGACCTGCGCATTGCGGCGCTGCAGCGCCGCCAGCTCGGCGTCGAGCAAGATCACGTAGGCGACGCCCTCCTTCAGTTGGGCGACTGCCTGGACGATGCGACGGACGTCATTGGTCTCGTAGTTGGTCACCCAAGTACGCTCGACGCCGCTCATCGAAGGCGGCTCGATGGTCTCCCGGATCGGGAGGTCAAAGGTCGGGTCCACGATCCGCCAGGCTTCCGCCGTCGCCTGCGCCAGGTCCTCGCCTTCGACGACGACGATGTCCATGCGAATGGCTGCGTCCGGATCGATGAAGCGCACAAATCCGTTCTCCTCGCGCACCGTCCAGCCGGTCGGGATCGGCGCAGTGAAGCGTCCGGCGGGGTCGGCGTAGACGCCGCGGACGCCGGCGGGAAGAGACGCCGTCTCGGCGAGCGGCTCCAAAGAGAAGGCGCCTTCGACGCCCGCCTGTCTGAAGACGCCGCTGAGCGCGCCAGATTCGTCGATCTGGCCTTCAAAGACGGCCAGCGCCGGCCCTTCCAACATCTCGAAATGGACGAAGGGCGGCTCGATGCGGATGCTGTGCAGCGGGACGCCCATTGCGCCCTGCGCCGGGATGTCGATGGCGCCCGTGTAGCCATCTGCGCCTTCGGCGAGTTCGACAACGATCTCCAGTTCCATGCCCGCTACGGATAGCGTTCCGCCGTAGCGACCCGCCGGCGCCGCACTCTGCGCCTCTTCAACGGCGACCGGCGCGGCCTCGACTGCGCTCTCCGGCGCGCGTTCGACCGGCTGCACAGGCTGGCAGGCGGCCATCGCAAGCATAACAACGATGAGCATCGATGTGACGAGGGATGAGAGTTTACAATGGATCATGGTTCACCTTCTTTGAATTGGGCTTCTTCGTGCGCCCCCCATGGATCGATAAAGAAAAAAATCCACGAAAGTGCACACAAAGAAACGTCCACATCTCTGCTCACCATGTTGCGTCATGGATCAAACAAGCAAAGTCTCAAAAAGACCCGAAGAAGCGCGAAGAGATTTTTGAGGAGAAATGCTCCCCATTTCAACCTGCGCTTACTTTTGTGGAGGCTTTAAAAGGAGCAGCAGTTTCTGAAGAGGAAGGGCCGGGGAAATCGAGGACTGGAGATGGGCAGCCTTCCGCACAGTGCAGTGCGCCGCTGCGCAATCTCCAGCCCCTCCAATCTCTCCCCCTCTCCCCCTCTCCCGCTCTCCCCCTCTCCCGCTCTCAATCTCTCCCGCTCTCAATCTCTCGCCCCCGCCTTCTCGACCTCCAGCCGCTCGGCGAGAATCTCGGCGAGGTCTTTCACCTTCAACTTCTGTTCGGCCTGTTTAGAGGCGTCCGTCATCATGGTCAGGCAGAAGGGGCATCCTACGGCGATGGTTTTGGCGCCGGTGGCCGCCGCCTCTTGATAGCGCGTCACATTGACTGCCGCAGTCCCGTGCTCTTCCTCTTTCCACATCTGCGCGCCGCCGGCGCCGCAGCAGAAGGATTGCTTGCCGTGTCGCGGCATCTCGATCAGGAAGGCGTTGGCCTCGAGCAGTAGATTGCGCGGCTCATCGACGACGCCGTTATGACGACCCAGATAGCAGGGGTCGTGGAAGGTGATCATGTCGACGTCCTGCGCGCGCTGGACGCTGATCTTTTTGGCAGCCGTGAGTTCAGAGAGGAGCTGCGTGTGATGGATCACCTCAAATGCGCCGCCATACTGGCTGTATTCCTTGCCCAACGTCTGCAGGCAGTGTGGACAGGTGGTGACGATGCGCCGCTTGCGTTCACCCATCGCTTCATTGAGCGTCTCGATGTTGCTCTGCGCAAGTTCGTAGAAGAGCGCCTCGTTGCCGGAGCGACGGGCGGCGTCGCCGGTGCAACGCTCCATCTCGCCGAGCACGGCGAAGTTGACGCCTGCTGCGTTGAGCACTTTGGCAAAGGCGCGCGCCGTCTCCTGTGCGCGCGGGTCATAGCTGGGGGCGCAGCCCACCCACCACAGCAGGTCGAAGTCAGGATTCTCGTCCACCGTCGGCGCCTCGAGCCCGCTGGCCCACTTCATGCGGTCGCGGGCGCTGATGTTCCAGGGATTGCCGTTGCGCTCCATGCCGCGGTAGGCCTGCTTCAGCTCATCTGGGAAGGAATTTTCCATCAGCATCTGGTAGCGACGGATGTAGAGAATGTCGAACATCGGTTCGTTGCCGACCGGGCAAATCTCCACGCACGCGCCGCAGGCGGTGCACGCCCACACCGCCGATTCAGAGATGGCGTAGTCGAGCAGCGCCTGCTCCGACTCCTTGCCGCTCGCCAGCGCATCGAGGTGTTCGTTGATGTAGTAGCGCTTGTTGATTTCCAGCGCCGACGGCGACAGCTCTTTGCCGGTGACGTAGGCGGGGCATACGTCCTGGCAGCGGTTGCACATGATGCACGCGTAGGCGTCCACCAGATGCGTCCAGGGGAGTTGCTCGATCTTGTTGACGCCGAAGATCTCCTGGCTTTCATCCTCGAAATCGATCGGTTCGATGGCGCCGAGCGAGGTGCGTTTGGGCTTGGTCAGGAAGTTGACGCCTGACATGATCAGGTGGATGTGCTTGGTGTAGGGGAAGTAGGGCAGGAAGGCCAGGATCAGGCCGATCGCCAGCCACCAGCCGACGTGCTCGCCCACTGTGCGCGCCCCCACGCTCCAGCCCGCCCACGCCTGCGCCAGCGCCGTGCTGAAAGGCTGCCAGGGATCGCCGCCCTCCAGCGAGACCTTGAAGCTGTTGCCCACCAAACGGAAGCCGACATGGAAGAGGATGAACAGGGCCACGATCAACGAGTCGCGGCGGATGGCTCCTTGTTGGACGCTCTCGACCAGTTTGATGTTGTCGTGATAGCTCAACGCTTTGTCATTGTAGATGAAGCGACGCACGATGAAATACACCACGCCGACCAACACGCTGATTGTCGCCAGGTCGGCCAGGAATCGATACAGGTTGCCGACCAGGGTGTGGCCCAAAAAGGTCACCGGAAAGAGCCCCTCGACGACGTCGCCAAAGTTGACCAGAAAATAAAAGACGAAGCCCAGGGAGATCAGGATGTGGAACAGGCTGCTCCAGGGCCGCGTCTTCCAGATCGGCCGCGTTGTGATCCAGGTGGAGACGGCGTACCAGAAGCGCGCCGCCATGTCGCCCAGCGTCGGCTTCTCGCCCGTTCCGCGCATCACGACTTGATACACCTTGTAGAATCCTGCCCCGGCGAAGTAGAGCGACGCTCCAACAGCGATGAGAAACAGAATTTTTTCGATCAGGGTTAACATAAACGCCCTTTCTACGCTGCGGTGAGGGAAAGATGCGGTTGGCTTTGCTTTGTGGATATAACGTCTTTCCGTTTTGGCGTCGTTGCCGCCGCGTTGAATTGTGAGGCGACGGCCCAATCATACGCTTTCTCTTCGAGGACGGCAAGTGACCTTATTCCTCTCAACCGGCGTGAACCCTGCCCCACCCGGATGGGACAAAGCAGGGACAAACGCCCCATGCAATCAGAGCGTTGTGGCGCAATAATGAATTCGTTGAAGCAGGCCTGGCGGGCGTTCTGCTTTGTAAGAAAGGCGATGAGCGGCACAGGGTCGTTCCCTGCCAGACGCTTTCTGATTCTTCGGAGGTGAGTGGAATGAAACGATTTGCGTTGCTGTCAGTCGTAGCGCTGATCGGTCTGTCGGCGGCGGCCCTGGCGCCGGTCCCTTCAGCTTATGCCGGGCCTGCCGAGCAGCAGATTGAGCCGGTGATTATCTACTTCTTTTGGGGCGACGGATGCCCACACTGCGCAGCGGCCAAACCTTTTCTGGCCGAACTAAAAGAAAAATATCCCGGCGTCATCGTGCGTGACTACGAGGTGTGGAAGCATCCGGAGAATCGCGCGCCGTTTATTCAGATGGCGGCCAGATTCGGCTTTGAACCGAGCGCCGTGCCCACATTCTTCATCGGCGACCGCTACTGGATCGGCTACGCCGAAGAGCCTTACGCCCGTGAGATTGAAGCCTACGTGGCGTTTTGCATTGCCAATGGCTGCCCAGACCCCGGCGCCGGCATTGTAGCGCCGTTGCCTACGCCAACGGCTCCGGTCACGGTGAACGCAGCTGAAAACGCGCAACTCGACGCAGCAGCCTCCGCCGCCGGCGAGCAGGGTGCAGCCGAGCCGGAAACGCCGGTCGCTGAGGCGCCGGCGCTGTCCTCCAGCGTCATCACCTTGCCTCTGCTCGGGGCAGTCGACCTGGGCGCGCACTCGTTGCTTTTCAGCACCGCGCTGATCGCCTTCGTGGATGGCATCAACCCCTGCTCGCTCTGGGTGCTGTCCGTCCTGCTGGCGTTGACCATTCACACCGGCTCGCGCAAGAAGGTGTTCATTATCGGTTTCGTCTTCCTGACCGTGACCTCGCTCGTCTACGTGCTTTTCATCGCCGGCTTGTTCACCATGTTCACCGTGCTGGATTGGGTGCCCTGGATTCAGGGCGTCGTGGCGCTCGTGGCGCTTTTCTTTGCACTGGTGAGCGTCAAAGATTACTTCTGGTACAAAGAGGGAATCTCTTTCACCATCGCCGATGAAAAGAAGCCCGGCCTGTACCGCAGCATGCGTCGCGTGCTGGCGGCCGGCGATTCGATGCCGGCGCTGATCGGCGCCACGATTGTGATGTCCGCAGGGGCGTCGCTGGTGGAGTTTTCATGCACTGCAGGTTTTCCGGTGCTCTGGACAAACTTGCTTATCACGCAGGGGGTGACCACCGGCGCGTTTCTGCTGTTGCTCTTGCTGTACATGCTCATCTATCAGCTCGACGAGATCGTCATCTTCGTCAGCGCAGTGATTGGGTTGCGCGCCAGCAAGCTGGAAGAGAAACATGGCCGCATCCTCAAATTGATCAGCGGCATGCTGATGCTGGCGCTGGCGCTGGTCATTTTGCTCGATCCGTCCCTGATGAGCAGCCTGACCGCCGCCATGTGGGTCTTCCTCGCCGCCTTTGGCGCCTCGCTGCTGATTTTGTTGCTCCATCGTCGGGTGTTGCCGGCGATGGGAATCGTCATCGGCAATGAAGACCTGACAGGCCGACAACGATTTCGCGCGCACAGACGAGAGTCAGGGCGAGAGCAGAAGAAACATCGCAAGGCAGCTCATTGATCGATTTGATAGATAATTGCAGCAATCTATGAAACGTTCGCCGCGCCCTCGCACCCTATTTATTGTTGGATGGCTTATCGTTGGATGGCTGCTCCTCGCCGCAACAGGGCTGAGTGGATGTTCACCTGGCCTGACCACCCATGCAGCGCCGTTCATCGATCTGCAAGAGCGCACGCCTTTGCCGGTCGCTGCGCCGGCGGAAGTCGCCCATCTGCGCATGGGCGTCGCCGCCATCCTCTCGCCCCAGGGAACGATGACGAGTTACAGCGCGTTGGCCGAGTATCTGTCGCGAAAGTTGGGACGCCCGGTGGACCTGGTGCAGCGGCGCACCTACGCCGAATTCAACGAATTGGTGGAACGAGGAGAGGTTGAACTCGCCTTTATCTGCACGAACTCCTATGTGGTGGGCGCTGAAAAATTTGGCATGGAGCTGCTGTTGGCTCCGGAGATCGGCGGCGAATCGGTCTACTACTCGCAACTGATCGTTCCTGCCAACAGCCCCGCCCAAACCATGGCGGATCTGCGCGGGAAAGTTTTCGCCTTCACCGATCCGATGAGTTTCACCGGTCACATTTATCCGACGTATCTGGTGCAACAGCTGGGAGAGACGCCGGAAACCTTCTTCCGGCGCACGTTCTATACGTACAGCCACGATCGCGCCATCGAAGCAGTCGCCAATGGCGTCGCCGATGGGGCGGCCGTCGACAGTCTAGTGCTGGACTATGCGCTGCAGCGAGAGCCCGGGATGTCAGAGCGTCTCCGCATCATTCACAAATCCGAGGCGTTCGGCATTCCCCCGGTGGTTGTGCCGCCAACGCTTCCGCCGCGGCAGAAGGCGCTGTTGCGCGAGCTGTTGCTCACCATGCATGAAGAGGCTGAAGGACAGATCGTGCTGCGTAATTTAGGCGTCGATCGTTTCATCGAGATCGAGGACGCCGCCTACGACGGCGTGCGCAGGCTCGTTCAGGCCACGGGAATCCGGTGATGAGTGCATCGAACGTTTCGACGGACGGCGTCTCGGCCATGGCATCCTTTCCATCTCGCCGCCTGAACCTCTGGGCGGAGAAGATCTGGCGGATCGCCGGCGGAGTTAATGTCCGCACAAAGATTCTGGGCATGGTGTTGGCGTTGACCACCATGTTAGGTCTGGCGGTGACATGGCAGGTGCGCGCGGTGATGACGCACGTCTTCGCCGATGAACTGGAGAACCGCGGCGTCTCCGTCGCCAGCGATCTGGCCAGTCGAAGCATCGACCCTATCCTGCTGAACGACACTTACGCGCTTCATCAGTTGTTGCGGGAAACTGTGCTCAACCATCCGGATGCATTGTACGCTTTCGTCCTCAATTCTCGTGGAGAGGTGCTGGCGCACACCTTTGGCGATGAGGGATTCCCGGCGGCTTTATTGAATTCTCAGGCGATAGAGGCGAGCTATAATATGCACGGCGCCATCCGTCACTGGGTCTACAACAGCAACGAGGGGGTGGTCCACGAGATGATTGCCCCTATCATGGACGGAAAAGCCGGCGTTGTTCGCCTCGGGCTCACGGAAAAAAGGCTGCAAGCCGTCATCGACGCCGTCACCGGTCAGATGCTGTTGACTACGCTGGCGGTGGCGATGGCCGGCATCGTCGCTGCGATGATCTTGACCTGGTTGCTCACGCGGCCCATCCTGGACCTTGTCAGGACAACGCAGGCGGTTGGACGCGGCGATTTGCAGGCGCGTGCGCCGCACTGGGCCGAGGATGAAATCGGCACGCTGGCCAATGCGTTTAATCAAATGGTGGCCGAGCTGGAAGCCAGCCAGCGCGCAATTGCCGAGAAGGAACAGGCGCGCCATATGTTGCTCAAAAAGCTGATCACGGCTCAAGAGGAGGAGCGCAAGCGCATTGCGCGAGAGCTTCACGATGGCGTAGGTCAGGTGCTTACCTCGCTAATGGTGGGCATTCGCACCTTGCAGCGCAGCGACGTCGCTCAGCAGGAAGAGCGCTTCGACGAGCTTTGTGCAATCGCAGGGGAAACCTTAGAGCAGGTGCGCACGCTCAGTCGCGAGCTGCGCCCCAGCCTGCTTGATGACCTTGGTCTGGCGGCGGCGCTGGAGCGCTATGCGTCTGAATTTGCGCGCGCCTATCCTGGGGTGCAGGTTGACCTTCATTGCGCCCTTCCCAGCCGACTGCCCACCCCAACCGAGACGGCGCTTTACCGCATTGTGCAGGAGGCGATGACCAATGCCGCCCGACACAGCAAGGCGACGGTCATCAGCGTGTTGATCGGTCAGCGCAACGGCAGCGTACAGGCGATTGTTGAAGACAACGGCGTTGGCTTCGATGTAGACGCCGTGCGCCGACGCCAGAGCAGCGTCGGCATCTTCGGCATGAGCGAACGCGCCGAGCTGCTGGGCGGAACGCTCGACATCGAAAGCAGTTCGGATGGCACGACTGTATACGCGGAGATACCTCTGTGAGTAAAATTCGCATTTTGGTGGCCGATGACCACGCCGTATTGCAGGCCGGCCTGGAGGCCATGCTGAATGCAGAAGTCGATATGCACGTCGTGGGCACCGCCGGCGACGGCTACGCTGCGGTGCGACAGGCGGCGCTTCTGCAGCCGGATGTCATCTTGCTCGACATCAACATGCCCTGCCTCAACGGGTTGGAAGCGCTCGAACAGATTCGCACCCAGGCGCCTAAGAGTCGCGTTCTCATCCTCACCATGCACGATGACGCTCAGTATCTGCGCCAGGCGATGGCGCACGGCGCCGCCGGATATGTGCTCAAACAATCGGCGGGCAAAGAGTTGTTGACGGCGATCCGGACTGTGTGGCAGGGCGGCGTCTATCTGCATCCCACCCATGCGCGCGCGTTGGCGACGCCGCCTCCGGCGAGCGCACCCGTCGCCGCTGAACTCTCTGAAGCGGCCAAACGCTTTCAACTGCTCAGCGAACGCGAGGCGGAAGTCTTCCGATTGGTGGCTTTGGGATATCGCAACAGCGAAATCGCCGAGCAGCTCTCCCTGAGCGTCAAGACTGTGGAGACCTATAAGTCGCGAATGATGGACAAGCTGGGATTGCAGACGCGCACGGCCCTGGTGCGCTTTGCGCTGGAAGTCGGGGTTCTGCAGAAAACCGACGCCGGCGGCGATTGAGTGTGGAACGCCAATTTTGAAAGGTGGAGAATTGAAACAGCGTTCTGATTCGTGATATAAGTCACCGAGAAACTTCGCATATTCTCTTACGCTTTGAGAAGCGAATTGATATTTATGCGCGGAGCAACCGCTTGTCCAGAGGTTCGAGCCATCGGCAAAGGAAACACCACATGTTTGGCAAAAATAAGAACAACGCTGTTACGCAAGACGCGGTGATGCAGGCGCTCAGCAGGGTGCAGGAGCCTGAGCTGCACAAAGACCTGGTCACGCTCAACATGATTCGCGACGTCGCGATTCATGACGGAGAGGTCAGCTTCACGATCGTGCTGACGACGCCCGCCTGCCCACTGCGCGCTCAGATCGAACAAGAGGCGATTGCGGCGGTCAAAGCGTTGCCCGGCGTCTCGACGGTCAACGTACGTTTTGTAGCCGATGTTCGCCAGGATCACCGCATCATCGGCAGGCTCAACATCCCTGTGAAAAACATCGTCGCCGTTGCGTCCGGCAAGGGCGGCGTCGGCAAGAGCACGGTCAGCACCAATCTAGCCGTCAGCCTGGCGCTCGACGGCGCCAAAGTTGGCGTGCTGGACGCCGACATCTACGGCCCCAACATCCCGATGATGTTTGGATTGTCCGGCCGACCTCGCATCGAACATGACAAACTGACGCCCTTTGAACGCTACGGCGTGAAGGTCATCAGCATGGGATTCTTGATGCCCGAAGGAGAGGCGGTGGTCTGGCGCGGGCCGATGCTCCACAAAGCGATTCAGCAGCTCTTCACCGACGTAAACTGGGGCGAGCTGGATTATTTGATCGTCGATCTGCCCCCGGGCACGGGCGACGCCCAGCTCAGCCTGGCGCAGAGCGTGCCGCTCACCGGCGGCATCATCGTCACCGGACCCCAGGCAGTGTCGGTGAGCGACGCGCTGCGCGGGGCCAGAGCCTTCGAGCGCCTGGAGGTGCCGATCCTGGGCGTGGTGGAGAATATGTCCGGCGAGATTTTCGGCAGCGGCGGCGGCATGGAGGCTGCCAAGAAACTGCATGTTGACTTTCTGGCGCGCATCCCTCTTGACCCGCAGGTGCGCATCGGCGGCGACAGCGGAGAGCCGATCGTCGTGCTGGCGCCGGACAGCCCAACCGCCAAAGCTTTCCGAGACTTTGCGCGCGTCGTAGCCGCCAAGATCAGCGTGCAAAACGTTGCACCGCAGCCGCAATTGAAGATCGTTTGAAAATCGGATGAAGTGAGAGAGCTTATCGACGCCGGCAGGCTGAGGCGTCGGTGCTCCTCCCTGAGTGGGGAGGAACGCCCTCCCCACTCAGAGAGGATTTTTGTGGATAAAGAAGCGACCGAAGATCAAAAGAAGGACGAGAGCGCCGACAAGGCCATAGATGAATTCCCCCAGGTAGCTCCAGTTGGAGATAGGCGGAATGCGCAAATAGTCGAACAACCATCGCCCGACGTACGCGCCGGCGATGCCGGCGACAACGTTGCCAACCATGCCGAGCCCTTCGCCGTGTAAAATGATGCTGGCAAACCAACCGGCTGCAGCCCCGATGCACAGCATCAGCCCCAAACTGATCAAAGGATCCATCGCACCCTTGCTCCATCCGTAGTAGAGTCCGACCGCTATCTTTTCCAGGGAGAATGTCGAGCAGCATTCCATGATGACCGGCTGTAGACAAATTTCGCAATACACCCCTGTCCGCGCGTTTCAGCCAGAATTGTAGATGGAGGCGAAAGAGGAGACAACGGAGAGTTGTCGTAAAGCGTAAGGCATTCGGGCGTATACATTTGCCGACCCATTCGCACTGTATACGCCCGAAAACGGATCAAATCACGCACTTTCAAATCGGCCGCGCCGTTGAGACCGAGTGCGCCAGCACCTCCTCCGCCGTCACTTCACGCCCTAGCCGCTCCGAAAGATAGATGCCCTCTGAAATCAACATCGTGTTCAACGCGCACTCCGCCGACGGAATGAGCGGCACGCGCCCCTGCAGCGCAGCGATCCAGTGTTGTTGCGGGCTGTCGTAGGCGTCGCCCTCTTCGGCGACATTGTGGAGCCGCCACTCAAAGGCGCTCAGATTGGCGGTGGCGTCGAAGTCCAGATGGCCCAGGCTGAAAAAATAGCCGAAGGGATCGAGCCGCACTCCACCCTTGTCGCCGAGGATCAGGCTGGAGCCGAGATTGTCCATGTGCGCAGCCCATGCCTCGATGATGTCCATCGTCAGACCATTCTCGAAATGCACGAAGCCGACGCCCAATTCCTCCACATTGTAACCGCTGATCTCCCGACGCCGCGCGTCCATTTCAATCTCCTGGTAGGTGCGGCCGGTGATGCGCGTCACTCGAGGGTTGCCGGTCAGCCAGAGCGCAGTGGCGATATGATAGACGCCCATGTCGTAGAGCGCGCCGCCCGCCGAATGCTCCTTTTGCACAAAGGTTGGGCTGCCGTAGCCATCGACGAAGGGGCGGCCGCGCCGACGATGCCCCACCGACCGCACATGATAGAGGCGCCCCAAATGGCCGGCGTCGATCAGATATTTGGCGGCCTTGGCGGCGCTATTGAACATGGTGACGAACTGAATCGCCAGTTTGCGCCCCGTGCGCTGCGCCGTCTCCCACATCTTCAGCGCATCCACGTACGCGCCGGCCATCGGCTTTTCGCAGAAGACGTCCTTGCCGGCCTCCAGCGCCGCCACCGTCGCCGGCATGTGATAGTTGTTATGCAAACAGACGTCTACGGCCTGAATGTCCTCGCGGGCCAGCAGGTCATGCGCGCTGGCGTAGACGTGCGGAATGCCGTATGCAGCGGCGACGCGCTGCGCCTCGGCCTGGTTGATGTCCGCAACGGCGACGATCTCGACGTTGGGCATTTTGGCGTAATTGTCGATGTGATGCTTGCCGATCTGTCCGACGCCGATCACACCGACGCGCACGCGATCTGAAGAGGTCATATCCACTCCTTTTTTACAATGTTATTGAGTTTGAGATAGATTTTTTACGATCGATTTCTGTGGCGACGATGTCGGCGGGACGGACGGCGCTATTGCGCATTTCAAAACAAGCGCCGCTCCTCGCAGAATGATCGTGGCCGGCCATGAGACGACGGTCGGTCTGATCGGCAACGCCGTGTTGACCTTGCTGCTTCATCCCGATCAACTCGCCGCAGTGCGCCGCAATCCTGCCCTCACTCTCGCCATGATCGAGGAAGTGCTCCGCTACGAAGGGCCGGTCGAACGCACGATCACCCGCTTTGTCGCCCGCGATGTCACGCTTGCCGGCAGACAGCTTCGGCGCGGCGACCTGATCATCGCCGTCGTAGGCAGCGCCAATCGCGACGAGCGCCAATTTCTCGACGCCGATCGTTTCGACATCCACCGCAATCCTCAGCGCCATCTGGGGTTTGGACACGGTGCGCATTACTGTCTCGGCGCTTCGCTTGCCCGCCTCGAAGGGGAGATTGCGCTCAACGCGCTGCTGCGCCGTCTGCCCGGCCTGCGACTGGCGACGGACGTGGAGCAGCTGCGATGGCGGCTGCTGCCGCTTTTTCGTGGGCTGCTGGCGCTGCCGGTGGCATGGGATCCCCCTCGTCTCAACAAGGCCGGCCGGTGACTGCGGCGGCGCTAGTCGTCGCCCAGGATGCGCTTCAGCAGGGCGATGGACTTGCGCGCCGCGCCGATCTCGTCGCCATCGTAGGGCGTGCTCTCGACGCCCCAGGCGCCCTGGTAGCCCGCTTCCTGCAGCAGCCTCACCAGCCGCGGCAGATCCCACTCCGGCTCGTTGCCCTCGGCGTCGAACGAAAAGGTTTTGAAATGGGTGAGGCGGGCGTACTTGCCGCATTCCCGCCACGCCTGTTCATGCGTCCCTTTGGGCCAGTTGTAAGAGTCGAAGAGCAGCCCCAGCTCCGGGACGGCCGCAAACAGGCGATGCATGGCGTCGGGATGGTTGGTCGGCCCCCAGTGGTTCTCGATCAGAATCTCGACGTTCAGAGGCCGAGCGCGGGCGATGATGTCTTGGTAGCCCTCGACGACAATGTCGAAGATTTCCTCCAACGTTTGTTCGCGACCGCCGGCGTCGATGCGCAGTTGCTCGGCGCCAAGTTCGTGGGCGATCTCCAGCCAGCGATAGCGGCGTCTGCGGTTTTCCTCGCGCGCCTCCGCGCTCGGCTCGAAGATGTGTGCGCCATCGACTGCGATGCATCCCATCGGCAGGCCGGTCTCTTGCGCCGCCGCTTTGACCTCGGCGAGGAAACCGTTGTCGTCGTACGCGCGTTGCAGGTGCACGTTCCAGGGGTCAAGCTGGGTGTAGCCCGCCTCCTTGCAGAAGTTGAAATACCCGAAGAGATCCATCTTCCCGGCCTCGACGGTGCGATGCAAACTGTAGGAGCATAAACTGTAGCGCATGGACGATCCTTTCGTTCAATTGCGTTTGACTGCAGAGGCGGAGAGGCCGAGATCCCTGTTGAGAGAAACTCTGCGCTCTCCGCGCCTCTGCGTTGAAGAGTAAATTAAAGAGTAAAACGTCATTCGTTGAACGGTTCGACGTAACTTGCCGCAATCACCTCGATCCCGCCTCCCGGCCGCTCCCAGGCGACGAAGAGGTTGTCCTTGCCGTCGCCCTGTTTGTAGAGCACCTCGAAGTAGTAGCGCTGGCCCGCCTTGAGCGCAATCGGGCCGGACGCCTGCTCCGGGAATTTGTCGTAGACTTCGGCGTTGGTCCAGTCCGGCGTGTAAGCGATCACAACCTTGTTGGCAGGATTGGCGTCTTTGCTCAAGGACAACGCGCCGCGATCGTCGGCGGAGATGAAGAAACGATAGTCGCCGCTTTCGGGCGGGACGAGATAGCCGCGGATGCGCACTCCGTAGTTGACGCCGCTGCCGCGCGGGAAGGCCAGCCGATCCAGCTCGACGATCGTGGGCGCTTCGTTCCGGAATTGCGGCGTCTTCAAGAAAGCGTCGATGTCGCTTCCGGAGACGTCTTTCCATACCTCCGCCCGGATGCGTTTGCCGGCGGCTGCACCGGAAGAACGCGCAGGCGTCGGCGTGGCGGTTGGGGCGCCGGCTTCCTCACCCCGAGCAGGCGTTGCGCGTAGCGTGGCCCGGGGAGTGGCGGTCGCCGCTGTTGGGCGAGTCGCTGCGCCTGTGTAGCGGATGCGGTAGAGGCCGCCCAACACGATTGACAGCGCGTACAGCGAGTCGTTCGTCGCCGTCATCTGCACGATGCCGGGCATGTTGGTGGCGAACTCATGGTCGGTGACGCTGCCGTCGGCGTTGAACGTCAAAAAGTTGGTGACGCCGCCGTTGTAGTCGTGATAGAAGTATGCGCCCCGGTACATAGGCGGGAAGGTGCGCCCCAGATAGAGATCGCCGCCGATGGCAGCGCCGCGCGCCGGTTGCGCCGTGTGGGTGTAGGCGAAGGTCGGCGCTACGACCGCCAGCTCTCCGCTCCGGTAGGGCCTGCAATCCGCGTAAGAGGCGGCCTCCTCCGGGCCTTCGTAGCAGGGCCAGCCGAAGTTGGCGCCCGGCTCTGCAATGTTGATCTCTTCCCACTTCTGATTGCCCACCTCTCCGATGATGACGCGACCGTTGCGCGGGTCGACGGTGATGCGGAACGGATTGCGCAACCCCAGGGCGAAGACCTTGGAGCGGTTGCTGTCCGGGTCGCCGTCAAAGAAGGGGTTGGAGCGCAGCCCTTTGCCGGTGTCCGGATCGACGCGCAAAATCTTGCCGTTGAGGCTGTCGATGTCCAACGCGCGGGGGTTGCCCCTGCTGTTGACGATCCCGTCGCCCACCGCCACATAGAGCGCGCCGTCAGGACCAAAGGTGACCATGTTGACCGTGTGCGCATCCCCTTCATTGGCGATGCAATCGCGCACGGGTCGTTTGTTTTCATCCAGGCAGGAGAACGGCTCGGCGTCGCCCTGATCCGGGTTGCCGACGTAGCGGGCGATGCTATTCTTGCCCACCAGCACAACGCCGCTGTCCGGCAGCGCCTTATTCAGGTCCTTGCTGTCAGCGGTCAACCGCACCACGCGTGAGACGCGGGCGCCGCTTTTGTTGCGATCCTTAATCTCCGGCGGATCGTACACGAAGGCCAGATAGACGTAGGGACGTCTCGGCCAGGCGGGATCGACGGCGATCCCTAAGAGTCCGCGACTTCCATAGTCGTTGACTTCACCGGAAATGTCGATGAACGGCTCAGCAAGAAGCTCGCCTTTGTGGAAGACGCGCACCCTGCCCGCCTTTTCGGCGATGAAAATGCGACCGTCAGGCGCAATCGCAAAACTGGTTGGCAGTTTTAAACCCACCACCACTTCTTCCTGAACAAAGCCGTCGGGCAGATTGAAGCCTCCCTGCGCCCGCACAGGCTGTGCAACTGGCGGAAGCAGAATGCTGATGAGAAGCAGAGTCGTCAACGCAGCCCGCGCGCCGCCATTGAATCGTTTCAGAGCTGTCGACAACAGGACCTCCTTTTGCTCAATGCTGTGGAATTGCGCTGTCTGTTGGAACGCGATCTACATATACGCTACATTGTAGACCTTTTGGCGCGAACCGAGGAATTTCGACAGGGGATTGTGCGCTACGCGTGCAGGTGCAAAACGGAATCGATCCGGAACGAAAGCATCGAGCAAAGAGGCGACGATTGCTATTCGCTTTCCATCCGATTTCATGATACGCTCTTGCGGAGAGGTCTCTACGCTTTTCAAATTGCGCTTTTTATCCTCTGCAACGCTGATTTAGGAGCCATCATGAAAGTGCTTCTCGACACCGACATCGGCAGTGACATCGACGACGCCATCTGCCTCGCCTATTTGCTGGCGAAACCCGAATGCGAGCTGCTTGGAATCACCACCGTCACCGGTGAGCCGGAGCGTCGCGCCATGCTCGCCAGCGCCCTTTGCAAGGCCGCCGGCCGCGAGGTTCCTATTTTCCCCGGCGCGCCGCGGCCGTTGCTTGCGCCCATGCGCCAACCGCACGCGCCGCAGGCGGTTGCGCTCGAGCGCTGGCCGCATGAAAGGAGCTTTCCCGTCGGCCGCGCCATCGGCTTTCTGCGCGACGTCATCCGCAGCCATCCCGGCGAAGTGACGCTGCTGACGATCGGGCCGCTGACGAACATCGCCCTCCTCTTCACGCTTGACCCGGAGATTCCGCGTCTGCTCAGGGCGCTCTACATGATGATCGGCTCTTTTGGTCGCAACGACGCCGGCGTTCGCCTGGAATGGAACGCGCTCAACGATCCGCACGCCGCCGCCGTCGTCTACAACGCGCGCCCTCCGCTCCACCGCTCCGTCGGCCTTGATGTGACGTTGCAGGTGCGAATGGATGCCGCCGAGGTGCGCCGGCGCTTTCAAACGCCCCTGCTGCGGCCTGTGCTCGATATGGCGGAAGTCTGGTTTCAGGAGCGACCGGAGATCGTCTTCCACGATCCCCTGGCGGCGGCGACGATCTTCGATGAGCGCATCTGCACGTACGAGCGAGGAATCGTAGAGGTGGAGCTTGCCAGCCCCCGGCTCGCCGGGTTGACGCATTTCACCCCGCAGGCGGGCGGCCCCCACGAAGTGGCGGCGACGGTCGATCCAGATCGCTTTTTTGAGGAATATTTTGCGGTCACCGGTTCGTAGATTTTTTGCAGCGACGCCGCCGACCCAGGTCGGTGGATCGGCGGCGTCGACGGCGCGATCGCAAATGAGAGGAGCTGGTCGAGGCGACCTTTCTTTTTTATCCGCGCAGCTTGCCGCCGACCTCGCGTTCGACGCGGCGAATGATGCGCTCGCGCAATTTGGCGACGTCGGCGTCGCGCAGGCTGGCCTCCTGGCTCTGGTAGGTCAGGCGGAAGGCCAGTGATTTGGCTCCAGGCGGCAGCGGCTCGCCGCGGTATAGGTCGAAGAGCGCTACATCGGTGAGCAGCGCGCCGCCCGCAGCGCGGATGGCGTTCTCGACCGCGCGCACAGGGACGGCCTCGTCTACGATGAAGGCGAGATCCTCCACCACAGGCGGATAGGGGCTGATGGGCGGCACCGGGTCGAAGCGCCAGTGAGGGCGCAGCAGGCGCTCGATGCGCAGCTCCGCTGCGTTGACGCGCACGGCGGGCAAGTCAAAAGCCGCGCGCACCTGCGGGTGCACCTCGCCGAAGAGGCCGGCGATCTCGCCGTCGATCACCACCTCCGCGCAGCGCGGGCCGAAAGCGCCGACGTTGTGCAGCGGACGATACTCCACGGCTTCCCGCTTAAAGCCAAGCCGCTCCAGCAAGGTTTCAAGCACGCCCTTGAGATCGAAAAAGTCCATCTCCTCGCGGCTCGTCGCATAGAAATCCTGCGGCTGACGAGGGCCCACCATCACCAGGCTCAAGCGGCGATCTTCATAAGGGAGCACGCCGTCGCCCAGCTCGGGCAGGTAGACGCGTCCGATCTCGAACATGGCCAGGCGATCGGCGTAACGCAGGTTGTATTGCAGGCTTTCCAGCGCGCTGACCAGCAGGGAACGGCGCATCACGCGGCGTTCGGCTGCGATGGGATTGGCCAGCTCGATAAAGGCGCCGTCGGCGGAAGCGTGCAGCGGCGCATAGGTCAAGCTGAGCCGGACGTGATTTTCCGGCGAAGTGAGCGCGTAGTTGATGGTGTCCTGGAGACCGCAGCCGATCAGGATGTCGCGGATCCGTTCCTCGGTTTCGATCACCTCGTTGCGATGCTGCGTCGGCAGCGCATCCTCCATCAACGTCAGCGGCACGCTCTCATAGCCGAGGATGCGCGCCGTTTCCTCGATCAGGTCGGCGGGGATCGTCACGTCGAGCCGGTGCCAGGGGACGGTGCATTCGAGCAGCGGCTCCCCTGGTCGGCGGTGCAAGGCAAAGGTGGCTTCCGGCTGTGCATTCGGGTCAGGTTCGGCGACCCGACGCACGCTGAAATCGAGACGGCGCAGCGCCTCGCCGGCCTGTTCGAGCGTCACCGGCATGCCGAGGATGCGCTGCAGGTCGCTTTCCGTCGTATAGACGACGACCGGGCGCTGAGGAACCGGATAGGCGTCGACCAAGCCGGGGACGATGCGCCCGCCAGCGTAGCGGCGCATCAGGTCGGCGGCGCGACGCGCGGCGATGTCGTTGAGCGTCGCCGGCACTCCGCGCGTAAAGCGATAGCTGGCGGCGCTGAAGAGTTTGAGCTTTTGGCTGGTGCGACGATTGTTGATGCCTTCGAACGTGGCGGACTCGAGCAAGATGTTGCGCGTTTTGTCGCTCACTTCGCTCTCCTGACCGCCCATCACGCCTGCGATGGCGATGGAGCCCAGCGCGTCGGCGATCATCAACATTTCACTGTCGAGCGTGCGCTCGACGTCGTCCAGCGTGACGAACTTCTCCCCGTCGTTGGCGCGACGCACGATGATGGTGGGGATGCGCTCGCCGGCCAGCTGCGCCCGGCGCACCAGAACGTCGTAGTCGAAGGCGTGCAAGGGCTGGCCATATTCCAACATGACGTAGTTGGTGATGTCCACGATGTTGTTGATCGGCCGCATTCCTGCTTTGATCAGCCGATCCTGCATCCATTTCGGAGAGGGGCCGACCGTCACATCGCGGATGACGACGCCGGTGTAGCGATTGCAGAGCGTCGGCTCTTCGATGCGCACGGCGACGTACTCTTCCACGCGATCCTCGCCTTCGGCGGGGAAGACGTCCGGCGGCAGATGCAGGCGCGCCTCGGTGAGCGCGCCGATCTCGCGAGCGACGCCGATCATGCTCAAGGCCCGCGCCATGTCGGGCGTGAAATCGAACTCCAGAACGAGGTCGCCCAGATAGTCGCGCAGCGGCGTCCCCACCGGCGCATCTTCTGGCAGGAGGAGAATGCCTTCGTGTTCTTCGCTCAGGCCCAGCTCTCGCTCCGAGCAGACCATGCCCGCCGACTCGACGCCGCGAATTTTGGTGGGTTTGAGCTTCTTTTTGGGCCGCGGTCGCTCTTCGCTGTAAGCGTCAACCAGCACGGCGCCGGCGCGCGCAAAGGCCACCTTGAGCGTCGGCAGCGTCTCCACCCCGCGGAACTGAAACAGGTTCGGCGCGCCCGTGACCACGCGCTGCGGCGCATCGCCCCCGTAGTCGACGTCGACCAACACCAGCCGGTCGGCGTCCGGATGAGGCAGGACGGCCACCACCTGGCCGACCACGATCGTCTCCGGGTCCCACCAGTCGCCGATGCGATGGATGGCGTCCACCGCCAGCCCGGCCAGCGTCAACCGCTCCGCCAACGCTTCGACAGGCAGCGTGATATCGACGTATTCTTTCAACCAGGACAACGGCGCCAACATGCGTGCTCACTCCTCAAACGATTTTTTATAGCAAGTCCTTATTCTTCTTGACCAACAACTCGTAGACCAGCTCCACCGCCAGCGCCCGCCACTGCCCCCAACCGCGACGCTCGCCGATCAGGTTGCGCAGCTCGTTGCTCACTTCCAGCAGTTGACCGGGCAGCACTTTGCGAAACGCCGAAATCTCATTGTCGCGCACGCAGACCGGCTCGGAAAAATCGGTGCTCAGGTGAAAGACGTAACTTGCGAAATGGGCAATTTCGTTCTGATAATGAAACTCATAGGCGATCACGCCCAGGAAACGCTCGACCGTCACCGGCAGATTGGTCTCCTCCGCTGTCTCGCGCAACAACGCCGCTTCGACCGACTCATTCCAGCCGACGCCGCCGGAGAGGACGCGATAGATGTGGCTGGGGTAATGCGCCTTGGCGTGCAACAAGATGCGCCCGGACGGATCGGTGATGGCGAACACCACTTCAGCGCGGCGATCGCTGTCCGTCCGCCAGCGGTTGCGGCGGATGTACTCATCGGCCTGCAAGATGTAGCTGCGTCGCACCGGCTCACCGTACCGCGCAGCGAGCGCTCGAATTTCCTCTTCGGAAACGATGGAATAACGAGCGTCAACAAATTGCGATGCATCTGGCGGCGCCATAGTGGTTGCTCCTGGCGGTTGTGGCGGGATCAGGGCGGGCTTACAAAAAATTCTCTGCTCCAGAACGGTTTAGCGATTGTCTGCGTTACGACGATGGACAGCCGCTACGGCGGCCTTATAGATATCGTTCAGCGTTTCAGGTGTTGTCACCGTGATATTTAGCCCGTGCAACAGTCCCTCCTTTAAATCGTAGATCACGCCGTGCACCGACAGAGGTTGCCCTCGTTCCCATGCCCCTTGCACGACGGAGGTGGAGCAGGCGTTGCGCACCTGTTCGATAACGTTCAGCTCGCAAAGTCGATCGAAGCGAATGTGCTCGTCCTGCACGCTCGCAAGGTAGGCGGCATGGATTTCTGCGACATCTTGAATGTGTTGAATCCAGTTATCGATCAAACCCAGGCGGCTATGCATCAACGCCGCCTTGACGCCGCCACACCCATAATGACCGCAGATGACAATATGCTTCACCTGGAGCACATCAACTGCGTATTGCATGACGGCGAGGCAGTTCAAATCGGTGTGGACCACCAGATTCGCCACGTTGCGATGCACGAAGAGCGACCCCGGCAACATGCCGGTGATCTGCGTGGCCGGCACGCGGCTGTCGGCGCAGCCAATCCACAGATATTCCGGCGTCTGTTGTTCGGCCAGGCGCTCAAAGAACGTTTGATCCTGCGCCTTTATTTCCTGCACCCAGGCTCGATTGCCATCGAACAGACTTTGCAAGGGATTCATCGTCTTAAAACTCCAGCTTCTACTTTTTTGCTTTTTTCTTTATACTCGCTATGCAAATCTTTATACTCGCTATGCAAATATGACGCTTCTGCGTCGATGGATTATTTTCGACGACGCTGCATGATGATGGAAATTGCACCGCCGATCGCCAGCAAACTTATTGTGACGATCGAAAGAACGCCGCCGACGATGCGCGGCGGGGTGTCCTCATAGATGAGCAGAAGATAGCCGCTGCCGGGCGGGACTTCGACCGTCATGCGTCCCAGCGTTCCGGTCTCTTCCGGAACAACCGGAATCTGTTGGATGCGTTGTCCATGCTCGCCGTCGAGCAGGTAGGCGTTCCAGCCCGGATAGTAAAAGTGGTTGAAGACAAGCCGTTGCGGCGTCTCTCGACCGTTGTAGTAGAAAACTTCCTCGCTGATTGTACTGTGCGCCACCGAGCTGGCGCCAAATGTCTCATAGTCAAAAATCGAATAATCGAGCTTCGTATCGACCGGCCGAACCGGCCCCCCTGCCTGCTCCTGGCTGATGTAATAGTCGGCCATTGGGCTCCAGGTTGGAATCTCCTTGACCCAGGCCGTGCTGCCCGTCATTTCATCGGCGGACTGTTGAAAACGCATCAGGGCCGCCAGGCTCACCGGGCCTTCGGCCGGTTCGCGGATTTCGACGCGCAGGTACGGATAGCTGGCGAGAATCAGCAGGCTGGCGAGCGTCAACAGCGGCAACGACAAACGTTGCATTTCCGCCACGATCGACCGATGTCCGACCAGGGCAGCGAGCAGACTGACGCACAATGTCGTGATCACCAGCCACCGCCAGGGGAATTGCGCAGCCTGCAGCACACCGCCCACGACGGGAAGCTCCCATAGCCGTGCGCCGGAGACGCTGGCGACGAAAAGACCGAATACAGCGCCGACGATGAAAAAGAGAACTTCCCAGCGCGCTCGCTCCAGCGTTTTCCACGTGAAAAGCACGCCAAGTGCGCCGAAGACGACCAGCGCCGCGCCAATTTGAAAACTGATCGTATCATCCGGCCCCGGAACGCTGGCGCCGAATCCCCAGGCCGGGCTGAAAAATTGATGCCACTCGACGAAATGGCCGCGATAGGCGTAGCGGCCGTCGAACCACTGGTCGACGCGCACATATTGTCGTTCTGTAAAGGCGGGCAGCCAGAAGGCGGCGCTCAGGCCAAGCCCCGCCGCGCCGCCCAGCGCGGGGGCCGCCAGCGCGCGCAGCCACGCGCGCACCTTCGCCCATCCTCCTTTAGCCCCTGGCTGCGCATAGAGCAGCGCCAGCAGCAGGACATAGCCTGCCAGCAACGGCGTGAAGAGGACGATCACCAGGTTGCTCGTGACCATCAGGCCGGCGTAGCTCACCGCCAGGCCGACGATCCAGCGGTAGGCCGGGCGCACCACCGCCTGTCGCGCCGTCCACAGGCAAAGCGGCAGCCAGACGAAAGCCATGCTCTCCGCCAAATTGGCGCGCACGTAGAGGTTGAGCAGGTGATAGGGAGCATAAGTGTAGGCCAGCGCCGCCAGCAACGCCGCCGGTCGCCCCAGCCAGGAGCGCACAAAGGCGTACATGGCGCCGGCGCTGGCGACAATGCTGAGGACAAAAACCGCCTCGACGGCGTCGGTAAAGTCAAAGCCCAGAAAATAGTGAAACAGCTCGCCGAGAAAATGGCTGAAGGGGCCGTAGATGTTGAAAAAGGGATAGCCATACCCGAAGGCGAAGTCGGGGCTCCAACGCGGCCACCAGATGCCATCCTGCACGAGCCGGTCGTATTCAAACAAGAAGTAGACATGGTGACGCGCGTCGTTGGCGCCCCAGAAATAGCCGGGCAGCAGGAAAGGCGCCACGGCGAAGATCGTGAACCCAACGGCCAGCCAGAAGAGCGCATCGCGCCACAGCGGAGGGTGCGAGATTCCACCATCGAAAATCTCTAGATGATGTTTCTCCGCTGCGCGCGCCTCAGCCGCGTCCCCTTCCAACCACTTATCTCCCATACAACACCAGTTTATCGTCGCCGCCGACGAGCGGCAGGCGCGCGCCGTCGCGCCAATCGTAAAAGCCAAAGTAATAGATCAGCCGCCGACCCGGCGGCGCCCCCGACAGGTCAAGGCGATAGCTGTTTGTCAGCACCTCTCCTGGACGCCAGCGAGTCGCCGGCCGCTCCTCGCCCAGCGGCTGCGCATCGAGTTGCGCCGCCACCCTGGCGCCTTGTTCATCCTCCACGATCGCCTGGAAGAAGATATTGTAATCGAAAGGGAGCGGACGCAGCGGCTGCCAGGCGACTTCCAGCGTCGCAGCAGGAGGGTCCTCCTGCTCGTGCAGCGTTGCACCGAGCACCAGAAGCTGATTGTCGCCGAAGATGGCTACGGGCCGAACTGCGATCTGCACCTGCGTATAGGCGGGCGTCGTCGCGCCGAGGCCGGCCAGAACGATGAGGGCGACCATTGCGCTCCAGTACGCCGGTCGCTCTATCTCCGTCAGCAGCAGCGGCAGGGCGGCCAGTGGGGCCACCAACAGGGGCGCCACCGTCACCATGGTTTGCCAGGGATAGGTGAAGAGGCGTTCGGCTCCGCTCAGCCGCCAGAGCGCCTCGCTTGCGCTCAAGGACAGAAAGCCGGCGACAAGCCCTGCGCCGAGGCTGAAGCCGATCAGCCGACGCAACGGCGCGGCCACTTCGCCCCAGCGCGTCGCCATGACCCAGACCGCCAGCACGCTCGTGAGCAAGGCGACGAAACCGGGTTGATAGGGATGCTGCGCCCCCCATGCGTTGGTGAGCAGCCCGGCGCCGGGATCGAGCAAGAGATGGAGCGCTGCAAAGTGCTCGCTGAACGCAACCGGGGAGGAAGATGAAATGTCCCACAGAGGCAGCACCCCAACCAGGCCGGCGGCGCCGCTCGCCAGCATAATCAGTGCGACCAGTCTGTCGCGCTCCACAAGCAAAGCATAGAGGAGCAGAACGACGGTGACGGCCGCGGCCAACCCAGCCTGGATGCGCCACATCCAGAGCACGCTGAGCACGGCGACAGCCGCGCCGACCAGCGAACGACGGTCTCGATAGCTGGCCAGGCCGGCCAGCGCCAGCGGCGCAAGCGCCAGAATCATGGCGTCGCTCACGCTGCCGCGCACGTAGACAGTTCCCAGGAAGATCGGTGAAAGCATGTAGGCCAGGCCGGCCAACCCGGCGCCCCGATCGCCCAGCCGGTTTGCCAGCCATGCGTAGACGCCTGTTCCTCCCAGCACAAAGGCGAGGATAAAGGTGATGCGGATCGCCAGCACAGGATCGAGGCCGATGCGCAGAAGCGGTTGTGCGATCAGATACGCGCCGCCGCCTACGCCGCGCCAGAGATCAGGGGTCGTCGCCACAGTCGCCAGCGAGGTCGGCGACACGCTCTGATAGACAGGGGCGAAACCTTCCCATCCCTGCCAGTAACCCGGATAGAGCGCGGGCGCCCATGCGAACGCTCCTAGCAGCAGCACCGCCCAGAAGCCCGCGCGCACCGGAACCTGCTCGCTCCAATTCATGGGGTAGGATTATAGCATGGCGTTGAAAGAAGGCTTGAATTGATCACGCTTCAGCCGACCGGCTGTCGATCAGGACGCCGCCCCCTTCGGCGCCGGTGGGCTCTTTCTCCACCTCCGCCTGAACCTGATCCAGCCGCTTGATGTAACCCTCCAGACGCTCCAACTCGGAGAGCGTCAACCCATAGCGGTTGGCGGGGTGATGAAGTAGGCGGGCGACGTCGAGCGAGACGAGGCGCGCCAGCTCGGTGGCGGTGTGAAAATCGAGCCACGGCAGCGGCGAGAGGCGCTGAAACTCCTGCGCAGCGGGCGTCGGCTTGGGGCTGTGGCGCAACGGCAGAATAGGTCGCTCCAACCGCCAGGCCAATGCCCATTCCAGTCCGGCTGGTGCGGTGATGTCGTTGCCGAGCAAGAAATAGACCCGGTCGCAGTTGGCGATGCGTTCGAAAATTTCGTCGACGGTGGGCAGCAGCGGCGGCGAGCGGCGGATTTCGATCTCCACCTGCACGGGCAGTTCGGCGATCGCTTTGCCGATCACGCTGCGCATTGCCTCCAGGTCTTGGGTTGCAGCGACAAAAATGCGTAATTTCTCAGCCATACTTCAATTGTGCATCAAGGGGGACAAAACGCCAAGCTTTCCCCCTGTTTTCCGGAGAGAAAGCGTTCTGTCCACACGCGACATGCATGCCTCGACTGTTTTCCTGATCCCATAAGATGGATTGAAATGATAAATGCGGGTTCTCGACGTCTCCGCCTTGCTCGCATGGCTGCAGGATGAGCCAGGAGCCGCTGCGGTCAAAGAAGTTTTATCGGGAAGCGCTATGTCGAGCGTGAACTGGGCGGAGGTGTTGCAAAAATCCCTGGCGCACGGGGTGGACATTGCCGACCTACGCGAGGCGATGGAGGCGCTTGGTCTCGTAATTGTGGCATTCGACTCGACTTTGGCCGAACGGGCCGCCAGATTGTGGTTGACCCACAAAACGCTCTCGCTCGCAGATTGAGCCTGTCCGGCGCTGGGCGTTCAGCACGATGCGCCGGTTTGGGCTGCTGACCGGTTCTGGACGCAGATCGAAACCGGCGCAAAGGTGCGGTTTGCGAGCGTAAGTCTTGGCGCGTTTGAAGAGTGCGCTACGTTCGGTAATCGCCGTTGATGCGCACGTAGTCGTAGCTCAGGTCAGAAGTCCACACCGTTGCAGCCCCCTGACCGAGGCCCAGCTCCACGCGCACGTCGATCTCTGGCTGGGCGAAAATGGCGCCAGCTTCCTCCTCGCGATAGTCAAGAGGCACGCCGCCCGCCACCAGCTGGAGCTCGCCTTTCCGCGAGGCTGCGTCCGGCCCTCCGTTGATGAATAGATTGCATCGTTCGGGAACCACCTGCACGCCGGCGCGTCCGACCGCCGCCAGGATGCGCCCCCAGTTGGCGTCGCCGCCGAAGAAGGCCGTCTTAACCAGCGGGCTGGTGGCGATGGCGTTGGCCGCCTGATGCGCCTCTGCATCGCTGGCGGCCCCCTGCACGCGCACGGTGACGAAACGCGTGGCGCCCTCGCCGTCGCGCACGATCGCCTGCGCCAGCTCCGTGCACAGATCGGTCAGCGCCGCCGTGAATGCGACATAGCTTGCGCCGGTGGAGCTGACGATCTCCTCGTTGTCGGCCAGACCGTTGGCAAGCAGGAGGACGGTGTCGTTGGTGCTGGTGTCGCCGTCGATCGAGATGCAGTTGAAGCTGACGTCCACCGCCTCTTTCAATGCCTGTTGCAGCAGCGGCTGCGCGATGAAGGCGTCGGTGGCGATGACGGAGAGCATGGTCGCCATGTTGGGGTGGATCATGCCGGCGCCTTTGGCGATGCCCACGATGGTGGCCGTGACGTCACCCAATGGAACCTGTCGCATCGTCAGCTTGGGCCGCGTGTCCGTGGTCATGATTGCCTCGGCGGCGAGAGGCCAGCCGTCTGGACGCAGCGCCTCGACGACTCTGGGAATGCCGGCAAGCATTTTGTCCATGGGCAACTGCACGCCGATGACGCCTGTGCTCATGACGAAGACCGAGTGCTCGTGCGCGCCGAGGCGCAATGCGGTCTGTTCGGCGCAGATGCGCGCGTTGGCGACGCCTTGCGGGCCGGTGCACGCATTGGCGCACCCTGCGTTGATCAGCACGGCGTGAATTGCATCCGGATTGAAGGCGAGAAGCTGGCGGTCATAAATGACGGGTGCAGCCGGAAAGCGGTTCTGCGTAAAAACGGCTGCGGCCCGGCAGGGAATGCGGCTCGCCACCAGCGCCAGATCGAGCGCGCCGGACTTTTTGATGCCGGCGGCGATGGCGCCTGCGTCGAAGCCCTTGACGATGTAGGTCATGGCTTGCTCCTTGTGAGAGTGGAGAGAGGAGACGTAGGAACGAAAGTCGTCGCCATCTTCCAGGAAGCTCCAAAGCTTCCTGGAAGACGCCCGCCGAGGTCGGCGACCTCTTAATCCCGTTTGAAATCCTCGTAGTCGATCTCCTCAAACTCTGACATCCCCGGACCCTGCACGCGCAACATGGCGGCCACCTTGAGCGGCAGACCAAAGAGCTTGATAAAGCCTTCGGCGTCGGCCTGGTTGTAGACGTCGTCCTGATCGAAGGTGACGTAATCCTCGCGATAGAGGCTGTACGGGCTTTTGCGTCCGGCGAGGATGACGTTGCCCTTGTAGAGCTTGAGCCGCACCGTGCCGGTGATGTTCTGTTCGGTGTAGTTGACGAACTGCGTCAACGCCTCGCGCAGGGGCGTGAACCACTGGCCGTTGTAAACCAGCTCGGCGAACTTGAGGCCGACGATTTGCTTGAAGTGGAGAGTCTCTTTATCCAGACAGAGCTGCTCCAATGCGGCGTGCGCTTTGTAGAGCAGCGTGCCGCCCGGCGTTTCGTAGACGCCGCGGCTCTTCATGCCGACCAGCCGATTTTCGACGAGATCGACGCGACCGATGCCATGGCGCGCGCCGATCTCGTTCAGCGTCTGCACGATGCCGACCGGACCATGCGCCACCCCGTTGACGCGCTCCGGGATGCCTCGTCGGAAATAAATCTCCACGTACTCCGGCTCGTCCGGCGCATCGGTGGGATCGACCGTCCACTCGAACATGTCCTTGGGAGGCTCGTTCCATGGGTCCTCCAGCGGGCCGCCTTCGTTGCTCAGATGCCAGAGGTTTTTATCCTGGCTGTAGATGCGCTCCATGGTCGCCTTGACCGGCACGTTGTGTTCGGCGGCGTAGTCGAGCGCATCGCGGCGACCGCGGATCGTCCACTCGCGCCAGGGTGCGATGATGCGCAGCTTTGGGTTGAGCGCCATCACCGTCAGCTCGAAGCGCACCTGATCGTTGCCCTTGCCGGTGGCGCCGTGGGCGACGGCGTCGGCGCCTTCCAGCTCGGCGATTTCGACCAGCTTCTTAGCGATCAAGGGGCGCGCCATGGAGGTGCCGAGCAGATAATCGCGCTCGTAGATGGCGCCCGCCTGCATCGTAGGAAACACATAGTCGGTGAGAAACTCCAGCCGCAGGTCTTCAATGTAGACCTTGCTCGCGCCAGAGGCCAACGCCTTTTCCTCCAACCCCTCCAGCTCTTCGGCCTGACCCAGGTTGGCGCAGAAGGCGATAACTTCGCAGTGGTAGTTGTTGCGCAGCCAGGGAACGATAATGCTGGTGTCCAGCCCGCCGGAATAGGCGAGCACACATTTTTTGACAGGCGGTTTCGCAGCTTTCGCGGACATTTGGGCGACCCTTTCTAATCATGGACAAAACGATGCCAAAATAAGGTTCAAACAGACCATGTTCAAAACAAAGTCAAACAAAAAACGCCACCCGGTCTTCCGGCGTGGCGTGGGATGCGGCGACGTGCTCTGCGCTCAGGCTGCATTGCCGGCGCTGTCGTTCGACAGCGCCTCAGCTTGCAGATGTGCGTCCGCATCCGGCGGACTTCCTCCTCAAACGCAGCACAACCATCATGCGCATAGTATAACGGATAGGGATTGGAGAGGGAAAATTGGAAATGGACTGAATTGTCTTATAGATTCATGTTGCGCAGTTCGAGGACACCTGTGCGTAGAATGCAACCTTGAGGAAGCTGGATGGAATTTCCCGAAGAATTCTGTCAACCGGTAGGCGCTGCTCGTAGCAGCGCTTCTTCGCATTCCCCAAGACTTTGTAGGCTGTCGAGGATGTGCGGCTGCGAGCCGCAGCTGCGACGCTTCCTTCTCCCCCTCTCCCAACATTGGGAGAGGGGGGCGGGGGGTGAGGGCCTACTGCGCTTCCTTGGATTTCCCGAGGCCTTGTGGGCTGTCGAGGAGGTGCGGCTGCGAGCCGCAGCTGCGGTGGCATCCTACTCTTAAACATCGCACCAGCAGAGTGCGTTCTTTTTTATACCAAAATAAATATTTGGTATAAATTTTGGCCGAACTATTGACAATTTATAGACCAAAATGCTATTGTAAAAACGCCACGTGTTTTCTTCTATCGAATTTTAAGCGATGCTTGCACGCGATTTGGCCGCCGAGCAGTTGCGGCGGCGCATTGAAAATGGAGAGCTGAAGGCAGACAGCGCGCTGCCGTCCGAACGCGAGCTGGCCGAGATGCTCGGCGTCAGCCGCATGACGGTGCGCGTGGCGATCGAGCAGTTGGCCGGCGAAGGGCTGCTCGTGCGGCGCCCCAATCGTCGCACACTGGTGGCGGGCGACAAGATCAGCCGCAGCGCCAGCTTCATGTCCTTCAGCGAAGAGATGCAAGCGCGCGGCTGGCGTCCTCACTCGGTGGTTCGCCAGATGACGACGGCGGTCGCCGACGTGGCGGTCGCCGCGCAGCTCAATCTGGAGGTGGGAGCGAAGGTTATTTACCTGGAGCGTTTGCGCTTCGCCGACGATGAACCGCTGGCGCTGGAGCGCGTCCACCTTCCCTATGCGCGCTTCGTCGGGTTGTTCAGTTTCGACCTTGCCCAGCGCTCGCTCTATGCCCTCATGGAGCAAGAGTTCGGCGTGCGGCCGGTGCTTGCCGAGGAGAGCGTGGAGGCGGTCTTGTTGTCCACCGAAGAGGCGGAAATTTTCGGGGTTGCGCCAGGGGCGCCTGCGCTACTCACGCGGCGCATCACGCATGACAGCGAAGGCAGGGTGGTCGAGGCCGCCACCAGCCTCTATCGCGGCGACCGCTATCGCATGGCGCTCGTGCGACGACGATGACGGGCGTGTGCAGAGAGGCGTTCACAGAAAACGCAAAAGTAATCAAGGAGTGTTTGCGTGGATCATCAGCAAAAGGCGGAGGCGTTTCTTCGGCAGGTGCGAGGACGCCTGATCGTTTCTTGCCAGGCGTTGCCGCATGAGCCGCTCTACGGCGCCGAGATAATGGCGCGCATGGCGCTGGCGGCCGCGCAAGGCGGCGCCGCCGCCATCCGCGCCAACACTCCCTCGGACGTTCGCGCCATTCGCGGCGTCGTCTCGTTGCCGATCATCGGCCTCTACAAGGCGGAGATCCCAGGCTACGACGTCTATATTACGCCGACCCTGGCGCACGCGTGCGAAATCGCTGCAGCCGGCGCCGACGTCATCGCCATCGACGCCACGGCGCGGCCGCGGCCCGAATTCACCGACCTGAAGTCCTTCATCGCCGCCATCCATCGAACGACCGGCCTTCCGGTGCTCGCCGACGTCTCGACCGTTGAAGAAGGCGTCGCAGCGGAGGCGGCCGACGCCGACTTTGTGGCGACGACGCTGTCAGGCTACACCCCCTACAGCCCCCAGCAGGACGGGCCTGACATCGCCCTGGTCGCCGCCCTGAGCCGCGTGCTGAAGACGCCCGTGATCGCCGAAGGACGCTATCACACGCCGGAACAGGTCACCGCTGCGTTGGCGGCAGGAGCTGTGAGCGTCGTTGTAGGAGGCGCCATCACGCGGCCGCAGGAGATTACGCAAAGGTTTGTGAAAGCGATCGAAATATTCAAACGCTGAGAGAGGAGCGTCTGTCTTTGCCGCAAGCAGTTGTCTCGATCATCCCGCTCGATGATCGCTCTGTGAATTATGAATGTTTGCAAATGCTTGGCGAGGCCGCCGGCTTTGAAGTGCGCCTGCCGCCGAAAGCATGGTTGGGCACACCCTGGCGCATCGGCGAGATGGAACTGTTGCGTGGGTGGCTGCTCGAACAGGCGCAATCCGCAGACGCCCTGATTGTCGCCGTCGATACGCTGGCCTACGGCGGGCTGGTCAACTCGCGGCGCTCCACCGACAGCCTGGAGACAGTCATGCAGCGTCTCGCTTCTCTGCGCGAGATCAAGCGATCTCGCCCCGAACTTACGCTGCTGGCCTTCAACGTGCTGATGCGCATCACACGCAGCAACGACGCCGAGGAGGAGAAAGCCTATTGGGCGGACTATGGCGCGCGCATCTTTCGCCTTTCCTATCTCGAAGACCGCGCCGCCATGGCCGTCGCTGCGCCCGCCGAACTGGAAGAGATTGCGGCGCTGCGCCGGGAAATTCCCGCTGCCCTGGTCGAGGATTTCCTGGCCGGGCGCACCCGCAACCACGCCGTCAACCGTACGATGATCGAATGGGCGGCGCAGGGCGTCTTCGATTATCTCATCATTCCCCAGGACGACACCGTCGACTATGGCTGGAACATCGCCGAAGCGCGGCGTCTGCGCCACTATGTGAACGAGATCGGCGCGACGGATCGGGTCTCGATCTATCCCGGCGCCGATGAGACGGCGATGCTGTTGCTGGCGCGCTACGCCGCCCGTTGCGCCAGCTTTGCCCCGCGCGTGCGACTGCGTTACAGCGGCGCCGGCGCCGATCAGGTGATCACCGCTTATGAAGACCGCCCCATGACGGAAATGGTCAAGGCGCACCTGGGGCCGCTGGACGGCGTGGTGACCGAAGCCCCAGACGCCGACATCGTTCTCTTTGTGAACGCACCTGCTGAGGCGCAGGGCAATGGCCCCGAACAGTGGGCGCTGCGTTTGAACGAGGCGGAGATCGCGGCGCTGTCATCCGCCTCTCAGGCGGCGCTGGCCGCCTATCGCCGACACAGCAGCGGCGCAACCACCCTGCGCGAAATGCACAGCGTGCGCCGCAACCTGCCGGAATTCGTGCGGGCGTTGGCGCAGGAGATCGCCGCCGGACGCACCTGCGCCGTGGTCGACGTCGCTTTTGTCAATGCGGGCGACCTGGCGTTGGGCGAGCTGCTGACGCGTATGCCGACGCTCAGCCGGTTGGCGGCCTACGCTGGCTGGAACACAGCTGGCAATACGCTGGGCTGTGCGCTCGCTCATGTCGTGATTCGCCATCTTCAAATCTTGCATGGCGCAACCCTGGGAGCATTGGCTGCGCATGCGCGCTTTCTCTTCCTGCGCCTGGTTGAGGATGTTCTATTCATGGCGAGATTGCGCAGCCAGATCGCCGTGGAGACGCTGCCAACGCTGGGGCTGCCGATCACGCTGGGCCATGTCGGCGAGCATACAGAGACGGTTCGTGCACAGGTCGAGCAGCGCCTCACTGCGGCGGCGGCGCAACTGGCGCAGGAGCGTTTCGTCGGCGCACGCTTATGCGCAGGCGACACGTGCATCACGCTAGAAGAGCTGAAAGTGACCGGCGTCGAGCTGCCGTGGGGCCGGCTGTTCGACCTCACGATGGACGTGGAAGCGGCCTATGCAGTTGCCTGAGCCGATTCTGGTCTTCGACATCGGCGGCACGAAGGTGGCGGCTGCGGTGCTGGAGCCGGACTTCAGCCTGCATCAACGCCAGGAGATCGCCACACGGGCGGCGGAAGGGCCGGAGCGCGTTGCACAGCGGACGGCCGCCCTCGGTCACGCCGTCATGCGCCGGTATGCGGGGACGCAGGGGACCATACGGCGGGCCGGCGTCGCCAGCGCCGGCCAGATCGATCGGAAAACCGGCGTCGTGCGCTACGCCACCTTTCATCTGCCGGGGTGGAGCGGCTTCCCCCTCGGTGAACGCCTGGCTTCGGCGCTGGAGATGCCCGTATCTGTGGACAACGACGTGAACTGCCACGCGCTGGCCGAGGCGGTGCTGGGCGCCGGCCGCCCCTATCGCCATTTCTTGCTGGCGGCAGTGGGCACGGGCATTGGCGGCGGCGTGGTGATTGATGGCAAGTTATATCGAGGGCGGTTAGGCGGCGCAGGCGAGATTGGGCAGGTGTTGGTCGAGTTGCAAGGTGGCCGCCCTTGCAGCGACCAGTTGAGCGGCTGTCTCGAGGTGTACGCCGCCACCAGCGTGATGCTGCAGCAGAGCGGTTATGCATCGGTCCAGGCGCTGGCGCAGGCGTACTGCAACGGCGAAGCCGTTCCCGCCGTCGATGAAGCGGCGAGGTGGCTGGGCTGGGGGTTGGCGAGCATCGCCCACGTGCTTGCGCCGGAGGCGATCCTGATCGGCGGCAGCGCCGCCCTGCTCGGCGCGCGCTATCTCGACGCAGTGAAGGCCGCCTTCGTCGAACGCACGCTGCCTTCGCATCGAGACACTGCGTTGTTGTTCACACAATTGGGCGCAGACAGCGGACTGATCGGCGCCGGCCTGATTGCGGCGGAAGGGTAACGTCAAACAGACGTTGCGTTTGAGTGGGTCGGGCAGGTCAAAGTTCAGTCCGCTGTGAGTCGCAATTCTTGCCTCGGTTGATTTTCAGGTGTGTTTTTCCAGAAGGGGTGAAGCCATGTCAGAACAATCGAAACATTCAATGAGTCGGCGTGCATTTTTGCAGATGGTTGGCGCTGGGGGTGCAGCCATGGCGCTGGCGGCCTGCGCAGTGCCTGCAGCCCCTGTGGCTGCGCCGGGAGGGCAGGCCGGCGGCCAACCTGCGGCTGCAAGTGGACAGGTTTTTCTCAATTACTGGACCGGCTGGAGCGGCTTTGAGTTTGATGAGCTGCAAAAGCTGGTGGACAAGTTCAATCAGGAGCATGAAGGCGAGATTTTCGTCAACATGACGACCGTTTTCGGGCAGTATGAGAAGGTGCTGACGGCTATCGCCGGCGGCAATCCACCCGATGTCGTGTCGGCGGTCTGGCTGCGCCAGTTGGTCTCGATGGCCTCGCGTAACGGTCTGCAGCCTATCACCAAGTACGCCGAGGCGGCGGGCATCGATGGATCAGAATACTTTCCGCAGTTCTGGGACGCCTGGTGGTGGAATGACAATTTGTGGGGGCTCATGATCACTTCTAACTCTCAGGTGATTGCCTACCAGCCAGCCTTATTCGAGGAAGTTGGAGCGGACCCGAACAATCCACCCAAGATGACGCCGGAGTTAGACGAGATCGCTCAGAAGCTCGAAAAGTTTGACGCCAACGGGAACATCGAGCGCGTTGGATTGCTGCCGGCTGGGTTGACCTGGTGGGGACGCGTCTTTGGAGGCAGCTTCTACGATGCAGAAAATCAGAAGATCACCGCTAACGATCCCCGAATCGTGGCGGCGTTGGACTGGGAAGCGTCCTATCGGCAGCGCTTGGGCCCCGAAAAAGTGGCGGCGTTCCAAAGCGGCTTCGGCGATTACATGAGCACGCAGAACTCCTTCTTTGTCGGCAAAGAAGCCATGACGCAGGTGGGCGAGTGGTTCATTCAGTTCCAGAAAAAGTTTGCGCCTGACCTCGTGATGGAGTTCATGCCGGCGCCCTATCCCGAAGGCGGCAACGAAAACACCACTACCTTCGACGGCAGCGTCTTCACAATCCCGACCGGCGTCAAGGCGCCCGATGCATCGTGGGAGTTCATCCGCTGGCTCAGCGAGCCGCAAAACATGGGCGATTTCTGCTACGCCATCCAAAACGTGCCGCCGAAGATCGCTCCCGCCTCCGAAGAGCGCTTCGTCAGCGACCATCGCTTCCAACTGGCCGTCAACCTCTTGAACGGTCCGCATGCGTTTGGCCCGGACAAAATGCCGGTCAATGACCTGCTTTACTCACGGCTGGCGGAAGCTGAAAGCGCTGTATTTAATGGACAGATGAGTGCGCAGGAGGCATTGGATCAGGTGACTGCCGAAGTTCAGGCGGAGTTGGACAAAGTGCTCCAGCGCGGCAGCTAATACAGCTATTAGGCCCCCAGTTCATCCGCTCTCTGGCGAGGGAGGCTGCGCCTCCCTCGCCAGAGAGCGAGTGTCGGTGAATGCGATCTTACAGGAATCATCAGCATGACAGCAGCAACCAACGCCCGAACCCTGAACCTGAATGCACGCAAGCTGCGCTCGCTTCTGACCGGACTTGCCTTCATATCGCCGGCAATAATCGGTTTCCTGGCGTTTGCAGCCTGGCCGATTGTGCAATCTCTCTACTATAGCTTCACCGACTACAACGTGCTGCAGCCGCCGATCTTCATTGGCCTGGAAAACTATCGAGACCTGCTCAACGATCGCGTCTACGGCATCGCTCTGCGCAATACACTCTACATGGTGTTCATTGGGTTGCCTATCCATTTAATCTTCGACTTTTTGATGGCGCTGCTGCTTGCGACGCAGATCCGTGGATTGTCGATCTATCGAACAATCTTCTACCTTCCTTCGATCACGCCTGTGGTGGCGGCGACCATTGTCTGGCTGTGGTTGTTCAATGGCCAGTACGGCATTTTGAACGTATTTTTAGAATGGCTTGGACTCCAGCGCATCGGCTGGCTGACCGATCCTCGCTTCACAAAACCTTCGCTGATTTTTATGGGGTTGTGGTTCGGAGGAAACACGATTCTCATCTATCTCGCCGGGCTGCGTGATGTGCCGGTCTCGCTGTTAGAGGCGGCGGAGCTAGACGGCGCCAATGCCCTGCGCAAGACCTGGCATGTAACGTTGCCGATGATGAGCCCCGTCATTTTCTATACAATCATTATCAACGTCATCGGCTACTTCCAATATTTTACGGAAGCATGGGTGTTGACGGCAACACGCGACGGCTCGGCCGGCGGCCCTCTCAATTCGATGCTGTTCTACGCCATGTATCTCTATCAGTCGGCGTTCCAGTTGTTCAAAATGGGATATGCAAGCGCGCAGGCGTGGATTTTATTTGCCATCGTGCTGCTTGCGACCGCCGTGCTCTTCCGCACTTCTGGTTGGGTTTACTATCGTTCTGAGGAGTAGCTATGCGCGCAAGCAAACCTCTCATGCCCCCCGCCTTTTCACTCCAGTCGCTGGGGTTGCATAGTCGCCGCAGACAGAGTGCGCTCATGAAGGGCTTCGCCTACGTCGTCTGTACGTTGATGGCTGTGGCGTATGTCTTCCCTCTCTATTGGATGATCACGACGGCCCTGAAAACAGACGTCGAAGTCTTTCTCGTGCCACCCAGCCTTTTTCCAAAAGATCCGCAATGGGGAAATTTTATTGCTTCAACCCAGTATATTCCGTTTTGGCTATATATGTACAACACTTTGGTGATCTGCGCGCTGACCATTCTTGGCACCGTGATCTCCTGTTCGCTCATTGCGTATGGGTTTGCGCGTGTGAAGTGGCCTGGCCGCAACCTTGTGTTTCTGATTTATCTGAGCACGATTATGTTGCCCGCCCAGGTGACGATGATTCCCCTTTATATTGTCTTTCGTCAGCTTGGCTGGGTGGGCACCATCTGGCCGCTCGTCGTGCCCGCCTTTTTTGGCAACGCACTTTACGTCTTTCTGCTGCGTCAATTTATGATGACCATTCCCAACGAGCTATCGGATGCGGCGCGTATCGATGGCGCAGGGGAATTGGGCATCTTTTGGCGAATCATTGTGCCGCTGATTAAACCGGCGCTGGCCACCGTAGCGCTATTCACCTTCGTCGCCACCTATCGAGATTTTTTAGGGCCGCTGATCTCCCTCACCGAACAAAATCAATGGACTATCTCGCTTGGTCTCAAAATGTTCCAGAATATGTATGGCGCGCAGTGGCAGTTGATGATGGCGGCTGCAACGCTGACCATGATTCCAACCGTAATTCTGTTCTTTTTAACGCAACGCACCTTTATTGAAGGAATCGCTCTAACAGGAATTAAGGGGTAGAACCGCTTGCTTTGCCTGACATTGTGGACAAAGCGAGGCAGCATCCCCATGCTCTGTCAGGTGCTTCATCAAAAGTGGTGATGTATGAACAAACTGCGCATCGGGGTTATCGGCGCTGGGGGAATCGGCGATGCTCATCTGCGCGCCTACGCCGCCTGGCCTCAGTTATGTGAAATTGTCGCAGTTGTCGACGTCGATTTGGCTATCGCTCAGGCGAAAGCCTCCCGTTATCATGCCACAGCCTTCGGCGATTATCGTCTGATGTTAGAACAATGCAGCCCAGACGCTGTAAGCATCTGCACGCCACCCAAGTGGCATCTCCCCATTGCGCTCGATGTAGCGGAGCGAGGAATCGCCTGTCTCTGTGAAAAGCCGCCGGCGCGCACCCTGGCCGAGACCGAAGCGATTGTGGCTGCATTCGAGCGCTCAGGCGCAATCTTGCAATTCGCTTTCTGTCATCGTTTTCACGAACCGGTGCGTCAGGTGAAGGAGTTGATCGGCGCCGGCAAACTGGGCAAAATCGTCCAGATTTATAACCGCTTCGGCTTTCGTTTTGAGCGCGCTGCGACGTCATGGTTTACCGATCCAGACATAGCAGGCGGCGGCGTTCTGATCGACACGCTGGTGCATAGCATCGACATTTTTCGAATGCTTGCCGGAGAGATCGAGCGTATCGATGCCGTTGTTTCAACCACGCTCCCTATTTCCGTGGAGGATACGGCCTCGATTCAAGTTACCAGCCATTCCGGCGTGATTGGCTCGTTGAATTGTAGCTGGGTGACGCCGGTCTCCGAAGCCGAGATTCGGGTGTGGGGCACGGAAGGCGAAGCAATCATCGATTACACAACAAACGGCGGCGCACGCTATCGCTTGAGCAGCGACTCAGAGTGGACGGCGCTTCCGGCGATGGCGCCCGACCGATTTGTCCTCCAGGCTGCCCACTTCTTGAACTGCGTACGTTATCGCCAATCCCCGCTCGTCGGCGCCGCCGACGGCCTGGCGGCGATGCGCGCAATCGAGGCGGCGTATCGTTCGGCCGGCAGAAAATAGTCCACAAAGATGTGGTACAATCTCCAAAGGAGGCGGATCTATGGCGGCGTTCAATCTTTCCAAAGAAGGCTCAACGAAAACCTTAACCCACGTGCGTCCTTTGGAGCCGGGTGACCGATTGACGCGGGTCGAATTTGAGCGCGCCTACGACGCTATGCCTGGGTTGAAAAAAGCGGAGCTGATTGAAGGGGTCGTCTACATGCCATCGCCTGTCCGCTACGAGAGTCATGGACTGCCGCACGCATTGATGGTTGCGTGGTTAGGCGTCTATAGCGCTCACACGCCGCATACAGGCGTCGGCGACAATGTCAGCGTACGGCTCGACCTGGAAAACGAACCCCAGCCTGATGCGCTGTTGCGGCTGGATACAGCAGCAGGTGGCGCTTCGGTGATCGACGCCGATGGCTACATTTCTGGACCCCCGGAACTGATCGTCGAAATCGCAGCCAGCAGCGCCTCCTACGATCTCCACGACAAGTTGCGCGTATACCGTCGATGCGGCGTGCAGGAGTATCTGGTCTGGCGCGTCTACGATCGAGAAATTGACTGGTTTACGCTCAACGAAGGGCGCTATGAGTCGTTGCCTGTCGATGCGGAGGGCGTGGTGCGCAGCCAGGTTTTCCCTGGGCTTTGGCTCAACCGCGCTGCGATGTTGGAAGGCGACCTGGCGCAAGCGCTGGCGACGCTGGAGAAAGGGCTGGCAAGCGAGGAACATGCAATCTTCTGTCAGACGCTCAGACAGCGCAGCGCAACGCCATAGCGCCTCTCTCGCCTTGTTACGGATTGCAGAACGGACAATTGCCGGGGTCGGCGAAAGTCTCTTCAGCTCCCTCGGTTGATTGATAAGCACAGCGATTGCATTGAAAGCGGTAAGCCGATGGCAGCCTCGTCGGAAGACGACACCATCGGCATGGCAGGCCGGGGATGACTTCGATCTGTTGAAAACCGGGCGCTCCACACGCAGGACAAAAACGCGCCATCTCCTCAAGCAGGTCGAGCGTGGCGCAACGGATATTCTGCATTCGCGTGGGATTGCAGTGCGCCCGCAAATCGGATTCGATAAAAACCGGCCGTCCCCCATTGGCGTCGAGCAATTGTTGCACCGCCTGCACAAAAGAATCTCTGTCTTTAAGACCCTTCACCATGCCTTGAGCCTCATGTTCGGAGCGTCTCACCACCATAGCGTGGCTGGGGAATCCTCCGCGGTGCGCCAACTCCAGCGCTTGCTGAACGTCGTTGACTGCGCCGTGCACCCAGCGCACGTTCGCCGTGAGATGCTGACCGACGATTTCAAGGCCATGGCGTCGATCCAGGAGAAGCACAATTTCGAGGTTGCCTGGAATCAGCTCAAACGACGGATGAGGGCCGAAAGAACCTTCGCTGGCCAGGGCGAGATCGACGGACGCTAGCTCGGCGGCGCTGATGGCCTTAGCGCGAGCAGCCTCGATCATGGAGCCAACTCTGGGAATCTCGCGCGTGAAGGTTCCAAAGCGGTCGGTGTCGAAGCCGGGCAACGTAAAAAGTTCAATTCCGGCATGCTGGGCAAGGAGCGGCCCCATTGCCTGCTCCTTGCCATGTTGCGTTGCACAGACAGCGCGACGCCCGCCAAACCATCGATGCAGCCGTTCGCCCATTACTCTCCCTGCCCCAACGAGTATCCGGGGCGACCATCGAAGGTGTAGAGATGTTCGGTTTTGATCACATCCATGCCGGCGCCGTGTAAGGCGGCCAACAATGCCAGCACCTGGTCGAAGTTCACGGCGCCGCCCTCGACGGGCATGAAGCGACAGCGCCAGTGGTCGGTGCAGAATGTCTCCGGAAGGCCGTCCGGGTAGACTTTGACGCCGCGATTGGTGATCATTTTGAGCAGCCACGGCTCCGGCGCCGCCTCCTCGAGCATCTGCCCGAGCAAGTTCGAGCTGCGATTGGCTCCGTTCCACTCCAGGAAAACATCGACGCCTACAAGTTGCTTTTCGCTGCGAGCCACAGGGGACGGCGTGACGTTCACCCCGCCGGCTCGATAGCGCACCGGCGGTAGGTGACGCGGCTCCTCGCCGAGCCGGGCAATCACGGCCTCCGCAAATTCCTGCGTTGTTGCGCGCACGCGGCTGGTCTTTGGATCGTACACGTCAGCAGTGTGGATGCCGTCCTCAATCGTGCGCAGCCAGGCGTTCTTGATCAGCTCCGCCGTGTCGGGCGCTCCGACGTGCACAAGCATCTGCGTGGCGGCCACCAGCAGCCCTGAAGGATTGGCGATCCCTTTTCCGGCGATGTCCGGCGCAGACCCATGCACGGCTTCAAACATTGCAGCCTGGCTGCCGATATTCGCCGAGCCCGCCAGCCCAACTGAACCTGCGATCTGCGCAGCAATGTCGGAGAGAATATCGCCGTAGAGATTCAGCGTCACAATTACGTCGAATCGTTCCGGCGTGTCCGCCAGTCGCGCAGCGCCGATGTCGATAATCTGATGCTCCGCCTGAATGTCCGGATATTCGGTCGCCACCTCATTGAACACGCGATGAAAGAGGCCATCGGTCAGCTTCATGATGTTGTCTTTGGTCATGCAGGTGACCTTGTGGCGGCCATAGGCGCGCGCGTACTCGAAAGCGTATCGAATGATGCGCTCGCAACCGGGGCGCGTCACCAACTTGAGCACCTGCACCACTTCAGAGGTCTGTTGATGTTCGATGCCTGCATAAAGGTCTTCCTCGTTTTCACGAATAATGACCACGTTCATGTCGGGGTGGCGCGCAGGCACGAAAGGAGCATACGATTTCGCCGGGCGCACATTCGCATACAGGTTGAGCGCTTTGCGCAGCGTGACGTTCAGGCTCTTGTACCCGCCGCCTTGAGGCGTCGTAATCGGCGCTTTCAAGAGCACGCGGTTGCGGCGGATCGTGGCCCAGGTCTCCGGCGTAATGCCCGAGGTGAAGCCGCGCTGATAGACCTTTTCGCCCATCTCGACGGTGTCGTAGCTCAGGGGCGCTTTGGCCGCATCCAGAACGCGCATCACTGCATCCATGATCTCCGGTCCAATGCCATCGCCGTAAGCAACGGCAACAGGGATGCGCTCCTGCGATGGTGAGGCGCGAACGGCTTGCTCTTGAACAACTGCGCTCAGCGTGGTCTCTGGCTGCATCAGATGCGCGGATTTCATCGAAGTTCCTCCTTGTTGAATGATGGAATGGTTAATTTTTTCAGGCAACAAAAAAGCCAACATGGATGACATTTGATTCATCACATGTTGGCTTTCAATCGACGCTTCCTGCCCAAAATGGCCTGAATGTCGCTTGCGCCTGCTAAATTTTGAGCACCGACTCGCTTGTGCGCTTCAGTGACTCATGCTGGTAAAGTATACTGCCTAAGTAAATTTTAGGCAAATTTGATACAAAGCGTATAACAAACTTCTGCAAGGATTTGTAGGTTTCACTCCAATGCACTGAATTTGTTCTAACGATTCGTCAAAGGCGGCCGCTCTGGATTCAAGGAAGAAGCGTCGCGGGCCGCTAGTTCGGCTTCGGCGTCCTTTTCCAGCGTAAAAACGAACACGCGTTCTCCGGTGCGCGTGCTGATGTCGGTGTGCATGCTCACCACTTGAATGCCGATCTGCTCCTCCACGAGATGAGAAAGCTCGGCAGCAAAACTCTCCACCAGTCGGGTGCGCATTTGCTTGATCAGCTCAATGCCGCCCGGCTGCGTAGCAAGTTGCTGTTCTCCCAGGCTGAGGATGCCTTTTAGCCGCACCACCACGAGATCGTCAATAATGAAGGTGCGGGCTTCCTTAGGCCCGCGCCCCAGCATCTCGCGCTCAAATTTTGTGATCGACGCGTTAATCGCCGCTTCAACTTGTCCCTTGCGCATCATCAGTGTATGGGTCTATTGGGTGCTTGCCAGATTCGCCGGTCGCGCAATGACGATAATGCGATGGGTGTTGTCGTTGCGCGGCCAGCAGGAGACCAGCGTCAGGCGGTCGTCGGGGGTGGGTTGAATGTATTTGGCGTTTTCTCTGCGCTGCTGCTCCGAAACGTATTTTTCTGGGACGATCAGCACCTCATCCACCGTGTAGATGTAGGCCCGACCTCCGGCGTAGAGTTGAATTTCATCGCCGCGCTTGAGCTGGTCAAGCTGGCGAAACACCGCCCCTTTGATGTTGTTGTGTCCACTCAAAACGATGTTCCCCGGTTGACCGGGCAGGGCGCTGTTCTTGTGCCAGCCAGCCGCATTATCGGCCACGTCCCATTCGCTGAAGATGGCGCCGCTGGCGTCCTTCTTGGTGCTCCAGCCGAGCTCCACCACCGGCATATCGGCTTTGATGGCGGGGATGACAAGGCGACTGGGCAGAACCGGTTGCGCGTGCGGCTGGTGAAAGACCGGCGCTTTGAACGGAACGGCCGGGCGTTCAGAAACGGCGAGATGGCTCATGTCGGTGAAGGGGATTGCGCTCTCCGCTGTAGGGGACGCTTCAGCGGCCGAGGCGCTGCTTCCACAACCGCTCAATAGACCAATGCTGAGAATCCAAAAGGCGATGATCCAGAATGTGCGCATAGGAAATCGCTATCCACCCATATTGTGATGATGCACTGTCGCTCCGGCGGCCCTGATCGGCCTAAGCGACAGCATACGATTGTTTTATCATCTGGAATATATCAGTAAAAATCCTGCTCGTCCAACTCCACATAGACGTCACCATGGCCTCCCTTTCTGGGGCAGACGCTTATCCGGAGCAGACGCTATTGGCTCGTTGCACTGAGGCGGCGGCCCTGCGCCAGCGCGGCCACGCGCGCCACCGGTCCTCCGGCGGGCGCCAGCACAGCGGTGAAGGTGGATTCTCCCCCGCGCGGCACGACGTTATAGTCCGGCTCCACCTTGCGCGTCGCCACGACGCGCCCCAACGGGTCGTACGCGGTCAGCACGACCTGCACCTGCACCGCCTCCTCTGGGCCGATGTTCTTCACGCGGCCCGTCACGGTGTAGGAGGCGTAGCCTTCGTTGACGACGGTCAGATCGCCGACTTCCAGGTCGCGATAGTAGCTGCCGACGTAAGCGGGCACGGCGCGCAGCACCACCACCTGATAGCGCGCAAATTTGCCCGGTCGCTCCCCAAAGAGCACGGCGAAGGGCGCGCGCTCGTTGACGTCCACCAAATCGAGCGCAGCCAGCCCTTCTGCGCTCGCTACAACCTGACCGGCGTCGTCGAGCAGCGTGACGCCGATGCGCACCTGCTCCAGGGGCGTGTCGGTGTTGTTCCAGACTTCGCCCAACACCGAAAGGCCGCCGATCATCGTCTCGCTGAAATGCACATTTTCCACAGCGATGGGCAGGGGCGTTGGCGTCGGCGTGAGGGTGGCGGCCAGGGCCTCGTCGTACTCTTCCTGGCGCGGGATGATCAGCTCCTGCCCCACCTGCAAGAGGCGCGGGTCCAAGATGCCGTTGGCGTCCTGCAAGGTTGAGACGCTCACGTTGTATTGGGAAGCGATGGACAGCAACGTTTCGCCGGCCCGAATGACGTGAATGATGGGCGTCGGCGTCACCGTGGGCGTGAAGGTCGGCTCCGGCGTGTAGGGGGCGGGCGTGGAGGTCGGCGGCAACGTGGCGACGACAATATCCACGGAAAGGGTGGGCGTCGGCGCAGGCGTGGGCGTCGGCGCAAGCGTGATCACGCGACCACAGCCGGTCACCAGGAAGAATGTCAACCCAATCCAGAGCAGGACCGGTCGAATGAACGGCCGCGTTTGCGTTTGACGGTCGAACATATAAACTGAAGTATAGCACATTCAAAAATCGAGCAGCGAAAAGAAGGTGAACCGATGACCCGCATTGCCATTCTCTCAGACAGCCATGACCAGATCGCGCATCTGACGCGCGCGCTCGAGGCCGCAAACACCGCAGGCGCTTCAGCCTTGCTCCACTGCGGCGACCTCTGCGCGCCCTTTATGCTGAACCTGATCGGCGAACGCTTTCCAGGCGCCGTTCATGTCGTCTTCGGCAACAACGACGGCGACGGACGCCTTTTGCAGACGATTGCTTCCAAACATCCTCACGTCACCCTGCACGGCGTCTACGCGGAACTGACGATCGAGGGTCGCCAGATCGCCATGATCCATTACCCGGAGCCGGCGCGTCGCATCGCCCAGTCCGGCCAGTTCGACCTGGTCTGCTACGGCCACGATCACACCCGATGGCTGGAGCAGGTGGGGAAGGGATGGCTGCTCAACCCGGGCGAGGTGCTGGGCATGAAGGGGCAGGCCACCTGGGCGCTTTACGACACGCAGACGGGGGAAGTCGCCATTCAGACGCTGTAGGCGTGCGTAGAGAGGGCAAATCAAACCAACGTTTGTTGGTTGCGTGTTGCGTGACGGAACACGCAACACGCAACACGATCACCGATCCCTGCTCACGCCTCTTCCACTTCTGCGTTGCAGAAGTAGACCTGGCGTTGTGCGAGTACGCGCTTGTCGCCGGTCAGCGCAACCGTGGCGCACAGCGGCAGATGCGCCGAAGAATTGCCCACCATCACCTGCACAGTCGCCGGCTCGACGGCGAGCTGCATGGCGGCGTCGTAATAGGCGAGCAGCTCCACCGGCAGCGTGAAGCGCACCCGTTTGCGTTCGCCCGCTTCGAGATGCACCCGCTTGAACCCTTTGAGCTCCTTAACCGGCCGCGTGACGCTGGCGCCTTCCAGCCGCGTGTACAGCTGCACCACCTCCTCGCCTGCCCTTGCGCCGACGTTCATCACTTCCACCGAAATTTGCAGCTCCCCGTCTGTAGCGGCGGAGCTGGGCGCCACCACCAAATTTTCAAAGGCGAACTGCGTATAGCTTAAGCCAAAGCCGAAAGCAAAGAGCGGCTCGTTGCTTTCATCCATGTAGGGGCCATAGAAGAACGAGCGCGCGCCCGAAGGCCGGTGCGCATAGAAGAGCGGAACCTGCCCGACATGCCGCGGGAAGGTGATCGGCAGCTTGCCTCCTGGGTTGACGTCGCCGAAGAGCACCTCCGCCAGCGCGGGCGCGCCTTCTGCGCCGGGCAGCCACGCCTCGATGACCGCCGGCGCGGCCTCTACGAGCTGCGGAATGGCGTAGGGGCGACCGGTCACCAGCACGAGCACGACCGGCGTCCCGGTCGCCAGGATCGCTTCGACCAGCGCCTGCTGGACGCCGGGCAGCGTCAGGTGCGCGCTGTCGCGGAACTCGCCCGAGGTGCACTCCGGGATGAGGCCGGCTTTATCGCCGACGACCACGATGGCTACTTCCGCCTTGCGCGCCGCCTCCACCGCCTCGGCAAACCCTTCGGTCGAAGTTGTGTTGACGTCGCAGCCTTTGGCGTAGTGCACCTGCGTCCCGGGCGAAACCGCCTGTCGGATCGCCTCCACGATCGAGAGCATGGAGCCGTAGTCGTCCACCAGCTTGACCGATTCCGGCAGCGGATGCTCGGAGAAGCCCAGCTGGCGCAAGGTGATCAGCGTTTCGATGTGCGCCGGGTAGGAGTAGTCGCCCAGCAAATTGCGCTTGCTGTCGGCGTTGGGGCCGATGACGGCGATGGAGGAGAGCGTCTTGGACAGGGGCAGCAGGTTGCCTTCATTTTTTAAGAGCACCAGCGATTTGCGCGCGATCGTGCGCGCCAGCTCGCGCTGGGGCGGCGTGTCGAAGACTTCGGGCACCGCCTCCGGCTCGACGTAGGGATGCTCGAACAAGCCGAAGGCGAACTTGAAGGTGAGAATGCGGCGCACCGAGCGGTCGATCCATTCCAACGGAATCTCGCCGGCGTGGATGGCGTCGATCAGCGCCTGACCGTAGGCGTCGATGTTGGGCAGCTCCAGGTCCATTCCGGCCTGGAGCGCCAGTTTGGCTGCATGCGCCTTGTCGCGCGCCAGGCGATGGTAGTCGCGAAGCTGGTTGATCGCCATGTAGTCGGAGACGACCAGGCCATCGAAGCCCCACTCATGGCGGAGGATTTCGGTCATCAGCCGGTGAGAGCTGCTGCATGGCTCGCCGTCGAGCTCATGATAGGCCGGCATGATGGCGGCCAGCCGCGCTGCGCGCACCGCCGCCTCGAACGGCGCCAGATACACTTCGCACAGCTCTCGCGCAGGAATGTGCGCCGGCGCCCAGTTGAGGCCGCCTTCCGACGCGCTGTAGCCGACGAAATGCTTGCCGGTCGCCATGACGCCGTCGGCCCAGCTTTCTCCCTGCAGGCCGCGAACGTAGGCGACGCCCATCACCGAGGTGAGATAAGGGTCCTCGCCGAAGGTTTCCTCGGTGCGGCCCCAGCGCGGGTCGCGGGCGATGTCGAGCACCGGCGCCAGCCCATGATGGACGCCTACGGCGCGCATCTGCCGGCGGATCACGCGCGTCATCGCCTCGACCAGCTCCGGCTCCCACGTGCTGGCGACGCCGATGATCTGCGGGAAGTTCGTGGCGCCTTTGGCCAGGAAGCCGCTGCAACATTCGTCGTGGATGAGCGCAGGGACGCCGAGTCGCGTCTCTTCGAGCAGGAATTTCTGAATCTGATTGGCAAGCCTGGCGGTTTCGACCGGGCCGAGCGTGCTGCCGCCGGCGAGTCGCGTCACCTGTCCGAGGCCATTCGCCATGCGCGCCTGCGCCCACTCGCGTCTTAACCCTTGTTCATCGGCGATCTCGTAGATCCAGAGGCTGCCCAGCTGGGCGACCTTCTCCTCGACCGTCATGCGGCCCAGCAGGTCGTCGACGCGCGCCTCCACCGGCAGGCTGGCGTCCTGATAGGGATGCTTGGTTTTGGTTGGAGTCGACATGGTTCAAAAACCCTTTTATATTTGGATTTAGGAAGAAGTTTCTTCACCGCAGAGCATACGCGAGAGATTCTTTTCGCTTTGCGAGCTTTCAGAAGCTCCACGGAATTCAACAATTCTGACGAGCCGAAGGCGCAGCTCGTAGCTGCGCTTTCTCGAATCATCGGTTCTCGCGCCTCTGCGGTGAGCCATTCCAACATCGTTGCGTCCAAGTCGCCGGGGGGCGGCGCTCTTATTGCTTGGTCTCTGCATAAAGGTGACAGGCCACCAGCGCGCCGTCGACGTCGAACTGCGGCGGCGTGACGCGGCGGCAGACGTCCATCACCATGGGGCAGCGCCCGGCGAAGCGGCAGCCCTGGCGCAGATACTCGTCCTGTTCGGTGTCGGAAAGGCGAATTTCGCCCTGCCAGCGATGGGCGGTGTCCGCCTCGGGGATCGAGGCGCGCAGGAGCTGCGTGTATGGGTGCTTCGGCGCCATCAACACCTGCTCCACCGTGCCCATCTCGACGATCTTGCCGCGGAACATGATGGCGATGCGGTCGCACACGTAGTAGGCGGTCGCCAGGTCGTGCGTGATGTAGAGCACGCTGACGCCGAGCTCATCGCGCAGCTGTTTGAAGAGGTTGACGATCGACATGCGCAGCGAAGCGTCGACCATGGAGACCGGCTCGTCGGCGATGATGAGCTGAGGGTCGGTCAACAGCGCGCGCGCAATCGAAATGCGCTGGAGCTGACCGCCGGAGAATTCGCTTGGATACTTGCCGGCCAGGTCTTCGTAGGTGAGACCGACCAGGCGCAGCTTGGCGTCGATGCGTTCGATCGCCTCCCGCTTGCTCTTCGCCAGCTTGTAGTTCTGAATCGTCTCGAAGAAGTACTGCTCCACCATGCGCAGCGGGTTGAACGTGGCGAAGGGGTCTTGGAAGATGGCCTGGATGCCTTCGGTGAACCAGACTTTCTCGTTTTTGGCCTCCTTCTTGCCGCTGTGGATGATCGTCCCGGAGGTGGCGTGCTCGAAGCCCATGATGATGCGGGCGGTCGTGGACTTGCCGCAGCCGCTCTCGCCCGCCAGCGCAAAGATCTCCGCCGGTTTGATGTAAAACGAGATGTCGTCCACCGCAGTGATCCTGACGCGCGAGATCACGCTGCCCAGGGTGAAGGTTTTGGTGAGATGTTCCACTTCAAGCAGCTTTTCCATGCGTCCCCTCCCCAACCAGCCAGCAGGCGACTTTATGGTTGGATGCCACCTGGGTGTACCCAGGCATCTCCTGTTTACAGATGTCCATCACGTGCGGGCAGCGCGGATGAAACGGGCAGCCGGTGGGCAGATTCGCCAGCGACGGCGGGCTGCCGGGCACGCTCTCGCGCGGGCTTTTGTCGCCGAACTTGGGCAGCGAGTTGATCAGGTAGTGCGTGTAGGGATGCGTCGGCGCGCTGAAGATTTTTTCGGTGGGCGCCTCCTCGACGATCTTGCCGGCGTACATGATGCCGATGCGGTCGGCGATGTTGGCGTGCACGCCCATGTCGTGCGTCACCAGTACGATCGTGTTCTTGAGCTTGGCCTGCACATCCTTGAGCAACTGCACGACCCCGCGCTGCACCACCACGTCGAGCGCAGTCGTCGGTTCGTCACCGATGATGATGCGCGGCTTGAGCAGGGTCGCCAGCGCAATGGTGACGCGCTGCCGCATGCCGCCCGAAAGCTGATGCGGATAGGCGTCCAGAATTTTGACCGGCAACCCCAATTCGGTGAGATGCTCTTTGGCCAGTGCAAAGGCTTCGCCTTTTTGGTGCACGCTGATGTGGCTTTCGATGAAGTCGCGATAGGTGTCGCGGATGCGCGACACCGGGTTCAGCACGCTCATCGAGCCTTGCGGCACGTAGGCGATATATTCCATGCGCAGCTTGCGCTTTTCCTCCTGCGTCAGCGTGGAGACATCGACCTCGGCGCCGGCGATGCGATAGGTGACCCTGCCGCTGATGATGCGCAGCGGCGGCTCGACCGCCGCGGCGAGCGCCTTCAGCAACGTCGATTTGCCGCAGCCGCTTTCGCCGGCAATGCCGTAAATTTCGTCCTCTTGAATCGCCAGATCGACGTCGTTGACGGCCTTGATGACCTTGGCTTTGCCGTAGACGTCGAGAATATAGTGAGCGTGCAACCGCTCGGTTCTTAAAATCGTGTTGTTTTTCATACTCACCCAGCCCCTACGCGCTGCACCCGCGTGCGCGGATCGAGATATTCGCTGATGCTGACCGAGAGCCAGTAGAGGGCGATGAAGAGCGCCACCGACAGCGTGATCGGCGTCATCACCCACCACCAGCGGCCCAACAAGATCGCCTGGTAGTTGATCGCCCAGTAGAGCATCGTGCCCAGCGTCGGCGTCGCCAGGTCGAGCAGGCCGAGGATCGCCAGCGTGATCTCCAGCCCGATCGCCCAGGCCATGTTGTTGATGAGCGTCGAGAAGATCAGCGGCGTGGTGTAGGGCATGTACTCGTTTATCACCAGTTTGAACGTGCTGGCGCCGGAGAGGATGGCGGTCTGGGTGAATTCGCGCTCGCGCAGGCTCAAAATTTGCGAGCGGATCAGCCGCGCGTCCCACGCCCAGCCGAAGAAAGCGAGCAGCAGCCCCAGCGTCACCAGATTCAGGCTGGCGCGGATCAGCATCGCCATCATGACGATGATCAGAAAGAGCGGAATGACCAGCAGGCTGTCGCTGAAGAACATCAGCACGCGATCCCAGGTCCCGCCTTTGTAGCCCGCCACCATGCCCACGATGACGGCGATGATGCGCGAGACCACGCCGGCGATGACGGCGATGATCAGCGAGTTGCGCACGGCGAAGGTCGCCGTCCAGAAGATGTCCTGGCCGTTGGAGTCGGTGCCCAGCCAGTGTTGTGCGGAAGGACGTAGATCGCGCGGCACCTGTCCCCAGCGCGAGGGGTCGTAGGGCGAAAAGAAGGAAAGCAGCGCAAACGCCACCAGGATGCAAAGCACCCCAAAGGCGAAGGCGAATCGATAGTCGCGCAGTAAATCTCGAAATAGCTTCACGCGGCCTCCATGCTCTACATATACCGAATCCGCGGGTCAAAGAGCGGATAGATCAGATCGACGATGAGCACGCTGGTTGTGATCGCCAGGATGGAAAAGACGGTGATGCCCATGATCAAATTGTAGTCGCCGTTGATGATGGCGTTGTACAACAAGGTGCCCAGCCCTGGATAGGAGTAGACGATCTCAGTGATCAGGGCGCCGCTGAAGATTAAGCCCAGCGATAAACCCAGCCCGGTGATCTGGGGCAGCAGCGCATTGCGAATCACATAGCGGGAGACGATGCGACCCTCTTTGACGCCGCTGAGCTTGGCGTAGGTGACGAAACTTTCGGCGTTGACGTTCTGCACCACCAGCTTCATGGTCTGGAACCAGACCGCTGCGCTCAGGATCAGGATCGACATGGCGGGCAGAAACGAATGCCAGAGCACGCTCTGGATGAACGGCCACGACCAGGAGGGGCGCATGCCCAAGCGAGCGCCGCCGGAAATGGGAAACCAGCGCAGGTAATAGGCGAAGATCAGCAGCAGCGCAAAGGCGAAGATGTAGTAGGGCAGCGGACGCACCACCATGGCGATGGCGTCGAGCACGCGCGACCACTGTTTATTGGAATAGTAGCCTGCGAAGCCGCCGATCAGGTTTCCGATCACCCATCCCAGGATGGTGGTCGTGAGCAGGAGCCCGGCCGTCCACGGCAGCGCCGTCATGATCAGATCGATCACCGGCGTGGGAAACTGAAAGAAAGAGACGCCGAGATCGCCGCGGAACAACCTCCCCCAAAAGGCCAGGTATTGATCCCAGAGCGAACCTTCCAGCCCATACATCTGCTGCAGATCCGAGATGATCTTGTCCATGGCGCCTGGCTCCAGATAGGCGCCGCGCGCCCGCATTTCGGCGATCGTGCGCAACACAGGATCGTTGGGCAGGAGGCGCGGAATGAAAAAGACGGCGGTGATGCCCAGCACGATCACCAGCACATACTGGATCAGCCGAGGAATCAGGTAGCGTTTCAAGAACATTCGACGCTTTGCTCCTTTGACTCAGAGATCGAAAAGGGCCAGATCGGAGGTTTTTGAGGGGCGCCTCGTCGATAACCAGTGAGGCGCCCCATCTCCACCGTTAAGCGCTCAGCTCAATCGCCAACCTCCGAACTTGCGCGCGTCTTACCGTGCGCCTGTCGGCTGCAGGAAGGGCGTCATGTACTTGAAGGGACCCCAGTGCGTGTACGGCTGGGTGTAGGGATTCTCGGCGCCGGGCCAGTTCGTCCAGTAGGTCTGATCCCAGGCGATGAAGCCGACGTAGCCGAAGGTTGGGATGCCGGGCATCTCGCGCACCGCAATTTTCAGCCCCTCGATGCCGACGTCCACTGTCGCTTGATAGTCGGTCGGGTCGGTGTTCTGCAGCTTCTCGATCACGGCGTCCATCTCCGGGCTGGACCAGCGCGACGGATGGCCGGAGGTGACCTCGCCCAACGGCTTCACGAACTCGGACTTCCAGTGGTTGAGCACGCGATAGAGGTCCGGCCCGGCGCCCCACGGCTCCTGTGCAGGCCAGTTGCTGGAGACGTCGAAATCGCCGACGGCGTTCAGATTGGCGGTTGCTTCAGAAGAATAAACCTCTGCGTCGATGCCGAATTTCTTCCATTGCTCGACGACGGCGACGCAATTGCGTTCACCCATGCCGGTGGCCAGTTGGGTACCTGTCAGGCAGCGAATCTTCCAGGGCGTGCCGTCAGGCAACAGCCACTTGCCGCTGGAATCTCTGCTAAATCCATTCTTGATCAGGAGCTTCTCGGCCACATCCGGCGCGTACTTGTACCAGCCGTAGCCGAAAAGACGCGCTTGCTGTTCTGGGTCCTCAGGCACCTCGTAGCCGCGGGATTTTGCATACTCTACAACCCGCTGCGAGGCATTCGGATCAAACGGCTTGAAAGTTTCGCCGTTGCCCAAATCGAGCGTGAACTCCGCCAGCCAGGGCAGCATCGGCTTGATGAAGTCGTCGGGATAGTTGGAGAGCGAGGGAATGTGCACCGGGCTGAGCGCGCCTGTGCCGTCCACCGCCATGCCCATGTACTCGGCGATGTCGATCGCCAGCAGCAATGCCCACCGCACCTCGCGGTTGTCGTACGGCGCTCGCGCCGTGTTGAAGGTGATGCCGGTCTGGGCCGGATCGTTGTTCACAACGTACGGCCAGTTCAACTGATAGGCGCGGCAGGAGTCGCACTGCGCCAGCACCGCCTTGAGGCCGTCGGATGAAACGTTGACGACGTCGGCCTGGTGCGTCAGCTGCGCCAGAATCTTGGCGCCTTCGTTGGCGAAGTACTGGAAGATGATGTACCTGGGCTTCGGCTCGCCGAACATGATGCCGGTCGGGCTTTTATCCCAATCTGCGCGTTTCTCCCAGATCGTCCAGAAGCCGGACGGATCGTAGCTGTGCAGCTTGTAGGGGCCGGTGCCGACGAAGGGGTTGAACTTGAAGGTCACCGGGTCCTCGACCGACTCCCAGATGTGCTTGGGCATGATCCAGGTGGCGCCCCAGCGGTCGAGGAAGCGGGTGTGGAAGCGGGAGTTCGGCGCATTCAGTTCGAAGGCGACAGTGTGATCGTCCACAGCGGTGACCGACTTGACGTTTTCCACAAAGAAGGTGTTGTCGGGGAAGCCGCTGTGCTTCATCAATGTCTCCACTGTGAAGACGACGTCCGCCGCCGTGAACGGCTGTCCGTCATCCCAGGTTACGCCTTCGCGCAGTGGAATCGTCAGCGCAGTGAAGTCGTCGTTATAGACGGGATCGCCTGCGGCCAGCCCTGGAATGATCTTGCCGGTGGCGAAATCGACCGACCACAGCGGCTCGTTGGCCAGGTTCTGCATGCCGCGGTCGCGCCATTTCCAGCCCACCCAGTTGTTGAAGTCATCCGGCGTGCCGACGCGACCGGTCAAAATGTCGACGATCAACGTCTCGTGGCGGGGAAGATCGCCCAGCCCGGCGCTTGGCTCTGCCGCCGCCGGCGCTTCCCCCGCTGCAGGCGCCGCCGGCGCAGCCGGCTCCGCCGCACAGCCCGCCATCAACAAGCCCATGACGAGCAACACGCTGATGAGCAGCCATACTCTTTGTTTCATCGTTTTCTCTCCTTGTTCTGAAAATTGATTGAACCGATTACGAATGAATAGATTCGACGGCGCAACACGACTGGCGGATCACCAATTGCGTCGGCACCTTATGAACTCGACTCTCACAGGGTTGCCCCTGGATGAGTTTGAGCACAATTTCTGCAGCCAGCGCACCCATGCGTTCGATGAATTGGTCCACCGTCGTCAACGGCGGATTGACTGAAGCGCTGGCGGCGATGTTGTCGAAGCCGACGACAGAAAGATCTTGGGGAATGCGCAACCCAAGTTCGGCGGCGGCGTCGTATACGCCAAAGGCTGTGTCATCGCTGGAGGCCATGATTGCAGTCGGAGGAGGGGACTGCGTGAGCAAGCAGCGAGCCGCCTCTCTCGCCGTTTCGCGCGAGTAATCCCCTTCCACCACCAACGCAGGATCCAAGGCGATGCCCGCCTCCTCCAGCGCGCTGCGATAGCCGTCAAAGCGCCGCACGGCGCTCTGTAGATCCATGCGCCCTGTGATAAAGCCGATGCGCCGGTGTCCCAAGGACAGCAAATAGTTCATCGCCTCCAGCACGCCCTGGCGGTTGGTCGAAATCACCGCCGGAAATTCGGCGTCCGCCCGGTGCGGGTCCACGGCGACGATGGGAAAGGCTGTGCGATAGGTGGCGGCGTGCGGCGTCACAACGATGATGCCGTCGGTGATCGTGCCGTTGAGCCGCGCCACCTGTTGCTGCTCCCATTGCGCCAGCGCCTCCACGTTGCGTCGCGCGCTGGCGTAGGCCAGCAGATCATAGGAGTGCGCCGCCACCACCTCATTGATGCCCTTGATCAGGGTCGAGATGAAGGGGTGCCACATGTCTTGCACAATGACGCCGACGACATGCGTCGTGCGGCTGCGCAACCCGCGCGCCGCCAGGCTCGACGCATAGCCCAACTCTTCGATCACGCGGCGCACGGCTGCCGCCGTCTCCGGCGCAACGTCGTCTTTGTCGTTCAGCACGCGCGAAACTGTCGAGACGGAAACCCCCGCCGCGCGCGCGACATCACGGATGGTGACTCCTGTGTGTGATTGTTGCATCCCTGATAGGGTGTTATCGTTGGGAAAGAAAAGTTTTCGGTATCGTTGCCGGTATCGTTGCCAGTATTGTAGCAAAAAATGGGAAGTTGTCAATCCCCTATTTTGCACCTTTTTGCAGCGACCTCATGGATTTGCGCTGCATGGGGCGGTTAAGCGTCGAATCCCGGTGCAGCGAAAGGGGGCTCCGAATGCCTTGATCCCGCCCAAGCCCGGTGCTAGAATCGAAATAGAAGCCATTTCAGCTGACGAAAAAATTGAAAAACAGCGTGCTTGAGCATTCTTCAGTGTTGTCCGACGTACAGCGCTTTTATGAAAACCCTTGTAGGGGCGGATGACGCAACGGTTGAAGACATCGTCTGCGAGCCTTTCGTTTCCGTGGCCAGCAGCCTCTCGCAGGCGGAGCGAGCCGTCGAAATTGCCAGAAGCGGCGCGCAGAAGCTTGTCCTGATTCGGGCGTTGATCCGCCTGGCGCGCATCCACTATCGGCTGGGGCGCTATGATATTGCACAGGCCCTCGCAGATGAGACGCTCTCGCTGACGGACGCCCGCACGCCGGAGCGAGCCGACGCCTGGCAGGTGCTGGCCAACTGTGCAGCGGACATGGGCGCTCTTTCACAGGCCGAAGCCTACTATCGGGTCGCTGCAGATCTGGCGCGCGAGACGGGATATCGGCGAGCGCAGGTGGCTGCGCTGCACGGTCTGGCAGCGGGCGCCTATTATCCCAGAGGCTGTTTCGAGCTGGCGTTGGCCGCAGACGCCGAGGCGCGCCGCATCGCCGTGGAGGAGGGACGCACAGCGTGGCTGATCTATCCGCTCATCACGACCGCCTTGATTTATCAGGTGACCGGGCAGTCCCAACTCGCCCACGCCACACTGGATGAGTTGGCGGCGCTGGCGCCCGCAGGGTCGGTGGCGCAGGGATGCCAGCTGTGCCTTTGTGCAGAACTCGCTCTCGACGAAGGCGAGACGGAAGTCGCCCGCCGCTTGTTGCTCCAGGTCCGGCCGATCGCCGAAGCGAGCGGCGAGCCCTGGCTCAACACGGCCATGCGTTTGGGCATGAGCCGCTATCATCGCCTTTTGGGCCATGGAGCAGAGGCGCACGCGTGGGCGGACGATGCGCTGCGCTTCATGCAACGGCTGGGCTGCCGGTATGATCAAGTGCGCGCTTTGATCGAACGCGGCCGGGCGGCGTGGCGATGCGGCGATTTGAGCGGAGCCGAACGCGACCTGAGGGCTGCGACTGAGCTTTCGGAGCGGATGGAGGCCGCCTTTGAGTTGGGGCGCAGTCGTTTCTTGCTGGCTGCTCTCCTCCACGAGCAAGGCAGGCCCGAGGCGGCGGATGCGTGGTTGGCCGCTGCGCGCACCCTCAGTGAAAAAGGGTATGCCTTCCTTCTGGAGCAAGAGCGGTCGCTTGCATTTCCTCTCCTCTCTGCATATCAAACAGATCCGGACGCTGTTCTGGCGCGCACGAGCGCGCTGTTGCTGGAGCGATTGCGCCGGGTGCCGCCGCCTCCCTTACAGATTGCGCTGTTGGGAGGTTTTGTCGTCCGGCAGGGTCATCGAATCGTCGAAGAGCGTCTCCTGCATCAGCGGCGGGCCGGCGAGCTGCTGGCCTTGTTGGCGCTGTCCCCTGGTCATCGGCTGACCGCCGAGCAGGTGGCGGAGGCGTTGTTCCCTGCCAGGCCGCCCGCCGCCGCCCAGACGTCGTTTCATCACGCCACTTCGGCGTTGCGCCATGCTTTGGAGCCAGACCTGCCGGACAAATTCCCTTCCCGTTACCTGACGGTGGAGGAAGGCAAGGTCGCGCTGACGCTGCCGGTAGGCTCGCGGCTCGACGTGGAAATGTTTGAGGCCTATTGTCGGCGGCAAGCGTGGGAGGAGGCTCTCTCTCTTTACGGCGGCGAGTTGTTGGCGGAGTATCGCTACGCTGCGTGGACGCAGCTTCCTCGTGAGCGAATCGCCCTGCTCTATCAACGCGCCTTGTTTGGCGCCGCCGAAGCGCGACTGGCTGCCGGCCGTCCGGCCGAGGCGCTAGACGCCTGTCGGCGCTTGCTGGCCCTTGAACCCTGGCACGAAGGAGCGGTGCTTTTGGGGATGCGCGCCTGTGTGGCGCTCGGAGACGTCGCGGGTGCGCGTCGCCTTTACCTGCAGTTAGCGCAGACGCTTCGCACCGAACTGGATACGGCGCCTCAGGATGAACTGCAAGCTTACTTCCGCAAGTTGACCCCACCCGCAACGGTTCAGCCTTGAACCTGGCGCAATTCAACAAAGCGTTCTGGCAGTATAGAGCGCAGCTCAAAGCCGCGCATTTGGGCGGACGCAACCTCATTGCGCTGTTGAGAGCATACGATTGAACCTGCTTTAAGAATGGGGAACCCCCCGGCGCCTCATCGTCTCCGGCAGTCCTTCGGCAGTTCTTCCGGTTTGAATTGAAATGAAAAGCTCAACTCCAGTTTTTGACAGGATGCTGGGGGTTTTGTGCGCGTCGTCCGAATCTTCATTTTACGGTTGCTCGTGGACCCGGCCGAACCGGAAGCGTTGCGCGGGACGTTGCAGTCACTGCCCGAAGGCAAGCCGCATCCGTTCACCGATGAACAAAAGATGGTGCGCGTGCTGCGCTGGATGATGCGCTCTGCACTCGTTCAGGAGGGGAAAGCGCATCAAAAGGAGTCCGCAGATGAAGGGGAAGAATAGGAAAGGAGATTCAAGATGAAACGCCAGAGTTTGTTTGTGTTTTTCCTGCTGATGATTGCTCTTGCCCTGCCATCCGGTGCTGCGCTGGGAAATGTCGCAGTTGTGTTGGGCGAGCCGGGATTTTCTCTGCGGTATGTTCAAACGTTCGGCGTCAGTGAAGAACCGTATCCGATCGACGTGGATCATCTGAACGGCCCCTCCGGCCTGTCGGTCGATGCGAGCAATCGCCTGTACGTCGCCGAAATGGAGGGGCATCGGTTGCTTCGCTTTGCGGCTTCTGGGAACGATCTCGTGATCGGGCGTGCGGGCCTGCCCGGTTACGAAGACGATCTCCTGAACAAGCCTCTGGACGCAGCAGTTGACGCTGGCGGCAATATTTGGATCGTCTTCCATCCGACGGTCAAAAAATTCAGCCCAGCGGGCGCTCCGTTGCTCACCATTCCGGAAAGCAACCCCTGGGAGAGCGGAAATGACAACACTCATTTTAATATGCCTTCGGGCGTGGCGTTTGATGCAATCGGACGGCTCTTTGTCTCGGACCGGGGGAATCATCGCATTCAGGTCTATGATGTATCGGGCGCAGCCCCTGCCTACGTGCTCACCATCGGCGCAACCGGCGAGCCCAGGTCAGATAACGCCGGCTTCAATGAACCAACTCGCATCGCCTTCGACAACAGTGGGCGGCTCTACGTGATGGACACCGGCAACCATCGCATCCAACGCTGTATCCGGAATGCGGGGCCGCCGGAAAGCTGGATGTGCGCCACCTTTTTGGGCGCGACGGGGGAGCCGGGCAACGACTTGTCCCATCTGGAGCATGCGCGCGGGATCGCCATCCGAGGCAACGATCTGTATGTCGCCGACGGCGCGAACAACCGCGTCTTGAAGTGCAATCTCTCCGCCGTGTGCACCCTCTTCGCCGGAGTGACCGACCAGCCTGGGACAGACAACGCTCACTTCCTGTGGCCTGAAGATGTAGCCGTTGATTCGTCCGGTCACGTGTATGTCAGCGATCCGGTGTGCCACCGCGTCCAGAAGTTCAATAGCAGCGGCGCTTACCTCGGCGCAACCGGCGTCACGCTTACGCCTTATACGCCTGACGACCTTCATTTGAACGCGCCCTGGGGAATTGCGATCGGCGCTGACGGCAGCATGTACGTGACGGAGAACCGCGGCTTTCGTTTGGTGAAGTTGAATGCGGACGGAGCACAGCAGTGGACGGTGGGCCAGGCCGGCGTCTACGGCGGCGACAACACACACTTCGGCGACTGGTGGGCGGGCATAGAAGGCAGCCCGGCGGTCGATGCAGCCGGTCGCATCTATGTAGCAGACACGGCGAACCATCGCATCCAGATTTTCGGCGCCAACGGCCTCTATCTGACCACCTTTGGCGGCGCCGGAGTCGGCCCCTATGAGTTCAACTGCCCAACCACAGTGACGATTGCGCCAACGACGGGCGATATCTACGTCGTAGATCATTGCAATCATCGCATCTTGGTCTACGACAGCCATCGGGTTTATAAGGCGCAGATCGGCGTAACCGGTGAAGCCGGCGCAGACAACGCGCATTTCGATGGCCCCTACAGCGCGGCGGTGGGGCTCGACGGCGCCGTTTATGTCGCCGACACAGGAAACCACCGCGTGCAGAAATGCCTCCCCAGCGGCGGCGTTTACACCTGCTCCCTGTTTGTCGGAGAGACCGGTGTGTTCAGTGATAGCTTTGGGCATCTCCATCCGCTGGCGGTGGCGGTCGATTCCGGCGGCAGAGTCTATGTGGCCGACGAATGGAATGGCCGCATTCAGGTCTTTGATTCTACAGGAGCCTATCTAACCACGGTGGGCGGCAGCCCAGACGGCACCTCAGGCGGCCTGCGCGCTCCCTCTGGCGTGGCTGTCGACGTGAACGGCAACCTCTACGTGGCCGACCGCAACAATCATCGCATCCAAAAGTTCGCTCCTGGTTATCCGGGGTGGCGGCAAGCCAACATCAATGGCTTCGGGGATCGGAACACTGCGCTGAGCGCGTTGGATGTCTTCAAAGGGCAGATGTACGTAGGCGCATGGAACGGTCAGATCTGGCGCACGGCGGACGGGCGCGTCTGGAACCCATTTCATCCTGCCTGGTCTACCACCTCCTCAGTGCAGGATATGCAACCGTTCGGCGCTCACCTGTACCTCGGAGTCTACACAGAGAACGGCGGACAGATCTGGCGCACGGATGGCGCTTCGTGGACGCCGGTGATCTCTGATGGTTTTGGGGACGCCAACAACCTGGCCGTCAACGCTTTTGCCGAGTTCTCGCACGCTCTGTACGCGGCGACCTCGAACTGGACCACCGGCGTTGAAATCTGGCGGAGTCCAACCGGCAATCCTGGCGACTGGGTTCAGGTCAACGCGGACGCTTTCGGCCTGGCGCCTTCGGTGACCTCGCTGGATGTGGTGATGGAAGTGTACAACGGCTATCTGTACGTTGGGCTAGGGCGAGGCGGCGCCTCCTGGAAGGCCGAACTCTGGCGCACGGCGAACGGAACGACGTGGACGCCTGTGTTCACGGATGGTTTGAAGGACGCAGGCAACACCCATGTCTCTGCAATGGCCGAGTTCAAAGGCGCCCTGTACATCGCCCTGCGCAACACTGTCTCCGGCGCACAGCTCTGGCGCTCCACGGATGGGATGAACTGGACCAATGTCTTCGCCGGCGGGCTGGGCGCTCCGCAGAGGGCGCGTCTGTACGGCTTGATCCCCTTTGAAGGACATCTGTACGCAGTCTTCAGCAACCTGGTCGCCGGCGCCGAGGTCTGGCGTTCGGCCGATGGGGTGAACTGGCAACAGGTGGCTGCAGAGGGGTGGGGAGATCGGAATAACTTGATGGCGGACTATTTCGACAAGGGTGCGACGATCTTTAACGGCCGTCTCTACATCGCCACAGCCAACGCGGCCAACGGCGGAGAGATCTGGCAATGGGCGCCTTCAAAAGTGTGTCTTCCACTGATTCGACGCAGCCATTGAAGTTGGACGAGCGCATCTTTGGCGTTGCATGTAGCAGAGGACAATGAGGGTGGCGAGCAGCGAGTTGAAGGCAAGCCTTGCGCCGAGAGGCGAAGCCGCCGCCCTCATAGACATCGATTAGACAGCCAGGAGGAAAAAATGTTTGCTTATCAACAGCCGCAAGTTCAACATAGGAAATGGATGTTCTGGATGTTGTTTCTCACAATTAGCCTGGTGCTGTTCGGTTGTCAGTTGCCAGGCTGGTCTTCTCCACCTGCTCCGACGCAGCCTGTTCAGCCCCAACCACTGCAGCAGCCCGTTCCTCAGCAACTGCCGCCGCAGCAACCGCTTCCACAACAACTGCCGTTGCAACAACCTGTCCCTCAGCAATTGCCGCCGCAGCAGCCGTTTCCGCAACAGCAGCCTTTCCCACAGCAGCGGCAGGCATTCAATCTTGTCGGCGTTTGGGAGAGTCAGATTCCGACCGAATACGGGACAATGTACACTCAAATGATCTTACAGCACAACGGCAGTTACTCCTATCAGGTCGTTTTGGGGAATCTCATGACCTGGGAGGTTGGCGTATATCAGGCGGGCGAAGGTTTCATCCATTTCACACTGCAAGATTACGGGCCAAGAGAATACATGGGACGCGAGATGGCGCGGCCTATGAGCTGGAGCGTGTTTTACACCGTTGTGGATGAGAACACGATGATCTGGGAGGATCGAGTCCTCGGCGCCCGGTGGACGGTCTATCGACAAGGTTGAGCAAGTGAGAAACGGGGCAACCCGAACAGCCACACGACGGCTGTCAACGTAATAGTCTAGACCGGCCAACCTGCATCGATGCGATGACCCATCTGTTGCGCTTCTGGGGAGTGAGCCAGGAAGTGAGCCGTTGGTAGATTGAAATGACGCCTCAACACGTTGACGAAAGGCGGAAAGCGTGCTATGTTGCCGTTGCGCTGCGCGCCCCGCCTTCAAGGAATGGCGCCAATCTGTGACGAGATCAATACGCTGCAGAGGAGTTCGATCGCATGAGTGTTCTGTCATCCACACCTGCTGAAACAACGCTTCCGGCCTGGGTCGATCTGCCCGATCCGCGGCGCGTGCTGGCGGAATCCGATCCGGAATTGTATGAAGCCATCGAGATGGAGCGTCGCCGTCAGGCCAGCGGCATCGAGTTGATCGCCAGCGAAAATTACGTCTCCCCGGCTGTGTTGGCCGCACTGGGAAGCGTGCTGACGAACAAATACGCCGAAGGATACCCGGGCAAACGCTATTACGGCGGCTGCGACGCCGTGGACGTCGCCGAGAACCTGGCGATCGAGCGGGCCAAGCGGCTCTTCGGCGCCGAGCACGCCAACGTGCAGCCTCATTCGGGCGCGCAGGCCAACGAGGCCGTCTATCTCGCCCTGCTGAAGCCAGGGGACGCCGTGTTGGGGCTGAAGCTTGACCACGGCGGTCACCTCACGCATGGCTTCCACCTGAACAGCTCCGGCAAGCTCTACAACTTCATGCATTATGGCGTCCACCCGGAGACCGAACGCATCGACTACGACGAGGTGGAGCGACTGGCGTTGGAGCATCGACCGAAGCTGATCGTGGCGGGCGCCAGCGCCTATCCCCGTTTTTGGGATTTTCCTCGCATGCGCGCGATTGCGGACAAGGTGGGCGCACGACTGATGATGGATATGGCGCACGTCGCCGGGCTGGTGGCCGCCAAATTGCACCCCGACCCGGTGCCCTACTGCGATGTAGTAACCTCGACAACGCACAAAACCTTGCGCGGACCGCGTGGAGGGCTAATTCTATGTCGCGCGGAGCTGGCCAAAGAGATCGACCGGGCGGTCTTTCCCGGCACCCAGGGCGGTCCCTTGATGCATGTGATTGCGTCCAAAGCGGTGGCCTTCGGTGAGGCTTTGCGTCCGGATTTCGTCGCCTATCAACGGCGAGTGTTGGACAATGCGCAGGTGTTGGCGAAAACGCTGCAGGAAGAAGGGTTGCGCATTGTCAGCGGCGGCACCGACAACCATCTGATGTTGGTCGATCTGAGCGTGCTGGGGACGGACGCCTATGGCAATGAGATCACCGGCAAGCTGGTGGAGAAGGCGTTGGACCGCGCGGGCATTCACTGTAACAAAAACATGATTCCGTTCGACAAGAAACCTGCACTGACCACCAGCGGCATCCGCCTGGGCACGCCGGCGGCGACGACACGAGGGCTTGGCGCCGAGGAGTTCGTCCAAATCGGCCGCTGGATCGCCCGCATCGCCAAGGATCCCACCAATGAGTCGCTCCAGCAGACCATCCGGGAAGAGGTCATCGCCATGACCGCAGCCTTCCCGGTTCCCGCATGACCCATCCTTCTCGGACGTCCCGTCGCACTCCTACGACGGGACGTCTGTTTTATCGGGCAAAGACATTTTCTGTTCAAATGCAGCGGAGCATCCCGATATGAAGATTGCAACCTCCCTCGAATCTCGCCGCTCGCTCCTTGGCACGCGAGAACAGGTCGGCTGGTACTTTTACGATTGGGCCAATTCAGCGTTCTCGACGACCGTTGTCTCGGTCTTTCTGGGACCGTATCTGACCGCAGTCACGCGCGCTGCGGCAGACGCCAACGGCTTTGTCTATCCGCTCGGCATTCCGGTGCGCGCCGACGCCTTCTTCCCTTACATGGTCTCGCTTTCGGTGCTGCTGCAGGTGTTGATCTTGCCGGTGATGGGCGCCATCGTGGATTACACGCATCTGAAAAAGCGACTGATGGCCGTCTTCGCTTATATCGGCGCTTTTTCGACGATCGGGCTCTATTTCTTGCAAGGCGAGTTGTACTGGCTGGGCGGCTTGCTCTTTTTGATCGCCAACGTCAGTTTTGGCGCGTCGATTGTCTGTTACAACGCCTTTCTGCCCGAGATCGCCGACCCTGACGAGCGCGACCGCGTCTCTTCGATCGGGTGGGCATTGGGCTATTT